>Ga0114969_10004143_pt1 | contig 11503 bp, 7 predicted proteins | sample M_130807_MF_Meta_FD_87316 | JGI IMG/M metagenome (GOLD analysis project Ga0114969, IMG submission 87316) | Freshwater microbial communities from Lake Montjoie, Canada to study carbon cycling - M_130807_MF_MetaG | ecosystem: Environmental > Aquatic > Freshwater > Lake | place: Lake Montjoie...
AGTTAGCCACGGTTTCGCCGCCGTTAACTTCTGCACCATCACCTTTGCCCATTACGGAACCGTAAGGCACTTTATAGCTTTCTTTGGTACGGCCGAATTCGTCGATCAGCTTCAGTTCGGTGTTACGAGAGGTGATCACCAGCTTGCCTGCGGCGTTCATAACGAACTTCACATTGCTCAGCTTCAGCGTACCCTTGTTCTTCACCTGAATGCTGGATTCAGCAGCCGCACGCGAAGCCGCACCACCGATGTGGAACGTACGCATCGTCAGCTGTGTACCAGGTTCACCGATAGACTGCGCCGCGATAACGCCGATGGCTTCGCCTTTGTTGATGATGTGACCACGTGCCAGGTCGCGACCATAGCAGTTAGCACACACACCAAAGTCGGTTTCACAACTTACTACGGAACGAACCTTAACGCTGTCGACAGAGTTCTCTTCCAACAGGTCACAGGTCTTCTCGTTCAGCAGGGTGTTACGTGGCACCAGGATGTCTGCCGTACCCGGCTTGATGACATCTTCAGCGGTCACACGACCCAGAACGCGCTCACGCAGTGGCTCTTTAACATCGCCACCTTCGATAACCGGAGTCATCATGATGCCGTTGTGAGTACCACAGTCGTCTTCAGTCACCACCAGATCCTGCGCCACGTCAACCAGACGACGGGTCAGATAACCGGAGTTTGCTGTTTTCAGTGCGGTATCCGCCAAACCTTTACGCGCACCGTGGGTGGAGATGAAGTACTGGAGTACGTTCAAGCCTTCACGGAAGTTCGCGGTGATTGGCGTTTCGATGATTGAACCGTCTGGCTTCGCCATCAGGCCACGCATACCGGCCAACTGACGAATCTGAGCAGCAGAACCACGAGCACCGGAGTCGGCCATCATAAAGATGCTGTTGAAGGAAACTTGTTGTTCCACCACGCCGTCACGGTTAACCACGTCTTCAACCGACAGGTTTTCCATCATCGCTTTAGCAACACGTTCGTTCGCCGCAGCCCAGATATCGATCACTTTGTTGTAACGTTCACCAGCGGTTACCAAACCAGACTGGAACTGCTCCTGGATCTCGGCAACTTCGGTTTCCGCTTCTTCGATGATCTCCGCTTTCTTAGCTGGGATAACCATGTCATCGATACCTACAGAAGCACCTGAACGGGCAGCGTAAGCAAAACCGGTGTACATGATCTGGTCAGCGAAGATAACGGTCGGCTTCAGGCCCAGGATGCGGTAACAGGTGTTCAGCATCTTGGAGATCGCTTTCTTGCCCAGAGGCTGGTTAACGATCGAGTACGGCAGACCTTGTGGTACGATCATCCAAAGGATGGCGCGGCCGACGGTAGTATCAACGATTGTGGTCTGGTGAATAGATTCACCTTCGGTATTCCTGATCTCTTCTGTAATACGCACTTTGACGCGTGCGTGCAGAGAGGCCAGACCGGCGCGATAAACACGTTCAGCTTCTTTAGGACCCGTCAGAACCATGCCTTCGCCTTTGGCGTTAACACAGTCACGAGTCATATAGTACAGGCCCAATACAACGTCCTGAGAAGGAACGATGATTGGCTCGCCGTTCGCTGGTGACAGGATGTTGTTGGTAGACATCATCAGCGCACGCGCTTCCAACTGTGCTTCCAGCGTTAGCGGTACGTGCACAGCCATCTGGTCACCATCGAAGTCGGCGTTGTATGCCGCACAAACCAATGGGTGCAGCTGGATCGCTTTACCTTCGATCAGAACCGGTTCAAACGCCTGGATACCCAAACGGTGCAGGGTTGGTGCACGGTTCAGCAGTACCGGGTGTTCGCGGATAACTTCATCCAGGATGTCCCAAACGACCGCTTCTTCGCGCTCAACCATTTTCTTGGCGGCTTTGATCGTTGTGGCCAGGCCACGCAGTTCCAGCTTGCCGTAGATGAACGGTTTGAACAGCTCCAGTGCCATTTTCTTCGGCAGACCGCACTGATGCAGACGCAGGTATGGACCTACGGTGATTACAGAACGACCAGAGTAGTCAACGCGTTTACCCAACAAGTTCTGACGGAAACGACCCTGCTTACCTTTGATCATATCGGCCAAAGATTTCAGAGGACGCTTGTTCGAACCGGTGATCGCACGACCGCGACGGCCGTTATCCAGCAGCGCATCTACCGCTTCTTGCAGCATACGCTTTTCGTTGCGCACGATGATGTCAGGCGCAGCCAGATCCAGCAGGCGTTTCAGACGGTTGTTACGGTTGATAACGCGGCGATACAGATCGTTAAGATCGGAAGTCGCGAAACGGCCACCATCCAGCGGAACCAATGGACGCAGATCCGGCGGCAGTACCGGCAGCACGGTCAGGATCATCCACTCTGGCTTGTTACCAGATTGAACGAACGCTTCCAGCAGCTTGATACGCTTGGTCAGCTTCTTACGTTTGGTTTCGGAGTTGGTTTCGTTCAACTCTTCACGCAACTGCTCGCACTCGGCTTCCAGATCCATGTTTTTCAACAGAGCCTGAATAGCTTCCGCACCCATCTTGGCGTCGAATTCGTCACCAAACTCTTCCAGCGCATCCAGATACTGCTCTTCAGTCAGGATCTGACGACGCTCGAGGTTGGTCATACCGCCTTCAATCACCACATAGGATTCGAAGTACAGCACACGTTCGATGTCACGCAGTGGCATATCCAGCAGCAAACCGATGCGCGATGGCAGCGATTTCAGGAACCAGATGTGCGCAGTTGGGGAAGCCAGTTCGATGTGGCCCATACGCTCACGGCGCACTTTGGTCTGGGTCACTTCAACGCCGCACTTCTCACAGATCACACCGCGGTGTTTCAAGCGCTTGTACTTACCGCACAGGCACTCGTAATCTTTTACCGGCCCAAAGATACGGGCACAGAAAAGGCCGTCACGTTCTGGTTTGAACGTACGGTAGTTAATGGTTTCCGGCTTCTTAACTTCGCCGAACGACCACGAACGGATCATGTCTGGCGATGCCAGAGCAATCTTGATCGCATCAAACTCTTCGGTCTTAGTTTGCGCTTTCAGAAACTTCAATAAGTCTTTCACGGATTGGCTCCTGTCGGAGTTAAACCTGTTGGGCGCACGCTGACAAATCGCGCGCCCGTGTGACCTGAACAACCACCCTCTGGTTCCCTAAGGCCGGGAACCAGAGCCGGAATAGCGATTAGTCGCCTTCCAGTTCGATGTTGATCCCCAGCGAGCGGATTTCTTTCAACAGTACGTTGAAGGATTCCGGCATGCCAGGTTCCATACGGTGATCGCCATCCACGATGTTTTTGTACATCTTGGTACGCCCGTTGACGTCATCGGACTTAACGGTAAGCATTTCCTGCAAGGTGTAAGCTGCGCCGTAGGCTTCCAGCGCCCACACTTCCATCTCACCGAAGCGCTGACCACCGAATTGCGCCTTACCACCCAGCGGTTGCTGAGTAACCAAGCTGTAAGAACCGGTAGAACGGGCGTGCATTTTATCGTCGACCAAGTGGTTCAGTTTCAGCATGTACATATAGCCAACGGTTACCTGGCGCTCGAACTGCTCACCGGTACGGCCATCAAACAGCGTAATCTGACCCGAAGTCGGGATACCGCCCATTTCCAGCAATTGCTTGATTTCGGTCTCTTTCGCACCGTCGAAGACTGGCGTTGCGATTGGCATACCTTTTTTCAGGTTCTCTGCCAGACGCAGCACTTCGTCGTCGGTGAAGGTGTTCAGATCGACTTTCTGGCAAACGCCGTCGCCGAGATCGTAAGCTTTCTGGATGAACTCACGCAGTTTGGCCACTTCCTGATGCTGCCTGAGCATTTGGTTGATCTTCTCACCAATGCCTTTCGCAGCCATACCAAGGTGGGTTTCCAGGATCTGACCGATGTTCATACGTGATGGAACGCCCAGCGGGTTCAGTACGATGTCAACCGGCGTGCCGTCTATATCGTAAGGCATATCTTCGATCGGGTTGATCTTGGAGATAACACCCTTGTTACCGTGGCGGCCTGCCATCTTGTCACCCGGTTGGATCTGACGCTTAACGGCCAGATAAACCTTAACAATTTTCAGCACGCCTGGTGCCAGATCGTCGCCTTGGGTGATCTTACGACGCTTGGCTTCCAGCTTCTTCTCGAAGTCGGATTTCAGTTCGTCATACTGCTCTGCCAACTGTTCCAGCTGGTTTTGCTTGTCTTCGTCGGTCAGGCCCAGTTCCAGCCAGCGATCGCGTGGCAGCTTGCTCAGCTTCTCAGCTTCAATGCCGCCGGCAACCAGCACCGCATGGATACGCGCAAACAGGCCAGCTTCCAGGATCTGCAGTTCTTCAGTCAGGTCTTTTTTCGCCTGCTTCAGCTGCATCTCTTCGATTTCCAACGCACGCTTGTCTTTTTCCACGCCATCGCGGGTGAAGACCTGCACGTCAATAATCGTACCGGAAACGCCGTTAGGCACACGCAGAGAAGAGTCTTTAACGTCAGACGCTTTCTCACCGAAGATCGCACGCAGCAGCTTCTCTTCTGGTGTCAGTTGGGTTTCACCTTTCGGCGTTACCTTACCGACCAGAATGTCGCCACCGGTCACTTCAGCACCGATATACACGATACCGGATTCATCCAGTTTGGAGAGCGCAGCTTCACCCACGTTCGGGATGTCGGCAGTGATCTCTTCAGGCCCCAGCTTGGTGTCACGAGACACACACGCCAATTCCTGAATGTGGATGGTGGTGAAGCGATCTTCCTGTACCACACGCTCGGAGACCAAAATGGAGTCTTCGAAGTTGTAGCCGTTCCAAGGCATGAACGCGACGCGCATGTTCTGGCCCAGCGCCAGTTCACCCAGGTCTGTAGACGGACCATCTGCCAGCACGTCGCCTCGCTCGATTGGCTCGCCCAGATTCACACACGGCATCTGGTTGATACAGGTGTTCTGGTTAGAACGGGTGTACTTGGTCAGGTTATAAATATCGATACCTGCTTCGCCCGGGTACATCTCGTCTTCGTTAACTTTGATAACGATACGGGAAGCATCCACATACTGGATCACACCACCACGCTTGGCTACGGCAGTAACACCGGAGTCAACCGCAACAGCACGTTCCATACCGGTACCAACCAGCGGCTTGTCAGCGCGCAGAGTTGGAACCGCCTGACGTTGCATGTTCGCACCCATCAATGCACGGTTGGCGTCATCGTGTTCCAGGAATGGAATCAGTGAAGCACCAACGGAAACAACCTGCTGGGTAGATACGTCCATATAGTCAACCTGATCGCGTCTGAACAGGCTTGATTCGCCTTTGCTACGACAGGTAACCAGGTCTTCTTCAAAGCGGCCTTCTTCGTCCAGGTTGGAGTTCGCCTGGGCGATAACGAAGTTGCCTTCTTCAATAGCAGACAGATAGTTGATTTCATCGGTCACCACGCCGTCACGCACGCGGCTGTACGGAGTTTCCAGGAAGCCATACTCGTTGGTCTGTGCGTACACGGACAAGGAGTTGATCAAACCGATGTTTGGACCTTCCGGCGTTTCGATTGGGCACACGCGACCATAGTGAGTCGGGTGTACGTCTCGAACTTCAAAGCCCGCACGTTCACGGGTCAAACCGCCTGGGCCCAGTGCAGAGATACGACGCTTGTGCGTAATCTCAGACAACGGGTTGTTCTGGTCCATAAACTGAGACAGCTGGCTTGAGCCAAAGAACTCTTTCACCGCCGCCGAAATCGGCTTGGCGTTGATCATGTCCTGAGGCATCAGGGTGTCCAGATCGCCCAGAGACAGACGTTCTTTAACCGCACGCTCAACACGTACCAGACCGACACGGAACTGGTTCTCGGCCATTTCGCCAACGGAACGGATACGACGGTTGCCCAAGTGGTCGATATCGTCCACTTCGCCTTTACCGTTACGGATATCGATGAGCTTCTTCATCACTTCAATGATGTCGTCTTTGCTCAGGATGCCCGAACCTTCGATCTCGTCACGCAGCAGAGAACGGTTGAACTTCATCCGGCCAACCGCTGACAGATCGTAGCGGTCTTCAGAGAAGAACAGGTTCTCGAACAGGCTTTCCGCCGCTTCACGCGTTGGTGGTTCACCAGGGCGCATCATACGGTAGATTTCTACCAATGCGCTCAGACGATCGCTGGTTGGATCGACGCGTACGGTCTCAGAGATGTACGCACCGTGATCCAGATCGTTGGTGAACAGCGTTTCGATACGCTTGTGACCAGACTGGCTCAGCTTGGCCAGCAGATCCAGAGACAGCTCCATGTTGGCTGCACAGATCAGCTCACCGGTATTGGTATCGATATAGTCCTTCGCGACCACTTTGCCCGCGATGTACTCAACCGGTACTTCAATACTCTGAATTTCGTCTTTTTCGAGCTGACGGATATGACGAGCAGTGATGCGACGGCCTTTCTCAATGTAGATCTTACCATTGGCTTCGATATCGAAGGTCGCCGTTTCACCACGCAGACGCTCTGGAACCAGTTCCATCTGCAGCTTTTTATCACGGATCTCGAAAACTATTTTCGCAAAGAACAGGTCAAGGATCTGTTCAGTGGTGAAGCTCAGGGCGCGCAGAATGATGGTCGCAGGCAGTTTGCGGCGACGGTCAATACGCACGAACAGGTTGTCTTTCGGGTCGAACTCGAAATCCAACCATGAGCCACGGTAAGGGATGATACGTGCGTTATACAGCACTTTACCCGAGGAGTGGGTTTTACCCTTATCGCTGTCGAAGAACACACCCGGGCTACGGTGCAGCTGGGATACGATAACCCTCTCAGTACCGTTAATCACAAAGGTACCGTTTTCGGTCATGAGCGGAATTTCGCCCATATAGACTTCTTGTTCCTTGATGTCTTTGACCGTACCTTCTGGTGCTTCACGCTCGTAAATCACCAGGCGCAGTTTTACGCGCAGCGGTGCAGAGTACGTCACACCACGAATCTGGCACTCTTTGACGTCAAACACCGGCTCACCAAGACGGTAGCTAACGTATTGCAGCTCCGAATTGCCACTGTAGCTCTGGATAGGGAAAACAGAACGGAATGCGGCTTCTAAGCCGTGTTGCCCTTCTGGATCTTGCTCGATAAACTTCTGGAACGAGTCAAGCTGGATAGAAAGGAGATAAGGTATGTCCAAAACTTGTGGACGTTTACCAAAATCCTTACGAATACGTTTCTTCTCGGTATAGGAGTAAACCATAGGGTTCCTCAGCTCGCTGGAAAGTCGAACCATTTGTCTGCCCAGAATGTGGACAGTTCATGCAACACCATTTTGTCGATCGGAAAGCGGGAACACTTTCCGAAATACTCGTTTCTATCACGCTTAAATCATTTCATTGCCTTTGCGACAGATTCGGCTGAAGCAGAAAAAGCAGTATATTAAGTCGTCGATAGAAAGAAATATTGGGGTTAGCCAGTAGCCAAACAGTGTGAAACTCTACTGACGCCCTACAGCGCAAAAAGGCTGGTGACCAAAAAGTCACCAGCCATCAGTCTGTTAAGCCAGACTGCACTCTGAAAAGTTAAACTTATTTAACTTCAACAGAAGCACCAGCTTCTTCCAGAGATTTTTTCAGAGCTTCAGCGTCGTCTTTGCTGATGCCTTCTTTCATTACTGCTGGAGCTGATTCTACCAGGTCTTTAGCTTCTTTCAGGCCCAGACCGGTCGCGCCACGTACTGCTTTGATAACAGCAACTTTGTTGCCACCGATAGCAGACAGAACAACGTCGAACTCAGTTTTTTCTTCAACAGCTTCAGCAGGACCAGCAGCTACAGCTACAGCAACAGCAGCAGAAACGCCGAATTTTTCTTCCATAGCAGAAATCAGTTCAACAACGTCCATTACGGACATAGCAGCAACCGCTTCCAGGATTTGGTCTTTAGTGATAGACATAACAATTGTTCCTAAAATTCAGAAATAGTTTAAATACGTTAGCAAAGGCTAAGAAAGAGCGGCTTATGCAGCTTCTTTCTGATCGCGCAGAGCAGCCAGAGTGCGAACCAATTTGCCAGCAGCGGCTTCTTTAATGGTTGCCATCAGGCGTGCGATTGCTTCATCGTAAGTAGGCAGCGTTGCCAAGCGGTCAATTTGTGCCGCAGGGATCAGCTCACCTTCAAAGGCCGCAGCTTTAACCTCGAATTTTGCATTCGCTTTCGCGAACTCTTTGAACAGACGAGCAGCAGCGCCCGGGTGTTCGTTAGAGAATGCAATCAAGGTTGGACCGACAAACGTGTCTTTCAGGCATTCGAACGGAGTGCCTTCAACTACGCGACGCATCAAGGTGTTACGAACAACACGCATGTAAACGCCAGCTTCACGACCTGCTCTACGCAGTTCAGTCATTTTATCTACAGTAACGCCACGGGAATCCGCAACAACCGCAGACAGCGCGCCTTTGGCCACTTCGTTGACTTCAGCAACAATCGCTTGTTTGTCTTGAAGATTCAATGCCATTAGCTTTTTGCTCCTGGATTAGCCGGGGATAATTCCCCGGAACTCACTTCACTCAATACTTTGTGTAAACACGCGATATTGAGCGGGTTAACACGGTGAGCAGAATCCAGCAAAGACTATTCTTTATAAAAAGAAAAAAATTCTTTAGGCTCTGTCACCGTCTACGCAGGAAAATTAAGCATCTTTCGACACACCTGCGGTCTTGGACGGAGGCCTGGATAGGCCAGGCTCCAACCGAAAAATCTGTTGTTTCACTGTAGCAACGCTATAGCAAAACCTTGGGGCATAGGATTCTAGGTGAATCTTTGCCCCAAGTCAAAGTGATTAGTTCGCTACAGCAGTCAAGCCGCTCTGATCGATAGCAACGCCAGCACCCATGGTGGTGGAGAGGCTAACTTTCTTGATGTACACGCCTTTCGCCTGAGATGGTTTTGCTTTTTTCAGCGCAACCAGCAGAGATTCCAGGTTTTCTTTCAGCTTGTCTGTGTCGAAATCAACCTTACCGATAGTGGTATGGATGATGCCGTTTTTATCGTTACGATAACGAACCTGACCTGCTTTAGCGTTTTTAACTGCTTCAGCAACGTTCGGAGTAACGGTACCCACTTTCGGGTTTGGCATCAGGCCACGTGGACCCAGAACCTGGCCCAGTTGACCAACTACTCGCATTGCATCCGGGGAAGCAATAACAACGTCGAAGTTCATTTCGCCTTTCTTGATCTGGTCAGCCAGATCTTCCATACCTACCAGCTCTGCGCCAGCCGCTTTCGCAGCTTCAGCGTTAGGGCCTTGGGCAAATACGGCAACGCGAACGGAACGACTGGTGCCGTGTGGCAGAACGGTAGCACCACGTACGTTTTGGTCTGATTTACGAGCGTCGATGCCGAGGTTAACAGCAACGTCAACGCTTTCTACGAATTTAGCGGTGGCCAGCTCTTTCAGCAGAGCAACAGCTTCGGTGATGTCATACTGTTTAGTAGCATCAACTTTGTCACGGATCACGCGCATGCGCTTGGTCAGCTTAGCCATTTCTTAATCCTCCACTACCAGGCCCATGGAACGAGCAGTACCTTCGATGGAGCGAGTCATCGCTTCAACGTCAGAACCAGTCATGTCCGCAGCTTTGGTCTCTGCGATTTCACGTACCTGAGCACGAGTCACTTTACCGACTTTTTCTTTATTCGGCTTACCGGAACCAGACTTAACACCAGCCGCTTTCTTCAGCAGAACTGCCGCTGGCGGGGTCTTGGTAACGAAAGTGAAGGAGCGATCAGAATAAACAGTAATAACAACAGGGATCGGCAGACCTTTTTCAACGCTGTCAGTCTTAGCATTGAACGCCTTACAGAATTCCATGATGTTAACACCTTGCTGACCCAGAGCTGGACCGACTGGCGGGCTCGGGTTAGCCATACCGGCTGCAACTTGCAGCTTGACGTAGGCTTGTACTTTCTTGGCCATTGAAATTTCCTCGTATGGGTAGTATCGCCTCTAAAGAGGCTCCCCGTGTTTTACCCCGCTCTGAGAGCGAAGCATCTAAAAAACAAAAGGCGCGAAATTGTAGTTCAATTCCGCGCCTCTGACAAGCAACAAATCCGCTTGCATTGCTGATTAATCAATCAGCCTTTTTCTACCTGGCTGAAGTCCAACTCTACCGGCGTTGCGCGACCAAAGATTGAAACAGAAACCTTCAGGCGGCTTTTCTCATAGTCCACTTCTTCAACAACACCGTTGAAGTCAGCAAACGGACCATCGTTAACACGCACCAGTTCGCCCGGTTCGAACAACGTTTTCGGACGTGGCTTATCGCCCGCCTGCTGCAGACGGTTCATAATCGCATCCACTTCTTTGTCGCTGATAGGCGCAGGACGATCGGAAGTTCCACCGATGAAACCCATAACACGAGGAACGCTACGCACCAAGTGCCAGCTTGCATCATTCATCACCATCTGGACCAATACATAACCAGGGAAGAATTTACGTTCACTCTTGCGACGCTGGCCACCACGGATTTCAACGACTTCTTCCGTAGGTACCATGACTTCGCCGAACAGCTCTTCCATATCCTGCAGTTTGATGTGTTCACGCAGCGATTGAGCTACGCGACCTTCAAAACCGGAAAACGCCTGAACGACGTACCAACGTTTTTTTGGGGCTTCAGACATTTTAGAACCTCAGGCCAGTAATAAACGATACCAGACGGACCAGAATACCATCCAGCCCCCACAGAATCAGTGACATCACGGCAGTTACCGCGGCAACGATCAACGTGGTATGTAACGTTTCCTGACGAGTTGGCCAAATCACTTTACGTACTTCAGTACGCGCTTCGCGCGCAAACGCAACGGTGGCTTTGCCCTTGGTAGTCATCAATGCCACTGCTCCAGCAACCACAATGATCAGTACAACTGCCAGCGCGCGCAATGGCAGGCTGAAATCACGATAATAATAGTTACCGACAATAGCCATAACCAACAGAACGGCGACGATCAACCACTTAGTCACTTCAAGGCCGCGTCCGCTCCCTTGAGCCTCGGTATTCGCACTCATAAACCAACCTGTCACAATGATTCGAACAAATAACTTTGCCTCGCAACGCGAGGCAAACCAAACCGATCAGATGCTGCTGAGCAGCACTCGGTGTTTACGCTATGACGTATTTCAGTCAATACGGTTTAAGAGCCCATCTCACCAATGATTATGACCGCAAAATCGCTGATGAGATAGGTTCTAGTTCACAGCGTATAAAAAGGGCATCAAATGATGCCCTTTTACCGCAGGTCGCGTCAAATATTATCAGCGATTAGGCGATAACTTTGGCAACAACGCCCGCACCTACAGTACGGCCACCTTCACGGATTGCGAAACGCAGGCCGTCATCCATTGCGATTGGGTGGATCAGCGTGACTTTCATGTTCACGTTGTCACCTGGCATTACCATCTCTACGCCTTCTGGCAGTTCGATGGTACCGGTCACGTCAGTAGTACGGAAGTAGAACTGTGGACGGTAGCCTTTGAAGAATGGCGTATGACGACCACCTTC
>Ga0114969_10004144_pt1 | contig 11503 bp, 10 predicted proteins | sample M_130807_MF_Meta_FD_87316 | JGI IMG/M metagenome (GOLD analysis project Ga0114969, IMG submission 87316) | Freshwater microbial communities from Lake Montjoie, Canada to study carbon cycling - M_130807_MF_MetaG | ecosystem: Environmental > Aquatic > Freshwater > Lake | place: Lake Montjoie...
CCAAATAATTCACGATCACGTAAATCCATTTGTTCTAACCACTTCAAAAAAGATTCGAAATACATATCCCCTTTAATTTTATAACCAGTAGCAGTAAAGTGAACCAAATCATAACGCATTAATCCATACTTATACCAAGTAGTAGATGAACCTAACTCCCCCATAATACCATACATATCCCAAACAGCGCCCTCGTATTTCTTCGCTAATTCTCGAATCATCTCGCGTTCGCGGGCAACATTTCGATTTAAAAATTTCTTTTTAAAATGTGCATCATTTGGTACCGTTAATAAAATAGCACAATTAGGATTAACACGCAGCACTAACTGAATTAAGGAATCCAAATTTGCTTTAAAAACTTCTGGTTTAAAATCTTTAAAAAGCACATTCGCATCATTGGTTCCAACAGAAAAAGCGAAAAAATCAGGTGGTAATTCGCGTAATTGTTCTTCGAATAACTTATTACCTAAATGCGTTGGAAGCGAAGCACCATTTACTCCAATCGTAGTGTAGGAAATTCCAGGTTGATTGTTCGATAATTGAAAACCAAGTAAACGAAATTTATAGGGTACATGACTTTGTTTGGTCAATACCATATGAAACTTGTCTAAATTTTTATCAAAATGGATGTCAGTATAACCAACATTCACATTAGTTTGGATACGAATAACAAACGTGTCATTTTCTGCAAAAGAGAATGCATATGGAAAAACACCTTTATTATGATACACACGAACTCTATCAAACACAGGTTTTACTTGGGTTTTTTTGTAATTAAATCGTATATCAATAATAGAATCTGGTGTTTCAAGTACCATGCCTAATAAGCCATAATCGAGTGAATCTGGGCGCTCTAGTGTACTTCGGTAGTTTGTCCAATGATTGGACGAATGAAAAGCATAATTTCGGGGATTGTTTGTTTTTGCTAAATCAAATGGAAATATCCACCCACGCTCGCCAGGTAAACCATTCCAATTCGTTTGCAATAATGTTCGCATTTCATGCGTATACACATCGGCTTGTAAGTGAGAACCCCCTACATGGTAAAAATTAAGTTTTCGGTCTTTAAAACGAACCATTTGTTTAATATCAAAATACAATTTCTCAAAATTTGGACTTCCTTTCGTATAAAATTGATAATGATTATGTTCTAAATGTATAAAAGGATAATTTACCGCAAAAGTAGAGTCTATAATTCCAAAAAATCTACGATTCTTATATACATTTAAAGCAACTTGTTTTACTTTAACTTCTTGTGATTTTTCGGTACAACTTTGAAAAAATAAAAATAAACTTAGAAACAGTACTAAAGAAATGTGCTGCAAGAAACGAAAACAAACAAGAAATTGTATATACTTCATCAAGTATGCTTTAACGACAAACCGATAAAAAAGTTACGCTTCAAATTGTGAAATTAAACGGAAACGCCGCGCTAATTTTAAAGATAAAAAACTAATCATAATACCTAAATAATTTGCAAGTAAATCAAAAATACTAGCTTGTCTATATGGTATAAAAACATGTAAAAACTCACAAAAAGAAGCAAAAACAAATCCATAAATTAGAAGATATCTAGATAAAGTTGTAAAACGACCCAAATAACAAAGTGTCATAAAAGGGGTGAAAATCAAACAATGTACAATATGATCTGAACGAAAACCAAAATAATGATCCGTTAATTGAAAAGTGCCATTTAATGGTAACACCAACAATAAAAGGATAATCGTAATATAGGTGTAAAATAACTTTTTATATATACTGGAACTAAATTGGATCATATGGAGATAAAAAACAAAAGGCTACCAAAATGATAGCCTTTTAAATAGATACTTTATATTCTATCCTAAAGAAAAAGCAGAAATATTTTTTCTTGGATTTAAAATTAAGATTGGAATATTTGCCTCGTTCGTAAGTAAGTATTCTTCTGGATTAGAAATTAAACCGGATAGTAAATTACTTCGATTTAAATTCATAATGGTAATTAAATCAGCCCCCACAGACTCTGCATGCTTTAATACTTCTTTCTCAAAGCTTTTAGGATTTAAAAAAGATATATCGTATTGAATTCCTTTTTCCCCTAAAAATTTTTGTGCAAACTTAATATTAACCTTTATCTGAGATCGGAAAATAGTATCTTTTTCATCTGGTATAACTACATGCACCTTAGAATTAAAATATTGCGCAATATTTGCAACATATCCTAGTTTTTGTTTCGTTTCAGCATTTAAATCTAATGGAACTACAATAGAATCATATCCTGTTTCTCCAATTTCTTTTTGTTGAACGACAATAAAGGGTACCTCAGAATGTGTAATTACTTTAAGTGCATGAGAACCTGTTATTTGTTGCCATCCTTTTATTCCATGGGTTCCCATGAAAATCAATTCTGCATGATGTTCAGCAGCAAAATCACCGATGTCTTCAAAAATATTACCAACACGAACTGAAGGTACTAATTCTATCTCCGACTTTTTATCTATAATAACTTTCTTCAATTGCGCTTCTGCAGCTTCAATTTCTTTCAATTTCCCAACAACGTGTAACAAGTATATACGTGCATTTACGATTTTTGCAGAAGCAATTGCATGATTAAGTGCGTTGTCTGCAACTGATGTGAAGTCATGAGGTACAACAAATACTTTATGATTCATATGGTTTAAATTTAATAAGTTGTGTTTAAAAAACTGACACAAAAGTAGTCAATTCGCCATATTAAGTAACGTATTTTTTTGTAAAAGTTGTGCTATTTTACAAAAATTTAAGAAAATTAACGAAAACAACTGATTTGTTAATACATGCTTAATGTTATTATCTGTTTTTAACATGATTTTTGGAACCGCTCAAATTACTAAAAAATAGATGTTATGAAATTTGTTGGAAGGTTAGTAAAACAAACGGCAAAAATAGAATACAAACGAAGTTTAAAAAAAAATTTATCCTTTGATTTTCAACGACAAACATTAGATAATTTATTAAAATTTTCAAAGCGAACGCTCCTTGGAAAAAAGTACGAATTTTCAACGATTATCTCCCAAACAAATCGTATACCACTGTTTCAATCACAAGTTCCGATCCAAAATTATGACGAATTTTATGATAGATGGCTTAAGCATGCCATCGAAGGGAAAAAGAATGTCATTTGGCCTGGAAAAATAAATCACTATGCCCTTTCTTCCGGAACAACAGGATCTCCGAGTAAACAAATTCCGATCACGAAACAAATGATCAAATCGTTCCAAAAAACGAGTTTGAAACAGATAGTTACGCTTTGTCAGTTAGATTTACCAATAGAATTTTTCCAAAAACAAGTATTGATAGTTGGTGGTTCTTCCAAATTGACAAAAATGGATAAAAGGTATGAAGGCGATTTAAGTGGAATTTTAAAAAAGCACACGAAAAAAATTGCAACGCCGTTTGCGAAACCATCTAAACGCATCAGTGATATTAAAGATTGGAATAAAAAATTAGAAAAAATCGTCGAAGAAGCACCTAAATGGGATATTGGTATAATCGCAGGAATTCCTAGTTGGTGTGTACTTGTCATGGAAGAAATCGTGCGGAAATATAACCTGAATACCATTCACGATATTTGGCCAAATTTAAAAGTGTACATCCATGGAGGAATATTTATAGAACCATACGAAAAACGTTTATCACAAGTTTGCGCACAACCATTATTTCAATTGGATACATACCTTGCTAGCGAAGGTTATTTTGCATACCAATTCCATGAAAATGAAAAGGTCATGCGACTTTTAATCGATAATGGCGTGTTTTTTGAATTTATCCCATTCAATGCTACCTATTTCGATTCCGAAGGGAACTTAATTGACCGACACAAAGCTTATACTTTGGAAGATGTAAAAGAAGGGGTTGATTACGCAATGATTATTACAACCAATGCAGGATTATGGCGATACAAATTAGGGGATACTATTCGGTTTACTAACGTCGAAAAACGTGAAATAAAAATTACTGGAAGAACAAAACAGTATTTATCCCTTGCTGGAGAACATTTATCGCTTGACAACATTCGGGAAGGATTAGTGGAAGTTAGTAAAGAATTAAACATTGTTATCGAAGAATTTACGGTTTTTGCGGATGAGGAAAACGCGAACCATTCCTGGTATATCGGAACAGATAAAACTATCGATGCCGAAACCTTACAATTATGTATGGATAAACATTTATCCAACTTGAATGATGATTATACATCCGCACGAAAAAACACCCTTGGGGCCCCAAATATTCATCTGATTTCGAGTAACTTATTTTATACCTATTTAGCCAAGATTGGAAAATTAGGAGCACAAAATAAATTTCCAAGAATACTCAGAGGACAACAAAAAATTAATTGGGTAGAATTTCTTAAAAACAACTGATTTTCCGCGCTACTCGCCACTTTTTATTAATTTTGTGTTTTTCTATTCGTTATGTCAGATACAAGATACAATTTACGTGGTGTTTCCGCTGGAAAAGAGGACGTTCACAATGCCATTAAAAAGGTGGATAAAGGTTTGTTTCCACAAGCATTTTGCAAAATCGTTCCAGATTCACTTACAGGAGATGAAGAATATTGTGTAGTTATGCACGCAGATGGTGCCGGAACTAAATCTTCTCTGGCATATATGTATTGGAAAGAAACAGGGGATTTATCTGTTTGGAAAGGGATTGCTCAAGATGCACTGATCATGAATATTGATGATTTATTGTGTGTTGGTGCAGTAGATAATATCTTACTTTCTTCCACCATTGGTAGAAATAAAAACTTGGTAACAGGGGAGGTTATTTCAGCAATCATTAATGGTACAGAAGAATTATTAGCAGAATTACGCAACCAAGGAATTGGTATTAACTCTACAGGTGGTGAAACTGCAGATGTAGGCGATTTAGTTCGAACTTTAATTGTGGATTCTACGGTTGTATGTCGCATGAAACGTTCTGAAGTTATCTCTAACCACAACATTCAGGACGGTGACGTAATCATTGGACTAGCTTCCTTTGGACAAGCAAGTTATGAAACAAGTTATAACGGCGGAATGGGAAGTAATGGTCTAACCTCTGCGCGACATGATGTGTTCTGTAAAGAATTAGCAGAAAAATACCCAGAAAGTTTTGACCCTTCCGTACCAGAAGAACTCGTTTACTCTGGAAAATATCGTTTAACAGATACCGTTGTAGGAAGTCCAATTAATGCAGGTCAATTAGTGCTTTCTCCAACACGAACATATGCACCAATTATCAAGAAAATTTTAGATAATCACCGAGCAGATATCCATGGTATGGTACACTGTAGTGGAGGTGCGCAAACAAAAGTGTTACATTTCGTGGACAACGTACATATTATCAAAGACAACTTATTTGATGTTCCACCTTTATTCAAAATCATTCAAGAGGAATCCAATACAGAATGGAAAGAAATGTACAAAGTGTTTAATATGGGTCACCGCATGGAAATATATGTACCGAAAGAACTTGCAGCAGATATCATCGCTATTTCAGAATCGTTCCAAGTACCAGCAAAAATTGTTGGGCGCGTAGAAAAACATACAGGCAAAAAATTAACAATTACTTCCGAATTTGGAGAATTCATTTACTAAACATAGATGCAAGATTTATTAAAAAAATTAGAAGCGATTGAATATCGTTTTACTGAAGTTGGTACATTAATTGTCGATCCAGATATTATCTCGGACATGGACCGTTATGTGAAACTAAATAAAGAATACAAAGAATTAGAAGAGGTTGTTTCAGCCTATAAAAAATACAAAAACATTATCGATAATCTTAAAAATTCGAAAGAACTTCTTGCTGCAGAAGAAGATCCTGAAATGCGTGAAATGGCAAAGATGGAAATTGATGAGTTGGAAAACATACGTCCAAATTTAGAGGAGGACCTTAAATTATTGTTAATTCCGAAAGATCCAGAAGACAACAAAAATGCTATTATGGAGTTACGTGCTGGTACGGGTGGAGACGAGGCATGTATTTTCGTGGAAGATTGTTTCCGTATGTACACACTTTTCTTCAAAGAAATGGGATGGCATTATGAAATTTTGAATTCGCAAGAAGGAGGAACAAAAGGAATCAAAGAGGTTTCTTTAGAGATATCTGGGGATGGAATTTATGGTATGCTTAAATTTGAATCAGGGGTACACCGTGTTCAACGTATTCCAGAGACAGAATCCCAAGGTCGTGTACATACCTCTGCAATAACTGTTGCCATTTTACCAGAAGCGGAAGAAGTTGATTTTGAATTGGACATGGGTGATGTACGTAGAGATACTTTTAGAGCGTCTGGTGCGGGTGGTCAGCATATCAATAAAACAGAGTCTGCGATACGATTAACACACATTCCTACAAATACCGTAGTTGAGTGTCAAGATGGACGTTCACAACATAAAAATTTAGCGATGGCGATTTCTGTATTGCGTTCCCGTTTGTACCAAAAAGAACTGGATCGTGTACATGAAGAACGCGCTGCAAAACGTAAAACATTGGTTTCTACAGGAGACAGATCTGCGAAAATCAGAACCTATAATTATCCGCAAGGACGTATTACAGACCACAGAATCAATAAAACGATTTACAATCTATCCGCGTTCATGAATGGGGATATCAAGGACATGATTGATTCCTTGAAAATGGCGGAGAATGCGGAAAGAATGCGTGGTGAAGCAGAATAATGAGCGACGAGTTAAGAGCAACGTGTTAAGATTTTATATATGAAGTATTTAATGTTTTTGATGGTGTTTTTTACAATGAGTTCCTGCATAGAAATCATTGATGACTTGACATTTAAAAGCGATGGATCCGGAACATTTAAATATACCTTAAACTTAAGTGCAAGTAAAGTTAAAGTAAACTCCATCTTGGCCTTGGATAGTTTAGATGGTAAAAAAGTACCATCCATTCAAGAAATAAAAGATAAAATCAACAAATACAAAGAAACAATTGCGCTAAAAGAAGGTATTACAAATGTAAAAGTAGAAACAGATTTTACCAACTTTATATTAAAAATTCAATGTGATTTCGCCTCTATTCTAACTTTGCAAAAAGCTATCAAAGAAATTGTTATCGATGAAAGTAAAAATAAGAAAGAAATTGAATCCTATTGGTTAACTTGGGAAGGTAATAAACTTACACGATCTGTTCCTTCGATTACCGGTGATTTAACATCTAGATTGAAAAAAGAAGACATCGAAGGTTTAAAAAAAGGAAATTACATGTCAATCACGCGATTTGATAGACCTATTGAAAAGTGTGAAAATATTGCTAGTTTAATTTCTGCGAATAAAATGGCTGTAATGCTTAAAATTACTCCTTATGCATTAATACAAAATTTAAATTTATTAGAAAATAGCATTGTATTAAGCGATAAAAAATAGAAAATAGCTATGAAAAATAGATGCTTATTTGTTATTTGTATGTGGAGCCTAATCTCCTTTGGGCAATCATCAGATGACTTAATTCCAAAAGAAGCGGTAACTGTTTTAGGTATTAACAATACCTCCTTACTTAAGAAGATTTCGATGGATTCCTTAATTCAGTATGAATTTATGGAAGACGTGCAAGCAGAAATGTTTGATGGATCAGCAGACAACAAAACATTGAAAGATGCTGGATTTGATTTTGGACAAAAACTACATGTTTTCAATGGAAAAACTTCCAATTATGAAGTTTCTGGGTTTTCATTTGGCATAAGTAATTTAAAAGATTTGCTCTTAGTTTTTGACGATTTTGATAAAGTTAAAAGTCCAATAAACGGAATAGATTATTACAACTCTTATTTTAATCATTTAATCATAAAAGGCAATTCTGGACTAGTATTAAGGGTTGATCCTTCTTACGAAAAAATAAAACATGTAACAGATTCTATCTGGATTAAACGTGGAAATGGCTATTTTTTCGACGATAAAGATAAAAAAGCGGAAAATGAAGGCGATGACGAAGCAGAAGAACCTATTGGTAAAATATTAAAAGATGGAGAGTTAGAGGCTGACGATAGTGAAGTAAAATTAAATGCAAAAGACCTCATCAACAAAACTTATTGGGAATTAAAAGACAGTGTTACAAACGTTCTACAAGTAAACTATTTACAAAATATTTTGGTAGAAATCTTTGAGAAAAACATCCATCTAAAAAGTCAAGACAGCAAATTTGAAACGCAATTAACCCATGAATCGGAAGGAATTTTCTACATGGACAATTCGCGTAACTTACAAAATGCAAAAGGATTATGGTATTTTCAAACCATGTTTCCAGAATTATTTAAAGATATCAAAACATTATATTCCGGGAATATTGTAGTTGGGGATATCTATTTGAAAGAAAACTCCATTGAATTTAAACTGCAAGCAAATTATGGGGAAAATTTAGGAAAAATCTATGCTAAACTTAATAGCACCAAATTTGATAAAAATGTATTGCGTTATATCCATGAAGATTGTGCTGGATTTTTTACCTACAATATCAACCTAAAAGAGGGATACAGACAAGCGTATGATATTATTATTCCTTTATTGAGCAAGCAAAAAGACCCTAGAGTGACGAGCAATGTATTAAAAGCAGAACTACTGAATGAATTTGTCAATTTGGATGCCTTGTTTGACACCTACCAAGGAAGCATGTTTGGAACATTTAACGGGGTTAAAAAAGTGAAAACAAAACGTATCGAATTTACGTACGATGAAAAGACATTCGAATACAGTGAGAAAGAAATTATAGGGGAAGAAGAAATGCCCATGTTTACCGTTGGATTCTCCACTGGTAGAGCAGATATACCGGAGAAAATCTTAAACTATATGGGAAAGATGACTACCCGTTTTAAGAAAACAGATAATTATTGGAAGATAGACGATGCGATTTTTAATTCAATACCTGTCTATGTAATTAATCGTAATGGATTACTGGTAATTACAAATGATGAAAGTTTAGCAATCGAGCATCTAGACGGATATGGAAAAGATGCAATTTCTGGGAAAAAAGCAAAAAATGCAAAGAAAAGTAAGTTTATGTATTCGTATTTTAATGTTGGAGAAGTATTGAGTAAAATACCGAAACAAGTATTTACTGTAAAACAAAATAAAGTCTTGGATTCTATGCGTGGAAAAGAAGGGTATATTGAAATGACAACTTTAAAAACTTCTAGTTCGTATACAGATTTTGAAATCAATTATTACTTTCAAGGTAAATATACCGATTCTGGGAAATACCTTTTAGACCTTATTAATTCAGCATTTATATTGGCTAAATAAATAATATGGTTCGTAAAGTCACCTTTATTTTATTCTTGCTGTCCTTGTTGATTGCCTTCTTTTATTTTCGTCCGTTATTAACGAGTACAAAGCCACAACCTTCTTTAATGGACAGGATGCCAGATGGTGATTTTATCGGGAAATTAAACGTTTTAAGCATGGCAAAAGAATCTAATGCTATGGTGTATTTCAACAAAATTCCTTTTCGAGATTTAATTACACCAGAGTTTTTATTAGCGCAAGGAAAAAGTTATGGTTTGGATTTTCAACGTCCCTCCTATTTTTTCACAAATATGAATGGAGAATGGGGCGCATTAATTCATGTTACGGATTCCAGTAAAATCTATTCTGGAATTGTACGTTTGAAGAAAAAGATTGATTTACAAGATACTATTGTTGGACAACAAAAAGTATATTCTTTCAAAAAGAAAAGTTCATATATTACGTATGGGAAAAACTGGATTTTCATTTACCAAGGGAAAAAACTAGTAAAACGAATGTATCATGTCATGTATTCTGAAAAAGGGGATATTACCAAGATTTGGAAGAAATTTTCCAAGGAAAAGCAATTTCAATTTGAAAAACTGGTGATTTATTCCAATTATAAAGAATTAAGCGATAAAGGCATTTCAACAGCAATGTTTGCGCACGATACGGATTCATCTTCTGTCAAATTAAAAGTCTATTTTCGAAGTAAAGTTCCATTAGCGGTGTCGCCAAAAAAAGAAGGAATCGCTTTCCGAAATTACTATTATACTGGACGATTAATGAATATTCATTTAAACATCGACCAATTACGAAAAAGTAAAAATGATCCGTTTTACAAGGTAATGAGTGGATTCAGTAAACGGGTTAGTTTTCCGTTAAATTCTTTTTTAAATGCGTGGGAAGGAGATATTTCGTATCATCAAGGTGGTTATATTACGGTGAAAGAAAAAGTGATCGAATCCGTACTAGATGAAAACTTCAATGTTTCCCAAGTAGAAACAGTAAAAGAAAAGAAAGTACCTGGTTTTGCTATGTTAATTTCGATAAATAAAAACATCCATGATCTATTGTACCAACTTTTTGCAAAAGGAATTCTACGAAAAGAAGGTGGACAACTGCGCTTTTTATTTTCTCCCGCGATTAAAATGCAATTGACCCCAAACGTGGCATATTTCTATTCATCGGATAATGTGCCTATGACAGAAATGTCTTCTTACAATGGAGGTGTTTGGACACAAAATTACACGAAATTTGGATTTCAATTGGACTCCATGAAACGTAACGAGGCATTTGGATCGTTACATATTCCTGTACAACGGATTATTCGATATGTAAAAGGGAATTTATAATGCCTCTTTACTCCAAGATCCTTTTATTAGCGATTGATACGTAAATCCTCCTACTTCTTCTATTTTTTCGAATTGTAAGTAAATCGTTCCATTTAAATACCGTAATTCATCTTTACGTATTTCTGCAATGAACTTATCCTCTTTTTTAATTTTCAATGCACTCGTGAAACCGCCAGCACCTGGTGTGCCAACGATCATATATGAATCTTTACCAGAAGCTATGAATCCTTGAAAAGTAGTCGCAAATTCTTTTTCTGAATTCAATGCGCGCATTGCTTGATCGATACTACAAGCAGTTTTAGGAACTGCTGCAAATTTTGCTTTTAGAAGTGATGCTTCAGAAACTGCCGTTCTTTCTTTAGACTTCAAACAGATACCATTTGGTGCATAATACGAAATACGCTCTGTAAAATCTGCACTCGTATTAGTAACAAAAATTTCTTTACTCATAAAAACCTTACCATCATGTAAATAAAAAGAATTCGTGCCCATACTTGTTGCGTCTTTCTCTGTAAAATTCTCTACCAATTTTACGATATTATTCGCATTATCTAAATGCGCATCTACGTGAATAGTGGATTGATCTTCCTTTCCATAATCCAAAGAACTTGCAAATTTTCCATACGCTAAAACGAAAGAATCAATTTCCATCATTTGTTTATCAAACGATTTTTCATCTTTCAATGTATAAACGATTAGATCTTTTTGTATTTTTTCAGATGGATCTAGCGACTTTTTAGAATTATTAGACTTACATGCTGCTATTAAAAGCATTAGGCAAAGAAAATATATGCTTAATTTTTTCATACTAATTAATTAAGGATGTTGCTACAAATTTATAATAAAAAAGGAGACTTGCTGTTTTATACCTACAACGAAGTTTTGAAAACAAATATTGCATTCCAAACA
>Ga0114969_10004146_pt1 | contig 11499 bp, 9 predicted proteins | sample M_130807_MF_Meta_FD_87316 | JGI IMG/M metagenome (GOLD analysis project Ga0114969, IMG submission 87316) | Freshwater microbial communities from Lake Montjoie, Canada to study carbon cycling - M_130807_MF_MetaG | ecosystem: Environmental > Aquatic > Freshwater > Lake | place: Lake Montjoie...
ATCGCCACCCGCGGCGCCGTGGCCTCGTTGCGGTACACGAGCGCCGGACCGTTCAGTGGGTTGACCAGCACGTCCGCGTCCCCGTCCCCGTCGAGATCCGCGAGGCACATCCCGTGTTTCACGCCCGGCGTGTCGAATCCCCAGTCTTGCCCCGCCTCGACGAATCGCCCGTGGCCATCGTTGCGGAAGGCGACGTTGGGCATGTCCAGCCGGGGCAGCTTGAGCCGCATCGCGAACAGTTCCGCGTCCGTCATCCGCCGCGTCTGGCGCATCCGCCGGACCTCGGCCGCCACGTCGAGGTCGCGTGGCGAACGCCATTGTCCCGTGGTCACCAGCAGGTCTTCCCAGCCGTCGAGATCGACGTCGAGGAACGCCGGCGTCCAGGACCAGTCGCTGGCCTGCACGCCCGCGAACGCCGCCGTCTCCGCGAACGTCCGGTCGCCGCGCCCCATCTGCAGGACGTTGGCTTCCTGCTGCGGCACCGCGTCCGGGTCGCTCGGGTCCGTCTCCGACGCCGGCCGGCCTTCCCGCTGGGTGAGCCGCTGCCGGTGGTCCCGGCCCAGCATGTCCACCACCAGCACGTCGTCGTGCCCGTCGCGGTCCACGTCCGCCATGTCCACCCCCATCGAGGACAGGCTGGTGTGGCGCAGTCCACGGCGCGGTCCCGCCCGAAACCGGAGCTCGCCCGGGCGCGATTCGTTCCACCAGATCCGGTCGGCCCCCTCGAAATCATTCGCGACGTAAAGGTCGGGCCGGCCGTCCCCATCCAGATCGCGGAACATCGCCGCCAATCCCCAATCCAACGGGGCCGCCCGCAAGGCCGCGCCGTCCGCGTCGAGAAACGCACCCCCGGTCCACGGCACTTCCGCGAGGTTCGTGCCCCCGAGGTTCCGGTACAACACGTCGGGCTCGCCCAACTCGTCGACGCCACCCCGCGCGTTCACCACGAACCGGTTCGTCAGGTCGGGCGCCGTCGCCGGCCGGCCGTCGATGGCCGCCACTTCCGCGCGGCCCCGCTCGGTCCGGAACGTCGGACGCGCGTTGGGTTGGTCGGCCAAGGTCCGGACCCGGCTGTTCGCGATGTAGAGGTCCGGCCAGCCGTCGCCGTCCACGTCGCCGATGGCCACGGTGCGCCCGCCGCGGCCCGCGTTCAGCACGGGTGCCCGGGCGTGGAAACGGCCGTGGCCGTCGTTCAGGAAGACGTGGGTTCCCTGTCCGTGCGAGTTCACCACCAGATCGGGAGATCCATCGCCGTCCAGATCCGCGAACGCGCATCCCGTTGCATCGAGGGTCGCGAGCGGGCCGCCGGTGCCGAACGCCGTCGCGGTGACGTTCGCGAAATGCCAGTCGCCAAGGTTCGTCCACAACCCGCTCGCACCGCCGAGTCCCGCGAAGAACACGTCCACCCGCCCGTCGCCGTCGATGTCCGCGGCCGTCACGCCCGACCCATCGAGGAGTTGTTGGTTGGCAAGGTGGCGGGCGCCGGCGATCGCGTTGGTGAAATCCAATCCGGTCGCCCGCGGCGGCAGCAACACGAACCCGGCGCGTTCCCCCGGCGGCACCGACAACGCCTGCCAGCGGTGCGCGCCCTCCGCCGTCCACGTCCCCTCCGCCGCGCCGGCCGCCACCACCACCGCAAATGCCAATGCCCACGGCAGAACCCCGGCCGGAAGTTTGCCGAGGAATCGGTCGAAGCGCGGGAAAGACACCGCCGGAAGCATCCGGGTCGGCCCGCGGAGTGCCAGCCGGAAAGCGGGCGCGTCGGGCCGTCGGGAAGCCGGACATGCGCGGCCGCCGTCGTCCGACGGCGGGCCCACGGTGGCCCGGTACGCCCCCCGGATCGTCGGATGCAGCGAACGCTTCCTTCCCGCCGGGTTTTCCCCCAACCTGCCCGGACCCATGGGTGCTCAATGGAAACAGGCCGGGCGCGAGGCGAACGCCCAGAAGAAAGGCCAAGTCGTCGGCAAGCTCGTCCGTGAAATCATGGTCGCCGCCAAGCTCGGCGGGGCCGATCCCGACGGGAACCCGCGACTCCACGTCGCGGTCGAGAAAGCGAAGCGGGCCAGCGTCTACCGCGACACCATCGAGCGGGCCATCAAGAAGGGAGCCGGGCTCCTCGACGAGAAGATCGAGTACGAGACGGTCCTGTACGAAGGCTTCGCGCCGCACAAGGTCCCCGTGATCGTCGAGTGCCTGACCGACAATCGGAACCGCACCGCCCCCGAAATCCGCCGTCTCTTCCTCGCCGGCCAGCTGGGCCAGCCCGGTTCCATGGGCTTTTTCTTCGACCGCCTCGGCGTGGTCGAGGCCACCCACACCGACCGGTCCCGCGACGCCGAGGCCGACGCCATCGAGGCCGGGGCCCAGAACGTCGAGCCGCTGGAGGCCGAGGAGATTCCCGAGGGCAGCCAGGGCGCGCGGTTCCTCACCGAGATCAAGGACCTCGCCACCGCGAGCAATTGGCTCAAGAACGCCGGCTGGAACATCGTCGCCAGCGAGATCCGTTTCGTCGCCAAGAACCCCGCCGAGGTTCCCGAACCCGCCCACGCCGAGGTCGTCGCCTTCCTCAACGCGCTCGACGATCACGACGACGTGCACCGCGTCTACGCCGGCCTCAAGTAGCCCCCGGCAGGGAGCGGGGAGCGCCGTCCCGAGGACACCTCTCCGCCCTGCCCGCCGTTCCCAGCTTCCGGTTCCCGCTCCCCGCTCCCCGTTCCCCGTTTCCATGTCCGACTCCCACGTCGCCCAGATCGCCGCCGAACTCCGTGTCGGCCCCCACCAGGTTGCCACCACCGTCCGGCTGCTTGCCGAGGGGGGAACCATCCCCTTCATCGCGCGCTACCGCAAAGAGGCCACCGGCAGCCTCGACGAGGTCGTCCTCATCGCCATCCGCGACCGCCTCGTCCAACTCGCCGAACTCGCCCAGCGCCGCGAGGCGGTCCTCAAGTCGCTCGCCGAACGCAACCTGCTCTCCGACGACCTCCGGCATGCCGTCGAATCCGCCGCGACGCTTTCCGCGTTGGAAGACGTGTACGCCCCGTACCGGCCCAAGCGCCGGACCCGCGCCACCATTGCCAAGGAAGCCGGTCTCGAGCCGCTTGCCGACCGGGTGTGGTCGGAACAGGCGTCCCTCGATCCCCTGGCCTGCGCCGTGCCGTTCGTCGACGCCGCCAAAAGCGTCCCGGACGTCGCCGCCGCCCTGGCCGGCGCCCGGGACATCCTCGCCGAGCGGGTCAGCGACGACGCCGAGGCGCGCGCGCGGCTTCGCAACCTTTACCGCGGCGAGGCCGTCGTGCGATCGAAGGTCCTGTCGGGCAAGGAAACCGAGGGTGCCAAGTTCAAGGACTACTTCGACTGGTCCGAACCGCTGGCCACGATTCCCAGCCATCGTCTCCTCGCGATCCGGCGCGGCGAGTCCGAGGGATTCCTGATGGTGCGGGTCACGCCGTCGGAGGATGCGGCGCTGGTGTTGCTGGAGGGATTGTTCGTCAAGGCCCCGGGCAAAGCGGCCGGGGAACAGGTGCGCCTCGCGGTGCAGGACGGTTTCAAACGGTTGCTCGGCTTCGCCATCGAGGCGGAGATGCGCATGGAATCCAAGGGCCGCGCCGACACCGAGGCGATCCGCGTCTTTTCCGAAAACCTGCGCGAACTCCTGCTCGCCCCGGCCCTCGGCCGGAAGACCGTCCTCGCCCTCGACCCCGGGTTCCGCACCGGTTGCAAGACCGTGGTCCTGGACCGGCAGGGCCGGCTGCTCCACAACGACGTGCTCCATGCCACCGCCGGATCGGCCGGCGCCATCCGCGAGGCCGCCGAGACTCTCCGGGCCCTCGTCGAGAAATTCCACGTCGAGGCCATCGCCATCGGCAACGGCACCGCCAGCCGCGAAACCGAGCAGTTCGTCCGCGCCCTCCGCCTCCCCGCCGCCATCCCCGTCGTCCTCGTCAACGAAAGCGGCGCCTCGATCTACTCCGCCAGCGAGGTCGCCCGCGAGGAGTTCCCCGACCAGGACCTGACCGTCCGTGGCGCCGTCAGCATCGGCCGGCGCCTCATGGACCCGCTCGCCGAACTGGTGAAGCTCGACCCGAAATCCATCGGTGTCGGCCAATACCAGCACGACGTCGATTCCCTCGCCCTCAAGCGCGGGCTCGACGACGTGGTCACCTCGTGCGTCAACCGCGTCGGCGTCGAACTGAACACCGCGAGCCGCCAGTTGCTCGGCTACGTCGCCGGCATCGGGCCCACCCTCGCCGCGAACATCGTCTCCCATCGCGATGCCAAGGGACCCTTCCGTTCGCGTGCCGATCTCCTCGAGGTGCCGCGCCTCGGCCCGAAGGCCTTCGAACAGTGTGCCGGATTCCTCCGGGTCCGCGAGGGCGCCCACCCGCTCGACGGCAGCGCCGTGCATCCCGAGCGTTACCCGCTGGTGGATCGCATGGCCCGCGACCTCGGTTGCGGCGTGGCGGACCTGCTGCGCGACCCGTCCCTGCGTTCCCGGATCCAGCCGGAGAAATACGTCGGGGAAGGCGTCGGGTTGCCGACGTTGAAGGACATTCTCGAGGAACTCGCCCGACCGGGCCGCGATCCCCGCGAGAAGTTCGAGGCTTTCTCCTTCCAGGAAGGCGTCGAGAAGATGGAGGACCTGCGCCCCGGGATGCGGCTCCCGGGAATCGTCACCAACGTCACCGCCTTCGGCGCGTTCGTGGACATCGGCGTCCACCAGGACGGCCTCGTCCACGTCAGCCAGCTCGCCGACCGTTTCGTGAAGGACCCGGCGGAGGTCGTGAAGGTGCAGCAGAAGGTGTCGGTCACCGTCGTCGAGGTGGATCTCGAGCGAAAGCGCATCGCCCTGTCCATGCGGGCCAACCCGACCATCGGCACGCCGCGCGAGGGTCGCACCGCGCCGGCGGGACCGCGCCCCGCGGGCGGCCCGCGTCCGGCCGGACCCCGGCCCGGCACCAAGCCCCCGGCGGGTTTCAACCAAACCGCCGGTTGGAACGCGCTGTCGGATGCCTTCGACCGCGCAAAGGACAACTGAGGCGTTGCCTCGGTCCCGCCGTCTCGCGACGGCGGTCCGGGGCCAGCGGCCTAGGTCCCGAAGACCGCCCGGACGAACCGGCGGGATCGCGCGTGGTTTTCGACCGCGCCCCGCGTGATCTTCGTCCCGCCTTCCAGCGCCAGTTCGACGGTGAAGAACCGCGGCAATTGCCGCTCGCGAACCACCGCCGCTACCGCCGCGTAGTCGATGTCGCCCGCGTCGAGATCCTCCCACCACACTTGCCCCCGGCTTTGCCGCAGGTGCCAGCTCACGATGCGGTCCGCGTAGGCGGCGAGGCATTCGGCCGGGGAGATCCCGCCGCGATGGACCCAATGGACGTCGTAGCAGAACCCGACCTTGGTCCCGGGGTTCTTCCGGAAATTGGAATGGAACTCCCGGGCGCCGTCGGCCATTTCGGGGGTGTGGTGATGGATGCCGAGCTGGATGCCGAGCCCGGCCAACTCGTCTCCCAACTCGCGCAGCGCCTCGGCCTGGATCTCCAGTTCGCGGTCCGTCTTCGGACGGCCGATGGGGTCCGGGTTGAAATTGACGATGCCAAACCCGGCTTTTGCGGCCTCCTTCGCCGCGACCGCGATGCGTTCGCAGGTCTGCGTGGCCTTGCCGAGAACGTGGGTCGCGCCGCCGGTGTAGAGGCTGACGGGCCGGAGGCCCTTCCTGCCGAGGCGTTCCGCGAACTTCGCGTTGTTTTCCGGACGGGCGAAGTCCAGGGCGCCCTCGGCGTAGTCGTAGCCGGCATCCCGCAATGCCGACAACACGTCGTCGAGCCCGGCGTTCAGGTCTTTGCCCTCGCGTTGGTAGTACTGGCCCCAGCCGTACAGTTGGGAACCCACGAGCGGCGGCTTGAGTTTCGGCGGCGTGTATTTCGCCGCCGTGGCGTTGGTTTTCGCGGCCGTCGTGGCGTCGGCCTCGGCGCGGGCCGACAACGACGGCACCAAGGTTCCCGCCATCACGACCCCGGTGGACAAGAAACGACGGCGATTCATGCGTCTCCTCTGCCCCAGTCGCGGGGCCGCGTCGATGGCGGATTCACCGGCGGAACGACGACGCGAAATCGTCCGAGCCGCCCGCCACCACCTTTTTTTCCAACGTCGAGCCGGCGACGAGTTCGCCCAGCCGCTTTTCCCAGGCGGCGCCGTCGAGGGGCAGGTCGATGGCGCTGCCCTGGAGGGACGAAAACACGATGGCATTGGCTAATTCGACGGAGTTCAAGCCGTCGGCACCGGGGGCGATCAACGGGACGCCGTCGCGGATGGCGGCGACGAAATTCTCCATGAGCTGCGCGTGCGGTGCCGCGGCGTTCTCGAAGGGAATCTCGCAGTTCCAGATCTCCGGCTTCGTGAACCCCCCCTTCGCGGTGCGGTTGAACACGATCATGTCGCCGTCGTTCCGCGTGAACCGCAGCTTGCCGTCCTCGAGCACCGCACGGCCCCGCGTGCCGGTGAGTTCCAGCCGATTCGTTCCCGGTGCCTCGCCCGTGCTCGCCACGAAAACGCCCGTCACGCCATCGCCGTACTCGAGCACCGCCGTCACGTCGTCCTCGACCTCGATGCGGTGGTAGCGGCCGAATCCGCAGAAGCCCCGCACCCGTTTGGGTTGGCCGACCAACCAGGAAAGGACGTCGAGGTTGTGGAGGCACTGGTTCAGCAACACCCCGCCGCCCTCGCCCTGCCAGGTGGCACGCCAACCACCGCTGGCATAATACGCGTCGGTGCGGAACCAGTCGGTATTGATCCAGTTCACCCGTACCAACCGGCCCAGCTCGCCGGTCTCCATCAGGCGCCGCAACCGCAGGTACCGGGGCTCGACGCGCAGCTGGAACATCCCCGCCAAAACCTGCCGCGGCCGCCGCGCCGCGCACGCCAACAACCGTTCCGCGTCGGCTTTGTGCGCCGCGATCGGCTTCTCCACCATCAGGTGCAGCCCGGCCTCCAGCGCCGCGATCCCCAGCGTCACGTGCTGGTAATGCGGCGTCGCCACCAACACCGCGTCCACCGTCCCGCTCCGGATCAATTCGAGGGCGTCGCCCCACACCCGCACGCCGCGCGCCCCATACGACTCGAGTTTCCCGGGCGAGGTCGAACACACGGCCGCCAGCTCGCACCGGGCCACTTTGCCCTCCAGCAGGTAGCCGGCGTGGTGGCGGCCGATGTTGCCCATTCCGATGATGCCAAGACGGAGATTGGTGCTCATGTGTCGTGCCAGGGACCCCGGCAGGCTGTCGTCCGCGGGCCACGGTCGGCAAGGGGGATTTGAAGGGGAGAACATCCCGGCGGGCCTCCCGCCTCAAATCCCCGCGTCCGCCACGAATGGCACCAGGGGCATCGACTCGTCGTGGTCCAGGAACTCGCGGCAGACGCCGAAGAACGCGTCGCGGGTCTCCACCCGCCGGATGCCGTGCAGGAATCGTCCCTGCGGATCCACGCCCGCGCCGACGAAGTTCATGTACTTCTTCATCTTCTCCACCTGCAGCCGTTCCTGGAAACCCATCGACGGGCAGGTTTCCTCGTACAGTTCGCCCACGTAGGCCAGCACCTCGCGGCCCCGCGGCAACTTCGGCGCCCGGCCCCCGAGATGGTCGCGGATCTGGCCGAACAACCACGGGTTCCGGATGCACCCGCGGCCGATCATCAGCCCGCGCGCACCGGTCTCGCGCAACACCGCCGCGGCCCGCGCCGGCGAGAAGACGTTGCCGTTGGCCACCACCGGGCAGGGCAATGCCGCCACGGCGCGCGCGATGTAATCGTAGTGAACTTCCGTCCGGTACATCTCCTTCACGGTCCGCCCGTGCACCGTCAGCAGGTCGAGCCCGTGCCGCGCGAAGATCGGCAGGAAGGTGTCGAACACCGCCGGGTCGTCGAACCCGATCCGGGTCTTCACCGTGAACCGCACTTTGGTCAGCGCGTCGCGCATCGCCCCCAGGATCGCGTCCACCCGCGCCGGTTCCCGCAGGAGGCCCCCGCCCGCGCATTTGCGGTACACCACCGGCGCCGGACAACCGAGGTTCAGGTCCACCGCCGCCACCGGCATCTCCTGCAGTTCGCGCGCCGCCCGCACCAACGCCGGCACGTCGTTCCCGATCAACTGCGCGATCGCCGGACGCCCCGTGGGGTTCTCGTCGAGGGATTTCACGATCCACCGCTCGAGCGTGCTGGTGGAGTGCACGCGGAAGTACTCGGTCCAGTACACGTCGGGACCGCCGTGCCGCGCCAGCAGGCGCCAGAACGGGAGATCGGTGACGTCCTGCATCGGCGCCAGCGCCAGGAAGGGCGCCGGACCCGAGCGCAGGGCGTCGAACGTCGCGACCTGCTCGTCCCGGTTCAAAACACCCGCGCCCACAGCAGCTTCAGGTACCGGCTCTCCGGGCAATTCGACATCACCGGGTGGTCCTCGCCCGCGCCGGTGCGGTCGACGAACTGCAGCTTGCGGCCCACCCGGTGGGCGGCGCGGATCACCAACCGCTCGAAATCCTCCGCCTGCAATTGGCCCGAACACGAGCACGTCACCAGCAACCCGCCCGGTTCCGTGATCACGATCCCGAGGCTGTTCAGGTCCTCGTACCGCACCAGTCCCTCCTCGCGTTCGATCTCGTCGCGGCCGTCGATCAGCTTGGGCGGGTCGAGGATCACCACGTCGAACTTCTTGCCGTCCTTCCGCATCTGCCGCGCGTAGGCAAAGGCGTCGCAATGGATCCACTCGATCCGCGCCTGGTTGATGTTGGCGTTGCGCCGGGCCAGGCCGACGACGTCCTCGTCGAGATCGACGCCGGTGACCTCGGTGGCGCCGCCGAGCACTTTGGCCGAGAGGGAAAAGCCGCCGGTATAACAGCACAGATCGAGCACCCGTTTGCCCCGGGTCCACGCCGCCAACCGGCGCCGGTTCTCGCGCTGGTCGCAGAAAAACCCGGTCTTGTGGCCCGCCGCGAAATCCAACTCGTGCTTGATGCCGTGTTCCTGGATCCGGACGGTGCGCACGTCGTCGGACTTGTGGTCCTGGACGCGGATGCTCTCGTGGCGGGCCACCGAGGGCTCGACCTCGATGACGGCACGGGTGGTGCCCAGCTGGGCGTGGAGATGGGCGAGGATCTTCGGCAGGCGCTTCCAGATCCCCAGGCTGTGCACCTGCACCGACAGCACGTCCGCGAAACGGTCCACCACCAATCCGCTCACGCAATCGCCGTCGGAATTCACCACGCGGAACGCGTTGGTCCGCGCCGGCAGGTCGAGCACCCGCAACCGCAGGTCCAGCGCCAGGTCGATCAGGCGGTAGAGATACGAGTCGTCGGTCGGTTCCTCGCCGTGATGGATCACGCGCAGCGGCACCCGCGCGGCGGGATTGTACAGGCCGTGCCCGAAAGGCCGCCCGTTCTTGTCGTACACCGTCACCCAGTCGCCCGGCTGGGCATCGGAGGAAACCGAGCCGAGCATCGCGGGATAGATGGCGGGATGATAGCTGAAGGTCCGCATCTGGACCCAGGGCTTGTGCCACGACTCGCTGCCCTGCGGCGGGTTCTCGCGGGCCCGCGCCATGCGGGGCGAAAGGCCGTCGCCGGACTGTTCCGGACGCTGGAAGGGCCGGTGTTCGCCGCCCGGACCGCCGGGGTTCCGATAGGGCCGCTGGAAACGCGGCCGTTCCGGCGCGCCTTGCGGCGGCTGGTCGGAACGCGGGGGACGATCGCTCTGCATGAGGGTGGGTAGCGGGACTGGCGCGCGGTATCAAGCCCGCGTGCATCGCGGCGACCGGCCGTCCGGCCCGGCGCGCTACCGCAATGGCGGCACCGGGGGGACCGCCTGCACCACCACGGCCGTCCCGTAACACAACACTTCCGTCACGCCCGGCGCGATCTCGGTGGCGTCGTATCGCACCGCCACCACGGCATTGGCCCCCCGCCCGATCGCCTCCCGCAACATCAGCTCGAACGCGTCTTCTCGCAAAGCTCGGTGTAGATCGTGATGTTGCCGCCGAGGAGCGTCTGGAAGCTGGCGCCGATGTTCCCGACGATGGAGCGGGACCGGACGATGATGCCCCGCACCACCCCGAGTTCGCGGACGATCTGGAAACCGGTGAGGGCGTTGGCCGTGGTCGTGAGCAATGGAGTCATGACCGTCCGAAGCTAGGCGGTCCACCGCGCCCCAACAAGGGCTCCGGGCCCCGTGCCGCCCGTCGTGTTGCCCGCGTCGGAAGGGGAGGTCCGGTTGCCCGGGATCCACCGGACCGCGGGGACGCGCCGCCGGGCCTCAGACCTCGCAGGCCGCCACCGCCCGTCGCAACGCCTCGATCTTGTCGGGCCCCCGCGGGACGAATTCGTGCCCGACATGGCCCTTGTATCCCGCCGCCACCAACGCCCGCATGATCGGCCGGTAGTTGAGCTCCTGGGTGTCGTCGAGGTCGTTGCGGCCGGGCACGCCCGCCGTGTGCACGTGCCCGATCCACGGCGCGTGCGCCCGGATCCGGGCGATCACGTCGCCGTGCATGATCTGCACGTGGTAGATGTCGAACAACACCTTGACCCGCTCGCTGCCCACCGCCTTCACGATGTCCACGCTCACGTCGATGTCGTCGCAGAAATAATCGGGATGCCCCCTCATCGCGATCGCGACGCGGGAGTTCAGCATCTCCAGGCACAGCGTGACGCCGCGCGCCTCGGCGTGGGCAGCCACCTTCTTCAGGCCGTCGATCATGTTCCGGCGGCCGACCTCGCGGTCGAGCCCGCGACGGAATCCCGAGAACGTGATCACGTTGGGCGCACCGAACGCTGCCGCCTCGCCGAGGGCCCGCGTGCAGGCCGCGACGCAGGCTTCGTGTTCCTCCACATGCGCGAATCCCGTGGAGAATCCATGCCGGCCGAAAATCGCGCAGGTCAGGCCGTGCCGGCGCAACACCGGGAAGTTTTCGGGCGCCACCAACTCGACCGATTCCAAGCCGATCGCCTTCGCCGCGGCCGCCAGTTCGTCGAGCGGCATGGGATTGAAGCACCAATTGCAGACGCTGTGTCGGATCCGACCGGACAACGCGACCGGTCCCGCGGGCCCGCGGGGTTCGGCGGCCGTCGCGACGGCGGGGTCGGCCCATCCGGCGGCGGCCAAGGCGCCGGTGGCGACGAAGGCGCGACGGGTTACGGGATTCATGGGCGGAGGTTGGGCTGGTTCGCGGCGCTTGGAAAGGCGACCGGCGTCAGGCGGGGCGCGCCAGCGGGAACAGATCGCCGGTCCTCATGTAGACCTCGCCCCCGGCCCGGGCCACCAGATCCATCCGCGCGACCTCGGGCCAACCCCCGGGGCCGATCACGGCGGCGTCGACATGGAGGGCCACGATGCGGCCGAAGACCGCGTTGCCCGCCGCGGGTCCTTCCGCCAGCCGCACCACGCGGTCCAACCGGCATTCGTACGCGACCGGCACGCCCTTCACGCGCGCCGGCCGGACGATGGACGACGGCTCGGACCCGA
>Ga0114969_10004147_pt1 | contig 11499 bp, 5 predicted proteins | sample M_130807_MF_Meta_FD_87316 | JGI IMG/M metagenome (GOLD analysis project Ga0114969, IMG submission 87316) | Freshwater microbial communities from Lake Montjoie, Canada to study carbon cycling - M_130807_MF_MetaG | ecosystem: Environmental > Aquatic > Freshwater > Lake | place: Lake Montjoie...
CAGTCTCACGAGGAGCGGGATGCGCGTCACGTCGTGGAATAGTCCCGCGTGGGCCCAGGCGAGGTCGCCGCGATCACCGAAGTTCTCGCCATGGTCGGCCACGAAGACGAACAAGGTCCGGTCCCATGCCCCCGCCGCCTTCAGGGCATCGACGAGACGTCCGACCTGGCTGTCGATGAAGGCGAGTTCGCCGCGGTAGCGCGCACGCGCGACCGCGTCGACGCGCGCGCGTCGCTCGGCGGAGAGTCCGGCGACTTCGCTCGGCCGGATGCGCCGGACGGAGCCGTCGGGGTTTGCGAAGATCCTCGCGAGTTCCGGGTCGTCGGAGACGTCCGCCCCGGGCGGCAGAAACGACGCCGGCGGCGCATACGGCTGGTGCGCGTCGAAGAGGTGGAGCCAGGCGAAGAAGGGGCGTACCGGGCGGGCCCGCAGCCAGTCGACGAAAAGGTCCACGGTCTCGTCGGCCGGCCGCTCGCGCAGCAGCCGCCTGGCGGGCTGGTCGGCATGGCGCAGCGCGAGGGCGTCGTCGAACCAGTCGAAGCCCTGGGAGAAGCCGAGCGCACGGATGAGCGGCAGGCCGCTCACGAGGCCGGCCGTCGCCCAGCCGCGGCGATGCAGCTCCTCGGCGAGCGTGATCCGCTCGTCGGGCAGCACGCTCGAATTGTCGTAGACGCGATGGTCGCTCGCATGCGAAGCCGTCATGAGCGAGGCGTGCGACGGCGTGGTCACGCAGGCGACGGTGTAGGCGGCGGTGAAGACGACACCCTCGGCGGCGAGCGCGTCGAGCCGGGGCGTGCGGGCGGGCCCGCCGTAACAGCCGAGGTCGTCCTGGCGCGTGGTGTCCGACGTGACGACGACCACGTTCCAAGGGCGCGGCGTCGGCTCGCCGGTCGGCTCGGATTCCGGGACCTCCCACTCGACCCGGGGCTCGATCCAGAGCAGCTGCGGTGCGGTGCCGGGTGCGGAGGCGCCGGGCGGCCCCGCCGGCCACTCGGCGGAGAGCGTGACCCAGCCGGGGCCGCGCCAGTCCGCCGGCACCGTGACGTCGATCGCCCCGTCGCCACGGCGGTCGGCCACGATCACCTGCTCGCCGAGCGTCACCCCCGCATCGTCCGGCGTCGCCGAGAGACGAACCCGGAAGATGGCTTGACCCCCGATCGGCGCGTCGCCCTCGCCGCGAACCGCGAGACCGGCGCGTATCGCAGCACCCGCAGGAGGGTCGATCCGCACCGCGAGCGTCGCGCCGGGTGCGAGATCGATCGCGCGACGGAGCCCGGCTTCGAGTGGCACCCAGCGCGCGACCGCGCGGCCCTGCGCCGCGACCCGCACCGGATCCTCCGATCGAAAGCCGACCAGCGGGTGAATGGCGCGCCGCGGCGTGCGCTCGGGCGCCCGGTCCACGGCCGGTGCGGGCGCATCCGCGACGACCGGTGCAGGCGTGCCGCGGGCACCGCCCGTGCCACTCTCCGAGGGGCATCCGGCGAGCAGCAAGGCCGCGCCGAGCGCCGCGAAGACAAGTCGCGACGCCTCCGGGCGCGCCGCGGCGTCACGGTGGGAACTCGGAGCGGGGGCCACGTGTCCGCGAGCCTAGCGCGGGCGTCGACGGCACGCGAGAAGCGGCCGCTTCAGGATTGCTCGGCCGGTGCCGTGCGCGCGGCCAGCGCCACGAGCCAGGCCTCGAGGTCTGCGGGCCAGGGGCTCTCGAAGTGCAGGTGCTGCCCGGTCGCCGGGTGGGCGAACCCGAGAAGTGTCGCGTGCAGCGCGAGGCGCGGCGGGTCGAAGGCCGATCGCCGGCCATGGCGACGGTCGCCGAGAACGGGGTGCCCCGCGCCGGCGAGATGGAGGCGGACCTGGTGCGTGCGGCCCGTCTCCAGCCGGGCACGAATGCGCGTCGCCATCGCCCCGAATGCGACCTCGTGCCGCAGGTGGGTCACCGACCGTCGTCCGGCGATCGGTTCGTCGATCGTCCACGCCGCGTTCGGCGGCGCGCCGTCGACGACTGCGAGGTACTCGCGGTCGACGTCGTGAGCGTGGAACGCGGCCGACAACGCCCGGTTCGCCGCCTCGGTGCGCGCCAGCAGGAGCAGCCCGCTGGTCGCCAGGTCGAGCCGGTGCACGACGAAGAACGGGCCGCCGGGCAGCAGCGAGCGCCGCAGGAGGTCCGCCACGGTGCCGCGGTCGCCCTCGGGCGTCGGCGCACTCGGCATGCCCGCCGGCTTGTCGACCACGACGAGGTGCTCGTCGTGGAACACCAGCCGCAAGTCGCGCCGCGGCCCGGGGGCGTCACCACCGTTCGTTCGCCGCAACCCGGTGGACCTTCCGACGGCAGCGCTGCGCCCGCCCGGCAGCGCCGTGCTCGCCGTCGCCCGCTCGAGCGTACCGCCGATCCAGGCCTCGACGACCTGACCGGGGTGCAACTTCCGGCTCGCAATCCGCGCGCGCGCCCGGTCGACGAAGACTCCCCCCAGCCCGAGGAGAACGCGCGCCGCACCGCGCGAGAGCCCCGGGATCCGCCGCGCGAGCAACTGGTCGAGGCGCAGGTCCGCGTCACCGGACTCGACCTCGAAGCGGTGGCGCCGCGCCGTGCGCACGCCGCCTGCGCCGACGTCGCTCAACCGCCGGGAACGGTGACGGTGTCGGTATCCCGGCCCGAGCGGATCACCCGGCCGGGAAGCTCGCCCGTCACTTGGCCGTCGCACACGATGTCGCTCCCGGCCACGAGCACCCGCGAGATGCCCCGCGCCTCGGCCCACAGCCGGACGGTCCCGCCCGGGAGATCGGCTGCCGTCCGCACCGGGCCCGGGCCGACCGTCGCGGGGTCGAGGAGCACCAGGTCGGCGTGGCAACCCGGCGCTATCCGCCCGCGGCCGCGCAGTCCGAAGAGGGCTGCGGGCTGCCCGGTCATCATGTGCACGGCCTCCTCGATCGAGAGCAGGCCACGGTCGCGCACGACGTCGCCGAGGAACCCGGTCGGGTAGCGCGCCCCGCACATGCGATCGAGGTGCGCGCCGGCGTCCGAACCGCCGATCATCGCGCGCTCGTCGCGCCAGACGTCGACGCGCAGCTTCCAGCTGTCTACGTCGTCGTCGCTCGGCAGGGGCCAGAGGGCCGTGCGCAATTCGTCGGCGACCACGATGTCGAGCAGCGTGTCGAAGGGGTTCCTTCCGATCTCCGCCGCGACGTCGGAGACCAGGCGCCCGGCGAAGACCGCGTTCTGCGGCGCGAAGGTCTCGCCGATCTCGTAGCGCTCCCCCTTGGCGAGAGCCCCGAACACGCCCGCCTCCGGGCGTGCCCCGCCCTCGCGCATGCGCTCGCGCACGGCGGGGTCGGAGAGTGCGCGGATGCGCTCGGGGACCGGGAGCTTCAGGATCGGTCCCCACTCGGGGATCGAGTTCAGCGCGCAATAGTCGAGGAAGCTCATCTTGAGCCCCCCGAGCGTCGGCATCGTGAGGGCGACGATCTTCGCCCCGGCCGCCTTCGCGCGCGTCCCGGCGGAGAGCTGGTGCTCGTGGCGCTCCCGGCGCAGCGCGCTCACCTGCATGACGTTCCAGTTGAGCGGCCGGTTCGCGGCGAGTGACATCGCGATCATGAGGCCGATCTCGGAGTCCTGGAACTGGTTCAGGCAGCCGTCGATGATGAACTCGAGGGTCGTGCCGGGATGGTCGCGCACGGCCGCCGCGAGCGCGAGCGTCTCGTCGCGCGCGGCGAAGCGCGAGGGCACGGGGCTGCCGGCGCCGTCGACGTGGGTGAACGCCTGCGAAGAGGAGAAGCCGAGGCCGCCGGCGGCGAGCCCCTCGCGCAGCAGGCGCACCATCGCCGCGATCTGGTCGAGGTCGGCCTTCTCGCCGACCGCCGCCTCGCCCATGACCGTGCGGCGCAGCGCGCAGTGCCCGACGAGGAAGCCCGCGTTCACGCCGATGCGCCCGTCGAGGCGATCGAGGTACTCGGCGAAGCTCGACCAGTTCCAGTCGATGCCGTTCTCGAGAGCCGAGAGTGGCATGCCCTCGACGTTGGCCATCATGCGGCGGACGTAGTCGGCGTCGTTCTTGCCGAGCGGCGCCAGGGTGAAGCCGCAGTTGCCGCCGATCACGGTCGTCACGCCGTGCAGGTTCGAGGGACTCGCGAAGGGGTCCCAGAAGAGCTGCGCGTCGTAGTGGGTGTGCGGATCGATGAATCCCGGGCTCACGACGAGGCCGTCGGCGTCGATCGTGCGCGCGGCCGGCTCGGAAGTCGCACCGAGGCTCACGACGAGACCGTCGCGCACGCCGACGTCGGCGCGGAAGCCCGGCGCGCCGGTGCCGTCGACGACGGTGCCGTTGCGGATCAGGGTATCGAGCATGGCCGTCACCCTATGCGACCGGAGCGCGGACTCAAGGCCGCGCCGCCCGGCCCGCGACCGCCGCGGGACACGGCCCGGGTCGGGTCCGGGCGACCCCCCGCGCAAGACCGCGGCCGGCGCGGGTTGAGTCCCCGCTACCGCGGTGGAAGGATCGAGGGCATATCCGGCCGCGCCACCCCGGCCCGGTCCGATCCGAGGAGGACGACATGGCGGCGGAACGCGGCATCCTGACCGATCTCGAGGAGTGGAAGGCGCTCGGCGCCCATCACGCGAAGATCCGCGACGTCCACCTGCGCGACCTCTTCGCGGCCGACCCCGGGCGCGCCGCGCGCTTCTCGGCCGAGGTCGGCGACGTCCACCTCGACTACTCGAAGAACCGGGTCGAGCCCGAGACCCTGCGGCTGCTCCTCGCCCTCGCCGAGCGGTGCGGACTGCGGGCGGGGATCGACGCGATGTTCGCCGGTGAGAAGATCAACGTGACCGAGGACCGAGCCGTGCTCCACGTCGCGCTGCGCGCCCCCCGCGACGCGCAGGTACGGGTCGACGGGCACGACGTCGTGCCCGACGTCCACGAGGTCCTCGACCGTATGGCCGCGTTCTCCGACCGGGTTCGCAGCGGCGCCTGGACGGGGGCGACCGGCAAGCGCATCCGCAACGTGGTCAACATCGGTATCGGGGGCTCGGACCTCGGGCCCGCGATGGCCTACCGGGCGCTGCAGTCGTGCAGCGATCGTTCGATGCGCTTCGCCTTTGTCTCGAACGTCGACGCGACCGACTTCGTCGAGGCGGTGCGCGAGTTCGACCCGGCCGAGACACTCTTCGTCGTCGCCTCGAAGACCTTCACCACGCTCGAGACCATGAACAACGCGCGCACCGCGCGCGCGTGGCTCCTCGATCGGCTGAAGGACGAGTCCGCCGTCCGCAACCACTTCGTCGCGGTCTCGACCAACGCGGTCGAGGTGGCGAAGTTCGGCATCGACACCGGGAACATGTTCGGCTTCTGGGACTGGGTCGGCGGTCGCTACAGCTACGACTCCGCGATCGGGCTATCCCTCATGATCGCGATCGGAGCCCCGGCCTTCGCGGAGATGCTCGCGGGCTTCCGGCTCGTCGACGAGCACTTCCGCTCCACCCCGTTCGAGGCGAACGTCCCGGTGCTCCTCGGGCTCCTCGGGCTCTGGTACGACGACTTCTTCGGCGCCGAGACGGTGGCGATCCTGCCCTACAGCCAGTACCTGGAGCGCTTTCCGGCCTACCTGCAGCAGCTCGACATGGAGAGCAACGGCAAGTCGGTGGACCGCGAGGGCCGGGCCATCACCAGCTACCAGACCGGCCCGGTCGTCTGGGGCCAGCCGGGCACCAACGGACAGCACGCCTACTACCAGCTGATCCACCAGGGGACGAAGCTCGTCCCGTGCGACTTCATCGGCTTCTGCCGGCCGAACAACGACCTCGGCATCCACCACGACCTGCTCATGGCGAACTTCTTCGCGCAGACCGAGGCGCTCGCCTTTGGCAAGACCGCGGAGGAGGTGCGTGCCGAGGGCGTCCCGGCGGCCCAGGTCGCGGCGCGCACGTTTCGCGGCAACCACCCGACGAACACCCTGCTCGTCGGCCGCGAACTCACCCCGCACGTGCTCGGCCAGCTCGTCGCGATCTACGAACACAAGGTCTTCACCCAGGGCTGGATCTGGAACGTGAACTCCTTCGACCAGTGGGGCGTCGAACTGGGCAAGGTGCTCGCGAACCGGATCGTGCCGCAGCTGGAGGCGGGAGCGGAGCCGAAGCTGGAGCACGACGCCTCGACGAACGCGCTCATCCGTCGCTATCGCCGCCTGCGCCGCTGAGCCGGCGGCGCCCCGGGCGGCGTCGGCAGCGGTGCTGCCCGGCCGCACCGGGCGCTCGTCCGCCGGGCCTCAGCCGACCGTGCGCTTGCGCGCCGCGGCGCGCAATTCCGCCCGGAAGGCGGGGTCGGCCAGTTCCACGAGCACCTCGGCCCGCTCCGCGTCGGAGAGCCCGAAGAGTTGCACGATGCCGTGCTCGGTCGCGACGCGGTCGACTTGGTGGCGCGGGGTCGTCACGATCGAACCGGGCGGCAGTTCGGCGACGATGCGCGACCGCGGCGCGCCGTCGATCTCCTTGGTCGAGTGGAGGCAGAGGATCGAGGTCCCGCCATCGGACTCGCGCGCCCCGGTGACGAAGGATTCGTGACCACCGACACCGGAGTGCTGCCGCCCCGCGACCGTGTCGGCGACGACCTGCCCGTGCAGGTCCACCATGATCGCGGCGTTCACGCTGATCATGCGCCGGTTGCGCGCGACCTGGCAGGCCGGATTCGTCGCGGACACCGGGAGGAATCGCACCGAGGTCTCCTCGTCGAGCCAATCGTAGAGGGCCTGGGAGCCCAGGCCGAAGGTGGCCGTCGAGTAGCCGTCGAAGAGCCCCTTGCGATTGGTCACCTTGCCGGCCTCGTGCAGCATCTTCACGCCGTCGACGACCATCTCGGTGTGGATGCCGAAGTCGCCGCGCGGACCCGCCGCCAGGATCTTCGCGATCTCGTTGGGGACGCTGCCGATCCCGAATTGGAGGGTGGCGCCGTCGGGAACGAGTTCACCGACGAGGGCCGCGATCCGCAGGTCGCGCTCCGAGGGCGCGGTTTCAGGAAGCGTGAACAGCGGGGCGTCGTACTCGACGATCACGTCCACCTCGGAGAAGTGGATGCGGTGGTTTCCGAAGTCGGCGAGACCCCGGGTGCGCGGCATGCGGGGATTGATCTCGGCGACGGCCAGTCGCTCGGGATCGCGAGCGGCCTCGAAGAACGGGATCTCGCTCGCACCGGCGTGGAGACCGAAGGAGAGGAAGCCCTGCTCGTCGGGCGGCGCCACCGCCGACGCGACGATCCGCGGCTTGGTGCGGCGAGCGAGCAGTTCGAGTCCGTGGAAGTCCGCGGTTACGTGTCCGATCGGCACACCGGCCGCCGTGAGCATCCGCTCGACCGGACCGAAGAACTGGCTCAGGACCGAGACGCCGGGGCGCGAGAGCAGGTCGAAGGGCTCCTGGAGGAGCGCACACAGCAGGCGCAGGCGCTCGAAGCGCTCGCGCCGTCCGAGGGCGCGGAGAAATCCGGCGGGCTGGGCGGGGGCGAGCGGCAGGAGGATGTCGTCGCGGTCGCGCACCAGCGCGGCCGCCTCCTCGGGACTGCGCAGTCGGGGTCGATGGTCTTCGGTCATGACGGCTCGACATGTTAGCGGAAATCGGCCCGGGAGTGGACCCCATGCTCGAACCCGCGCTCGCCGAAGCCCGCCCGATCCTCGATCGCTGGGGCTACCCAGCCGTCTTCGGCGCGACCAGAGGCGCGACCAGAGGCGCGACCCGAGCCGTCGGAGTCACCTCCCGGGATCGAAGAGGACGGGCAGGTGGTCCGGCGAGCGAAAGGCCATGCCGACGATCGTCGACGCCTTTCCCGGCTCGAAACGGAGGTTCGGCAGGCGGTCGAGCAGCGCCGTCAGCGCCGCGGTCGCCTCGAGGCGTGCGAGGTTCGAGCCGAGGCAGAAGTGCTCGCCGAAACCGAAGGCGAGATGGGCGGAAACGTCCTCGCGGCGCGGCTCGAAGGAGTCCGGCCTCGCAAAGCGGGTCTCGTCGCGGTTCGCCGAACCGATCGCGAGCATGAGCAGCGTGCCCGCCGGCAGGGCGACGCCGGCCACCTCGGTGTCGACCGCCGTCTCGCGCGAGACGTACTGGACCGCCGACTCCCAGCGCAGGGTCTCCTCGATTGCGAGCGGCAGGACCGTTCGGTCGGCGCGCACCTCCTCGAGCACCGCGGGATGCGATAGCAGCGCAAAGATCAGGCTTCCGGTCAGTCGGTACGTCGTCTCCGCGCCGGCGGGCAGGAGCAGTCGCAGGAAGCCGAGGACTTCCTCCTCGGTCAGACGCTCCCCCTCGACCTCGGTGTGCAGCAGCGTGCTGACGAGATCCTCGCGCGGCTCGCGGCGGCGCTCTTCGAGGATCGGCCGCAGATAGTCGACGATCTTCTGCGCCGCCTCCAGGCCCTTCATCGGATCGTCGGAGATCGCGAGCAGGTCGAGCGCCCAGTGATGGAACTGGTGGAAATCGCTGATCGGGATGCCGAGCACGTGCGCGATCACCCGCAGCGGGAACGTGAAGGTGAATTGCTGCACCAGCTCGGCGCGACCGTCGCCGGCGAACTCGTCGATCAGCTGGTTCACGGTGCGCACCACGACCTCCTCGAGGCCCGAGCGCAGGGCGCGCGGTGAGAAGGCGGGGGTGACGATGCGGCGCTGGCGGAGGTGCTCCTGCCCGTCCATCTCGAGGATCGTACGTCCCATGACGAGGCCGATGCCGCGCGCGTTGCCCTTCGACGAGAAGGTGGCCGCGTCCTTGAGGGCCGCGAGCACGTCGCCGTAGCGCGTGAACATCGTGCAGGGACCGAGCGGCCCCTCGAAGTGCATCACCGGGCTCTCCGCCCGGAGCCGGGCGTAGACCGGGTAGGGGTCGGGAACCGGGCTCATCATGCTGCCGCCGAACAGGCGAATCATCTCGTCCAAGGCAAGGGACCTCCTGAAAAGGGACCCTATGGCCCTCCGGGGTCCTCGATCAAGCGATCGACCGATCGGCGCATGCGCAGCCGCCTCGCGCCCGACCCGGCAGTCGGCGATCAGATCTCGCCGAGGAACAGGATCAGGAGCGCCCGATCCTCGGCGGAGAGCGCGAGGAACCGGTCGCGCGAGGCCGTCGCCTCGCCGCCGTGCGCGCGGATCGCCTGATCGAGCGTCGCCGCACGGCCGTCGTGCAGGTAGGGCGGGGTCCGCGAAACGCCCCACAGCGGCGGCGTGCGGAACTCGCTCCCGGTCGCGAGACCACGTGCGAGGCCGTCGGCGAGGTCGCTCCCCATGTCGTGCAGCAGGAGGTCCGAGTAAAGCCGCAGCGACTGCTTGCGCATCGCCGGCGTCGCCGACTCACCGGTGCGCATCTTCTCGAGGTGACAACCGTCGCAGCGCGACTTCTTGAAGTTGGCGCGACCGCGACGCCCCTGCGGCGAGAGCTTTGCCGACACCGGCAAGGGTGCAAGCAGTCGCACGAATTCGGCCTCGGCGGCGATGCGGGTCCCGTCGTCCTCCGGGTCGGCGGCGGGATCGCATGCACTCGCCACCCCCCCGGGCGCATCGTCGACCGGGAACGTCGGAGAGGTGATGCCGACCTCCGCCACCGCGTGCGCCGCGACGAACTCCCCGAGGGTCGCCGCCTCCGCCTTCCAGCCGAACCGACCGATACGCCCGTTCACCAGGTTCGGACGCCCGGAGATGCCGTCGCGCTTGCTGTCTTCGGGGTCCGCCCGCTTGGCGATGACCCGGTCGTCGAGGGCCTCGATCAAGCCGTCGCCGTAGCCAGCCGACGTGTCGCGCTGGGCCACCACGTCGGCCTCGGCGGGAATCGTCTCGCCCTCGACGGTGCAGGCGTCGGTCGCGATGCCGCGGCTCTGCAACTCCGGGCCGCCGTGCGCCGCGAGCGGGTCGAAGCCATCCCCGGAACGCGCGCCGAACAGCGTGATCCGGCGCGACCCGGCGCCGCCGATCGTCGGGGAATTGTGGCACTCGGCGCAACTCGCGCCGTTGAAAGCCGGACCGAGCCCGGTCGCCGGCGTCTCGATCGCCGCATAACGGTCGAGGCCCCCGTCGAAGCGCGCCTCCTCGGCCGAGGTGAGGCGCGCGAGCGGCAGCGGCTCGCAGGCGTCCGTGTCCGCCTGCTCGGGATTGGGCAGCAGCGCGCAGTTGTCGCAACGGTCGCCGACGCCGTCGAGATCGCGGTCGGCCTGGTCGGGGTTGGCACGCTCGGGGCAGTTGTCGGCGGGACAGGCCTCGCCGGTCAACCCAAAGCCGTCGGCATCGACGTCGGTGCAGTCGTCGCACAGGTCGCCGAGGCCGTCGTCGTCGGTGTCGGTCTGGTCGGCGCCGGGCAGGTCGGGGCACACGTCGCAGGCATCGCCGATGCCGTCGCCGTCGCTGTCGAGCTGTTCGGGATCGGCGACGTACGGACAGATGTCCGGCGGGCAGACGTTCGAGGAGAACTCGGGGTTTCCGAAGCCGTCGCTGTCGGTGTCGGTGCAGTCGTCGTAGAGGTTGGGGATGCCGTCGTGGTCCGCGTCGGGAACCGAAAGGATCACGTTCACGACGTTGTTGGTGGACGCGACGCCGCCGAGCGTCGCGTTCTCGACGACGATGCAGTCGCCGACGACCGTCCCGTCCACGCGATTGTCGTAGGCGCCCGCGAAGCGGAAACAGGTCCCGGCGGTCGTGACCTCGCCGCGCTGCACGAGATTGTCGTGGGGGTGGAGCCAGCCCTCGGGCTCCAGGTAGGCCTGGAAGAAGAAACCGACGCCGTCGAGCAAATTGGCGTCGAAGACGTTGCCGCTCGACCCGCCGCGCACATGCACCAGCTTGTCGCGGACCACGTTGCGGGCGAAGCGGTTTCCCGTCGAGTGCTTCACGTAGAGCGCCGCGGCGCCCGAGGCCTCGAGCACGTTGGCCTCGGCCGAGCAGGACGAGGCGTTCAGGAAGTAGAGGTTCTCGTAGGCACTCGCGCGGATCGTGTTGCCGACCACCTGAATGCCGGAGCTCCCGGTCCCGAGGTGGATCCCCTCGTCGACGCTGTCGCGCACCAGGTTGTTCTCGATGCGGTGGTCGTTGGCGGGGCCGGCGTCGGTCGCACCCGCGACCTCCACGCCGTAGACGTTCCCCTGGAGTTCGTTGCCGAGGAGGTGGTTGCCGGTGCCGCCGCGCAGGCGGATGCCGCGCCGGAAGCCGGACACCCGGCAGTTGCGCACCTCGGCCCCGGTCGCCGCGTCGAAGAGCACGCCGTAGAGCGCGGAATCCGGGCCGGTGCCGGTGATCGAGTGCCCGTCGCAATCGAGGACCGCGCCGCTCGCGACCCGCAGGCCGACGCTCGGGCATGGTCCGAGATCCCTCGAAAGCACGACCGAACCCCGGATCGTGTCGCCGCAGACGCAATTCGCGCCGGAGGTGCAGTCGAGCGCCCGGGCGGGCGCTGCCACCGCCAGAAGCGCGCTGAGGGCGGCAAGTGCGAAGGCATGGGCGACGGCGTTTCGGCGGGCGTTCATGGGGATGCTTCCGTGCGCGGCGCGG
>Ga0114969_10004148_pt1 | contig 11499 bp, 10 predicted proteins | sample M_130807_MF_Meta_FD_87316 | JGI IMG/M metagenome (GOLD analysis project Ga0114969, IMG submission 87316) | Freshwater microbial communities from Lake Montjoie, Canada to study carbon cycling - M_130807_MF_MetaG | ecosystem: Environmental > Aquatic > Freshwater > Lake | place: Lake Montjoie...
AAGAACTCCGGCTGATAACTCTGGAGCAACAATCGTTGTACGTGGACGATTCCCGTCAAAGACCCGGTGCGGTCTCGCCGGACTGTCGGGTAGTTCATCAATATTCCGGCCAAACGCCAAGGCCGGACTCTGGGCGAACAAATTAGTGAAGAGCAGTTCGTTGCGAGATGCGTCGTCAGCCGATGTACGCGCAAAGCCGATGAAGTCAACCGGCACAACATCGGTCCCCTGATGCAGTAATTGCATGAAGGCATGCTGACCATTTGTTCCGGGCTCACCCCAAATCACTGGTGATGTTGCATAAGGAACCCGCGTGCCATCGCTTCTGACTGATTTGCCATTTGATTCCATGATCAGTTGTTGTAAATAAGCAGGAAATCGACGCAGATCAAATGAGTACGGAATAACGGCGCGACTCGAGGTTTTCAGCGCTGCAGCATTCCAGATGTTGACAAGAGCCAACATCAATGGCCCGTTCATACGTCCCGTGGCTTGAGCGGTATGGATATCCATCGCGTGCATGCCGCTCAGGAAATCAAAAAACACCTCGGGGCCAACTGCGATCATCACTGATAACCCAATCGCTGATGGCACTGAATAACGACCGCCAACCCAATCCCAGAACTCAAACATGTTTTTAGTGTCGATCCCGAATTCGCGAACCGCCTGAGTGTTGGTGCTCAGTGCCACAAAATGTTTTTCGACTGCGGATTCGCCAAGTTGATTGACCAACCACTGACGGGCTGCTCGCGCATTCGTTAAAGTTTCAACCGTCGTAAATGTCTTTGATGCAACAATGAAAAGTGTTTCAGCCGGGTTAAGTCCAGCAAGATTTGCCTCAAGGTCAGCGGGGTCAACATTTGAAACGAATCGACACGAGATGTCAGGCGATCGATTTCCACGCAAGGCTTCGTACACCATCGCTGGGCCAAGATCGCTGCCACCAATACCGATGTTGACGACGCTGCGGATTCTTCGGCCAGTTGAGCCGATGAACTCGCCTGATCGAATTGCCCGCGCCAAGTTGGCCATTTGATCAAGAACTGACCAAACTGCCGGGACAACATCAACCCCATCAATCAAGAATTGTTCACCACGTGGAGTTCGAAGTGCCATGTGACCAACTGCTCGGCCTTCGGTGAAATTAATTCGTTCGCCCTTAGCCATTCGCGCGAAAGCCGATGCTGTTCCGCGGGCACTTGCGAGATCGAGCAGTCGCGTGATCGCGATTTCATCAATCATTTGTTTTGAGTAGTCAATTCGCAGATCACCAGCCCGAACTGTCATCTCCGAAGCCCGATCTGGGTTGTTCACGAATTCGGCTTTGAGCGATTGCGGTACTGGACACGCCAAGATCTGCGACCATTCAGACAGGGTCTCGAGCGCGTCCACAGGGAGAACGCTAGTAGACGCTTCGGTGGATGATAGGAAGAAGCCGTGAGTTCTGATGCAGTTGAGTCACATACCGACTTAAACCACAACCCAACGAGGAATTCAACTGACTCCCAAACACCCGACCGGAGTGGCATATTCGCCGGAGTCTCGGCCTATTTACTCTGGGGCTTCATCACGGTGTATTGGAAAGCCCTAAAGGCTTTCGCGCCGCTCGAACTCATTGGATATCGCATCGTGATGTCGGTCGTTCTACTAGTGGTCATACTCGCAGCAAAAGGTCGCCTCACTTCACTCTTTCACAAGCTCTCGGTCGACCATTTGTGGACACGCGTCGCCTGTGCCGCCTTACTTCTGGCCATCAACTGGACGACTTATGTTGTCGTCGTTCACGATGGCAAAGTCATTGAGGCTGCCCTTGGGTATTTCATCGCTCCCCTTGGCACGATGCTGATCGGTGTCAAAGTTCTGCATGAGAAAATTCGACCGATCCAACTTGTCAGCGCGTTGCTCGGTCTTGCTGCGGTCGTGGTTCTCACGATCAGTTATGGACGGGTCCCTTTTATTGCTCTAGCAATGGCCGCCTCGTGGGCATTGTACGGACTATTAAAAAGGCAGGTGCCGCTGCAGCCACTCGAGAGTTTGATGTCGGAAACGATTTTTCTTGTTGTGCCCGCGATTGCACTCATTATCTGGTTCTCGCGATACGACAATTCGGTTGTGAAGTCGGCGAATTTCTGGCACATCATTTTGGTTTTGCTCTCGGGAGTTGTCACAGCTGTTCCACTTTTACTATTTGCGGCCGCAGCCCTCAAGTTGCCGCTCACTGTCTTAGGACCAATGCAGTATTCGGTTCCGACCATCAATTTCTTACTTGGTTGGCTGGCGTACCACGAGAAAATGTCGCCCAGTCGATTCGTCGGATTTGGGTTGGTCTGGTTGGCGTTAGTGATTGTCACTGTTGACTCAATACGTCGCGCCCGACGAAGTCCTACTCTGAGTTAATTCAGTACTCTGTCACGGTGAGGATCTATATGAATGTCAATCGCCCACAAAAAATATGTCTCGCATTTAGCGCCCTGAGTTTGCTGACATTGACAGCAGCGTGCTCAACATCGCCAAAAAATTATAAATCCGAGGGTGAGAAGTTTCTCGAAAGTAACGATCTCGCCAAGAGCGCCGGGTACCACTACAAGTACGCCCTGTGTGACCAGCCGCAATCAATCCAGGCAGGAACCCAATACGCCTGTTCTGCCACCGATAACGACGGAAACAGCTGGGAATTCATTATTGAAATTACAGGAGACCGCGAACTCACGGTCGTTTCTGGCAAAGTTGTCAGATAGCGAGGCTTAGGCCTTCTTCTCGACCAATTTCCAAGCAAGCGGCGTCAACAATCCAGCAAAAGCAAGTTTGACAAGGTCGCCAGCGATGAATGGAGTCAGGCCCCAATTGATCGCATTTTCCTCACCATTGAATACTGGAACATGCAAGCTATGTGCTAGCCAAAAGACTCCGAAGACATAAACGATCGCGCTACCTGCCAACATTGCGGGCAAAGAAGTTGCAAAGTTGCGATCTTGACCGCGCTCGGCGAGATATCCGACAAAAACCGCAGCGACAACGAAACCAAACAGGTATCCAGCGGTGCTGCCTGTAGCGATATGCCATCCGGCCTGAACGCTTGTGCCCGAATCATCGCCGGCGTACCAGGCGATCGGCATAAAAATTCCGGCAATCCAATACAAGCCCATGCTCAAAGCACCTCGACGCCAGCCGAGAGCAGTTCCTGATAACAGCACGGCCAACGTTTGACCAGTTATGGGAACCGGGGTGAAGCCAAGATTAAATCGTACTTGTGCCAACACCGCCGTGAATACAGCGAAACTCACGACCAGAACTGCATCACGAACAATGCGGTTTGTGCGCTCTGAAGTTCTGCCGACAGTATCAATAAGAGTCTTCGGGGCTGTGGAAATTGCTACTGACATACGTACCTCCTGAGTGCGATGGAAAAAATCTACCAAGGTCAAGCCATTCCAGCCCACTCCAAATTCTGCTAATTTGCGAATTGAGCACCCCAGGATGGACAAGCCCCCGTTCAAACTTTTGCACCTGATGCCAGTTGACGTTCAAATGTGACACGCTGGAGATATGAGCAATCAGGAACCAATTCTCGATGAACAAATCACGATTCTGCCCTGGTGGCAAAACCCTCTCAATTTCATTGCCATCGGTCTTTCGATGTTGATTCTCGGCGCTGGCATCGGCTACTACTTCGGCCATTCTTCGGCAACTCCCGACAAGAACAATGTCGATATCGGCTTCTTGCAAGACATGCGCTATCACCATGACCAAGCCGTGCAAATGGCTTATTACTACCGAACGTCAGTGACAGATCCGCTTCCGCGCCTCAACATCATCGCTGAAGAAATTCTGCTGTCACAACAACTCGAGAGCGGGCGAATGGTGCAACTTCTTCGTTCTTTTCACGCCATCGAAGCCAATGACACTGGAACCGCAATGACGTGGATGGGCCATGCCATGCCGATCGATGAGATGGACGGCCTCGCAAGCCAAGCCGAACTTGACTCACTGGCTGCGGCTACGGGCGACGAAGCTTCGAAGATATTTGCGACCTTGATGATCAACCATCACAAAGGCGGAATCGTTATGGCTAATTACGCTATTGAGCACGCCTCAAACAAAGATGTCATCAATATGGCCAAGTCAATGATCAAAGGTCAACAGGCCGAAGTCAATGAACTTGAAGCGATCCTTGATTCACTCCTATAGGGCACACGATGTGGCGCCATGGATGAATTCTTTGGCTAGCTAAGCAGCAGGAACTGGCACCGTCGTCGTGCTTGTGGTTGTCGTCGTACTCGATGTCGTCACGGGCGTCGTTACTGGTGCCAAGGTTGTTGGCGGCAATGTAACAGCGGGTGCAGTTGTTGTCGTTGACGTCGTTGTCGTTGTGTAACTCGGATCAACCCAATTAAAGCGCGGCGGTTGTGCGCCGTAAGCCTCTGGATCTTTCACGCCATCAAAAACGAATACTTGATCACCTTTGGCGACTAACGACTGGAAATAGTCCGAGATATGCATCGGTATGCGGATACATCCGTGCGAGGCAGGAAATTCAGGAACTTCTTTGGCGCCGTGTATTGCTATTCCTTTATTGAAATACACGGGGTTGTACATTCCACCCAGTTGACTTTCACGCCGTCCGACCACCATGCGATAAAACTTGTAGACACCGCCAGGCGTCCAGGACAATCCGCAGACACCTTTCTTAATCGCCACAGTGCCGGTTTCGTTATCTTGTTCACCTGGGGAAATAGTGACTTCTTCGCACCACTCTTCGTTTGTTCCAGAGGCAATATGCGTGACCACCACAGGAGTATCTGCGTGGAAAACAATCAGCACTTGCTCTGGCAAATAAATCTCCGTGTGATCCGGAGTTGCATCGGGACGGCGCGGCAAAATCACTAATGGGTCTTGCATGCGACTCCACATTTCGGGTGTCACCTTGCCAGTAACTTGATCACGTGGAACTCCCATCACCAGTTTCTCAAAAGCCCACACCGCCTGTTGAGTGCGTTCCCCAAATGCCCCGTCGGCAACACCTGGATCAAATTTCAATTCAATGAGACGATCTTGAATCAATTTGATTTCTGGGCCAGCCGCACCTCGACCGTAAGTTTGCGTCAGTGGTAACTTTGTCACTGGGGCCGTTGACGATGGAGTCACTATTTGAGCGATCGTCGTCGTTGACTCATTTGGGCCGTCAGTAGATGTGGAGTCTTTTGACGCCAGTACTCCGACCAAGATAACAGCCGACAAAATTGCTGCTGCTGCGATTGCCGGCGTCCATTGCTGCAACGCGGACGATCGCGTACGGCGCAAGATCGATCGTCGAGGGCGCTGTTCACTAGCCACGGGGGTGAAGGATATCGCTGGTCAAGACAGGTAGAACTGTCACCGGGTGACGATGGGCTCAATCGCCCGGAGTTCTTGGCGCAATTCCCGCATTTCTCGGAGAATCTTGACAATCACGCTTGGCGAGGACAACGTTGAAACACCTCTGGTACGCGGGAAATAGTCGACACCAAACTGAACGATGTGATAGCCGAGCTTGTTGGCCCGAATCACTAATTCAGCGTCGATAAACGAGCCTTCGCTCTTGAGCGAGATGTGTTCAAAAATACGACCACGGCACAACTTGAAGGCAAAGTTGACGTCGCGCATTTTGAGGCCAAAGAAAATACGAACGAGCGCGTTATAAAAGAACGAATACACCGTGCGCACATAGCCTTCGCCTGTTCTGTCGAGTCGGTAGGCGCTGATGACGTCAGCTTCGTACTGACGCATAAGGCGACATGCCTTTTGTAGTTCAACCATGTCAAATGGAAGATCGGCATCGGTATATAAAACCAAGTCGCCGTTCACATTGGCAAAGCCGGTTTTTATCGAGCCACCAAGTTTGCGATTCTTGGGATGATGAACGACTCGAACTCGTGGATCATTCGCCGCAGCAGCGTCGGCTAGTTGAGGAGTTGAATCAGTCGATGCATCATCAATAATCAAAATTTCGTAGTCAGCAATCTCACCAACATCGATCAATGAACGACCAGCTTCATGAGCGGCCGACAAAGTGCGACCAATGTAAGCCTCTTCGTTCCACATGGGAAAGAAGAACGAGAGTTTCTGAAAATGGGGAATCGCCGATTCTGTGGCCACACCTGCAAGTTATCGCCTGTTTGAGCGGCCAGTACTTCGGGTAAGTTGGCGAGGTGAGCGATATTGATCATCAGGATTACCTAGGGCATGGCTCTCACATACAGCCGACCGAAACCGTGGTGTTCACATTTTTCCCAGATGCAGGCCAGCAACACCGTCTGACTCCAGCCTGGGGGCGAGTCATCGCTCTGGGTTGGTTGTTCAATATGTTTGCCCTCGTTTGTCTTGGTGCTTCATCGCAAATAATTGGTCGACCCGTGATCTGGCTTGATGATCAACGTTGGAATGCAATGACCTTGACTCTTTTGGTCCTAGCGGCGTGCTTCCCTTTAATGGCGGCAGCTTTATGGTCGCTCTTTCATGGGCCACAGGTCTGCTACATCTCGATCATTCCCACGATGATTCTCGTGATACTTGCCGCAGTAGATCGCCACAACTCGCCGGGCAGCGCAATCGTTACTCTGATTCTTGCTATTGCCGGCGGGGGCTTGATGGCTGGAGCATTTGCTGGTCGCTATCGACTCAGCGATTCTTCAAGCGCGACCACTGCGTCTAACTGACTACCAACTTCGGGGCCCGCCCCTGGCCGATGCTTGCGGACATGCGCAAGCGCCTCGTTGAGTGGCATACCCGTTAGTTGGCACACCGCAACCGCCAACGTGCCCGCCCGTCCAATGCCGGCCGCGCAATGTACGACCACTGACTCGCCCCGACTCAAACGATCAACGACCCCTTGATAGACGGGAAGAATTTCAGCGAGCGGTGGCGATGATAAATCGTGAATGGGATACCACGTAGCGCAATCGGTCAACTGCAGCCACGAGATATAGCCGTCGTAGCGATCGCGCAATTCACGTTCATGAACCAGACACACCACGTGATTAGCATTCACGCTCGTCAAGGCTCGTTCTGGATCGGGTCCGATGAAGTGTTTGCCACACAACCACAATCGGCCAGCGAGTGTCGGCAACGGAATCTCATGTATGCCCCCATCAAGATTCATAGCGATGTTCATGGCGTCATTCATGCAATACCTACGATATGCCACCTAATAGTCACCCGACTCAGGTGGGCTAAACCGATAGCGTCAGAACTTATGTCGGCCAAGGTCCTTACATCTCTCCCCATCGGCGAACGAGTCGGAATCGCTTTCTCGGGCGGACTCGATACTTCAGCTGCCGTGGCATGGATGCGCGCCAAGGGTGCTATCCCCTTTTGCTACACCGCCGACCTCGGTCAGCCAGACGAGCCCGACCTACCCGGTATTCCTGGTCGAGCCAAAGAATACGGTGCCCAAGAAGCCCGTCTCATTGACTGTCGTTCCGAATTAGTTCGCGAAGGTTTGATGGCTTTGCAATGCGGGGCCTTTCACATCACCACTGCTGGAAAGACGTACTTCAACACCACTCCACTTGGCCGCGCAGTCACCGGAACTTTGCTCGTTCGCGCGATGCATGAAGATGGAGTCGATATCTGGGGCGATGGTTCTACATATAAGGGCAACGACATTGAGCGTTTCTACCGTTACGGACTGATGGTCAACCCGAAGCTTCGCGTGTACAAGCCATGGCTCGATGAGGCCTTTGTTTCTGAACTCGGCGGCCGTACTGAAATGAGTCAGTTCTTGTTGGCAAATAATTTGCCGTACCGCGCGAGCACTGAAAAGGCTTACAGCACTGACGCCAACATTTGGGGCGCAACTCACGAAGCGAAGTTGCTTGAAGAGTTGTCAACGTCAATGGAAATTGTCGAGCCCATCATGGGCGTTGCGCACTATCGAGAAGATGTTGCGATCACTACCGAAACGGTGAAAATTCGTTTCCATGAAGGCTGGCCAGTTGCAATCAACGATCAAGAATTTGCTGATCAAGTTGAGTTAGTACATGAAGCCAACCGCATCGGTGGACGTCACGGACTTGGCATGAGCGATCAAATCGAAAATCGAATCATTGAAGCAAAGAGCCGTGGCATTTACGAAGCTCCAGGTTTGGCGTTGTTACACATTGCTTACGAACGACTTGTGACAGCTATTCACAACGAAGGAACAATCGAGAACTACCGCACGATGGGTCGCCGCTTAGGTCGACTTTTGTACGAAGGTCGTTGGTTCGATCCCCAGAGCCTTATGTTGCGCGAACCAATTATGCGTTGGGTCGGTTCGGCGATCACTGGTGAGGTCACGTTGCGTTTGCGTCGTGGCGACGATTACACGGTGCTCGATACCACTGGTCCGCATCTCACATATTCGCCCGAACGTTTGAGCATGGAGCGAGTTGAGGATCAGCCGTTTGGACCGCTCGATCGAATCGGACAGTTGACGATGCGCAATCTTGATATTGAGGACAGCCGCAGCAAGTTGGCAATTTACCGCGAGGCCGGAACTTTGGCCGCCGGCACCAACCTCCTCGAACTCGAATAACCCCAATTCCGCCACTTTGGAATATGGCTGCCGCTAGGCGGCAACTATCTTCCAAAGTGGCGATTTAATTGCGGTTTTGTTGGAGGCGGGAGACGAGGCCGGCGATGAGCACAGCCCGACCCGGCATCAGGCTGACATCGACCCACTCGTGATCAGCATGGGCACCGCCACCCACAGCGCCTAAACCATCCAACGTCGCTACACCCGCGGCTGCCGTGAAGTTGCCATCAGACCCGCCGCCCACGGCAACACCTTGCATTTCGGGCAAGCCAAGTTCTCGCGCAACTTCAACCGCCATCGGGAACAACCACGTTGACGCAGTCGGAGGCATCGGCGGACGATTGAAACCGCCCTTAATCTCGAGACGAGCCTCGAGATTTTCAACTGTTAACGATTTCATTAATGTATCGACGCGTTCGCGCTCGGCTGCTTCAACGACGCGCACATCAATCGAAATCTTCGCCAGTGCTGGCACCACATTGTCGGCCGTTCCAACAACGGCAACTGTCGGTGTCACGGTTGTTCCCAAATCAGCGTTTCCAAACGTATTGATTCGCAAAATCTGCGCGGACGCTTCGACGAGCGCATTCACTCCCTTTTCGGGTTCAAGACCCGCATGCGATGCTCGACCATGAACATGCAACTCAAACGTGCCCGTTCCCTTACGCGCCGTCTTCAAAGCCCCACCATCGGCACTGGGTTCTAAAACCAAAACTGCACCGCAAGCTTTCGCACGTTCAATAATCAAATCGCGCGAATGAAACGAACCGACTTCTTCATCGGAAGTGATCAGTATCTCAACACCCGTTTTGTCAGCAAGTGCTGCAACGCCATGAATCGCCTGCACAATTCCGGCTTTCATATCGAAAATTCCCGGGCCAGTCGCTTTGTCTCCGTCAACCGTAAATGGACGCGCTGCAAGGGCTCCTTTAGGGAACACGGTGTCGTGGTGACCGACAATCAAAACTTTCGGAGTTCCGCCTCCCACCCAATGCACATGAGGGCCCGCGACACAATCGACAATTGTCGCTGGTGAACCTAAGCGCTGCTCCATTATTGAAGCCAGCTCACGAGCGCTCTGCGACAGAGCCGCAATGTCTAACGACGGCGACTCAATGTCAACAAGTCGGCCAACGTCGCCAATCATCAACTCACGGTCTGGGGACACGATCTTTTCTTGAGCCACGACCCCATTGTGCCCGATATCGAGGCTCTAAAGTCGATTGAGTTAACTGAAGGGAAACCAATGTCACACATCACTCGTCGTATTTTCGCTTCAACTGCGGCCTTTGCCACGGTTATCTCGCTAGTTGCTTGCTCAAGCGACAGCGATTCAACCACCACCGAAGCACCAGCGACCGTTGCGCCGACCACGCTGGCTCCGCTTCCACTGGCCACGTATACGGTCCGACCTGGCGCCCACCAGATAGCGGTTATCGACGCCGAACCGGGCACTGATCTACAGATTCAAGCCCAAGACGGAACCGTCGCCGCCGAAGGAACTACCGACGAACAAGGCTCGTACCTAGCGCGCAATCTTGAAGTTGGCTTGTACAAAGTTGTCAACAGTGACATGTCGGCCGCCAGTGCTGAAGTCGTTGTCTATGACGCAACGTTTATTCCCGACCAAAGTTTTTATTCCGAACAAGAACTTCCGGCGCCTGGCTTTGGATACTTAACGGCCCGCGACGGCACAACACTCTCGATCAATGTGTTGCTCCCGGGCAAAGTTGAAGACGGCCCCTATCCCACCGTCGTCGAGTACTCGGGCTATGCGCCAAGCAATCCCAATGACACCACGTTCGGTCAACTCTTCACGACCCTCGGTTTCGCCTATGTCGCAGTCAACATGCGCGGCACCGGCTGCTCTGGTGGTTCATTCCGTTACTTCGAAGAATCTCAATCACTCGATGGATACGACGCGATTGAAGCAATCGCTGCGCAACCGTGGGTGCTTGACAACGAAGTCGGCATGGTCGGCATCAGTTACCCCGGCATCAGCCAACTTTTTGTGGCCGCAACACAACCGCCAAGCCTCGCTGCCATAACACCTCTTTCTGTCATTGATGACAGCGCACGAAGCACATTGCGACCAGGCGGAATTTTGAACACTGGATTCGCAGTGAAGTGGACAAAAGAACGAATGGATAGTGCCGCCGTCTATGGCCAGGGATGGTCAAAAGAAATGGCAGATTCTGGCGACACAATTTGTGCCGACAACCAAAAATTGCGCTTGCAAAACCCGGACCTCATTAGCGAAATCAACGACAACGTATTCTACGCTCCCGAGGTTGGAGACTCCATCAACCCATCAATGTTTGTTGACAAAATCAATGTGCCAGTTTTCTTGGCAGGAGCCTGGCAAGACGAACAAACCGGCGGGCATTTCCCCGCATTCATTGACAAATTCACTGGTTCACCACACATGTACACCACATTGGTCAATGGTCTTCACACCGAATCACTTGGGCCCGCCGTGTTCCCTCGTTACGCAGAGTTCTTGAGCCTGTATGTCGCCAAGAAAGTTCCTGATCTCACTGTCACCAGTGTGATTGCGATGGTTTTGACTCCATCAATTTTCAAAGTCGCGACGCCAATTGTGCAAGAGAATCGTTTTGCTGGAATGACCTTCGAGCAAGCTCTCGAGATTTTTGAAAACGAGCCTTCAGTTCGCATCTTGTTTGAAGAAGGCGCCGCAGATGGTCAAGCACCAGGCACACCGCTCAACCGTTGGCGTGCCGATTTCTCCGCTTGGCCGATTCCGGAAGCACAAACTCTTCGCTACAACTTGGGCGATAACGGAACCCTTGGTACCGATGTGGTACAGACCAGTAGTACTGATTACACCGCTGATCCATCGGCAACTCCTGAGACATTCTTCGGGGGCGAAGGAAGTATTTGGGATGCCAATATTCAGTGGAACTGGGTGCGCAACCCCGAAGGCA
>Ga0114969_10004149_pt1 | contig 11497 bp, 7 predicted proteins | sample M_130807_MF_Meta_FD_87316 | JGI IMG/M metagenome (GOLD analysis project Ga0114969, IMG submission 87316) | Freshwater microbial communities from Lake Montjoie, Canada to study carbon cycling - M_130807_MF_MetaG | ecosystem: Environmental > Aquatic > Freshwater > Lake | place: Lake Montjoie...
CAAGCTCAGTTGCTTTATTCCAAGCGATTCCGTGAATACCTAATGATTCATTAACATAATTTCCATCGCCAATAACTTTGAGAGAAATTCTATCACCATATTTTTCCTTTAAAATCGTCAACACAGGGATTGCCATTTCAAAATGTCGAATAGTAGTTATGGAACCACTCCAACCGATACAAATTTTTTCAGTATTTCGAAAAGCTACTTGTTGATATTCATTAGTGTCGATTGTAGTAGGAATGATCACTACTTTTTCATTGTAATGTTTTGCAAAATCAGCTAGATAATGATTTCCTGCGAATACAAGTTCCGCATTGCTTATTAAGCGTGCAGTTTTGCCTGGATTTTTTAACCAACCAAAAATTTTATTTGCATCAGACACATCGAAATGCCAAATAGCATCATCAAAATCATAAATAATTGGAACCTTCGATTTATGTAATAAGTCTTCAAAGAAAGTTGTGCCTGTTAGAAAACCTTCTCTACAAATAAAGATTAAATCATATTTATTTGCTAATCGTACATCATTACTTCGTTTAACAATTGCCTTAAGAGCGATGAGACTTTTTCTAAAATAATGTCCTGGCTGATAAAGAACTTTGTCATCATTTTCGGATATCAACGAAGATATATGACATTGAAAACCGTTCTGCTCAAGAAAATCTAAATATTGCTCGAAACGAAATCGTTGATTAGGTGCACGATCTTTACGATGAGCTGTAATAATTAAAACTTTTTTCACAAATATTCTATTTAATCTTCCATCCAAATCTTTGGAAGCTTCTCAGTAATTTCAATTCCATTAAATTTATCGCTCTTACGACTACCTGCAGTTTTGGCCCACTCAGCCATTTTCAACAAACCATCTCGCAAAGAATATCCTGATTTTATATTAAATGCTTTTTGAACTTTTTCATGATCTGCGTACGCATGCAACACTTCATTACGTGCTTCTAAATATCTCAACTTGCCAGGTAATCCCATAACAGTGCAAACCGTTTCAGCCAATTCATTTACAGTAAAATCTTTGTCGGCACCAATATTAAAAATTTGATTATAAGCAGCAGGTACTTCAACACTTTTTGCGATATGAGGAGCAACATCACCTATATAACTGAATGCACGAGATTGATTTCCATCACCAAAAATTGTTAATGGATTTCCTTGCATTAACTGATTCATAAAAATTCCAACAACATTTCTATACTTATCACCTAAGTTTTGATATTCTCCATAAACATTATGAGGACGGAAAATAATATAATCTAATCCAAACATTTCATGCGTACACTTCAAATCCATTTCTACTGCAAGCTTAGAAATTCCATAAGGATCTTCTGGCATAGGAAGCATATCTTCACGCATTGGCAATTGACCTTTACCATAAACAGCAATCGAAGATGTAAAAACAAAACATTTAATTTTATGCTTAACAGATTCATTAATTAAATTTACACTTCCAATGAGGTTGTTTGTATAATTGAATCGTTTAATAAAATGGCTTAGTCCTTCAGCAGCATAAGCAGCCAAATGATAAACGTAATCAAATTTGTAATCATTAAATAATTTTTCAAGTAATTGATGGTCGATAATCGATCCTTTAATAAAAATCGCTTTTGGATTAACATTATCCTCAAAACCACCACTTAAATCATCTAATACAACAACCGTATGGCCACTTGCTATTAACTCATTTGTTACATGAGCCCCTATGAATCCAGCACCGCCAGTTACTAATGAAACAGCCATCTCTTTTCTAAATTATATGCGAAAATAACGAATTCCAATGAATACTTATACCGATTTTGATTGAAATTGAAAATCACCTGTTTAATTTCAACAATTGGATAACTAGCCTTAAAATAGAATATTTGCCTAATATTTGGTAAATTAAAAATAAAAATATTGCCATAATATCAATGAAATTTATTTAACCCCCTAAGAAACATGTGCTCCGCGGTTTGATAATTTGAGACTGCTCTTTTTTGCAAAACTGAATCAACGGATTCTGATTTCATATCTCCTGTTATTCGATCAAAATTATATTGTGTAATTTTTTTCTGTGGAGATAAAACTACCATTTGATTTCCGAAGATATATCCTAGTTTTTGATAGGTACCAATAAACGCACGTTCATCATTTTTCGACATGCTCATAATATCTTTTCCATAAAAAGTTGAATTATATGACCAATTTAATAGCGACATCAACGTTGGAGCCACATCAACTTGACTACATAGTTTATCAACCTTTTGATTGGCAATAATAGATGGTGCGTAAATAAAACAAGGGATTTGATATCTTAAAATTGGCAGCTCTGTTTTCCCAGCACTTCCACCACAATGATCAGCGACAACAACGAAAATAGTATTGTTAAACCAAGGTTTATTTTTAGATTCTTTAAACAGCTGTTGCAATGCATAGTCAGTATATCTTACTCCACCAGTTCGTTCGTTTTTTAATGGAATACCTATGCTTGGAAAAGTATACGGGCGATGATTGGAGGTGGTCATGATATAACTAAAAAAAGGTGTATTAGCCGCATATGATTTATCAGCTTCCTTAATTGCTTTTCGGTACATATCCTGATCACATGCACCCCATGCATTTTCAAATGAAACTTCATTTTTTTCCATCACATTACGATCTACAACTTCGTACCCGTTTCCACCAAAAAAAACATTCATATTGTCAAAATATCCATAACCACCATAAATAAACTTATTGGCATATCCTTTCGATTTAAAAATTTCTCCGAGTGAAAACAAATGATCGTTATTTGGTCGGCGGACGATGCTAGTACCAGGAGTTGGAGGAATTGAAAGATTTAATGCTTCCAAGCCACGAACCGTGCGAGTACCATTAGCGTACATATTTGTAAAGAATACAGAATTTTCGCCTAAAGAATCTAAAAATGGGGTTTCATATTCATCAGGTTCGTTAATGTAATTTAAATATTCACCACTTAAACTTTCAACGCAAACTAAAATTACATTCATCCTTTTCTCTTCACCAATAGCATTTACTTTATAAACAGGCTGCATCACATCAGGACTTAAATATCTCCGTATACTATCTTGCATTTCAGATCGTGTTTCTGCGAATGCAGTTTTATCATCAATAGTTGTGTAAAAATGATCATAATCTAAAGCATTGTTTTTATAGGCCTCAAAAAGAGAATAAAATCCATTTTTTGCTAATTCATTATTATAACTGTTGCTACTAATTTGCGACCATGAATGCGTAACAAACAATAACCCAAAAGTTGGAACAATTAATAGCTTAACTCCAGTTAATAAACGTTTAACAAAGCCTTCATCGCTGATTAAGGCATTTGCAATAATTTTCTTTTTAACAACAATCCATAAAATGATTCCTGTTATTAAACCAACAACAGAAACCAATAATGGAATTGAATAAGACTCCATAATATTTGCGATTACCTCTGTAGTATAAATCAAATAATCAACTGCAATAAAATTAAATCGAACTTCAAATTCATCCCAGAAAAAATACTCCGAAAAACCATGGAATACTATTATAAAAACTGTCAATGTAAAAAAGAACCAAACAAGTCCGCGATAGATTTTAGATTTTGCAATTACAGAAGGAATGAGAATTGTAAATAAGAGAAATGGCAACATAAAATAACCGAATGCAATCACATCAAAGAAAAAGCCAACAATAAATGTTTTTAATATATTTAAGACATTAAAGCTTGCAACGGAATGTGCATATCCAAACAATACAATTCTTGAAACAAGTGATAGGGTTAAAAAAACACAACATAAAGCGTAAAGTGTTCCAAATCGACCCGTAAATATTTTTTTCATCTCTTATTTTATATTTTTTATTTGCAGAATAAATTTTAATTAGTTCCTAATGATGTTAAAATTAATATTGTTCATCAACAAAATAAATTAGCCATGGATAGTTTCACCAATACCGAAATTTTTAATAATTTCTCCTTCATAATCAAGCCATTCTTGCCAACGTTTTTCTACATCTTCTCCATCTGCATATTTACGAGCAAAACCAATAAACATTGTATAATGATTTGCCTCACTTATCATTAGATCACGATAAAAATTTGAAAGATCATCATCTTTAATATTTTCAGATAAAACATTAAATCTTTCACAACTTCTTGCTTCAATCATAGCTCCAAAAAGTAAACGATCAATCAATTGATGTTTACGTTGTCCTCCTTGGCGTTGGAAACTATAAAGCAAACTTACATATTCATCTTTACGTTCTCGACCTAATATGTAACCTCTATCAATAAGTTTATTGTGTACTTGTTGAAAATGTTATAACTCTTCTTGTGGCAACTCGAGCATTGCTGTAACTAAATCTGTTTTCTCAGGGAATTTTATAATTATCGTTATTGCATTCGTTGCAGCTTTCTGCTCGCAATATGCATGATCCGTTAGAATCTCTTCAATATTTTTTTCTACAATATTTACCCAACGAGGATCAGTTGGTAATTTTAATCGGAACATTTAATTTTTATTATTAATTAATAAGCTAATAACTCAGCGAAAACTTTTGCAACCTTATCGGCATTAGGCAGCATTGTTTGTTCGAGAATTGTATTTAATGGGATAGCTGGTAAATTTTCAGAACCTATAACTCGAACAGGCGCATCGAGTGATTTAAAACAATGTTGTTGAATTCTTCCGGCAATAGCTTGAGCAAAAGAGTTATTGTAAGGCTCTTCCGTTAACACAATACATTTATTATGTTTTTTTACTGAATCAAAAATTGCATTTTCATCCAATGGAGCTAATGTTCGTAAATCAATTATTTCAATTTGGCTTGGGAAAGCCTTTGCAGCATTTTTTGCCCAATAAACACCCATTCCATAGGTAATTACAGTTAATGTTTCTATTGAAGTAGAAGCGTCGGCCTCAATAACAACTCTCGCCTTTCCTAATGGTAAAATATAATCTTCAGAAGGCTCAATTGTTTTTGCATCTTCAGTTCCCTTTATCTTCGACCAATACAATCCTTTATGTTCTAACATTACAACTGGATTCGGATCGTAGTATGCAGCTTTCATCAACCCCTTTAAATCAGCTCCAGTAGAAGGATAACAAATTTTAATACCACGGATATTAGTTAATACACTTTCAACACTTGAAGAATGGTAAGGACCACCGCTACCATAAGCACCTATAGGAACACGAATAACACAACTCACAGGCCATTGTCCATTACTCAAATAACAACTGCGACTTACTTCGGTAAATAATTGATTTAAACCAGGCCATATATAATCTGCAAACTGAACTTCAACAATTGGCTTACATCCAGCAGCACTCATCCCAACAGTACTTCCAATAATAAACGCTTCTTGGATTGGCGTATTGAAAACTCTATCATCACCAAACTTCTGAGCTAATGTTGCAGCTTCACGAAAAACACCTCCTAGCCTACCTCCTACATCTTGACCATACAATAAACATTCAGGGTGTTTCGTCATTAATTCTTGAATGGCAAAAAGTGCACAATCCACCATAACTTTTTGCTCATTCCCTATAGGAGCTCTTTCACCTTGCTCTGTAATAATTGGAGTTGGAGCAAAATCATGCCTATACAAATCTTCTGGTAATGGATCGGCTGAATTTAATGCTAATTCAAAATCAGATTTAACTAATTCAATTGATTCCTCTTCAATTTTATTTAATTCACTTTGACCATATCCTAAATCAAGTAAATCATTTTTAAATTTCGGAAAAGGATCTCTCAATGCGGCTTCTTCCAAATCATCACGATACCACTCTTTGCGAACACCAGAAGTATGATGATTTAACAATGGAACTTTTGCATGTACTAACCATGGTCGAGCATTTTCACGAACAGAATTAATAATTCTTTCTACTGTTTCGTAACAACCAATGAAATCAGTTCCATCAATACTAACAGCTTCTAAGCCAATAAATCCTTTCGAATATTCGTAAGCATTCATTGCTCGAGTTTCCTTGGCTGTTGCTGAAATATCCCATTCATTATCTTGAACAATAAAAATAATTGGGAATTGCTTTAATGCAGCCATTTGAAATGCTTCCGCTACTTCTCCTTCAGTAACCGAAGCATCGCCTAGTGAACAGATAACCACAGGTGAATTTTCAGCATCAAGTAGTCCTTGTTGAAGCATATATTTTACGCCCATTGCAACACCTGTAGTCGGAATTGCTTGCATTCCTGTTGCTGAACTTTGATGCGGAATTTTGGGCATCCCTTCTCGTTTCAAGCTAGGGTGACAATAATAAGTTCTTCCTCCCGAAAATGGATCATCGCGTTTCGCTAAGAGTTGTAGCATTAACTCATATGGGCGCATCCCAATTCCAAGAAGCATACTATCATCGCGATAGTAAGGTGCTAAATAATCCTGTGCTTGAAGCTGTAAAGAAACTGCTAATTGAATTGCTTCATGACCACGAGATGTTGCATGAACATATTTGGATGCAATGGCAACTTTTTCCTCATAATGAGAAGTCATTGCTTTGGCGGTACACATTAAACGGAAAGCTTTTAAAAGCACTTCATGTGGAACCCCTATTTTAATTTTTTCGGCAATATTATTTGACATTTTGCAAAAATACATGAAATATGCAGGACAAAGCTCTAAAAGGAATCATTAGGTAGTATTAATCACCTAAGATTTTTGGATCAAATGATTGAATTTGTAGTCTTAAGGTGCTTGAAAAACGCTTCGCACCTTCTAAATTGAGATGAGAAGTATTTAAAAAGAGAGAATCTGGGTAATCTAATCGCCCATCATTAATAACTATTACATTTTTTAAACTATCAAGAGATTCTAAGTAGGAATTAGCAACCGAAATATTTGAAAATGAACTCATATAGCTCGAATGATATGGAGCAACTACAATAAAAATTTCCCTATTAGGGCAACTTTTAATTAAGGAAACAAAGGTATTTCCCTTTTCAGAATCAAAACTCCATGAATGTTTAGAATTTAATCGGCGCTGTTTAAGCTTTTCAAAATCAGCACTTGAGAATTTGTCGCGAAGGAAAAACCCACCTTTTGAGGAAAGATTTTTTTGAGTATGATCTGATAAATACCCCTTTAAATAATGATCGAAGGTGCCAAAATAGCGAATTCCTTTAATAGAATATAAAAAACGATAATCCTCTCCAATATAACTTCGAACTTCATCATCGTTAATATTTGCAATAAAATGAGTGAGGTCGCCACGCTTATTTTTAAAAAATTCATAGTCAAAATTTATAATAATTGGTGCGGACTTATCCTTTTTCAGTTCACGCTTTAACATCAAATTAATCAAATCTATTTCAGTTTCTTCAATTCCATAATTATAACAGTTTTTTGATATTAAATCAGGCATGAAACTGCCAGAACATCTTGAAGAACCAATTAGAGGAATTTCATCAACATATACTTCATGTAACATGCGGTGAATTTTGTAAGCTCCTGAAGAAGGGCTTTGGAAAATTATTTTTTTAGTTAAAAAATAGTCGTACATTAAACAAAACAAAGTTGCTACCAGGATTAAGGGTAGTAAGAAACGAATTAAAAATCGTTTAAAACTGGAAATAGATAAATTCGCCTGTTCCACTGCTTCCAAATATTAAGATTAAAATAAACATAACTGCACAAAACAACATCGGATTTTTAAACTTCATCCCTGAAGGTAGCTTATAACTGAATGAGAAAAGAATTATCAAAATAATACTTATCAATAAATTCATTACACCAAAAGAAAGTGCGATTTCAGATAAACTGAATGGTAATTTAAACTCGAATATTCTTCGAATAACCATCCTAGCATCCGCTAAATTTTTTGCTCTGAAAAATATCCATGCAAAACTAACTAGAACAAAAGTTGTAAGAACGCTCAAAGAAAGATTTATTCTTGGAAATTGATTTAAACCAATTTTATTTATTAATGATTGACGAAAATGATTCGTTATAATTCCAAATACAATATAAAAAGCATGAAGTCCGCCCCAAATAATAAAATTCCAACTGGCACCATGCCATAACCCACTAACTAAAAAAACAATTGTTAAATTTCTATACCACATAAATTTACTTACTCGATTTCCACCAAGAGGAATGTATAAATAATCACGAAACCATGTAGAAAGTGAAATATGCCATCTTGACCAAAACTCAGTAATATTTTTCGAAAAATAAGGCGAATTAAAATTGCGCATTAAATCAAAACCCATAACCCGAGCACAACCAATTGCAATATTAGAATATCCAGAAAAGTCGCAATAAATCTGTATCGAAAAAAAGAATACTGCAACTAATAATGTAATTGAACTTTGATTAGAAACATCACCAAAAACTTCATTGACATAAGGCGACAATCGATCTGCAATTACAATTTTTGTAAATAGTCCAAATGCAATATAACATAAACCAGTAACCACATTTTTAAAATCAAAAGAATGCTTTTCATAAAACTGGTGTAAAATATTTTGTGGACGTTCGATTGGACCAGCAACAAGCTGAGGATAAAACATTACATAGAGCGCGTAAATACCAAAATGATGCTCCGCCTTTTGATTTCCACGATACACTTCAATTGTATAACTCATCGCTTGGAAAGTATGGAAAGATAGTCCGATGGGCAATAAAATACTTAGATATGGAATAGGGTTATTACAGCCCAAAAAATAAGTCAATGTAGAAATATTTTCATTAATAAAATTAAAATATTTGAAAATTGCTAGTACACCAATATTTGCTATTAGACTTATGATTAAATATCTCTTCTTTTTTACTGGATCTGAAGTTTTGTCTAACCATATACCAGCAAAGTAGTCGATAATAATGGTAAAAAATAAAATTAGAATATAAATAGGCTTAAAAAACATATAAAAAAAGCAACTTGCTACTAGCAAAAGAAACCATCTAATGCGATGTGGCAAAATAAAATACAAGCTGGTAACTGTAATAAAAAAAAAGAAGAAGGTTATTGAATTAAAGAGCATAAAACTGTTAAAATAGAAGTCTAATAATTTATGTTAATGTTTAATAATTATTATTTACCATTCATTAAAAGACTACAGCTTAAGTAACTTCAATGAATAATAAATCCTGCAATTTTACTAAAAATTATTAAGCAATTTAATCCGTTCTTATTTATTAATATGCATAAACTGTTCATTATTCAATAAAATTCCATGCTCGATTACAAAAATTAGCTTTCTAGGTCTTCAAAGCAAAAAAAGGATTATAAATTTCTAAAATGAATTAACAACCGAAAGTGCAAAAAAATCATTCTCAAATGAAATCTCGCTTTACCAGGTAACTGATATTTGCTTATCATCAACTAATTATGGAAATCAAAAAAGACAAGTATTCAATTAAGTTTTTCCCAACCGATGTTATTACATGGAAACAGGAAGGGAACACCTTTAATTTCGTGTCGCTTGATACAGAGTTAGAAGTCAAGATTTATACTGATAAAATCGTTAGATTTAGATATGCTCCCGATGGAAGATTTCAACGAGATTTTTCTTATGCGATAGCGGAGTCGGTTCAACCCAAAGAGGTAAATCTTTCGGTATATGAAGATCGCCATAAATTCGATCTAATGACCGAAAATCTTGTTATTCAGATCTACAAAAAGAACTTAAAAGTTACCATATTAGATCGCAAGTACAATATAATTTGTGAAGATGAACAAGGATTTCATTGGCAACATTACATCAAAAAAGGTGGTAAAATCAATTATTGCAGTAAAAAAATTCAAGATGGCGAATGTTTTTTTGGAATGGGTGATAAACCAACCGAACTTAATTTACGAGGCAAGAGATTTGAAAACTATGGTGCTGACACCTACGGATTTAAAAAGGACGAAGACCCCCTTTATAAAAACATTCCATTTTACATGGGATTACATAACGACATAGGTTATGGTATTTTCTTCGATAACACGTTTCGTACAATTTTCGACTTTGGGAAAGAACAATTTGACGTAAATAGTTTCTGGGCTAGAGGCGGTGAAATGAACTATTATTTCATTTTAGGGCCGGAACTTATTAGCGTTACAGAACAATATGCTTGGCTTACCGGAACACCCGAAATGCCTCCTCTTTGGGCTCTTGGTTACCATCAATGCAAATGGAGTTATTTTCCCGAAAAACAAGTTCGCGAGGTAGCGCAAGAATTTCGAGAAAGAGGAATTCCGTGTGATGGCATTTACCTTGATATCGATTATATGGAAGGATTTCGTTGTTTTACTTGGAGTAAAGATGGCTTCTCTAAACCGAGTAAATTATTAGGTGATCTTGCCGAAAAAGGCTTTAAAACGATTGTCATAATTGATCCAGGAATTAAAATTGATCCGAATTATTGGGTTTACCAAGAAGGAATTAAAAATGATTATTTCTGTAAACGTGCTGATGGCGAATTTATGGAAGGCGATGTTTGGCCAGGTGCTTGCAACTTCCCTGATTACACAAATGCAGATGTGCGTAGGTGGTGGAGCGGATTGTTCGAAGAATTGATTCGCCAAGGTGTGCGTGGTGTTTGGAATGATATGAATGAACCTGCAGTTTTTGAAATAGGAACATTCCCTGAAGATGTTCGTCATGATTATGATGGAGATCCTTGCAGTCATCGTAAAGCTCACAATGTTTATGGAATGCAAATGACTCGTGCAACTTTTGATGGAATTAGAAAATTTCTTTATCCAAATCGTCCGTTCGTTATTACTCGTTCTTGTTATTCAGGTGTTCAACGGTATAGTTCGGTATGGACAGGAGATAATATTGCTACATGGGAACATCTATGGATTGCAAATATGCAAGTGCAAAGATTAGGAATGTCAGGAATCTCTTTTGCAGGATCTGATATTGGTGGTTTTATCGGTAACCCTGACGGTGAATTGTATGTGCGATGGCTACAGATGGCAGCGTTTCAACCTTTCTGCCGCACACATTCTGCAGGAAATGATGTTGGAGCACAACCGCAAGAACCATGGTCATTCGGAACAAAATATGAATTCATTGCAAAAAAATTCATACAATTAAGATATCAACTACTTCCTTATATCTATACAACTTTTTGGCAGCATTCACAATATGGAACTCCAATGATAAGGTCATTAGTAATGGTTGATCAAGCTGATACGGAGTCTCTTTTTAGAACAGATGAATATATGTTCGGTGATAAAATCTTAGTTTGCCCAGTTAATTTACCAGGTGCAGATGCAAGAATTGTTTACTTACCTAAAGGTAGATGGTATAATTTCTGGGATGATTCACTTGAATCAGGAGGAAGAGAAATTAATGTTCATGCACCAATAGATAAGATGCCACTCTTTATTCGTGAAGGAGCTGTAATTCCCAACTATCCTAAAATGCAATATGTTGGTGAAATACCTGTAACAGAATTAACCCTACATATTTATTTTGCAAAAACAGTTCAAACTAGTTATATTTATGAAGATGCTGGTGATTATTATGGATATAGAAACGGACAATTTAA
>Ga0114969_10004152_pt1 | contig 11491 bp, 5 predicted proteins | sample M_130807_MF_Meta_FD_87316 | JGI IMG/M metagenome (GOLD analysis project Ga0114969, IMG submission 87316) | Freshwater microbial communities from Lake Montjoie, Canada to study carbon cycling - M_130807_MF_MetaG | ecosystem: Environmental > Aquatic > Freshwater > Lake | place: Lake Montjoie...
CCCGTCAAGCCCGTCAAGCCCGTCAAGCCCGTCAAGCAACTAAGGAGACAGTGGATACGTCTGCGACTTCCTTAAAGGATACTTTATTATATTTTGTTTTATCCGCAGCATTCGCAACGGTAGCCGCCGTCCGTATATATGCGACCGCTTGGAGACACGCATCGCACAAGTCGTCTTTCTTCTTGTTGTCGTCAAAGATTTCGCATAGCGTCGCATCATCTTTAATGTAGTTTTTACAGATTTCGATGCTCGTCCGCTTATTCATTTTATATTTATCGTTGCGAAACCCCTTAATGTTCTTTGCGGACTTTGGCGTCTCTTCCATTTTAACTTGGATGTCTGGTTTAAAATCGTGTGTCTTCGTTTTCAGTCCCGCATTCACAAGCACCACGTTCTCGACGATTTTGTCCCAGTATTTAAGGAGACTGAAATAGCAATAGATGATGTATTGAATGGACTTCATCATCCCGTTTAGGTTGGACGGTTGGTTCTCAATCAACACATAGTCGATATTCTCAATCCCCTTACCCTTTAAGAAACCGACGACATTATCGAGTTCTACATATATCCGCTCTGCGATGTCGTCAATCCCCTTGATGTCCTTTTTCTTCTCGGCTAACGAGATGATACGCCAGTCTAATATGTGGATTTCTTCCTCCGTCTTTTCCAAGATACACAACGCGAGATTCTTAATCCCGATATCGAAACTGATATAGGTAGAAGCGGTAGCAACGGCAGGAACATCCATAATTCAAAATAGGTATATAATATAATACTATGCGTCATCTATTTATATGCTATGCCGTTTCACCGTTTCACTGCTATGCCGTTTCACTGCTTCGTCGCTTCGCTCCTTCCTTATATGCTTTTTGAAAGCATAGAAACGGTCTTTTTATTAAACGCCGTGATGTTGTGGTGTTTGATGAGAGTCGCGAGGTTAAGCCAGAAGGTGTCGTTTGCGAACTTCATATTGTAGTTATTTATTTTTTTATATTTGCGATAGAGCCATCGGTGTAATTTCTCCAATACGATTGTATTCGACGGGTTGTTTCGGATATACATTTTTTTATTGGAGATGAGCCGTGATACGAAGTGCTTCAACTCGGATATTTTCGCGTATTCTTGCGGGATATTCTCCCATAGATTATGAAATTTCAGGTAATCGTATGTGGGACAGATAAGCAGGTTGTCGGTATAATCCACGAACGTCGGGTTGTTATCGACAACTATGATATGATTCGTGATAGCGTGTGTCTTAGGCATCTTCATCGCTTTTAATAGTTGCGGTAGTATCTTATGAACGGACTTTCGAATATTACCTGACGCATCCTTTAAGCAGTTGTCGCGGGTAAAGATGGGGCGATTGAACTTGATGTTGTTCTGCTTTTCGATTATCAGTATCTCTTTATTCGCCCACGTTTTCTCAGACGCCGTATAAATAAAAAAGTAGCAGTTCGCGAACCGCTTTTTCATCTCGGACATAAAGGTTGCGAAGTGGGGTCTTAGCAATTTCGACTGTAAATCGTAGCATTTTTCGAGCATCTTGTCGCACGTCGTCTTATACTTCGTCAAATCCCCCAACTGGATATTGTGATTCTTGATGGTTATGTTTTTCTTGATAATCTCCTGAATATTATAGATGTCGCATTGATAACTACAATCGCCGATGATAGTCCCGTCCAAATCTAAGAGGAATATATAGGGTTCGCCATTACCATTAGCATTAGCATTCATTTTTAATATAATATATACTATAATATAGTATTATTATATATATTAGAATGTCAAGTGCCGTTAGAAACGCATTAACGAACACTCGCTCCTCTTCTCGCTCAACACAGCAAATGCTAAGGCAACAAATGGAACAAAAAATACAACTGTTAAAAGATTTACGGCAATTAGAGCATCGAGTTTTACAAGAATTATATGATTTAGAAACGCAGCGAACACAGCGAACGCAGCGAACACAGCGAACGCTACCTACTGCGGATAAATATTGTAAAGATAAGGGATAAAAAAAGAGCAAAATATCTCAAACTCGCCGATACCACCTTATAAAGGTGTAGGATTGGAGAATGTAGAACAATTTTGTAAAAGACATCGCTTCATTACTTCGGTTTCGGCTTCGCCAACGAAGGTTTTGCTATCTCGTCCAAGAGTCTTACAAACAAGACTCGTATCACCCCAACAATTCCGCAGTGTCGCATAGTCGCACCTTATTCTTCTCATACAATAACGCTTTGCGTTTATCGATATACTCTGCCATACAACTGAACCCGTGTAATATCATCTCGTCTATCTGTTCCGCCGACAAATCTAAACGCACCCCCCTGCGATTGACAATCACATTCATCGAATACTTCATAGTTATATTTTTAGGCATAAAATAGTAGTCCTTGTCATCCGCATTGAGTTCATTGATTGTTACTTGATTGACGCGTAATATCTCAAACATTTTACAGATTTGTTGTAGGATATAAAAGATGTTGATTTTCGTTTTCGTCGGCACGTATTCGGCTCTCTCTTTATACAAGAGCATCGCAATGATATTCTCTTTCGATATGTGGGAAAATATTTTAATCGGAAAGTTATTCGTAAAAGCCCCATCATAGTAATACTCGTCATCAATCACAATCGGCGTGAATAGCAAGGGAATCGCCATAGACGCTTCACAAGCAGTAAATACAGATACGTCAGGCGTATCCTCAATGGAAAAAATACGATTCTCACATCGATTAATGTTCGTGGTCGAGAAATACAGATTGACACCGAACCGTTGCGATACCTCCTTAAAGGTCATTCGGCTAATCGCATCCACAGCATCCACTCCCGCCAATGCGTCCACGACAGGAACCGTAGCATACTTGATACGCAATCTTTTTTTTAAATGTTCCATAAAATGCGAGATGGAACTGAGTCCTAATTTGGATATGATGCGATAATAGTTCTTCGTCGGGATATTACATAGTTCCTTGTCGTCTTTTGAATTATAAATAATCTCTTCAATCTCTTCGATGGTCAGTTTGAACGTGATACATAACGCCACAAAAGAGCCGATTGAATTGGCGGCAATATGCGTTATCTTCTGATGTAAGTTCTCGATGTATAGGTATCGTATCGCACCGATATAGATGACACCACGCATACCCCCGCCAGATAAAACGAGATGCGTGATATTCAATTTATCCATTAAATATTTAATATTGTAATTGTAATTATAAAATAATATATTTTGTTTATATGCTTGAACTATACTCGCATATATCGATGTTGTAGTAAAGCAACGCCTCTTTCGCGGTATTGTTCTCCGCCTCCTTCTTGTTGCTACCTGTGGAGGTCGCGATAATCGCATTGTTCCTGTCTTTGATACAGTATGTGAATATGCGGACATTATCTTTCATCAGCACCTTCACTTCGTAGAACTTTGGAATATCTTGGAGGTTGTGCATCATATACGATACAAGCATATCCTTATAGTTATTCTTAATTCGTATCAGTTCGCAAAAGTCAATGTAATTCTCGATGATATAGATGATAAAGTTCTCCACCAGAAAGTATCCCGCTCCTGTGAATGGGGCGATGCTTATCGTGTTCGGGAGTTGAACCTTGTCGCTCTCAGTCTGAAAGTCGAGAAACAAGGCACCGACGAAGGCTTCGAATATATCCTCCATAATCTTAAAGTTATTTCTGCCTCCCGATTCCTCGACTTGCTTCGAGATGATAGCGAACTTCGGGAAACCTATTTTATCGGACAAATAGCCGAGCATCCGTCCATTTACGATTTTCGTCCTAATTTTCGAAAGGAATCCCTCGTTCTGGTCGGGAAACCGCGTGTATAGATAGTTGGCGACAATCATACCGATTAGCGAATCGCCAAGAAACTCGAGGCGTTCGTAGGACATATCTTGGAGCGGTAGGCAATCGGGCGGACAATTCACGTTGCTTTTGTCAAAGTCGATGTTCTTCATCGTACAATAGGATTTATGAACGAACGCTACGCGATACAAGTCGATATTCTTAAACACGATGCCATTCAGCCCGTTCTTATTGAATATCGTCGTCAAATCGCAACTCTGTAAGAGAACATTCTTATTATTATAGGGTTGGTTGGTTATATCGATTTCCTGCGTTTTATTATGGATTCCTTGAATGCGTTTCATTCCCTTCAAAATAAGAATATTACTGATGTATTTATATCATTTTTTATTATATAAATATTATTTGTTTATTTCTTTTATTACATATAGTAAAATGGATGATTTTATTATTCAAGATACCGAACCACTCATCAAAGTGGATTCGTTAGGTATCGGTATAAAAACAATTCCCGATATACAGCGTCTATCCTTATATGATAACGAATACTTGGTGGTTGGTGATGGACTGGGAACCGCGAATAACAACAGTAATCAACTGGATACGAAATGGAATATGTATGTGAATCACGACGGGGTCGCCATTAACACGTCGCGGTTTATCACCTCGAATTTCAGGCAACCGAACGCGTCTCTCTACGTCAATCGAAATATACAGTGCGACGGCATCATTAACGCCCACAGCATCCAGTTCAGCAACATCTCGATTAGCGGAGAGATTGGTAGCAATGCCCTCATCGATTTAATAAAAAACATAAATATCTTGTCGGAGTCTCAGCCATTCAAAACGGGCGTCGTAACCTACTACAACAATCTCTATGATTTGACGTATCCCGTAAATAATATCTATACACCCAATTACCTAACGTTAGGTGGGTTGGTCGATACAAATTACAACCAGCATCCGTTGAATATCAATTCGACGCCGAACAACGACTACAACAATATCCATATCGCCTTGCGAAACGACACCTACAATTACACAACCAACGAATTATCAAAACTAAGCATCGGTATCATTGGCGGTAGCAACATATCCCCAGCAGTCATCTCCACCACGAAAGGGATGCCATTGGAGTTTCACGTGAATAAATCGGCGGATGAAATCAACTCCTTATATACCCGAGAAGCCGTGCCGAGATACGTGAAAGACGCCGATTACGCTGCGATGACGATAGATAACAACGGGAACGTGTGTATCGGGAAAAATCATGCGATAAACGTGGTATATTACAAGAATATTTTGACGAACGGCATCAGTTCGAATACGGCGTTTGCGAACCCGACGCGTCTCGACGTGAAGGGCGTATCGAAGTTCGACGACATCATCCTCTATGACAACTTTACGAACAATTACAAGCATATTGACGAAGTCTATATTCGTGCGGACGGCGTAGGTAGCATTCGCCCGTCGCAAATAACAGCAGGGACGTTCAACGGACTCCGTTATTCCTTTAATATCGTAGATGTTCGCGATACGCTAAATGCGAAGACGATAAACGCGACAAACTCTATCACCGCCCCGAGTATCGAGGCGAATCGCCTCATCGTATCTGAAAACGCGACGTTTCGCGGAACAGCGAGTTTTGTGAATACCACGACGCTCTCGATGAATCGCTTGGATATTGTGAATGACTTGATGATTGGAGGAATCCGCGTGAATCCTATCAATATCAGCGATGCGACGCTTGGATATACGACGATAACGAGCAATACGGACAATGGCAACAAATACTTTTTCACCTACGTTCATAGTAATATCGCGAACCTCGACGCGAATCGCAACATCAGTTTCCCGAATAAATTGAGCGTCGGCGAGAATACAGGCGAGGGATTCAGGGGCGTTGTGAATGTGTTTAAGTCGAACAGTTTATATAATAGTAATAATTTCGAGGTTATCTTACAGGATAAGGTGAATGCCGACAAGTATATCGCGAATATCGGGCGACTTTCGTATCTGGACTTCTATGACAACAGTCTTCTCGTGAATACGAACAAGGTGGCTGGGAAACAGAACAATGTGTATTTTTATCCATCCTTCGATATATCGTCCTTAGAGAACAACGTGTTTCGCCCAAACTTAATCAATACGCCACCGACGCTATCGATAACCAATACGGGCGTTAGCATAAACACGAAATTACCGCACGAAGGTATTCACTTGGATATTAATGGCAAAATCGCCGCTACCGAGTATAACATTTACAAGGACGATGTGATAACGAAGATGGCGGGGTTTATCTATAACGGTGCGAAGAATTATTTCAATATATACAATGAGAATACTTATAAATATTGTATTAATTATGACAATATTTCGGCATATTCTGCGAAGATGCGAGGATTGAATGTGAAACAGGGCATCAATAGCGATGCGTATTATCAAAATGACAAACTTATCGAGACGCTACAAGTCACGAACAATCTCGGGAGTTTTTATACGAATAAGAAGATATCGCTTGGGTGGAGCGGAGAAGACGTTCATGCACCTTTACAGATACGCAATACGATTATTGAAGATTACAATCATTCTGTCATCCGCATCTATCGAGGGGTTCGCGGAGGCGGACTTCACAATAACGCCGATTATAGCGGAATTGACATTTGCGAATACGACAGGGATTTAAGGAACGATAGGGATTTGGAGCGATGGTTCATTTATAAAAACCACAAGTTCAACGATATCGATTCGCGGGATGTCGCGAGAATCGGACCACTCCAAATCGGATACACGGATAAGACGATTGAACCGACGAACTTCGGGATGTCGATGTATTACAATACGCTCAACTCGAATTACCATGTGGATTTCAACAACCCAAACGTGTCGTATGATTTCTTGGATAAGACGAATGTCGCGGTATCCATTTACGGCGACTTGGATGTTTATGGGAATATCAATATTATCGACAATAGCAGTAATAATTTCAACTTTCGCCTCAAAAAGGTAGAGGGGCTTACAGAATTGGCAAAGTATATCGACGTAGTCTCAGTGTCAAATATTATTTATAAAAATATCATAGACTATAACGATATCGAGTATTCGGGCAAGAACATCGTATTCAAGCCTACCCAGTCGATTGTTGTGGATTCGATTGTGAATACCGACATTCCATTTGTGATTAAGCAGAACAACGACAGGCTCTCGGTTGCGAAGTTTATCACCTACACGTCGAATGTGCTTACGGATAATCATTCTACTACCCTTCGCAATAACCACGATTATTCGGCGATTGAGATGGGTATCTATAAGTTCAATGACTTTAACGTGAATTACGACAAGGACAAAAACACAAACATAAAGAATATGGTTCAAATCCTCGTATCCAATAACAACGATGTAGCAACCGACAATACGAACTTAACATTTAGTTATTACAAGAACGACAGCAATAACGATTTTTATCATCCGTTCGTCGAGTTTAACAACAGTTTTTCAAAGACCTATATGCATGTAGGGCAGGGGGCGAGTGGATACAATAGCAATATCACGCTACACATTGACGATGACAATAAATACGGGTTACAATTGACGAACAGTTATAATCCTGTGAAAATAAATATGGTGAATATCGCAGGAGACCGCAATAAATATACGACAATAAGCAGTGGTGACGAAGAGAATAACTATCGTTTCACACTGGATGTCGCCGTATTAGATGTGGGAATCGAACCGGACAACCACAATATGCTTAATATATTAACGATTGACCCTTACACGACGGGTATTAATTTGCGAGACGGGGTTCGCTACGGGTTCAACGAAACGGCACCACAGCAGACGATGTCGATTAACAGCGAATACGACGAACAGACGATGCTCATCAACGCGAGATACACAAAGGATTACATCTATACGAAGGCGACTGTCAATAGTTGTAATATCGTATTTTCGAAAGATGCGACGAGCGGTGGTACGGGAGACGGGACGGGAGGTGGTTGGGACAACACTGCGAAAACATTCAATACAGCGTTTAACAATACGATTTCGTCGGTTTATGTGCCGACGTTTGATATTTTCGGAAGTAATATAGACAATCCGAATACGGTTGTGTATAAGACGCTACACGCCGTGAAGGAAATCACCTATCTATCGAAACATTCGAATATCGATTTGACGTATAAATTCAATACATCGAATGTGAATATCATAAACAGCGGATATAGTACGAGGGACATCAAGATAGACACGACGCCGTCGTATCGCTTGGAGTTCAACAAGGAGAACTTGCTCGAAAACGACCGAGTGCTTTTTGACATTACTCCGTTATTGTCGGATGCGACGAATGAAATTATCGGACTTGACAAGATGCGTCTTGTAAATAACCAGACGTCGAATATTTTTAACATCACGCTTAATAATAATATTATAAGCAAGAATTACAACTTCTCGTGTATCTTTAACAACATTTATAATATCCCGTCGTATCTGACGGATATGACGACATCGAACACGGTATTCACTTCGAACTATACGAGAGTCGTAGATGTGGGACGAGATAGGACAAGTAATATTATTTCTTTAAAAAACGAAATATATAGTTATTTGCCGAAGGTGAATAGCAGGACGAAGAATATATCGAAGGTATTTGTGAATAAAAATCTAATCAAATTGGACGACAACTATTCGCTATCGAACGTATATATTGTATCTGAGACGTCGAATATCGTCAGTTATAATTACACGAGTGGCACAGACCTAACGTATGCCTATACAGGTAGGTTCGCAATCCATCGAACAAACAGGACGATCATCAACAGTTCCAATACGCTCCCAAATACGATGACGAATAGCAACTATATCATAAATTATAGTTCGAATATCCGCTACGCTGCTACCGCTGCTACCGCTGCTGCGAATAATATTTCGAATATCGTGAGTATCCAGACGTCGAATGAGATTGTTGATGGTGCGTATGACACGGAGTTAATCTATGTTGGTTCGAATCTGTATCAGGACGAATTCGCAATATATGGTGCGAGTTTAAGTAATACGATTCGGATTGACGAATATTACAGGCGATACGTTCAAAATAGCAATCTACATATACAACTGACGAACTTCAATAAGGCGAACTTGAAACCGCACATCATCTTTGCGAGTTCTGTGAAGGACGAGACGCTCGACCGAGGCAGTCTCATCAACGAAATATATAGTTATGATGGCAACCTGTTGTTTAATTACCGCGACAATCAAATCGAGCATCCGCAATTACTCATTGACAAGGTGGGAAACATCCAGTATTACGGCGACGTTCGCACGAGCAACGATTTATATATCAGTGGCAATATATTCAACGTCGGGGGCAAAAATATCATCGAAGACCTTGACCGTAAAATATTGAGTCTCGGGGCGAACAATAGCGACTTGCTATTCGAAAACGTCGCCATATTGAGAGCAACTATTCGAGAGCGAGATACGAGTATGAGCAACCTGCTTTTAAACACAAGAGACGTGCTAAACGCCAAGGACGACCTAAATGACGCGAACGCCAGTAATTACGTGATGGCGACAAGCAATATCTTGGTGGCGAGGACAGATTTGAATGATGCGAACGCCAGTAATTATGTTGTTGCGACGAGTAATATCTTGGTGTTGCGGACGGACAGGAATGACGTGAATGTTAGCAATTACGTGATGTCGAGGACGGGTATGAATGACGCGAATATGAGTAATTATGTGGTGGCGACAAGTAATATCTTGGTGTTGCGGACGGACAGGAACGACGCGAATGCGAGTAATTATGTGATGGCGACAAGTAATATCTTGGTGTCGCGGACGAACAGAAACGACGTGAATCTGAGTAATTACGTGATGACGACAAGCAATCTCGTTGCGACCCGAATCACGAACTTGACGACCGATATGATAAATGAGAATAGCGGTGCTGTGAAGAGGTTTATTATAAATAATGAGTATAATAATCATCTTAGCATCTATGGTAATCTTACGGTGAGTTCGAACTTGATTGTGTTGGGGGCGAGTACTACGCTGGAAACCGAAGTATATACGACGGAACGGCTTGAAATCACGAATGCGAACAACACGTCGAGGGCGTTAGTGATTAAGCAGAACGACCTTCTCAACGACATTATACGGGCGTCGAACAGGGACAACGTCGTCTATACGGTGGGTAATAATGGGGACGTTCGGATAGCGGGGAATTATATACGGAACAATAGGGATGTTCTGCTGGATACGAGCAACTATGTCTTGGAGACGAGCAATGTTATCGCAAAGAGAATCGATAGTAATATTGCGATACTGAATAACACGTTGCGATTGAATGATATGAATAATAGCAATTATATACTGACGTCGAGTAATAACTTGGCGTTTTCAATCAATAACATTAAGTCGGCGTGGGTTATCAGTCCTACGAATGTGTATAGTTTGACGAACGTATCCATCGGGACGACGAGCAACATCGATACGCTCACGGTGGATGGGGCGATTATCTGCTCCAAGGGTATCACAACGTCCTTCTCGGACAATCGGCTCAAAGATTACACGTCGAACATCGCGAACCCGATTGCTTTAATCGACCGTATTAATGGGTTTCATTTCACGCCGAATGATTTGGCGGTGTCCTATGGGTTTTCGAAGAATCCTGATGTAGGACTTTCCGCCCAAGAGGTTCAAAGTATTCTCCCTGAGATTGTTAAGTTGGCACCGTTTGATATGGCACGAGACGACTATAACAATATCGTATCGAAGAGCGGAGATAACTTTTTAACGATTTGCTATGAAAAGATGGCACCGTTATTCGTGGAATGTATAAAAGCCCTTAAAAAAGAAATAAACGAACTGCGAGATGAGGTAGCGGAACTGCGTGGTTCGAGGAGTAGTTAGTTAGGAGAGGCGATTAACTTTATTATTTTTATTTTGTGCTTTCTTTACTTTGGATAGTCCTACATCTTTCATACTTTGTTGAAGGGCTTTTATATTTGGTGATTTACCTAAGAGTGCTGTAAAGTTTGTTGAACCTTGAAACCCTGTCGTAGCCTTTTCAAAGGCATCTCTCTTCTCTAAAACTAATGCCCTTGCCTTTGCTTCGATTTCTGCTTTTTGGGTTGCTAATGCTTCCTTTGTTGCTTTTGCTTCTTCTTCAATTTTCATTAATTTTTCTTTTGCTTTGAGTGTTGATTCCGCTGCCTTTGCTCTTACTTCTTCTACTTTTGCTTGTGCTTCTGCTTTTACGTTTTCTACGTTTGCTTGTGCTTCTTCTGCTTGTGCTTTTATGTTTTCTACGTTTGCTTGTGCTTCTTCTGCTTGTGCTTTTATGTTTTCTACGTTTGCTTGTACTTGTGCTTTTATGTTTTCTACGTTTGCTTGTGCTTGTGCTTTTATGTTTTCTACGTTTGCTTGTGCTTCTTCTGCTTGTACTTCTGCTTTTACTACTGTTGTTGCTTTATTCTCTTTTGGTGCGTCTGCGTCTGCCTTTGTCTCTGCCTCTGTCTTTGTTTCCTTTGTCTCTGCCTCTGTCTTTGTTTCCTTTGTCTCTGTCTTTGCTTCATTTGCTTCCTTTATCTCTGACTTCGCGTTCTTTGCGTCTGCTTCCTCTTCTTCTTCATCCTTCGCGTCTTCTGCTTTTGCTTCCTTTATCTCTGTCTTC
>Ga0114969_10004154_pt1 | contig 11490 bp, 9 predicted proteins | sample M_130807_MF_Meta_FD_87316 | JGI IMG/M metagenome (GOLD analysis project Ga0114969, IMG submission 87316) | Freshwater microbial communities from Lake Montjoie, Canada to study carbon cycling - M_130807_MF_MetaG | ecosystem: Environmental > Aquatic > Freshwater > Lake | place: Lake Montjoie...
GCCACACGCCTTTATCGAGACGAAGTACGGCACGATCGAGATTGAATTGAACGTCGTGGATGCGCCGATGGCGGTTCAGAGCTTCGTGACCCTGGCGCGCAAGGGCTACTTCAATGGCATGCGCATCCATCGTGTGGTGCCGGGCTTTGTCGTGCAGGCCGGTGACGATCGCGGTGATGGGGAGGGTGGGCCGGGGTACTCGTTCCGCGACGAGCTCAGCGCGATTCCGTATCGGCGCGGCACGGTCGGCATGGCGCTGGATGGTGCGGACTCTGGCGGCAGCCAGTTTTTCATTGCCCTCGCGCCGGCACCGCATCTGGACGCCAAGTACGCGGTGTTTGGTGAGGTGGTGCGCGGAATGGAATTGCTCGATCTGATCACGCGGTTCGATGTGATTGATCGTGTGCGCGTCTGGGATGGCGTGAGTTTCTAAATAAAAAAAGGGGGCGCGGAAGCGCCCCCTTTCTCTTCGTGCGGGCAAAAGCGAGTTACCGCTTCTTGCCGCCCTTCTTCGCCTTCTTGGCAGTCTTCTTCGCCATTGTATTGTCCCCCCCTTCAGGTGGTATGTGCGAGGACGCGCTCCGCACCGCAGCGTCGCTGCCTACCGGCACGTCAACGTGCACGTGCGTCGTCCGCGCTTCGTGGCAGGCAGATCGCGACTGGTTCCGCGCTCAAACGCCTGACAAACTGTGCGTGCTACGTTGTTGGTTTTTTGCGACCACGTACCCAACAAGTAGGATGAGCCGTTGATCTTCACGCAAGATGTAGATTAGGGACGAGTCGTACGAGAGTCAAGCGCAAAAATCAAAAAAAGCTTGTTCGTACGTCTTGTTTGTCGTTATGACGTTCGATGGCGAGCATCACCAAACGATCCACGAGCGTTGGATAGTCGACGCCGGATGCCTGCCACAACTGCGAATACATGCTGATCGTGGTGAATCCTGGCAGTGTGTTGACTTCGTTCACAAAGATTTTGTTGGTCGACTTCGTGACGAGAAAATCCACGCGCGCGAGACCCGCGCCATCGATGGCTTGAAAGGCAGCAATGGCTTGCTTGCGCACTTCGGTGGCGACTTTGTCCGTCAGTTTCGCGGGCAGCACGGTCTTTGATCCGCCGCTGATGTATTTCGCGTCGTAGTCATAGAACTCGTTGGCCGGCACGATCTCACCGGGCACGGACGCGTCCGGCGCGTCGTTGCCGAGGATCGCGCATTCGATTTCGCGCGCGTCCGGAATGCCGGCTTCCACGATGAGTTTGCGATCGAACGACGCGGCGAGGTCGAGCGCGGCATCGAGTTCGTTGGCCGACTTCACTTTGGAAATGCCGACGCTCGAGCCCATGTTGGCCGGCTTGACGAACAGCGGATAGGGGAGTGCTTTTTCAATCCGCGCTTTGACACCGGCGCGATCGGTCTGCAGTTCACGGCGCCACACCACTTCAAAGTCGGCGACGCGCAGGCCTTTGTGCCGGAACAGGATCTTCATGACCGCCTTGTCCATGCCGACGGCCGAGGCGAGCACCCCACAGCCGACATACGGGATGTTGGCGAGTTCGAGGAGGCCTTGAATGGTGCCGTCTTCGCCGAGCGGTCCGTGGAGGACCGGAAAGATCACGTCGAGGCCCAGGCCGGTCACGTTGGTCACGGCTTCGACGTCTTCGCCGTGCGTTTCACGCGTACGCGCTTCGCGGCGGTCGAGCAGGATCAGGGTATCGGAGCCGGCGCCAGGACGCGCGGGCAAGAGCACTTCGCGGCCACCACGCACGCGCGCGACCTCGCCGCGCATTTGATCAATGACTTCCGCCGCCGACGTGGCTGACGGTGCACGGTCGGCCAGCACCCAGCGTCCGTCTTTTTCAATCTTCAGCGGAATGGGCTCGTACTTTTGTCGATCGAGATTGGCAAAGACAGCCGCAGCTGACGCGAGAGAAATCTCGTGTTCACTGGACCGCCCGCCGTACAGCACGCCTACACGAAGTCGCTTCACGAGTGTGGGCGACAGTATAGCCGGAACACTCCTTCGACTTTCCGATAGGCTAGACACGAATGAGTTCGCTGTTTACCGTGACGCATCGCGATGGCCGCGCGCGCCGCGGACAACTTCGCCTTCCGCATGGTGTCGTCGAAACGCCGGTGTTCATGCCGGTCGGCACACGCGCGGCTGTCAAAGGTGTGACAGGCGAACAGCTCGAATCGCTCGGCGCCCAAATTATTCTGGGCAATACCTATCATCTGCATCTACGACCCGGCGATGAGCTCATTGCGCGCGCCGGTGGCCTGCACAAATTCATGGGCTGGGATCGTCCGATTCTGACCGACTCGGGCGGCTATCAGGTGTTCAGCCTGTCGGATCGTCGGAAGATTTCTGAAGACGGCGTCGTGTTTCGCTCGCATCTGGACGGCAGTCTGCACACGCTCACGCCGGAATCGGCGGTCGATATTCAGGCCCGTCTCGGGTCCGACATATTAATGATGTTCGATGAGTGTCCGCCGTGGCCGGCGACCGAAGACGTCATCCGTGACGCCGTGGATCGCACCGTGCGCTGGGCCCAACGCGGGCGCGATCGGATGCTCGTCCTCCGATCGGGCGCGGCCGCCGATGTGCCACGCGCCACGCCGGATCAAGTGCAGTTCGGCATCATTCAAGGGGGGACGCATCTGGCGTTGCGCGATCGGAGCGTGACCGGCACATTAAAGGTGGGGTTTGACGCCTATGCGATCGGCGGTCTGTCGGTCGGCGAGCCGGCCGCGACCATGTACGACGTCGTTGAGCATACGGCCGCGCAATTGCCCGAGCAACTTCCTCGCTACTTGATGGGCACCGGCACGCCCACGGACCTGGTCGAGTCGGTGGCACGCGGCATCGACATGTTCGATTGCGTGCTGCCGACGCGCAACGCGCGCAACGGCCAGTTATTCACGCGCGACGGCGTCATCGTCATCAAGAACGCTCGGTACGCGGAGGACCTCGCCCCGCCCGACGCCGAGTGCACCTGTTACACGTGTCGCCATCACAGCCGGGCGTATTTGCGCCACCTCTTTATGGCGAACGAAATCACCTCGGCGACGCTCAACTCCCTGCACAATCTGCACTTTTACCTTGACACTATGGGGGCTATTAGGAAGGCTATTGAGTTCGGAAACTTCGACAGCTTTCGTCAGGACTTTCTCCGCCGGCTAGAGAAGGCCTAGAAGAAGCCCACATGAAGCCAACATCAAGAAAGAAGCGGAATAGGACGCAATGAGTAATCTCAATACACCTTTAGTGATGGCAATGTCGCAGCCGGCGCAGGGACAGCAGAACATTCTGGTGTCGATGTTGCCGTTCGTCCTGATGTTGGGCATTTTCTATTTCCTGGTGCTGCGCCCGATGAAGACGCGCCAGAAGAAAGTGGCCGATTTTCAGAGCAGTTTGAAGGTCGGCGACCGGATCATCACCACGAGCGGCATCTACGGTCAGATCACGAAGATCGGCGACCAGTCGCTCAAATTGCAGATTGCCGATAAGATCACCATCGAAATCGCCCGGGCGGCCGTGGGCGGCCTCCAGGGACAGGAACCGGTCGTCCCGGTCAACAACGAGCAGAGCGGCAACCTCTAATCATGTATAAGAACCTTCGCTGGAAGCTGTTGAGTATCCTCGCGGTCGCCGTCATTGCGATCGTCGCCTTCTATCCGCCCCAGACCAAAGTGCACCTCGGGCTCGACCTGAAGGGCGGCCTTCAGCTGATTCTTCAGGTAAAGACCGACGATGCGTTGCGCGTCGAGACGGAGACCAGCAGCGAACAGCTGCGGGATGCGTTGAAGGCGCAGGGGATTGTGGTGGGCGGCACGAAAGTGCTCAGCCTCACCGAGTTCCAGATCGACGGGGTGCCGGCCGACAAGGACCAGCAGTTCCGCCAGATCTTCGACACGCAGTACGGCGACGCGTATAACCGCGACAGCCAGCCCGGTGGCGGCTACATCGCGAAGATGAAGCCGAACATCGAAGTGCAGCGTCGCGGCACGGCGGTCGAGCAGTCGGTGCAGACCATCGAGCGCCGTGTCAACGAACTCGGCGTGTCGGAGCCGATCGTCGCGCCGTACGGCACGGCCGGCAACCAGATCATCGTGCAGCTGCCGGGCGTCAGCGATGTGTCCCGCGCCAAGGAAATCATTCGCAGCACAGCGATTCTGGAACTGCGGCTGATTGAAAGCGGTCCATCGCCCGACCAGGCCGCCCTGCTCGCCGCATCCGGTGGGCAAGTGCCGGCGGAAATGGAAGTGCTGCAAGGCTCGGCCGGTTCGAACGCGCCGGGCGCGGCGGCCGTCAACGAGTTCTATCTGGTGCGTAAGGTGTCGGCCATCACCGGGCGCGATCTGCGCAACGCCCGTGCAACGCTCGACGAATACAACCAGCCGGCTGTTGGTTTCACCCTCAACAACGGCGGTGTGGCGAAGTTCAGCGCGGTGACCGGTGCCAACGTCGGCCGCATTCTCGCCATCATCCTCGACGGCCGCGTCGTCTCGACGCCGCGCATCGAGGGCGCGATCAATACCGCGGACGCCCGCATCACCGGCCGTTTCACCCAGGCCGAAGCGAACGACCTCGCGCTCGTGCTGCGGTCCGGCGCGCTGCCCGCATCGCTCACCATTCTTCAACAGGAGGAAGTCGGGCCGACGCTCGGCGCCGACTCCGTGCGGTCCGGCCTGATGGCATCGTTGCTGGCGCTGGTGTTCGTCAGCCTGTTCATGCTGGCCTACTACCGCCTGGCCGGCATCAACGCGCTGGTCTCGGTGGTGATGAACCTGGTGATCCTGATGGGCTTCATGGCCTACCTCGGTGCCGTCATGACGCTCCCCGGCATTGCCGGTTTCGTCCTGACGATCGGCATGGGCGTCGACTCGAACGTGCTCATCTTCGAGCGCATCCGTGAAGAAATCGCGAATGGCAAGGGCGCCAGGCAGGCCCTCTCCGCTGGCTTCGATCGCGTGTTTATCACCATCGTTGATACACACGTTTCATCGCTGATCTCGGCGGCGTTCCTCTTCCAGTTCGGCACGGGCCCGATCCGCGGCTTTGCCACCACCCTGTTCTTCGGTCTCATTGCGAACGTCTTCACCGCAGTGTTCGTCTCGCGCACGATGTTTGAGTTCATCCTCTCGCGCAAGCCGGCAGCCACTGCCAAGTTGAGCATCTAAGCCATGCAAATCTTTCATAACGCCAACTACAACTTCATCAAATGGCGCTGGCATGCGCTGTCGATTTCGATCGCGATCGTCTGGATCGGGCTCGGATGGATGTTCACGCACGGCGGCATGCCGATGGGCATCGACTTCACCGGCGGTACGGTGGTGATCGCGGAATTCGCGCAGCCGACGTCGGAAGACGTGGTGCGCGCGGCCCTCGACCCGGTGAGCAAGGACAAGGTCGTGCAGAAGTACGGCAACGAACCGGGACGCAACCGCATCATGGTGCGGCTGCCGCTCGCACCCGGCACGGAATCGGGCGCCAGCCTTGAAGCCGATGCGAAGAAGATCGAAGCGGCGCTACAGGCCGCGAATCTGAAGGTCGTTGGCACCAGCAAGTCCATCGTTGGGCCGCAGGTCGGCAAGGATCTGCAGAGCAAGGGCCTGTGGGCGCTCCTGACGTCGCTTGGCGGCATCATGATCTACGTGGCGTTCCGCTTCCGCCTGACGTTTGCCGTCGGCGCCGTGGTCGCGACGTTTCATGACATCTTCATCACGCTCGTGTTCCTCTGGGCGTTTCACTACGACATGTCGCTCAACATCATCGCGGCGATTCTCACGATCGCCGGCTACTCGGTGAACGACACCATCGTCGTCTTTGACCGCGTCCGTGAAAACCTGCGGACGATGCGCCGCGAGCCGCTCGATGAAGTGGTCAACAAGAGCGTGAACCAAACGCTTGGCCGAACAGTCATCACCTCAGGCGTGACGTTCCTTGCGGTGCTGGCGCTCTATCTGTTCGGCGGTGAAGTGCTGCGCGGCTTCGCGTTCACGATGATGATCGGCATCATTACGGGCACGTATTCCACGGTGTTCATCGCCGCGTCGATTGCGATCATCTTGAGCCGGCGGACGCCGACGCAGATGGGTGGCCCTGCAAAGGCGCGCACGGCGCGCGCCTAGTCTGTGAGTCTGTTCACGGCCGCGCTGCTCGGCGTCATCCAGGGACTCACCGAGTTCCTGCCCGTGTCGTCGACGGCGCACCTGATCGTCGCGGAGGACTGGCTCCATTTCTCGGACCCCGGCGGGATCTTCACGGTCACCATCCAGCTGGGGTCGATTCTGGCTGTGATGTGGTTGTACCGCCAGAAGCTCGCGTCGGTGCTCGCCGGGCTGCCGAACGACCCGGATGCACGCCGGTTCGCCACGATGATCCTCGTGGCGTTTTTTCCCGCGCTGGTCGCCGGCATGTTGTTTTCGAGTTTTGTGAAACGCGTCCTGTATGCCAGTCCGACCGTCATCGCGGTCGCATTTATCGTCGGCGGCATTGTGATGCTGATGGCTGAGCGCCTGCGCCCATCGCCAGTGGTGCGCCAGGCCGATCAGACGCCGGTGGGGAAGGCGTTCGCGATCGGCTGCTGGCAGGTGCTGGCGCTGATTCCGGGCGTCTCACGGTCAGGCTCGACCATCGTCGGCGGCATGCTGGCCGGGCTCGAACGATCGGCGGCGGCGGAGTTTTCATTCTTTCTGGCCATGCCGACGATGGCCGGCGCATTTGTTCATGACCTCTGGAAGGCCCGTCACGATCTTGGTCAGGGGCTGGGTCTCGAAATTGTCGTGGGTTTCGTGATGGCGTTCATCGCCTCCGCGCTGGTGGTGCGCCCGTTCATGAAGTTTGTCGGCCGGTCCGGGTTTGCGCCGTTCGCGTGGTATCGCATCGCCGCTGGCGTCGGGCTCCTCGCCATGGTGTGGATGGCGAGGTAATCAGACCGCGATGCTGTCCTGGCTGCGTCGGAGTCTGATCACCGGTTTTTTTGTCACCGTGCCGTTGGCCATCAGTCTGGTCACGATCGTCTGGACGTTCCGGCGTATTGATGGCCTCACCAGTGGCGCCTTTGAGCGGACCTTGGGCTTCCACGTGCCCGGCGCCGGCATTCTGGCCGGCTTGAGCATCCTGGTCGTCATCGGCGCGATTGCCCGCAATGTGTTCGGCCGCCGTGTGCTGGGGCAAGGCGAGCACCTGTTGATGCAGATTCCCGTGTTTCGGACGGTGTACGGCCCAGTCAAGCAGTTGATCGCGGCCTTTTCGCCCGACAACGAATATGGGTTCAAGCAGGTTGTGCTCGTGGAAGACTCGGTCCGCGGCTCCATCCTCGGGTTTCTCACCAAGGAGTTTTCCGTGGACCGCGGCCATGGCACCGAAACGCTGATGGCCGTGTATGTGCCGACCAATCACTTGTATTTGGGCGACATCGTGGTGTGTCGGCCGGCGCAAGTCACGTTTCCCGACATGACCGTGGAGCAGGGCGTGCGCGTGTTTCTGACAGGCGGGATGGCGCTGCCGGCGACGATGCGGGCGGGCAGCGACAGTGGCCATCGCCCGGAGCCAGCGGCGGGACAGTGACGCGGCCGTTTCACGACTAATTTCAGAGTCGAGGGCGTACGCGACTAATATGCATGCGCCAGCGCGCTGACGCGGGCGAGGAGCAGGGATCGATGAACGCAGGATGGTCAGGTATGAAGCGTGGAGTGTTGGTGCTGGCGGTTGCGGCCGCCTCGGTAGTGATGACCTCGGCCTACGTGGGGGCGAGCCCTCAGGAACCGACGATGCAGGCCGCAGCGCCCGCGCACACCGGTGGTGAGGCCAATCTGGTTTTGCCCGACCTGAGCCAGGTCTCGTTTCTCGGGATCGATGGCCACACGCTGCTGTTCTCCGGCATCGTGGTCGCCATCTTTGGCCTGCTCTTCGGTCTGGTGATGTACACCCAGCTGAAGAACGCGCCGGTCCATGCGTCGATGCTCGAGGTGTCTGAACTCATCTATACGACGTGCAAGGCCTACCTGGTACAGCAGGGCAAGTTCCTGATGATCCTCGAGCTGTTCATCGGCACGATCATCGCCGTCTACTTCTATGGGCTGCAGCACATGCCGGCCATCAAGGTCGTGATCATCCTGGCCTTCAGCCTCGTCGGCATTGCCGGCAGCTACGGGGTCGCGTGGTTCGGCATCCGGGTCAACACCTTCGCGAACTCACGCACGGCCTTTGCCGCTCTGAAGGGCAAGCCGTTCCCGTGTTACGCGATTCCGCTCAAGGCGGGTATGAGCATCGGCATGATGCTGATCAGCGTCGAGTTGCTGTTGATGCTGTTCATCCTCCTGTTCATCCCGGGCGACTATGCCGGCTCCTGTTTCATCGGTTTCGCCATCGGTGAGTCGCTCGGTGCGGCGGCGCTGCGTATTGCCGGCGGCATCTTCACCAAGATCGCCGACATTGGCTCCGACTTGATGAAGATCGCGTTCAAGATCAAAGAAGACGATGCGCGCAACCCGGGCGTCATCGCCGACTGCGTCGGCGACAACGCCGGCGACTCGGTGGGCCCGTCGGCTGACGGTTTCGAAACCTACGGCGTCACGGGCGTGGCTTTGATCTCGTTCATCCTGCTCGCCGTGAAAGATCCGCACGTGCAGATTCAGCTGCTGGTGTGGATCTTCATGATGCGCATCGTGATGGTGGTGGCGTCGGGCGTGTCGTATTTCGTCAACGAAGCGCTGGCGACCGCGCAGTACGGCACCGTTGACAAGATGAACTACGAAGCGCCGCTCACACGACTCGTGTGGCTCACCTCGATCGTGTCGGTGGCCCTGACCTACGTCGCGTCCTATCTGCTGATTCCGACGCTCGGCGGCGACAGCACGCTCTGGTGGAAGCTCTCGACGGTCATCACGTGCGGCACGCTCGCCGGCGCGATCATTCCCGAGCTCGTCAAGATCTTCACCTCCACCGAGTCGTCGCACGTCAAGGAAGTGGTGACGTCGTCGGAAGCGGGTGGCGCGTCACTCAACATTCTGTCGGGCCTGGTGGCGGGCAACTTCTCGGCGTACTGGCTCGGGATGACGATCATGGCGCTGATGGCCATTGGCTACGCGGTGAGCGGCGGGATTCCGGCGATCAACGCGGCCAATCCTGCCGCGGGCGGCATGATGCTCGCGCCTGCGGTCTTTGCGTTCGGCCTCATCGCGTTCGGCTTCCTCGGTATGGGCCCGGTGACGATCGCCGTCGACTCGTACGGCCCGGTCACGGACAACGCGCAGTCGGTGTTTGAACTGTCGACGATCGAGAGCATCCCCGGCATCAAGGAGGAGCTGAAGAAGAACTTCGGCTTCACCGTGGACTTTGAAAAAGCCAAGCACAATCTCGAAGAGAACGACGGCGCCGGCAACACGTTCAAGGCAACAGCCAAGCCGGTGCTCATCGGCACGGCGGTGGTCGGCGCGACGACGATGATCTTCTCGATCATCGTCGGTCTGACCAACGGGTTGACGACCAACCTGGACAAGCTCTCGGTGCTGCACCCGCCGTTCCTGCTCGGCCTGATCACCGGCGGCGCCATGATTTACTGGTTCACGGGCGCGTCGATGCAGGCGGTCACGACGGGCGCGTATCGCGCGGTGGAGTTCATCACCGCGAACAACAAGCTCGACGGCGTGGTGAAGGCGTCGGTGGAAGACTCGAAGAAGGTCGTCGAGATCTGCACGGTGTATGCGCAGCGGGGCATGTTCAATATTTTCCTCGCTGTGTTCTTTGGCACGCTGGCGTTTGCGTTCGTGGAGCCGTTCTACTTCATCGGGTATCTGCTGTCGATCGCGCTGTTTGGTCTGTATCAGGCGATTTTCATGGCAAACGCCGGTGGCGCCTGGGACAACGCGAAGAAGATCGTCGAAGTAGAGCTGAAGAAGAAGGGCACGCCGTTGCATGACGCGACGGTCGTGGGCGACACGGTCGGTGACCCGTTCAAGGACACCTCGTCGGTGGCGATGAACCCTGTAATTAAGTTCACTACGCTCTTTGGCCTTTTGGCTGTAGAGTTGGCCGTCAGCCTGACCGCTGAGCGTGGTCCGATGTTGAGCCACGTGCTGGCCGCCGCGTTTTTTGTGGTGTCCGCCTTCTTCGTGCACCGGTCGTTCTACGGCATGCGGATTGGGTCAGATCAGGCGTAATTCAGTAATATCATTCACGGCACCGGACCGTTTTGACGATCCTGGTGTCTAACGATTTAACAGTGTCTTCGTTGACACTGTTTTTCGGGACTGACTATAATCCCGGCCTTCGCAGGAGGCATACGTGCCGCGTGGTGAAATGTTCGGAGACGTTGTAAAGCCGTCGATCGAGGTCGGCACAAAGCAGTGGTACACGGTACCGCTGTCGATTCTGGCCCACTTCGTGGTGTTGTTCTTGCTGGTGGTCATTCCGCTGCTTGCGACTGACTCCTTGCCGGACGTGCCCTCGATGATGGCGTTTGTGGCGGCCCCGCCGCCTCCGCCGCCGCCACCTCCGCCGCCGCCGGCTCCGTCCGCGCCGCAGCCGAAGATGGTGGAAATGCCGAATCCCAACGCGGTGCCGATCGAGGCGCCGAAAGAGATCAAGGCTGAACCGCCGCCGATTAATCTCGGCGCCGGCATGGGCGTTGTTGGCGGTGTCGCCGGCGGCGTGCCTGGCGGCGTCTCGGGTGGTGTGGTCGGGGGCATTCCACCGCCACCGCCGCCGCCCAAGCCTCAGGAGCCGGTGCGTGTCGGCGGAAACGTCAAGGCGCCAGAGCGCGTGAAATACGTGCAGCCGGTGTACCCACAGATCGCTCAGTCCGCTCGTGTGTCGGGTATCGTCATCATCGAAGCGACGATCGGCAAGGACGGCTCAGTGACGGAAGCACACGTCATCCGCTCGATTGCTCTGCTGGATCAGGCGGCGCTTGATGCTGTGAAGCAGTGGAAGTACACACCGACGACACTGAACGGTGTGCCGGTGCCGGTCATCATGACGGTCACGGTGAACTTCACGCTGCAGTAGGAACGGTTTCAGTCAGCACTGGGTTGGTTCGGTCGATTCACAGGGTTTAGTCGTTGATTTCTTTGATTTCCGCGTTTTTCGTTCATGTGTAACGTTCGTCTTCGGAGGCTGTAATGGGTGGAATGAACATTATCGAGATGTGGGGCACCATGGGCCCGGTCGCCAAGGCCGTGGCATTCGTACTGATTTTCATGTCGATGTGGTCCTTTGGTGTGGCGATCGAACGGCTCTACACGTTCTCACAGGCGCGTAAGCAGTCGAAGCTGTATGCCCCACAAGTGGCCAAGCATCTGAAGGAAGGCCGTTTGAAGGATGCGCTGGCCGTCTCGCAGTCCAAGACCTACCAGTACAGCCATCTGGCCAAGGTCGTCCTCGCGGGCTTGCAGGAGTACCAGTTCCAGCATGACGCTGGCGGCGCTCTCAACCGCGACGACTTGGTCGACACCGTGCGTCGCGCCATTCAGCGCGCCACCGCAC
>Ga0114969_10004156_pt1 | contig 11489 bp, 10 predicted proteins | sample M_130807_MF_Meta_FD_87316 | JGI IMG/M metagenome (GOLD analysis project Ga0114969, IMG submission 87316) | Freshwater microbial communities from Lake Montjoie, Canada to study carbon cycling - M_130807_MF_MetaG | ecosystem: Environmental > Aquatic > Freshwater > Lake | place: Lake Montjoie...
ACCCAAGTCTCAGGCTGACGCACCCAAGTCTCAGGCTGACGCACCCAAGTCTCAGGCTGACGCACCCAAGTCTCAGGCTGACGCACCCAAGTCTCAGGCGGAAGGCACTTACAATGACAGTGACGAAAATATTGGTAGTGGCGATGAGATTGGCTACGACAGTGGCGAAGACAGTGATATCATTACTAATGAAGTTGCTGACTGGGCCAAATACAAGCTGCACTCAGGACAATTTTTCCGCAGTAAGCGCTGGGCTTGTCCAGAGTGTATTCGCCTATCTAATCTGATAAGACAATACACTATCGAGAGGTGCAATCCTGAACTAATTCTGATTTTTAAAAAGCAAATTCGAAAACATTTGATTAAAAGTTCAAAGTTCCGCGTTGCTATATAAAAAAATTATTAAATTTTTAATAATTTTTAAATATATTATAATGTCATTAAATGAAGATTATACTTTTATAATTATATTATTAAATTTATTACAAAAAATAATTTATCAGAAATCTTCAAGGATGTAAATACATTGGCTAAATTAAAAAAATTGAAAATATAAATATTTATTATATATATCAAAATTTATAAAACTCATCAAATCACAAGCCACTCACAGCTGATAAGATGACCGATTTTGAAAAAAGTTGGATTGCTGCAGATAATGATAAGCGAATATATAAAGAAGAATATGACAAGTTAAGAGAAAGAAAAAGACTTTTAGAAGAGTCTATAATAAATATGACAGATGAAGAGAAAGAAGATACACAAAATAAGATAAATGATATAATAAAAAAAATAGCACTAAAAGAAGCTAATAGAGAAACATTTAATGCACAACGCGATGCGATTATTGAAAGCACTGAAAAATTATTAAATCCTCCTACTGATTTTATTAAGGCAGTTAAAGACACTCGTGAACGTGTAAGTGAACTAGTCGGTATTCTTAAGAATATATCAGATGACTTAGAAACTACAAATAACAAATTTAAAGAATATGCACAATTAATAGAGGCTAACCCAGAAATGTATGACCGTTCATCCGGTAAAGACAATAGAAAACAATGGCAATATTTCAATACACGAAGAGAATGGTTTGCAGAAAGATTTAAAGAAGCAAGTGATCTCTTAAATAAACTAACCGCGCGCATACCTACTGACATGAAATCTGATAAAATAAAGTCAGATAAAATAAATTCAATAATAATGAATAGTTATCAATATGATGAATATGATGCAATTCTTAATACAAGAACAAACAATGCACGTAGTGAAAATAAATTACGTGCACACTGGTATGCAGAAGATCGCGAGTGTGATATGCGACTCCATGACTATACATTCAGTGGTCTGTTAACTAATGTTGACTGGCAACGAGAAATTGAACGGTTAATAAGACGTGATACAGAAATTGTTAGATTATTAAGCGATATCTATATTTACGCAATGTGAATTAATAAAATTATTAAATTTTTAATAATTTTTATACTTAAAAAATTGATATTTAAATGTTATTGAACATATGAATTAATAATAAAATGAAAAACTTAATATTAGTTGATATTTCATATGTATCTTTTTATAGATTTTTTGCAACTATAAGATGGTATAGTATGGCTCACGCAGAAGAATTTGCAAAATATAAAGCAGATAATAAATATGATTGGTGTGAAAATAAAATATTTATGGAAAAATATGAAAAAATGTATATGGAATCTATTTTAAAATTAGTCAAAAAAAAAATATTTAATAATTCAACTATTATATTTTGTATGGATTCTCCTAAAGAAAATCTTTGGAGGACACAATTATCATCTACTTATAAAGGAGATAGAGCGGATCTATCATTGAAACATGATTTTAAACAAGTTTTTTCTTATACTTATACTACAATGATTCCTAATATTATTAAATTAAATCCTACTATTCATAAAATTAGAATTGATGAAATGGAAGCTGATGATATAATTGCAATTATTACAATGTATATGGAAGAAAAATATGCAGATGTACCCATATATTTATTATCAGGTGATTCAGATTTTTTACAATTAGGTAGACCTAATGTAATATTTATTAATTTTAAAACTAAAACACCACTAATTTTAACTAAAGAAGAAGCTTATAAAGCATTGCAAACTAAAATAGTATTAGGTGATACATCTGACAATATTTCTAGTATATTTCCTCAAGGGAAACGTATTAAGAAAAAAACAATTTTAGAATCAGATGAAAATTTAAAAGAATATTTAAATAAAAACCCTGAAGCAAAAATAATATATGAAAAAAATACTAAATTAATAGATTTTAAATTTATACCTAAAAAATTTATTAATAAAGCTCAAAAAGAATTTATAATTATTTTTTTTTAAATTAATAATTAACTAATATATAAGTTAACACAAATAACCATTTGTATAAGTATATTCATCATACTCTGCTTTTTGCATTTGCCAAATCTTTAAGTGTTTGTTGTTTTTGTATGCGTAATTGTTCTTCTTTTACCCCTATTTGTTTTAATACATTTTGAAGTTCTATTACCTTTGGATTATTAAGTTGCATTGGCAACTCATCGGGTGATGTTGAAGATACAGCTAGGTTTAAAGATGAAGACATCTGTTTAGGTAAAGATGATCTGTTTGATAAAGCTGTTCGTTCTGGTTGCATTGATTGCCGTTCTCGTTGCATTGATTGCCGTTCTGGTTGCATAGATGATTGTTTGGATGATGTCGAGCGGTTTTGAAAAGATGATGGACGTTCAGATGATGTTGAAGATAACGTCATGTCTGTAAAAGATGATTGTTTGGGTGATGATGGACGATTTGGGAAAGATGATTGTTTTGGTAATGATGGACGATTTGGGAAAGATGATTGTTTGGGTGATGATGGACGATTTGGGAAAGATGATTGTTTTGGTAATGATGGACGATTTGGGAAAGATGATTGTTTGGGTGATGATGGACGATTTGGGAAAGATGATTGTTTGGGTGATGATGGGCGTTCAGATGATGTTGAAGATAAAGAAGATAATTGTTTAGGTAGACGGCTTGATGAAAATAATTTTTTAGGTGATAATGATCGTGTTTTTTGCATTAAATCATTTGCAACATCATTTGCAGCATTTTTTCCTTCAGCTATTACTGCACTTCCAACACTCTTTACCGCATTTTTCCCTTGTGCCATTGCTGTACTTGCAACACTCTTTACAGCAGATGATATTAATTTTCCAAATGGACCACCTCCTGAATGACTAGGATATTCATTATATAATAATTCATTTAATGCAGGTGTTGAGAATGCTTGAAACGGATATGCAGTTGATTCAGTGTGTAATGCTGACAAATCTAATTTAACAACTTGACGTGTATTATTCATATATATTTATAATTAGATTTTTATATAAAAATCTAATTTTAAATATTTTATTTTTATATGTGTAATATAGAATATATTATTATATATTTAATATTTGTTTAATATTATTTAATTGTAAAATATAATTATTTAACATAAGTGTTATCTTATCTATTGTCTTTTCTGGATAAGTTAACATAAACTCTTGAAATTGTTTTTGTTCAGATAAAGATACATCTGTTTGGAGTGTTACATTTTTATATATTGTTTTTTGGGGGACTTGGGATGATTGCGTTTTGGATGTAAAAAAAGACAAGCCTCCTGACTGAATACTATTTTTATATAATAATGAATTAAGTATAGATGCAGTATATTTATCAGTAGTAGTGATTGATGTATCTGATAATAATGATACATCTTGTTTACTATTTTTATATAAATTAGTCATATATATTTATAATTTAGATTTTTATTATAATTTAATTTTTTTATGTTGTTTTTTCAAATAAACCTTTACTAATAAATTCTTTTATTTCTTTTATTTTTTTATTAGTATCAGTATCAATTAATGTAATACTATCATTAAACATTTTATATAATTTTTCAAGGGCAATTAATTTATTATATATTATACGTTGATTATTATCTAATATATCTGGATTTTTTATTAAACTTAAACCACCAATTAGTTCTTCAATTGTAGGATTGTATTCCTCTAATTTTATTAATATAGTTGTAATAGCATTTTTAAATTGAGGTAATAATAAAACTATATAAGTTAATTTTTCATAAACTTTTAGCTCTTCTTCAGATAAATATATTTTAGGCAGGGGTTTATCTATTACTGGTAGTGGACGTCTTTTTGGAGATCTAGATTTGCGTCTACCTGGGTAATAACTACCACCTGTAAAATTATTATATAATAATCCACTTAATGTATACATATGTGATGGAAATGATTGTTCTGTATACGCAGTTGATTCAGTTAATAAAGATGATAAGTCTAATTTAACAATTTGTTGTGTATTATTCATATATTTATAATTAGATTTATAATTTTTAATTTATATATAGAAATTAAAAATTGAAAAATAGAATATTTATATTATTTAATTATGTATGAATAAAAGCAGAATGTCTGAGACTTCAGAGTCAGATGATTTCACATGTGATTGTCAAGAGTACGGTTTTAAAGGCAGAGGACATAATGAAGAATGTATGGGCATTACATGTAAAGGGTCTTATAATCCTATGTGTCTTATATGTAATTATCTACTAGCAAGAAAAGAACATTGCGATTTTAAAAATCCAACTAATACAAAATTTCTTTCTTTTGAGAGTATTATAACAATAACTGAATGTATGTTTTGTAATGGAACATTTAATTGTATTACAATATATGATTATAGTGGTAGGATAGGTAATCGACACAATAAAGCATATCCTAAATATATTATAGAATTATATAGAGAAACAATATTAAATAATTATAAGGAATTACTTGACAGTGTACAATATTTTGATATGGCGTGTTTTGAGAAAGTCAAAAGACCTACTTCATTACTTGCATATATGTGCGAGACATGCATATTAATCAATGAAGCTATGAATAATACTCAACTTGAAAATAAAGTATATCGTTTTAGAACATGCGAGGAATGTGATTTTTGCAATAGCGTCCCACTAACACAATGTATATGCTTAAAACAAGAAGAATATATGAAATATTGTTCATGGTTATTTAATGATACTGAAATTGAGAGTTATATGGATCCAAAAATAAGACAGCCTTTAGAATTATATTTTCAAAAATATATAGATCATATAGATAGTGAATTTATACCATCTATAAATACTGAATTTAATACGCAACCAGAGCATGATTTAATGCTTCCTGAATAGTGCTAATACTAATAATACTAATTGTATCATCAATTAATGTAGGATTTCGTTCTTTTATTAATGTTATATCTTTTTGATTATCTTTTGGATATAATATAATTTTGACACCTGCTTTCTTTGCCCCTTCAATTTTATTCTCAAGACCGCCAATCGGCATAACATCACCTTGTAAATTAATTTCACCAGTAATAGCAATATCTCTTCTAATTGGTTTATCTGTTAAAATAGAATAAATAGCACATGTAATTGCAGTTCCTGCACTTGGTCCATCTTTTGGCGTTGCACCTTCAGGGCAATGAATATGTAAGCCTTTAGGATGTTCTTTTAAATTATCCATTATTTTAGTTTGTAAATCTTTATCCAAACAATTAAACGCAAGAGATGCAGCAACATCAGTGCTTTCTTTAATAACCGTTTTTAAATTACCTGTTGCTTTAATTTTTAATGGTTTAGTTGAGGGTGTCCATAAAATTTGTATTGGCATAATACCTCCAAATGACCCATCGCCAGAAGCATATAAACCATTTATCACACCACATAAATCTGTATCATGAATTTTTTCTGGTGTAATTTCTTTTTTATGTTTTAAAATATGTTTAATATTATTTAGATTAATATAAAATGGAAATATAACATTTGTTTTATTTAATTTTTGTTTTGTTAGATTAGCTATATTTATTTCACGAACAATATTATATAATAGTGATTTTAATTTACGGACTCCTCCTTCATGAGTCCAATTCTCAATTATATATCGAAGCGTATTATCATGAATGGTAATATCATCTTTAGCTAAACCCATATCTTTAATAATTTCCGGAAGTAGATAATTTTGAGCAATTGATATCTTCTGATGCAACATTAAAAATTTAGTTTCAATTGTAGTAATTCTATCCATTAAAATAGGATTAATATTATATGGATCATTATAACTGAAAATTATAGTTGCTTTAGATAAATCAATATCAACGCCATGAAAATATTTATCTCTAAAATGTGTATTTTGAACAGGGTCAGTTAAATGAACTAATATATTTGCAATCTCATCGCCCTTTGCACATTTACCAATTTTATCTAATTCATCAAAATAAATAATTGGATCCATACATTTTGCATCAATTAATCCACTAACAATACGTCCATAAATAGAACCTTCATATGTATATGAATGACCTTCTAAAAATGAACCATCTGTTGCACCACCTAATGAAATAAATATAAATGGTTTATCCATTGCTTTAGCAATACCTTCTTTAATTAATGAAGTATTATGAGTTACAGTAAAATTACCAAGTAAAAATCTATTATTTCCATCTAGTGTAAATCCATAATAATTTCCTTTTCCTTTAGAAATAACTTTAATATTAGAATATAAACTATTCATTTGAAATTTTTGTTTTTTATATATTAATTTACTTTTCCATGCAGAATTTAATAATGGCACATTATTTAACTCATTTGCTTTAATCATAATTCTATAATTAATATTCTTATGTGTAGTATTTTTAATAATTAATTCTTGATTAACACCAAAACCTAATGAATTAATCAAATATACAATATCAACAGATAGTTGTTTAGTGTAAACATTAATTTCAAAACTACCGGTTGTTTCATTATGTACACCGGCAGAATCAATTATTCCTGCAAGAATCTGTAATCGAGTATTTAAATCATTCATTTTAAATTCATTAGGAATATGTTTATTATTAAATATATTATATTTATTTAATATTTGTGTAAATGTATTACTGGATTGATTATCATCAGTAGTTAAATAACAATTTCCATTAATATGCATTAGAGATAACTTATATTTTTCAAATGTATTCTGTAAATATAATAATATTTCAGAATGATTAATAATAAATCTACTACTATTTTGCCCGGATGATGCTCCTGCCAACCAGTAACCCAGTACATATGGATCAAATTCAATTGGTTTTGTTGAAAATTGGACACCTACTTTATAACCTTTCAAATAATTTTTAGTATAATTTGGTAATTTTAAATAATCTTTTACTGTAATTTCAACAATATCATTTTCAGTTTTAATTAATTCATCTAAAAATAATTTAGAGTTTTTAAAAGTATTAAATAGTTTTGTTGTTATTTTATTAATTTGTTTATCATAATATTGAACTCTAAAAATATTTTTATCAACACGATAAATTTTATTTGCATTATATATTTTTAAACATAAAATATGTTCTGAATTAACAGTATAAAATTCACCATTATTAGATAATATTTTATACATATTATCATTTCCTGAACCTAATGATAATACATTTCTTGGTGTTGAATCATCTCCCATAATAATATCACCAATTACAACATCTTGAACATTTTTATAAGAACCATCAAACATTAAAATCCGTGTATTTAATGCAAAACATTTACCATTACCTGGCGGACCATAAATTCCTAATACATTTCCTTTAGATTTTGGATTGCGAATTTGTTGGCCCATAATTTGAATAATTTGCCGTTTTGCTTCTTGATGACCTAAAATAGCACTATCCATTGTTGTTTGTAAATTATTTAAAAAATTATTTATATTGTCAGGTTCAATGTTATTTAAATTAATTCCAGAATATTTACCAAATGGAATTGTCATTAATGAATCAAACCATGCTCTTAACTTTTTCTCTGGAAAATTACTAACTAATAAATTTGTATATATTTTTAATATTGATTTTTTTTGTTCAATACTGATAGGTAAGTCCATTATACGAAATACCATTGGTTTCTCATTTGTATGATAATTATTAATTTCTTTTATATTATTAATTGCCTTACTACGGTCAGATTTTGGCATAACATTATAATATTTAAGAATAGTTGTTTCAGTATCTGTCTCTTGGTTTTTAAATAATTGACACATAAAATCATTATTTTCTTTATGAATTCTTATTGGTCTAGACCGCGGATTTCTGTAATTAGATTCATCTTCTGTATCATCATCATCTGAATATTTATTATTAGTTTTAATATTACCCAAATGATTTTTACTTTCTTTTTTACTTTCTTTCTCATCTATTTCTGACGGCTCATATTCTGAATCATCTTCATAATCTACTAATGCAATATCTTTCTTTGTTTTCTTTTTACTTGGTTGTTCATTTGTATCATTAACTATATATGAAATATCAGATTTTGTTGATTTAATTTTATAAGTTTTATAATAATATAAACAATCTTTTAATGTTTTCATACGATTATTAATAGCATAACTAATAAGTTCATCAATCATATCAATATTTATAGTTAATTCTGCAATAATAGATAATCTTGCTAATTCTGATATTTTACCAACAATATCTCTATCAGTTTTAAAATTTGTAATTAATTCAATACATGTTTCTTTTAAACATTGTAAAAAGCCAGTCAAATCTCTTGATTTAAATTGTAAAATATTTTTATCTAATTTTTCAATTTTATGAACAGCACTTAATTTTAATTCATTAATTATATTATTATAATCTGCTTTCCTTTTTTTTGTTGGAATAGTAGAATTATTATTCAAATAATTAATAAATTGGTCAACATCATCGGGCATTATAAAAATAATTATGATAATATAATATTTATTTTTTAGATAGTATTTAGATAAATATTATATTATATATTAATATGGATAAACTATTATATCTATTTTATATTTTATTGGTAATATGCTGTCATACTAATTATAAAATTATTAATTATATTAATAATTTAACTAATAATACTAATAATACTAATAATAATTACACAAATTATTATACTAATTATTATACTGATAATTACACAAATTATTATCAAAATCAATATGAAATAGATTATCTAAATTTTCTTGCACCATATATGCAAGAAAACTAAAAATTTTGTATTAAAGATTATTTTTTTATATTTAATACAATATTAAAAATGTGTGGTATTTGGGCGTATATTGAATTAATTAAAAATAAAATAAAGCATCAAGAATTATTTAATGATTTTATGAATCTTAAACATAGAGGCCCAGATGTATCAAGTTATCAAATTATTAAGAATACTACTATTGGATTTCATAGATTATCTATAATGGAACCCGGATTTCATGCTAATCAGCCCTATGTATTACATGATATTAATAGAACAATTGTTTTTATTTGTAATGGTGAAATCTATAATTTTAATGATTTAATATATCATTATAAATTACCTATTTATGATAATTCAGATTGTTTAGTTATTCCCCATTTATATTTAAAAACAATACATTATAATCATACTGGAAATAATATTGATAATTTTGTAAATTTATTTAAGTATAAAATAAAAGGGGAATTTGCATTTATGTTATTTGAATTTGATAAATTTCAAAATATTAAAGAAGTTGTAATTGGTCGTGATTGTATTGGGGTTAGACCATTATATATTGGTAATGATAATAATGGAATTATATTAAGTTCAGAAATAAAAGGTATAACTAGTTTCCCATCAAAAGTTAGTGAATTTAAACCGGGAACAATTAAACAAATTGTTTTTAATAATTCAGAAACTAAAAATGATATTTATAATATTTTTGATTATGATTTTAAAACAATATATGATATAATTCCCTATGAATATATTGATATGAATGATACACAGTTAGAAGAGTGTTATTTATATAATATCCGTAGAGCATTAACTAGAGCAGTATCTATAAGATTAACTGCTGATTGCCCTATTGGATTTTTATTATCAGGTGGTCTTGATAGTAGTTTAATATCTTCTATTGCTGCAAGTATATTAGAAACTCCTATTAATACTTTCTGTTGTGGTTTAATTGGGACTGATTCAACGGATATTAAATATGCTAGACTTGCTGCAGACTATATTAAATCAAATCACACAGAAATATTAGTTACTATTGATGAAGCTTTATCATTAATTGATACTGTAATTAAAACAATTGAAAGTTGGTGTATTACAACTGTTCGTGCATCTATTCCACAATATATAGTATCTAATTATATTGGGAAAAATACAAATATTAAAGTTATTATTACAGGTGAAACTGCGGATGAAGTTGCATCTGGATATTTATATAATTATTATGCACCATCGCCTATAGCATTAGATATTGGTGCAAAAGAATATGTACATAATATTCATATGTATGATGGCAGACGATGTGATCGTTGCGTGTCAGCAGCATCATGTGAAGCAAGAATTCCTTTTGCAGATCCTGAATTTATTGATACATATTGGCATACACCAGCTGAGATGAGAATGCCAACATATAATAATTGTGAAAAGTGGTTATTAAGAAAAAGTTTTGAAGGTAGAGATATTATACATCCAAAAGTATTATGGCGACGGAAAGAAGCATTTAGTGATGGTATATCAGGAGTTGCAAAATCATGGTTTCAGATTTTGCAAGAACATATAGAAACATTAGTATCCAATGAAGAGTTTAATAATAATAATTTAAATTGTAAAACAAAAGAAGAATATTATTACAAGAAAATTTTTATTAAATATTATGGTATTAAAAGAGCTGATATTATTCCAAATCATTGGCAACCAAAATGGGACTCAAATGGTTGTGAAATGGATTACTATGTTGATCCATCTGCTAGAACATTACAAATTTATTAAAGCAAGGACTATTTTAAATAGTTTAATACCTTATTTTAATTGTAATATTAGGATAAAATTTAGTAATATATTTTATAATACTTTCTGTAGCAAATGATTTATTATAAAATTGTATTGCAACTAATTCATCTAAATTTACTTTATTTCGAACTGCAATTTGTTGATAAACCTCAAATGGTTCGCCTTTTTTTGATACTGATATACTATAATTATATAATTTTGTTAATACACTATTATATTTTGTATAATTTTTATTATATTTCTTTTTATATTTAATTCCATCAGATTTATTATCAAATTCCCAAGTAGCTAAACGTTGAGGCACTGCTGACCATAGATTTGCAACATAAAAACTTTTATTAAATAATAATTTTGAATTAAAATATAATGTTGTTCCTACCATAACTTTATTATCAAATAACTTATTAGTGCATGAAAAATATACAAAATTATTTTCAGTATATACACTATAACCATAATGAGGTTGTGCTTTTTTATTAGTTTTTTTTTGTAATGAAAGTGATTTTAGACATTTATCTTTTAATATTGATTTTAATGAGGTTATATCAGTATTATGAATTAAATACATATATAATATTATCACAAAATAAATAATTTAAATGTAT
>Ga0114969_10004158_pt1 | contig 11487 bp, 10 predicted proteins | sample M_130807_MF_Meta_FD_87316 | JGI IMG/M metagenome (GOLD analysis project Ga0114969, IMG submission 87316) | Freshwater microbial communities from Lake Montjoie, Canada to study carbon cycling - M_130807_MF_MetaG | ecosystem: Environmental > Aquatic > Freshwater > Lake | place: Lake Montjoie...
ATCGCCGCGATGGCCTACCCACTGTTCATCTGTTTCGTCGCCATCGGCGTGGTGATCTTCTTCGTGCTCTTCCTGCTGCCCCGCCTGCAGACGTTGCTCAACTCCCTCGGGGGAAAACTGCCGCTGTCCACTAAGATGCTGATGTGGTTTGCGGAGGTCTTCGTCGTGGTCGGCCCGATTATGGTCGTCGCCGCCATCGCCGCGGTCATCGGTATTTACCAGTGGCGCAAGACGGATGCGGGCAAGATCGCCTCCGATGCGCTCCTCCTGAAAACCCCTCTCGCTGGGGCCTTCGTGATGCGGGTGTCGGTCTTGAGTTTCTGTCACACGCTCGCAGTCCTTCTGGAGAACGGCATCACGACGGCCGAAGCCCTGCGCCTCGCTGAAAAGACCGCTCCCAATCGAGCGATGCGCGCCCAGATGCGCGCGGCGACCGACCGCGTCCTCGAGGGCGAAAGCCTCTCGCGTGCCCTCGCCCGCACGGGTTATTTCCCGCGCCTGCTCCTCGACCGCGTCGCCGTCGCCGAACAGACCGGCAACCTCGCCCCTGGCCTCCGCGACATCGCCCGCTCTTACCGCGCTGAACTCGACCGCTGGCTCGGCACGATTTCGCAGACCATCTCCGCGTCCGTCCTCATCGCCGCCTTCTCGTTCGTCGCCTTTATTGCCTTCGCGATTGTCTCCGCCGTCTTCGAAGTCAGCTCATCCTTTAAGTTCTGAGCGTACCTGTATCTAGGTAGGGGCAGCACCGCGTGCTGCCCTAGCCGCGCCCATTGTGCTGCGCGCATTCTTCCCGGTCCCCAGTTCCCCTTTGCCTCCTGTCTCTAAGGTAGGGGCGCGACTGCGTCGCGTCCGTTCGCCGAGTGACGTCCGAATCTCGACTTAACTGCGCGAGCTCCGCTCGCGGGTAGGGGCAAGGCTCCGCCTTGACCTCCTAACCAAGAAGGGCGCGGCGAAGCCACGCCCCTACCTCATGCCTCCAAAATCCGCACTCCGTACTCTGTACACTTCCCTGTACTCACTTTTGCACCTTTGCACAGGAGCTCTGCTCCGATTTGCACCTTTGCACCTGCCTCGGTCTCCCTGCCTCGGCCTCCCTGCCTCGCTTCACTTCACCGGCGTAATCAACTCTAGCGAGCTGAGCGTCACGACCATGGTGACGGTGCCGGAAGTACCACGGTCGGACTGGAGGGAGAGTGTGTTGATGGCGATGTAAGGCGCCCGGGGGCTGATAGTCTGGTAGAAGCGAACCACCGAAGCGAGGTCGGCCCGGCGGCAGCTGAGTTGGAGGGTGTGAACCGCAAACTTACCTGACTTCTGCGTCTTCGGGGTTTCGGTCGTCGGGCTTAGGCCCGCATCCTTAGCCGCGGAGAGGGCTTCTTCTACTAGGCGGGTTGAATCGTAACCGCGCCCAGCGTCGAGGCCCTGGATGGCGAGTTCAGCGGCGGCTTTAATCTCCGGCTGTTTGTCGAGCCAAGCAACCTGCGTCGCCGCCTCGTTCTCGAGGGATTGCCAAGCGGCCCAGCCATCGCGGGTACGTCCCCAAGCGGAGGTGGCCCAAAGGAAGGCGGCGACGGCGATGGCCGCGAGCGCCATGTAGCGTTCGCGGGTTTGGAGTCCGAAGAAAAGGTGTTTCATAGCAAGAATTATTTGGCGGCGGCTGGGGTCGTGACCGGAGTGGCGGGGGTCGTTCCAATCGGAGTCGTCGTTGCGGGCGGCTTCGCGGCCTCCGCAGCCTTGGCGGCTTCCGCAGCCTTGGCGGCCTCCTCGGCCTTCAATGCTTCGGCGGCGGCGACGGACTTACGGAGGGTGTCGACCTTGAAGGAAATCGTGAACGTGAACGTCGTGTAGTTGTCGCGGGCCCGCATGTCTTTACTGGCCACGCCGCTGATTTCCGGGAGCTCTTTAAGGGCTCTTTCAAACGCGGAGATGTCCGAGGGATTGGTGGTGCGAGCCTCGATTTCCAGGGCGTTATTAAGCTTACAATTAATGCGTGTGAACTCCACGGTCGCCGGGCGCTGCTCGTTGGCGATGGCCACCATTTCCAGCGCGAGCGGCGACTTGGTGCGGACATCTGCGATCCGGCTGGCGGTGGCCTGGTCCGCTTCAATCTCCGCCACGTCGCCCTGGCGGGACATATTCAGCGCCTTGAGCTGGCCAGCGCGCCATTGGATTCCGCCGGCGGCAACTTCCATCACTAGCGAGAGGATGAGGACGGCGACGGCGGCTCGGGTGAGATTCCAGAGCACAAGGTTGAGGCGTTCCTTCTTGCGCCGGGCGTTCAGGAAATCGACATCGCGAATGTCCGCTTCATCCAGGCCCTTCTTCGTGACCGTAAAGGGTTTACCGCCCTCACGTTCGAGGACGAGGTCACCTTCGTTGAGTTTGCTGTGAAGAGCGCCGGCTACCGTCGTGATGGGAGCATCGGCCGCCAGGCCGGCCCGGGTGGCGGCTTCCTTGCCTAAGCTGGCCTCGTCCGCATCAGCGACGTCAGCGACACTGATGGCGATGGGTAGGGGATTAGTCGCATCCCAGGCTAAGGCGATCAGGCGTTCGTCGCCGCGGTGGACGAGGACACCCGCGGCGACGGGACGTTCGCCGCACAGGGCGAGAAATTCTGGGATGACTTGGCAGTCATCGGGCCAGGCAAAACTTTCTTCTGGGGTGAAGCGTCGGCGGTGGGCCGCGTAGGCCAAGGCTTGTTTGCCATCCTCCGAGACCACGTGGCCTACGAGCATCTGCTCGGTCGGAAACGGCGAGAGGGCTTCGAGGGCCAAGGCGACTTGGCCGGTGGCGTCTGCACCCTCTAGGGCGACGGAGCGCACAAAGAAGCGGTTGCCTGGGAGCAGGGCGGCCGCCCCCAGCGACGTTTGGCTAGTGATCAGGTTGGAGAGGGTACTCATTTGTTCTTGGAAGGGGTCGTGGTGGTGGGCGCTAGCTGGCCGGGGCGACGAATCACCGTTGGTTCATCGGCATCCTCTAGCGATGCGGTCACCTTGGGGGCGCCGTTATCTTCGCTCCAGGCGATGATGGGGAAGGGGTAGTTGAGGCTGGAGCTGGAAGTGCGGCCACCGAGGGTCACAGCACTGGCCGAGTTGAGCACGACGCCTGGGGTCAGCGCGGTCGGGGTCTTCGCCGTTGTCGCGCCGAAGCCGCCGCCAAACCCACGGCCCATGCCCGACGTCGGTGTGGCGGTGACGCCCGTCGAGGAAGTGGAGGCAGTGGTGGTCGGGGTGAAGGTCCGGGTAGTGGTGGTTCCGGTCAAGGCATCGATGCTCGACGCGGTGTCCGGGTCGGCACTCGCGGCCGTGAAGGTGACGTCCTCGCGGATGGCGACCAGCGCACTCACGCGGCACTTGGCTTGGCCTTCCTTGACGGTCACGCGCACCCACATGAGGTGCACTTCATCATCGAAGCGGGAGAGGGAGCCAGCGGCGCCAATCAGTTGGCGGACTTCGCTCGTGACGCGGAAATAGGGCGGGGTGCCGGCGGCGCGCTTCTTCTGTTCGTTCTGGCGGTCGCGAATCAGGGCGAGTTGACGCTCGTCTAGGCCTTGCGACAGGAGCAGCGCGTCGGAGGCGGTGTTGATGTTGGTGTCGCCAAAGGTGTAGAGGCTCACGCACTGCTGGAAGTCGCGGAGGAGGCGGGTGGGATTACCGTCTTCGTCGAAGAAGAAGTCCTTGGCGACGCCGATGGTGCGGAGTTCTTCAAAGGAGCGGAGGGGGCGCCGCGCGGGCTTAAAGGAGAGTTTGGCGCGCTGGTACGCCGCATCCGTGGCTTCCTCTTCGATGGATTCGTACTTCTTGCTGGTCCAGGCGACCATCGCATCCGCCACGCGCTCGGCGTCCCGCTGCTCGAGCCCGAGGGAGTAAAGGAGTTGGATGAGGGTGTTCTTATCTAAAGTCGAGAGCGGGAGCTTGCCGCTTTCGTCTTCATACTCGAAGTTCACCTCGAGGCCTTCCCGGACCGCGATGCCCGAATATTTGTGCGGGTCATCGTAGCCCTGCGCGGGGTCGTGGACTTTATTTAGGTCAATGGAGCGAATCTCGGCGATGACGGCCAAGGCAAGCTCGAGCTCAGACATGGCGTCCATCCGCAGGCGCGAGCGGTCGACTTCGCGCGTGGCCATCGCGAGTTCCAAGGAGTTGTCCTCCATGAACCGCGCCAAGAGCAACGAGGCCAAGGTGATGAGCACCAAGACGACGACAATGACGGATCCGCGGCGACGTTTTCTCATGGGCGGGAGGCGCCTGGGCGCTTGATGGGGAGGTCGAGGATGATCTCAGATTTCAGTTGGCCACGAGCGAAGCGTAGACGGAGGCGCGCAGGCTTCTGGTAGGCCGTGCCCGCGACGTCCTTGGCCGGTTCTTCTTCCGTCGTCCACCGCCGGAGATCGGCGTCGTAGTAGTCGTAGGCGAGTGAAGCTAAGAAAGGGGTGAGGACTGTTTCGTGGACATCGTTGAGGTCGCGCTCCAATTCAAGGCGCGATTGCCACTGCAGGATGAGCCCGCGCTCTGGGTCGGCATGGAGCGAGCAGTCGACATCCGGTAAGGGAGCTTCCGGCCAATCTGCAAAGCGGCCCGCGTCGGCCAAGGTGAAGGCAATGCGCGCCGCATTTGTGCCGTCCGCCGCGCGGACCTCCTTCACAACAAAGCCGACGGCTCCCGGGCCGCTGGTCGCGTGTTCGAGGACTTCACGCACTTGCCGGGTGGCCGCGCGAACGTGCTGATCAAAGAGGCGTTGGTCGCGCTTCCCGCCCCAGAGCTCGCTCATGGAAAAGAGGAAGGTGTTCAGCGTGACCATCAGAATACCGAGCAAGGCCAGCGAGACGAGGGTCTCGAGGAGCGAGAAGCCGCGAGACTGGGCGCGGGCGTGACTCATTGTTTCGGGAGGGGCGCGACCGGACCGCGTCCGCCTTGGTTATTACCGCCACCGGTATTTCCACCGTTACCGCCGCCATTATTACCGCCGCCCGTGTTACCGCCACCCGTGGGAGCGCCGCCATTATTGCCGCCGCGACCGCCAGCGGTGTTGCCGCCACCTTGATTACCTCCGCCTTGATTGCCACCGCCCGTTTGGCCACCTTTGCCGCCCGCATTGTTCTGGCCGCCTTTACCATTATTGCCGCCCTGATTATTACCCTTACCGTTATTATTACCCTTGCCGTTATTATTGCCGCCATTGGTTTGGCCGCCGTTGCCACCGTTATTGTTGCCGCCGCCGAGGGGCTTTTTGGGGGTGGGTGAACTGATGAATTTTGAGCCGCCGGTGGCCTCGTCGTAGCCGCGCTCCTGGAGGAGACGCGCTTTGGCGGCGTCGCGGATAATCTTACGGTCCGAGGCCGTGGACCAGGTCGGACGAAGGAGGAGGCGTTTCTCTTCTTTCATCTGGATGAATTCGCCGCCGGTTTCCTTTTGAATCTCGGCACTGAGCGTGACCGTGAAGAGATCGCTGACCTCGGTGGGCTCGACCTTGCCCTGCCAGCGCGCCATGCGGTCGTCAGGCAAGTAGATGTCGCCGCCGACTTCGATGTCGTCGTAGTTGACGGTCTCCAACAACGCTGCCCGGCAACGCGCCATGTCCTCCGCGCCGACGTCATACTGCTTGAGCGCTTGGCGTCCGAGCAGGACGTTCGTGTACGCCGCGCCTAAGCCGACCGCCGCGAGCGCGAAGATGGCCAAGGCCACGAGGACCTCGATGAGCGAAAAGGCGCGGCGGTTCATTTGGCGTCTTCCGCCGGCAGCGGTGCGCAGGTTAAGGGGTCGATGGGAATCACCCGTCGTGCTTGGTTCCGGATGATTTCGACGCGCATGCGGTCGCAGGTGCCATCCGGGTAGAAGCGGATACGAGTCAGCGCGCGTTCCTCGATTTGGCCGCCGAGTAAAATCGCTTCCTTCACTTCGGGGGCGATGATCTTCACCCGGGTGTCGCCCGCCACCGGGAGGGTTTCCTTCTGGTCGTGCCAAGAATAGGAGAGGATGGTATCTTCGCCGTCCGCCTCAATGTCCGGCTTCAGCTCGATGACTTTGGCCTGCTCCACGGCTTGGCGGCGCACGGTTTGTAGTAGCGCCATCAACGCCGACTCCGGGTCATCGCGGGCGGTGCCCTTCAGCAGGGACGCCGAGCCGCCGATGAGCACGGCCGCCAGCATACTAATCAGGCCGAGCACGAGCAGCGTCTCCAGTAAAGTGAAGCCGCTGCGCGCCAAGCGGCCCGCCCGAGACTGGTCCGGGTACTTTACCAATTGCCGATGTCGTCCGAGCTATCAGGGATTTTGTCGCGACCAATCGAGAAGAGGTCGTAGGACTCAGTATTCTTTGTGCCCGGGTAGCGGTACTGGTAAGCAGCCCCCCACGGGTCGAGCGGGAGCGCGCCACCCTTGGCATCGACATACGGGCCGCGCCAGCGGTCCTGCTTGCCTTCCGGGGCGGTGATGAGGGCCTTGAGACCATCATCGGTGGTCGGGTAATCGCCGAGGTCGATGCGGTAACGCACGAGCGAGGCCTTCAGGGATTCGTTGACGAAGAGCTTAGCGACGCCTTCCTGGCTCTGGCCAAGAATCTTGTCGATGTTCGTGACAGCGATGCCAACGAGCATGCCGACAATCGCGACGGCGATGAGAATCTCGAGCAGGGTGAAGCCCCTGCGCAAGGTGCGGCGGGCAGAAGTGGTGAGTCGACGGTTCATGGGTGAGAAAAGGTTTACGGGAGATTACTTGCCGCCGCGGCTGCGGCCACCGCGGTCGGTGTTGCCGGTGGGGGCGGCATTGGTAGCTGGAGCGGCGCTGGCGGTGTCGCCGCCGCGCGAGAAGTTGCCGCGGTCGCGCTTGCCGCCTTCGGTCGGAACCGCGCCGCCTTCGCCGTTGGCGGCGCCACCATTTTGCATGCCGCGGGACTTCATCTGCTCGCGGAAGGCCGCGATTTGTTCAGCGGTCGGTGGTTGACCACCGTTAAAGCCACCGCGATTAAAGCCGCCCTCCGTGGCGGGTGCCTGGAAGTTCGTCGCCACCCCTGCGACTTGCGGCATCGGTGCGCCCGCGGCTGGAGCCACGCCAATGATAGCTTGCTTGAGTGAGAGTTTTACGGGCTGCCCCGCATTTTCGAGAATGATCGAATCGGTGTCGGCGTCGTAACTCTTTACGCTGACGGGGACGAGCCCCGCGGGGGCCTCGCCTTGCGCCACCCAGGACGAGAGCTTGGTCGTGGTGTTGTAGATGCTGAAGTAGGTGACGCCGTGGTCGACATACATGCCGCGGAATTCGAGATTGCTCGGCTTCTCCGTCACGGTTGCGCTTTTCCCTTCTCCAAAGGGCGAGTGCTTGACGAGGGCGTCGAGATCGACGGCTCCGGCGAAGGCCGGCAGGGTAGCCAAACCAGCGACGAGCAGGAGCTGACGGAAGGAGGAGGGGACGTGTTTCATGAAGGGGGGAGGGGTGGGTAACTTTAGAACCCCAAGTGGAGTGTTTGGTTTCGTATCTTCTTGTCCAACCTCGCCTTTTCCTAGGGTAAATCTTGCCGATTTGGGCCGACCCGAGCCTTCCCAGGGTCATCCCCCGCTACCCTCGCCCCCATTCACGCGGCTTTTTATAACTTAAGTAACTGTTTAACAGTGACTTATACCTATTATGCCCTTGGAAGGTCGCCGAACTCGTCCGACGAAGTTTGCAACCAACGTCCGTACGCTTTGTCTTTATGGCCTTGAAGTCCCCTTCGCCCACCCTCCGCCCCTGGCGTTTGGCCTGTTTCCTTTTGGGGGTCGGGCTGGGGACGAGCGTGACCGCGGCGGCACCGCCCGACTTCAAACAAGGGGTGCAGCCCATCCTGGAAAAGTACTGCTATGGCTGCCACGGCAACGACAAGACCAAGGCCGATCTTAACCTCGAGCTCCATAAAGATGCGAAAGGTTTCTATCGCGACCAACAGATGTGGCGCCAACTGGTGACCCAAGTCGTTGCCGGTGAAATGCCCCCGCCTGAGCGGAAGTCACGCCCCACCCAGGCCGAAATCGAGACGTTGCAGGCCCAAGTCAAAGGCTTGCTCAACCAGGCCGTCGCCCAAGCGAAGGTCGATCCAGGTAAGGTCACGGTTCGCCGCCTCAACCGTACCGAATATAACAATACGGTCCGCGACCTTTGCTACGTCGAAGGTAACTTCTCGACCGACTTCCCGGCCGACGACACGGGCTACGGGTTCGATAATATCGGCGATGTGCTGTCGTTCTCGCCGGTCCACTTGGAGCGGTTCATCGGAGCGGCTAAGGTCGTCGCCGAACGGGCCATGCCGACGGCCGAGCAGAAGCTCGATGTGCTTAATGTCGACGGCTACAACATGCAGCCTCGCGGGCGTTCCGAAGACCAAATGCGCGTCTTTAATGCGGCGACGTTGACGGCCTCCTTCGACGCCCCGCGCGAAGGGGAATACATCTTCCGCGCTCACTTAGTGGGCATCGGTAATCCGGGCGATCAGGCAGCCGTCGTCAACCTCGCCGTCGACGGCAAGACGGTCGGCACCCAGACACTTAAGGTGAAGACGAGTCGTGGCGCCGAAAAGGTCGATGCGAAGGTGAAGCTGTCTCCCGGCAAGCACGCGCTCGCCGTGACGTGGGCCAACCCGCCGCCCGAACTGTCCTCCGGCAGCCGCCGCCTCGGGACGTACCGTTACCAGTTGCTGGGACCGACCGACACCCGCACCGATTTGCAACGCAAGCTGGCGACGTTCGCCGAGGGCAAGAAGGGCGACGAACGCGCCCGCGCGATGGTCAATTTGTTCGTGAGCCGCGCCTTCCGCCGACCCGCCACCGCCACTGAAATCCAGCGTTATACCAAGGTATTTACCGCCGCCGAGACCACTGGCGGGTCTTGGGAGGCCGGTGCCCAAGCGATGATTTCGGCTGTCTTGGCTTCCCCGAAGTTCGTCTTCCGCATCGAGCAAGACGAGCAACCACTCGCTAAGGATGCTCACCCGCTCGCGGAGTTCGCCCTCGCCTCGCGCTTAAGTTACTTCCTGTGGGGTTCGATGCCCGACGAGGAACTGTTCGCGCTCGCGAACGCCGGTAAACTTTCCGCCAACCTCGAGGCCCAGACGACGCGCCTCCTTAAGGACAAGCGGGCCCAATACTTGGTGTCAGGCTTCGCCCTGCAGTGGCTCCAGACGCGGCGCTTGGCCCTGGTCACGCCCGATGCGAAGATGTTCCCTGAGTTCGATGACGCCCTGCGCTCGTCGATGGTCAAGGAGACGGAGTTGTTCTTGTCGGAGATCGTCCGCGACGATCGCAGCGTGTTCGATATCATCGACGCGGACTTCACCTACCTGGACCGTCCGTTGGCAGAGTTGTATAAGATCCCCAACGTGGAGTCGCGGCGCGCGGGCGATTTCGTGCGCGTGACGTTGCCCAAGGGCGAACGCGGCGGCGTCCTCACCCAAGCGAGCATCCTGACGGCGACGTCTAACCCCGATCGCACGTCACCGGTGAAGCGCGGAAAGTGGATCCTCGAACAAATTCTCGGCACGCCGCCCCCGCCCGCTCCCGCCGACGTGCCATCCCTCGAGGGCCAGAAGCAACTCACCGGGAATCTTCGCCAACGCCTCGAACAACACCGCGCTAATCCGTCCTGTGCGTCCTGCCATAACCGCATGGATGCGCTCGGTTTTGCTTTCGAGAAGTTCGACGCCATCGGCCGCAACCGTACCATGGATGGGGGCGTGCTCATCGATACCGCGGGTAAGTTGCCCGATGGACGTACGTTTGCCGGCGCCACGCAGCTCAAGTCGGTCTTGAAGGCTGACCACGAGAAATTCGTTCGGAATCTTTCGGCTAAGTTGCTGACTTACAGCTTGGGCCGTGGGCTCGAGTTCTACGACGAGCCCGCCCTCGATAAGATGGTGCTTTCAGCCGAAAAGGGCCAGAACCGCTTCTCGGCTTTGGTCATGGCTGCAGTCCAAAGCGACCCCTTCCGCCTCCGCCGAGGCACTTCGCAGGTTGAAACCGTCCAGCCACCCCCCAAAAAGAAGTAACCCCTCTCCGTCATGCTCCACGACAAAGTCCTCAGCCGCCGCACCGTCCTCAAGGGTCTGGGTGTTACCCTCGCACTTCCTTGGCTCGAGAAGATGGGCATGCAAACGAGTTGGGCCGCTGGCAATACCCCCCTCGCCCAGGCCGCGCCCAACCGTATGGCCTACGTTTATATTCCGAATGGCGTCGTCCCCAGTGCCTGGCGCGTCGCGACGGAAGGGGCGCTCCCAGCTAAGCTGCCGCCCATCCTCCACCCGCTGGCGGACCTGACCAAGGATTTCTCAATCCTCTCCGGCCTGACGGCCGACAAGGCGCGGGCCAACGGCGATGGCGGTGGTGACCACGCTCGTGCGATGGCCGCTTACTTGACCGGTGCTCAGCCGCGTAAGACCGACGGTGCTAATATCAAGGTCGGGGTTTCCGTCGACCAAATCGCCGCTGCTCGCATGGGCGACCGCACGCGCTTGGCCTCTCTCGAGGTCGGCGCTGATTCCAGCAAGATGGCGGGCGGTTGCGACTCTGGTTACAGCTGTATCTACGAGTCCAACATGTCCTGGCGCTCTTCCACCCAGCCGATGCCGAAGGAGGTCAGCCCTAAGTTGATCTTCGAGCGTCTGTTTGGTTCGGGCACCGACCTCGACCGCGCCCGCCGCGATGCCGAACGCAAGAGCGTCCTCGACGCCGTCCGTGATGACTTCCGCGAACTCAACGTGCGCCTCGGCGCCGATGACCAGCGCAAGCTCGACGAGTACTTCACCGCCGTCCGCGAAATGGAACTGCGCATTTCCAAGGCCGGCTCCTCGGCGGCCCCCAAACTCCCCGTCGGCGTCAAGGCCCCGGCCGGTATCCCGCAGAGCTACGAGGAGCACCTCCGCCTGCTCGCTGACCTCATCGTCTTGGCGTTCCAGACCGATACAACGCGCATCTCGACCTTTGTCTTCGCCAACGAAGGCAGCAACCGTTCCTACCCGTTCATCAACGTGCGCGAGGGTCACCACAACCTCTCTCACCACGGCAACGACCCGGAGAAGATGGCGAAGATCCAGGACATCAATATTTTCCATACGACGCAGTTCGCTTACTTCCTCAACCGCCTGAAGTCGGTGAAGGAGGGCGACGGCACGTTGCTCGACCACTCGATGATCGTCTACGGTTCGGGTAACGGCGACGGCAACCGCCACAACCACGACGACTTGCCCATCCTCCTCGCCGGCCGCGGTTGCGGTACGATTCGCCAGGGTCGTAGCATCCAGTACGGTAAAGAGACCCCGTTGAACAACCTCTGGGTCTCCATGCTGAACCGCATGGACATCCGCGATGTTCAGTTCGGCGACAGCTCCGGCGAACTCAAGAAACTCGTCTAAGTGAGGTAGGGGCAGCACCGCGTGCTGCCCTAGCCTGCCTCGCTTGCCTCTGGTAGGGTTGGCACTGTTCCCGGTCCCCGGTGCCCCCTTCCTGTAACTGTCTTTTTCGCGA
>Ga0114969_10004160_pt1 | contig 11485 bp, 11 predicted proteins | sample M_130807_MF_Meta_FD_87316 | JGI IMG/M metagenome (GOLD analysis project Ga0114969, IMG submission 87316) | Freshwater microbial communities from Lake Montjoie, Canada to study carbon cycling - M_130807_MF_MetaG | ecosystem: Environmental > Aquatic > Freshwater > Lake | place: Lake Montjoie...
CCCGTTATTTTGAATGATTATTTCTTCAAATAACGGGGTTTTTATTGTGCGTCCAAAAATTAAACAACTTCTAAAAAAAGCATGTTTGGGTGTTTGTTTTACAGACAAATCGCGCAATAAATGGAATCCGTTTTTTAAAGCCAATGTTATTAAATAATCTTTTCTATGATAAGGTATTAGCAATGCAAAGGATCCAGTTGTAGTGAGGTTATTAGCAATAATTTCTAGTAGGTTTTCTAGGGTTAATTCGGTGCTATGTAATGCCAGATTTTTTTTAGTATCTCCAGACATTAAATCGTTTTCAAAAAAGGGCGGATTAGAAATAATGAATACATATTTTTTTTCTGATTTCCATTCTTTAGCATTTGCATGTATGAGTTGCATATTCGGTTTAAAAGATGCTGCATTGAAATTTTCTGCTGCTTGCTTAGCTGCAGCTGCATCGATTTCTATAGCATCAATTGTTGCAGCAATTTGTTGTGCAAGCATGAGTGAAAGTAAGCCAGTACCTGTGCCAATATCCAGTATAGATTCATTTGTAGCAACTAATGAATCAGTTTTTATTTGTGCGGCTACCCAAGCGCCAAACAAACAAGCATCGGTGCAAACCTTCATGGCACAATGTTCTTGTTGCACCGTAAATTGTTTGAACTGAAAATAATGATTGGCCATTTTTAAAGTAGGGTAGGTTAAAAACAAAAAAACTGCAACACAAGGTTACAGTTTTTTTATAAGGTTTATTTGTTCAGTTATTTATCGGCAGTAAAACCTGCAAGTATATACTCTTGGTTTAAGCGTGCAATATTACTAATAGATATTTCTTTAGGACAAGTTGCTTCACAAGCGCCAGTATTGGTACAGGCACCGAATCCTTCTTTATCCATTTGCGCAACCATATTTATAACACGTGATTTGCGTTCAGGATCTCCTTGTGGTAATAAAGCCAAATGCGACACTTTTGCACTTAAGAAAAGCATAGCAGAACTATTTTTACAAGCGGCAACACAAGCCCCACAACCAATACACATGGCTGCTGCAAATGAAGCATCTGCTTTGTCTTTATTAATAGGCAATGAGTTACCGTCTACTGCATTACCAGTATTTACGCTAATATATCCACCCGCTTGAATAATACGGTCGAATGCAGAACGATCAACCATCAAATCTTTAATAACAGGAAATGCATTTGCTCTCCACGGTTCTACAACAATCGTATCTCCGTCTTTGAATGCACGCATATGCAATTGACAGGTAGTATTGGCCTGCCAAGGTCCGTGTGGTTTACCATTAATATACATAGAGCACATTCCGCAAATACCTTCGCGACAGTCGTGGTCAAATGCAATAGGATTTCCGCCATCACGAATCAATTGTTCGTTCAGTACATCAATCATTTCAAGAAAACTCATTTCAGACGAAATATCCTTTACGGGATAACTTTCAAAACCACCTTTTTCATGGCTATTTTTTTGTCTCCACACTTTAACGGTAAGATTCATGTGCGTATGTTCCATTCTATAAAATTTGTCGTTGATACAATTTAATGTCAATAGTAAAAAAGATCTAATTATTTATATGAGCGTTGTGATGGTTTTACAACATCATACACCAAAGGTTCTTTGTGTAAAGTCCATTCGTGTTCTGCTTTGTATTCCCAAGCGGCAACGTGCATAAATTTCACATCATCGCGCAACGCTTCTCCATCTGGTGTTTGAAACTCTTCTCTAAAATGCCCACCGCAACTTTCTTCACGAGCTAGTGCATCAATACACATTAGTTCTCCTAATTCAATAAAGTCTGCAACACGGTTGGCTTTATCTAATTCAGGATTCATTTCATTGATACTTCCAGGAATACGTACATCACTCCAGAATTCTCTTTTAAGCGCTTGGACATCTCTAATAGCTTCTTCTAAACCTTCTTTATTACGAGCCATTCCGCATTTATTCCAAATGATTTTTCCAAGGCGTTTGTGAAAACTTTCAACAGTTTGCGTTCCTTTGATATTCATTAGTTGGTTGATGCGATCAGCTACTTCTTTTTCTGCCGCTTCAAATGCAGGATGGGTTGTTTCTATGGCTTTGCTATAAATATCATCCGCCAAATTATTACCTAGTGTATAAGGCACTACAAAATAACCATCGGCCAAACCTTGCATTAATGCAGAAGCACCCAAACGATTGGCACCATGTTCGCTAAAATTAGCTTCACCCAAGGCATACAATCCTGGAACCGTTGTTTGTAATTCGTAATCAACCCATAATCCACCCATGGTATAGTGTACCGCAGGATAAATACGCATTGGAAATTCATACGGGTTTTCGCCAGTAATTTTTTCATACATATTAAATAGGTTTCCGTATTTCTCTTTCACCACTTCTTTACCTAAAACAATAATTTCTTCGGCACTTAAATTATTGTTACCATCTTTACCTGCTTCAATTTTACCATAACGAACAAAGGCATCGGCAAAATCTAAGTAAACTGCTTGTTTGCTAGTACCTACACCATATCCTTCATCACACCTTTCTTTAGTGGCTCTAGAAGCAACGTCACGTGGTACTAAGTTGCCAAAAGCAGGGTAGCGTCTTTCTAAATAGTAGTCGCGTTCTTGTTCTGGAATATCTACCGCTTTTCTAGTATCGTTTTTTTGTTGGGGTACCCATATTCTTCCATCATTACGTAATGATTCAGACATTAAGGTTAGTTTAGATTGGTGGTCTCCACTAACAGGAATACATGTTGGGTGAATTTGTGTAAAGCAAGGGTTTGCAAATGTTGCGCCTTTTTTGTGTGCTTTCCAAGCTGCGGTAACATTGCTACCCATGGCATTGGTTGACAAATAAAATACATTACCATATCCACCAGTACATAATAAAACCGCATGGCCGAAATGTTTTTCAAGCGCACCGTTAATTAAATTACGTGCAATGATACCACGTGCTTTGCCATCGATTTTTACAATCTCCAACATCTCGTGACGCGCATACATTGTTACATTACCTAGTGCTACCTGACGCTCTAAAGCTTGGTATGCACCTATCAATAATTGCTGACCGGTTTGTCCTGCCGCATAAAATGTTCTTTGTACTTGTGTTCCTCCAAATGAGCGGTTGCTTAGTAAACCACCATATTCTCTTGCAAATGGAACACCTTGTGCCACGCATTGATCAATGATGTTTACACTCACTTCGGCCAAGCGATGAACGTTTGCTTCACGCGCACGGTAGTCACCACCTTTAATAGTATCATAGAATAAACGAAAAACACTATCGCCATCATTTTGGTAGTTTTTTGCTGCATTGATGCCTCCTTGTGCGGCAATAGAATGCGCGCGTCTTGGCGTATCTTGAAAGCAAAATGCTTTTACCTTGTAGCCTAATTCACCCAAAGAGGCTGCTGCAGAAGCACCAGCTAATCCGGTTCCTACAATGATAACTTCAAGCTTTCTTTTGTTGGCAGGGTTCACCAATTTACAATGTCCTTTATAATCAGTCCATTTATCGTCTAAAGGCCCCGCAGGGATTTTCGAATCTAACATACCTAGCAATATTTACTATGATTAGAATATTCTTTTATTAATTGTATTATTTAAGCCATCCCAAATAAAAACTAATGGGCATCATGGCAAAAGCCAACGTGATAATAACTGAAAAGCCAAGGCCTAAACTAGTTAACATCAAATGGTAGCGCCTATTGTGAACACCTATTGTTTTAAATGCACTTTGAAATCCATGCGCTAAGTGGTAACCCAAAGACAAACATCCTAGCACATACACTACTACTACCCAAAGCTCAGAGAATGTCAATTTCATTCTAGCATACAAATCGATTTCTTCGCCCAAAACAAAGTTTTGATTTGAGCGATTTGGGAACCAAAAATGCGATAAATGGAGAATCAAAAACAGCAATACTAGTGTGCCTAGCAATGCCATGCTTCTGCTGTACCATTTACTGCCAATATTGCCATAGTCTTTGGCATAAGCTACTCCGCGTTTACTTCTGTTAGAAAGTTCTAAAAGTAATCCTTGAATAATATGCAGTAAAAGTCCTGCAAATAAGCCAATTTCTAAAATACGGGGAACCACATTAGCACCCATGAAATGCGCGCCTTTGTTGAACATTACGCCGCCGTCGTTGGCCCAAATACAGGCATTCAATCCTGCGTGTACAATTAAGAAAAGGATAAGAAAAATGCCGGTAAAACCCATCACTAATTTCTTTCCTACCGATGATGTGAAGACTTGTTTCCAGGTCATAATGCAATTTTATATTTAAAAATCGGTGCAAAAATAATACATCGAGCAATGCCAATGTTTAAAATCTACTATTTCGCAGTAATAAAACTTAAATACAATAGATTAAGGCCTTTGTTTTAAAATTTGGCAACTATTTTTATGTAGAATCAATCTTTGTATAATTGCTGTTAATACTTGAACAGTCATATAACCGCTCACATAAAAAACACTCATTAAAAGCAAATTCCTGACTTACATTTGAATCATGTTAAAACTGTTAAGCATTCTTTGGAATAGTTTCAAAATGGCGCTACAAGAATTGCGCGTGAACAAACTCCGTACTTTCTTGTCGCTTTTTGGCATTACGATTGGTATTTTTTGCATTATTGGGGTGTTGGCAACGGTAGATAGTTTGGAGCAAAAAGTGCAAAACGATATCAAATCTTTAGGAAGTAATACCATTTATATAGACAAATGGGTATATATGGGTGGACCAGATTATCCTTGGTGGAAATATGTGAAGCGTCCTCCAATGCGTTATCAAGAAATGAAAATAATTAGAGAGAAGAGTCAACTATGCGCTAATGCTACCTTTTTTGTGGAATCTAACATCAGCGTCAGTAATAAAGACAATGTATTAAATAATGTTGGACTCTATGGGATATCTGAAGAATTCAATAAAATTCAAACAATAGATATTGCTCATGGTAGGTATTTAAATGAGTCGGAATTTACTAGGGGAACACCTATGTGCGTAATAGGAAATAGAGTGGCCAACGAATTATTTGGCAATCCAGAAGCGGCCTTGGGTAATGAATTGACTTATAATGGCAAGCGGTTAATTATAGTAGGTGTTATAAAAAAACAAGGACAGAGTATGGGAGACGGATTTAATTATGATATCTGTACCATGGTTCCATACAGGTACTTTGCAAGTGTTTATAATCCTGATTTTAGTAGTCCGAAAATATTGGTACAAGGTAAGACCAACATAGCGTCTAAAGCACTACAAGACGAACTAATTGGCATCATGCGTCAATTACGTAGGTTGAGTCCCACACAAGACGACAATTTTTCTTGTAATGATGTGTCGATGTTCAGCGAACAAATCAATGGTTTTTTTGGAAAAGTAACAGCAGGTGGATGGGCTATTGCTGGATTGAGTTTGATAGTGGGCGCTTTTGGGGTAGCCAATATTATGTTTGTTACCGTTAGGGAACGCACTAGTCAAATTGGATTAAAAAAAGCAATGGGTGCCAAAAGAAGTACCATATTAACCGAGTTTTTATTGGAATCAGCCTTTTTATGCATCATTGGTGGTTTACTAGGATTATTTTTTGTTTGGTTATTGACAATTGGGTTAAGTAGTTTTTTGCCATTCCCTATTTATATTGCACCCAAAATTATTACACTGGCTCTGAGCATTTGTATCATCTTGGGTGTTATTTCTGGTATCATTCCTGCATCAATTGCTGCAAAAATGGATCCGGTAGTGGCTATCCGAACAAAATAATTTAATTGGACTCCATCTGCATTTTAGCAATAGAATCTTCCTGCGACGAAACAGCGGCTTCCGTATGTTGCGATGGGATTATTTTATCTAATAGTATTGCTACACAATCAGTACACGAACAATATGGGGGAGTTGTGCCAGAATTAGCTAGTAGGGCACATATGCAAAACATTGTTCCGGTAGTGGATATTGCATTAGCAGAAGCCTTTAAATCATTATCTGTTCCAGAGCGGTTGGCTAAAATTTCAGCCATTGCATTTACCCAAGCCCCAGGATTAATTGGTAGCTTATTAGTGGGTGCACAGTTTGCAAAATCATTGGCGCTAGCACTCAACAAACCACTTATTGCAATACACCACATGCAAGCGCATGTATTGGCCAATTTAATAGGCAATGAAAAACCTGATTTTCCTTTTTTATGTTTAACCGTTAGTGGTGGGCATACACAAATTGTGTTGGCTAAATCGCCACATGATTTAAACATATTAGGAGAGACGATTGATGATGCTGCAGGAGAAGCATTTGACAAGTCGGCAAAACTATTAGGATTGCCTTATCCTGGAGGTCCTTTAATTGATCAGTATGCCAAACTAGGCAATCCATTGAAGTTTAGTTTTGCAGAGCCACAAATTCCAAATTTGAATTTTTCTTTTAGCGGATTAAAAACTTCTGTTTTATATTTTTTACAAAAACAAACGCCTGAATTTATACTTGAAAATAGAAATGATTTATGCGCATCTATACAGCATACGATTGTAACTATTTTATTGAAAAAAGTGAAGAAAGCAGTTGCGCAAACTGGTGTAAATAAAGTGTGTTTAGCTGGAGGCGTGAGTGCCAATAGCGGACTGCGCAATGGATTGCAAGCAATGGGCATAAAACATGGATGGAAAACATTTGTGCCATCACTTGAATATTGCACAGATAACGCTGCAATGATTGCTATCAATGCATATTACAAGTATCAACAACAAGATTTTATTGCATTAGATAGTCATCCAACAGCTAGGGCAGAATGGTAAATGTTTTTATTAAATAGTTACTTCATTCATTTTGTCGGTAGGGTTCATCATATAGGTAATTAGCGTACCATCTTTCATTAATTCTACTACTCTAAAACCTTTGTATTTAGTACCCCAATTCCCGCCAATATGTGCGTCAAAAAAGAAAGGAACGCCGTTGTCCATAGTTACGCCGTCTTGGTCGTGTTCGTGTCCGTGAAACACCGCTTTGATGTTTGGATATTTTCGAATTAATTCAAAAAATTCAGGAGTACTTATGCCATTTTTTGTCCACTGAGCTTGTGGAATATGTAGGAATAATAAAACCTGTTTGCGGTGCTTGTGTGCCTCTAATTTTTCTTTTAACCAAACCAAATCGGGCGAAAGATAAACACCTTTTTCATTAGAAGTATCGCCTAAAATAATGCCCATATTTTTTGTTACAAAATCATTATTTAAAGGGGTTCCAAAAACATCTTTCCAATACTGTTCCGTAACCATATCGTGGTTGCCGCGGGTAACATACCATGGCATATTTAAACCAGTTAATTTTTCTTTTGCTTCTGGTAAGAATCGTTTTTCGTTATGAATAATATCGCCATTAATGACGGTAAAATCAAGTGGGTTTGATTGGTGAAATTGGTTCACCTTACTAATCATGTCAAGCATTAACGCTTCATATGGCGTATCTGGTTGGCCGTAATGCGCGTCTGATGCCACAACTAAACGCAAGAGCACTTTACTGCGAAGGTTAAAAACTGAGGCTGCCGATAATGGGTTGATAATTCCATTCAATAATACAACACTCGCAAAAGAAATATTTCTAATAAAAGACCTTCTTGAAGCCTGATGGGCGTTTTTTACTTGCATAGTTTCCATTTATAGTTAAATGTAACTAGAATTCTACTTCTTTTTCGGGCTTCACATTAAGCAATTGTAAAAAATTCCACGACTAAGTATTACTTTTGCCGCCTGAAAAACAGCAATAAAAAATGATTAGTGCAAGAAATATCACCCTGGCTTATGGCAAAAGGGTATTATTTGATGAAGTGAATATTAATTTCATCAAAGGAAATTGTTATGGGGTAATTGGCGCGAATGGGGCTGGGAAATCTACGTTTTTAAAAATCTTAAGCGGAGAGATTGAACCAAATAAAGGCAGTGTAGAAATTTCTAAGGGCGAGAGAATGGCCGTGTTAAAACAAAACCAGTTTGAGTTTGACACTTGTACTGTTTTAAATACAGTTTTAATGGGTCACAAACATTTGTGGGACGTGATGCATGAAAGAGATGCCATTTATGCCAAAGCCGATTTTACCGAAGAAGATGGCATGAAAGCAGGCGAATTAGAAGGCGAGTTTGGAGAGATGGGTGGATACGAAGCAGAAAGCAATGCAGGTACTTTATTAAGCAGCTTAGGGGTGAATGAAGATTTACACCAAAGTTTAATGCAAGACATTCCAAGTAATTATAAGGTGCGGGTTTTATTGGCCCAGGCATTATTTGGAAATCCAGATATTTTATTATTAGACGAGCCTACCAACGGATTGGATATTGAAACCATCGGATGGTTAGAGAATTTTTTAGCCGATTACGAAAACATTGTTTTGGTAGTAAGTCACGATCGTCACTTTTTAGATACAATATGTACGCATGTTTCGGATGTGGATCGTTCAAAAATTAAAACATTTACAGGTAACTATACATTCTGGTACGAATCATCGCAATTAATGAGTCGTCAGATTAATGACAAGAACAAAAAGAACGAAGAAAAGCGCCAAGCTTTATTAGATTTCATTGCCCGTTTCTCGGCGAATGCTTCGAAGAGCAAACAAGCAACTTCTCGTAAAAAAGCATTGGAAAAGCTTACTATTGAAGAGATTGAGCCATCTAATAGAAAATACCCTGGCATTATATTTCAATCATTACGTGAAGTAGGCAATCAAATTTTGAATGTAGAAAATTTGAGTAAAACAGTGGATGGTCGTAAGCTATTTGATAAAGTAACATTCAGCTTAAATAAGGGAGAGAAAATTGCTTTTTTAAGTAGGGATCCATTAGCAGTAACTAGTTTCTTTGAAGCAATAACCGAAAATCAACCCATTGAATCTGGTAAAATAGAATGGGGTACTACAATCACTAAAGCATATTTGCCGGTAGAGAATAACGAATTTTTTACCGAAGGACTTACCTTAATGGATTGGTTACGCCAATACGTTCCACCGCATGTTACAGATGCAGACGAACCATTTATTCGTGGATTTTTGGGTAAGATGTTGTTTAGTGGCGACGATATTTCAAAGAAAACCAATGTATTGAGTGGGGGAGAAAAAGTGCGTTGTATGGTAAGTAGGATGATGTTACAGAATCCGAATGTGGTAATTTTAGACCAACCTACCAATCACCTCGACCTAGAAAGTATTCAGAGCTTTAATGAAGGATGCCAAACTTTTTCGGGGGTTGTAATGATCACTTCTCATGACCACACGTTCATACAAACCGTAGCCAATAGAATTATCGAATTAACGCCAAAAGGCATCATTGATCGATTAATGACTTTTGACGAGTACATGGAAGACGCTAGGGTGAAGGAATTAAGAGAACAATTGTATAGTTAGTGCAAGGAATTGGTTAATTGATGGGCCAATCCCATTAATTAGGCCTAAGTTTGCGGTTCTAAAATGCGGAAAACGAGCACTAGAACGGGCGCCATCAATGGTTTCCCCCGTTTTGTGTATAAATTATTTAAAAAAAGGGATTTTGGTATTGGTATTTTGCAGCTTTTCCCTACCTTTGCCGTCCGAAAAAAACAGAGTCATGGCAAGAGTATGTCAGGTTACAGGTAAAAAACCACAAACAGGAAATAGTGTTTCTCACTCAAACATTAAAACCAAACGTCGTTTCTTGCCTAATTTACAAACAAAGCGTTTCTTTTTTGCAGAAGAAGACCGTTGGGTATCACTTAAAGTATCTACTGATGCTTTGAGAACGATTAACAAAAATGGTTTATCAACCGTCATTAAAGAATTAAGATTGAAAGGAACTAAAATCTAATTGAAGATTCTACTAACTGATTCAATCTAACTATTAACAAAGAAAACTACCTAATACAATGGCAAAGAAAGGTAACAGGGTTCAGGTAATCCTGGAATGTACAGAGCACAAAACCAGTGGAATGGCGGGCACAAGCCGTTATATCACTAAAAAGAATAAGAAAAATACGCCTGAGCGTATTGAATTGAAAAAGTATAACCCAATTCTTAAAAAAGTAACCGTTCATAAAGAAATTAAATAGTCATGGCAAAAGCAGCTTCAAAAAACGCTAAAATTAAAGATGCTAAGGCTTCTGCCGAGGCAAAAAACTGGACTAAAGTGATTAAGGCCGTAAGAAGCCCTAAATCTGGTGCATATACTTTTAAGGAAGCTATTATACACAAGGATAAAGTCAAAGATTTCTTATCTGAGAAATAATTGGTTAACACTAATTTATTAAAAAGCTTTCCCTTTTACCGGGAAAGCTTTTTGTATTTATTTACTAGGCGTAAGATTTTAGTAAGAATTGATTAAATTCAAGTTCGGTATTTAAAATAGTCATCATGAGTTTCTTAGGAAAGTTATTTGGTAAAAAAGAAAAAGAAAGTCTTGACCTGGGTTTGCAAAAAACCAAGGAAGGGTTTCTGGCTAAAATAACCAAAGCTATTGCGGGTAAAACAACCATTGACGAATCTGTTTTAGACGATTTAGAAGAGGCATTGGTGGGTGCAGATGTAGGCATTGAAACAACTATTCAAATCATTGACAGAATTGAAAAAAGGGCCAAGGCCGACAAATACTTAAATGCTGCCGAACTTAGTACCATTTTAAAAGAAGAAATAAAAGCGGTGTTGGTGGATGCGCCAGAACAGTCCTACAAAAGCTTTACGGTCCCCGAAGGGAAGAAACCTTATGTTATTTTAGTAGTAGGCGTGAATGGCGTTGGCAAAACAACCACCATTGGAAAATTAGCCCATCATTACAAAGCTGCTGGTATGAGTGTGGTATTGGGCGCTGCAGATACTTTTAGAGCCGCAGCAGTAGACCAATTGACAATTTGGAGTGAGCGTGTAGGTGTGCCAATTGTTAAGCAAGCCATGGGGTCTGATCCTAGCGCAGTTGCATACGATACAGTTGCCAGTGCCGTTGCACGTGAGGCAGATGTGGTGTTGATTGATACAGCAGGTAGATTACACAATAAGCTCTATTTAATGGAAGAATTGAGCAAAATTAAAAGAGTGATTCAAAAAATAATTCCAGATGCGCCACACGAAGTAATGTTGGTACTGGATGGATCTACCGGTCAAAATGCAGTAGAACAAGCAAAACAGTTTACAGCTGCTACAGAAGTTACTGCTTTGTCTATTACCAAACTAGACGGTACTGCTAAAGGTGGTGTGGTATTGGCTATTGCAAATCAATTTAAAATTCCGGTAAAATATATTGGGGTAGGCGAAAAAATAGAAGACCTGATTTTATTTGACAAGGATGCTTTTGTTGACACCCTTTTTCAACTAGCCGATTTGCCTTAATAGTCTTTTGTAGCATGCAATTTTAGTTTGAATTTATTGATAATGTATTTAGGTTTGTAGTATGCATTCATTTAAAGAATTAATCAGCTCCTTTTCTGAACATTTTGCGGGAAGACATTTTCCGGCATCTCCTGCTAGTTTATACGATCCAGGCGAATACTTTTTAGG
>Ga0114969_10004161_pt1 | contig 11485 bp, 7 predicted proteins | sample M_130807_MF_Meta_FD_87316 | JGI IMG/M metagenome (GOLD analysis project Ga0114969, IMG submission 87316) | Freshwater microbial communities from Lake Montjoie, Canada to study carbon cycling - M_130807_MF_MetaG | ecosystem: Environmental > Aquatic > Freshwater > Lake | place: Lake Montjoie...
ACACAATTAATTGCGAGACGTATTCGTGAGTTAAACGTTTATTGTGAAATTCATCCTTTTAACCACCTTCCCGAGTTTTCATCTAATATTAAAGGAGTCATACTTAGTGGAGGTCCTTCGTCAGTTCGTGATGAAAATGCCCCGCTTATTGACACCAAACTGTTGAGGGGTAAATATCCATTACTTGGAATCTGTTATGGCGCTCAATTATTAGCGTTACAAGCGGGTGGGAATGTTCAGCCTTCTAAAATTCGTGAATATGGAAGAGCTTTTTTAAAAGTTGATGATCACAAAATACAGTTATTAAATCATGTTGCTTCTGAATCCCAAGTTTGGATGTCGCACGCTGATACAATTACTGATGTTCCTGCTGAGTTTGAAATTGTTGCTAGCACCACCGATGTTAAAGTAGCAGCTTATCATGTTAAAAATGAAAATACTTTTGGATTTCAATTTCATCCAGAAGTAGTTCATACCACAGAAGGAAAGCAATTTTTGCAAAATTTTGTGATGGATATTTGCGGTTGTATTGGTGATTGGTCTCCTGGTTCTTTTGTTGATGAAACAGTAGCAAAGTTGAAATTAGATTTAGGTGATGATCAAGTATTGTTAGGTCTGTCGGGAGGGGTTGATTCAGGTGTTGCGGCGATGTTATTACATCGTGCTATCGGCAAAAATCTACATTGTATTTTCGTTAATAATGGATTACTTCGAAAAAATGAATTTGCAGAAGTGCTAAATGCATACAAGAATTTTGGATTAAATATTGAAGGTGTCGATGCAAGTAAGTTATTTTATAAAGAGCTTGAAGGCGTCTCTGATCCTGAACAGAAAAGAAAAATAATAGGTAGAGTTTTCATTGAAGTATTTGATCAAAAAGCACACGAAATAAAAAATGTTAAATGGTTAGCTCAAGGAACCATTTATCCTGATGTTATAGAATCTGTTTCTGTAAACGGTGGGCCATCAGCAACTATAAAATCACACCATAATGTTGGTGGTTTACCTGATTTTATGAAGTTGAAAGTGGTTGAACCATTACGAAGTTTATTTAAAGATGAGGTGAGAAGAGTAGGGCGATCACTGGAAATGCCTGATGATTTATTGAATCGACATCCATTCCCAGGACCTGGCTTAGGGATTCGTATTTTAGGGGATGTAACCGAAGAAAAAGTAAGGATTATTCAAGAGGTTGATGCAATTTTTATTGAAGGGTTAAGGTCACATAATCTATATGATAAAGTTTGGCAAGCTGGATCCATCTTCCTTCCTGTTAATTCTGTTGGTGTTATGGGGGATGAGCGCACGTATGAAAATGCTGTTTGTTTAAGAGCGGTTTCTTCAACTGATGGAATGACGGCTGATTGGTGTCACTTACCTTATGATTTTTTAGGAAAGATCTCTAATGAAATTATTAATAAAGTGAAAGGAGTTAACCGTGTTGTATATGATATAAGTTCAAAGCCACCTGCAACCATTGAATGGGAATAAATAATATGAAATTACGTTTTACCTATCTGTTATTTTTTATTTTAACCTTCTACGGCTGTGCTACTCGTAAAGCAACAGTTTTAGTTCCTCCTACCACAAAACCAGTGGCAGAAGAAATTGATAGCATAGAAATTAAAAAGAATAGGGTAATCGTAAAAGTTGATACTATAAGGACACTTTATACTATTGGTCTTTTCTTGCCTTTGCAATTAGAGAATCATTTCGCTGATGATACTATCACAGACTCTTCTCCTCTTATTATTGCTGATGCAATTCGGGCATTGCAATTCTATGAAGGGGCATTAGCTGCAAAAGATTCGCTAGCATCTTTAAAAATTGATTTGAGATTTAAAATTTTTGATTGCTCTGGTGATTCACTTGAAAATGTGAAATTAATTAATAGTAAAGAAGTAAAAAAATGCGATGCAGTTATACTTATGACGGCATCTAATCTTAATTCAACAATTGTTTCTGCTGCAAATAAAAGTATAATTCCATTTATTGTATTACAAAATTCAAACACCCAAATTCTTGAATCAAATCCCAATATTTGGTTGGCTACACCTAGTAATAGTACGCAAATTCGTTTAATGGCCGCGTATCTTTATTATACGTTTCCTTCATCTCAATTTACAACAGTTTTTAGAGATGTTAGAAGAGAAAATGATCTCGCTTCTCTTTTTGCATCTGTCATAGATAGTTTATCTGCTAATCCTAATACTTGTCAGAAAGTAAATTATATTAAAGGTTCAGGATGGAGTTCTTTAAAAAGTAAATTATCAAAACAGAAAAGAAATATTTTAATTATCCCAACTTCAGATGAATCCTATCTCTCTTCTATCATTACAAAACTTGAGGATGTAAAAAGTGAATATACTTTTTTATTGTCGGGGTTACCTGCTTGGGAAAATTTCGAAGCTATTGACCCTTTGAAATTACAAGAATTTAACGCTCATTTTTTTAGCGGGCTTTACATAGATTCAAAAAATCTTAAGTTGCAGTACTTCAAAAAAGGATTTATAAATACTTATCACGCTTATCCAAGTGAACAAGTATTTCAAGGGTACGATTTGGTTGACTTTCTTGTAAGAAACTTTGATAAAAATAAATTAAATTACTCTAAATACAAGGGCGCATCAAATTTTGAATCTCCAGATACAGGATTTGATTTTTCTGAAATCTGTAATGGTTGCGGTAGGGAAAATAAATCGATCTCTATTCTTAAATATGGAGAATTTCAAATAATAAAAGTAAAATAGAAATCATGAAAGGTAAACGTCGATTAGGCCTTCAGGTATAGTTACATAAATCTTTTTTCCAGCTCTGTCAATTCTATTTATAAATGTTTCTGAAAGAGGAAATAATACAGCTTTTTCATCTCTAATAAATTCACCTACTGGATGCTGTGGTAATTCATAAACATTAGTTAAAACACCAACTTCTCCTTCATTTTCATCAATGATAGTAAAGCCAATTATCTCATGAAAATAGAATTTTTTCCCTCGCAGTTTAGGTAACGATTCTAAAGGTTGATAAAGGTCAAGTTTAAGATAATTTTCAGCAGTATTGATATCGTCAATTCCAACAAGATGAATTACCGCAGTATGCTCCAGCTCTTTAATACTTATCACTTTCGAAACGTCAAATTCTTTTAATGATCCTTCAACATCTACGTATATCAATTTCATTTTTTTGTAGCGTGACAATGAATCGCTATCGATATATATTACCACGTCGCCTTTAACTCCATGCGGGCGGAGTATTTTACCTAAGAGAAAATAATCAGGATGTGACATTTGGGTTTAAATTTATTCGATTACAAAAATTGGAATTGCTTTTTAAATTTTATTTCTAAAAAAAAACCTGCCCATTTAATTGGGCAGGTTTTTTTAGAAATAGGGTAAATTATGCTTCTGCTGGCGCATCTCCACCTTCAGTTTCAGCTGCCGGAGCAGAATCTGCCTCTGGACTTACTTCTTCAGGAGTGAACAATGCTTCAGCCGCTTTTTTCTTAATGGCTTCTGCACGTGCATCACTTACTTTTGATTCTTGTACTTGGCGAGCTGATTGATCCTTTTTAGAAACATCTGAAAGACGAGTCTTTTTTGCATCAATTTTGTTTGCTTTTTCTTGAATCCAGATGTCGTATTTCGCATCTGCTTGGTCTTGGGTAATTGCACCTTTGGCAACACCTTTATTGAGATGGACACGATACATTACTCCTTTGTAGCTGAGAATAGCTTTAGCCGTATCTGTTGGCTCTGCTCCTTTCATCATCCACTCAGCAGCAAGCTCAGTGTTCAATTCAATTGTGGCGGGGTCGGTGATCGGGTTATAAGACCCAATACGTTCAATGAATCGACCGTCTCTCGGAGCACGACTATCCGCCACCACAATATGGAAATAAGGCCTGCCCTTCTTTCCATGACGCTGTAATCTAATTTTAGCTGACATATGTTGTTTGCTTTTTATCCCCACATCTCCGTGGTGCGGGGGGCGCAAAGATCGAAAAAATATTAATAAGTTGTATATGTTTTTTTGTTTTTTGATTTACCATACTATTATATTTCATTCTGATATTAAAATATTTAAAATCAATGAAATATGCCTGATGTTGTTGTTGTATGGTTTCAGAAAATCTGGTAGTTCAATGCGTAAAAGACTAGATTTTCAAGTCTTTATTCATTTTCTAAGTGAATTTTAGGGAATTATTAAAAATCGGCATATCTGTTTTTATCCAAATTTTGACAAAATCGCCTATTTTTTCATCCAGAAGCCTAGTTAATTCTTAATTTTCTGTTATTTATTTAAATTAAATAATGTAAGAATGATTGAAATTTTGATTCAAGTCTTTTATAACGTTAATGTTAATTTCAAAATCATTAGTATATCCTATTCTTAATTGATCATTTTTCAATCCAATTAAGTGACTTTATATTTTATTAAATTTTATCAAATATTTTTTAATCATTTGATATTCAATTAAATAATAGTATCATAAGTTAACTTGTAAGAATACGTATAAAATTTTAAAATCACAGCTCGAATTCTGTCTTATCATTGTCAGGTAAGCAAACCAATTGTCTAACAAATAAAAAAACTACTGGCCTATGGCTTAAAGAAAAGAACTACAAATCCCGAAAAAGAGAACCACATCGATAGATGTGGTTTTTTATTTTGAATTAAATTCAAATAAATCCATTTTATTGGCTTTAATCATTGTTAAATAAAGGGTCTTTTTTTCTTATTTTTTTGAAGAACAGAGTATTACCACATAATCCACAAATCCTTAAATATACTGTGTATAAATTTCGATACGCTCATTCATAGACTGTTAGGCTTTAATATTTGCAATTGATCCTTTTATTCAAAAAAGACAGTCTGTTTCACTGTAAATTTGTAGAATAGTTTTTAGCATCATTATGGCAAAGTTTTCTCATTTACACGTACATACACAATTCTCGCTGCTCGATGGTGCTGCTGATATTTCTTCGCTTTATAAAAAAGCGATAAAAGATAAAATGCCTGCTCTTGCCATAACTGATCATGGTAATATGTTTGGGGCTTTTAAATTTGTAGCAGAGGCAGCAAAACATAACACGAAAGAAAATCCGGATGCTATTAAGCCGATAGTTGGTTGCGAATTTTATTTAGTTGAAAATCGTCACAAACGTCAGTTTACAAAAGATGATAAAGATGTTCGTTTTCATCAATTATTACTTGCAAAAAATGCAGAAGGTTATCGTAATTTAATTAAGTTGTGTTCACTTGGTTATATCGATGGTTTATATGGAAAATATCCACGTATTGATAAAGAACTTATTTTAAAATATCACTCAGGTCTTATCGCTACTACTTGTTGTCTTGGCGCATCAGTTCCTCGTATTATTCTTAAGAAAGGAGAAGCTGCAGGAGAAGAAGAGTTTAAGTGGTGGCTCGATGTTTTTGGAGAAGATTATTATGTGGAAGTTCAACGTCATGGTATTCCAGAACAAGATACTGTAAACGAAGTCTTACTTAAGTTTGCGATTAAATATGATGTAAAAATTATTGCCTCGAATGATTCACATTATGTAGATCAACAAAATTCAAATGCACATGATATTCTTTTGTGCATCAATACTGGTGAAAAACAAAGTACGCCAACTAACAATGAATTTTCTGATGATGATGTGTTGGTTCGTGGAAAACGTTTTGCATTCTTTAATGACCAGTTTTATTTTAAAACTACTGAAGAAATGTCGACTTTGTTCAGCGATATTCCTCAAGCAATTGATAACACAAATGAGATTGTAGGTAAGATAGAAACGTTAAGACTAAAGCAGGATATCTTGTTGCCTAATTTCGTTATTCCTACGGAATTTACCTCCCAAGATGAGTATCTCCATCATATCACAATGCAAGGCGCTTATGGCAGATATGGAACGTTAACTGCAGAAACTGAAGAACGAATAAACTTCGAACTTTTTACCATTAAAACAATGGGGTTCGCAGGTTATTTTCTCATTGTTGCTGACTTTATAAAAGCAGGTCGTGATATGGGTGTTTTTATAGGTCCTGGTAGAGGATCTGCAGCTGGTTCAGCTGTAGCTTATTGCATAGGAATTACCAATATTGATCCTTTAAAATACAATTTACTCTTCGAACGTTTTTTAAATCCAGATCGTAAGAGTATGCCCGATATTGATACTGATTTTGATGACGAAGGTCGTCAGAAAGTAATTGATTATGTTGTGGATAAATATGGCCGTAATCAAGTAGCTCAGATAGTAACCTACGGCACTATGGCAGCAAAGATGAGTATCAAGGATGTGGCTCGTGTTTTGGATCTTCCTCTGGCTGATTCTAATGCACTTGCTAAACTTGTACCCGATAGACCAGGTATTGAATTAAATAGAGTTATTAAAGCTCCTTTAGAGGGTGATAAGAGCTTAAAAGAAAAGGAAAATCTTAATAGTGATGATCTCGAATTAGTTAAAAAGCTTCGTGAAATTGCTAGTAAAGATGATTTAAATGGTAGGGTAATTAAAGAAGCGCTCATCCTTGAAGGATCAGTAAGAAATACAGGAATCCATGCCGCTGGAATTATTATTGCTCCAATGGATTTAACCGACTTAATCCCTGTTTATACTTCAAAAGAATCTCAATTACTAATCACTCAATTTGATGGAAAAGTAATTGAAGATGCTGGTGTAATTAAAATGGATTTTCTTGGATTGAAAACATTAACGATTATTCGTGATGCTTTGCACCTTATAAAAGAAAATCATGGACTAGTAATCGATATCGATACAATTCCACTAATTGACGAAAAAACATTAGGGTTGTATCAACGAGGCGAAACCAATGGAACTTTTCAATTTGAATCTGTAGGAATGCAGAAATATTTAAAGGAACTAAAACCTGATAAGTTTGAAGATTTAATTGCAATGAATGCATTATTTCGTCCAGGTCCTTTAGCTTATATCCCCAATTTTATTAATCGTAAAAATGGACGTGAAGCAGTAAGCTACGACCTTGAGGCAATGAAGGAATACCTCGAGGAAACTTATGGTATTACAGTGTATCAGGAGCAGGTGATGTTATTGTCGCAGAAGCTTGCAAATTTTACAAAAGGAGAAGCTGATACCTTGCGCAAAGCGATGGGTAAAAAGCAAAAGGATATCCTTGATAAGATGAAAAGTAAATTCATGGATGGTTGTGCTTCAAATGGACATGAACCTAAAATCTGTGAAAAAATTTGGACTGACTGGGAAGCATTTGCTTCCTATGCATTTAATAAATCACATTCTACTTGTTATGCATTTGTAGCATTTCAAACTGGATATCTTAAAGCACATTATCCAGCTGAATATATGTCGGCTGTATTAACTCATAATCTTAGCAATATTGAAAAGATTACTTTTTTTATGGAAGAATGTAGGCGAATGGGAATTCCTGTTTTGGGTCCCGAGGTTAATGAATCGTTATATAATTTCTCAGTAAATAAAAAAGGTCAAATTCGTTTTGGATTAGGTGCAGTAAGAGGAGTAGGTGAGGCGGCAGTTGAAGCTGTAATTTCAGAACGAAATACTAATGGACCATTCAATTCTATCTTTGATTTAACAAAACGTGTTAATGGTAAAGCAATGAATAAACGTTGCTTGGAAAGTATGGCTCAGGCTGGTGCATTTGATGGGTTTTCAAATACACATCGTGCTCAATATTTTGTTGGCGATGCTCGTGATGCTACATCAGGTGTTGAAAGAGCAATTCGTTTTGGAAATAATATGGCTCAACAGGCTGGGAATATGCAAGCGAATTTATTTGGCGATACTTCTGTTGAAGATGTGATGACTCCCGTACTTGCAAACTGTACGGAATGGAGTAAACTTGAAGCATTGAGAAAGGAAAAAGAAGTTGTTGGATTCTATATTTCAGGCCATCCTCTTGATGATTTTAAGTTTGAAATAAATCAATTTTGTTCTAATTCAATTCAAGAGTTATTGCAACCGCTCGCATTTAAAAATCGCGATGTTTCTTTTGCCGGAATAATTACAGATGTTAATCATCGTATAAGTAAAACTGGAAAACCTTTCGGTAGTTTTACACTCGAAGATTTTGCAGGATCGATGCAGCTAACATTGTTTGGAGAAGATTATGGAAAAATGAAACAGTTTCTTGAACCAGAATCTTTAATTTATGTTAAAGCAAAAGTTCAAACACGATTTGGGCAAGAAGATGCATGGGAAGTTCGTCCATCTAGTATTCAATTTCTTAAAGACGCAGCTGATAAATTATCAAAGCAATTAAATTTTAAAATAAAGCTTGTAGATATCACTCCAAGTTCAATTTCTAAGCTCGAAGCTTTGCTTACGAGCCATAAAGGCACAACACCTGTCAAAATGCTGGTTGTTGATATGGAGCAAAGTTGGAGCATTCCATTCACAAGTAAATCCCATAAAATAAAAATTAACCGTAATTTAATAGAAGACCTAGAAAAAATCACAAGTAGTTCGGTGTCAATAAGTTAATTTTCATATTGCTACTATTATTAAATCATTAGGATAGTTAAAATCTTGATTTACAAGGGTAAAATATTTGTAAATAAATTAGAAACTTGCTTAATACTTGTACATACAACAATTCATTTAAAAACAATTTATATCTTTAAACTATGGCAATTGAATTAACAGATCAAAACTTTGACGAACTGGTATTAAAATCAGATAAACCAGTATTAGTAGATTTCTGGGCTGAATGGTGTGGCCCTTGTCGCATGGTTGGTCCATTCGTGGAAGAGCTAGCAACTGAGTATGATGGCAGAGCAGTTATCGGAAAAGTAAATGTGGATAATAATCCAAATATCTCCATGCAATTTGGGATTCGTAATATTCCGGCTCTTTTATTCTTTAAGAACGGACAGGTAGTAGACAAGCAAATTGGCGCAGCTCCAAAATCGGAACTTGCTAAAAAGCTTGAAGCACAATTTTAAATTACTAGTAAGTAATAAGGTTTTGTTAATGGTTAATGGTTAATGGGTATCGTTTGCCGGTTTGTTTTCTTCTCTCGATTCATTTGGAGAAGAAAATAAACCGGCAACGATTTTTATAGATGTTTGCAAAATTTATAACAACGTTTTTTGTTTTTATGCGTTTAATAGAATAAATATTTAATTAATGGCAATAAATCCACAAGAATTTCAAGAAGTAAGTCATCTTGAATTATTAGCGAAACAAGTTGTTGAAGGGTTTATTACCGGACTACACAAGAGTCCGTTTCATGGTTTTTCGGTTGAATTTGCTGAGCACCGAATCTATAATACAGGAGAGCCAACACGTCATATTGATTGGAAATTATTTGGTAGAACAGATAAGCTTTTTACTAAACGTTATGAAGAAGAAACAAATTTGCGATGTCAAATAATTATTGATAATTCTTCATCAATGCATTTTCCTGAGAGGGATAAAAAGCATCCTGAGTTATTAAATAAGATTACCTTTTCAGCACATTGCGCTGCTGCTATTATGCAGATGTTAAAGATGCAACGGGATGCAGTTGGCTTGAGTATTTTCTCCGAAAAAGTTGAAATAAATACTCCTGCACGTTCGAGTTCTATACATCAAAAATTATTAATTCATAAATTAGAAGAGGCGATAAATTCAGCTACTTCTGTTCAAAATAAAACTACTGCAGCTGCTGATGCAATGCATCAAATTGCTGAGAATATTCATAAACGTTCCTTAGTAATTATTTTCAGTGATATGTTTGAAAATAAAAAGGACGCTAAAGAATTGTTTTCCGCCATGCAGCATTTGCGTTACAATAAACATGAAGTAGTTTTATTTCATGTTACGGATAAGAATTTAGAGCTTGATTTTGGTTATGAAAATAGGCCGTATCAATTTATTGATATCGAAAGTGGGCAAGAAATTAAAGTGCATGCTGGACAAGTGAGAGAGTCTTATTTAAAATCAATGGAAGAATTTCGTAAAGAATTATCTTTAAAATGTGCCCAGTATAGAATTGATTTTATTGAAGCAGATATTAATATGGGTTATAAGCAAGTTTTACTACCCTATTTATTAAAGCGTGAAAAAATGTCGTAGTTTTAATGCGATGAATTTTTTCGTAATATGTTTATTTTTTTTACTCATAAGAATAGAATATATATATAATTAAGGGCAATAAATCTACAAGTATTTCAATAAGTAAGCCATCTTTAATTATTAGCTAAACAAGTTGTTTAAGGGTTTATTACCAACTTGCATAAAAGTCCTTTTCATCGATTTTCTGTTGTTCGCAAATAAAACCCATAGCATCAATCAATTAGAAAAAATAAAAGAATGAACTATATGAATTTTGATTAGATTTGTTTCGATTTACAAACAATCCAGCATGAAAAACACATTGTATTTAATAGCTCTGGCAGCATGCCTATCATTAACAAATTCTTGTAAAAAGGATGACGATTCATTAACTAACGAACAGCAAGTTGAAGCATCTTTAAATGGATTTGTTTCAAATTTAGTAGCTACACCACCAACATCGTTAGATTTATCTAACCGTGTAAAACAATATTTACAAAGCAACCCTAGTTACTTTTTTGGTGCTACTGTAACGCTATTAGATAGTGCTCAAATCGCAACTGATAGTCCTTACTGGTACCGATCAACAGATAGTTTGTTAACTACAAGTCTTATGGACACTGCATACCACATTAATAATCAAACTTGGCTACGACAACCAATAGATAGTGGCTACGCTATTTGGACTGCCCCATATTTCGATACAGGTGGTGGTAACATCCTTATGAAAACGAGATCTGTACCTGTAATACTAAACGGAAAAACTATTGCTGTAGCAACTACCGATTTAGCATTATAATGCTTGTTGCATTTGTTGCTTTAAAATAATTAATAACGATAAATAGAAATACTTTAGAGATTGTTTGCAGACAATAAAAGCAGCACATATCTGCTACTTTTATTTATTACCCTCTTGCTAATTAAGATAGGGCAATCATAAGTGATTCATATTCAGAAGAAAAGTTGAGCTTTTATATTCTTTTTAAAATAACATCAGAAAATTTTGCTTCAAATACATGAAATACTATATTTGCACCCCCCTAAGGGAACGATTGAGGTTACGAGTAAATTTATACCGTTGTGAAACGGTTCGGTAGTTCAGCTGGTTAGAATACATGCCTGTCACGCATGGGGTCGCGGGTTCGAGTCCCGTCCGGACCGCTTAAAATCCTGTTAATCAATTGGTTAACAGGGTTTTGGTTTTTATACAAGTTTTGTGATAGCCTGAATTTACATCAAAATTAGCCCGACTCGGGGTCGCGGACTGACTCTGGATAGCAATCAAATTATTTTCTGATTACGTTGCTTTGTTTATTCCATTTGAACCTGTTTCCTTTTCTGGCAGCACGATTTTCCAATGTTATTTTTCTAACGATACCAGCATCAGGCAAGATGCTCCGAAGAGCCCTGGATCGAACCTGATATCG
>Ga0114969_10004163_pt1 | contig 11483 bp, 10 predicted proteins | sample M_130807_MF_Meta_FD_87316 | JGI IMG/M metagenome (GOLD analysis project Ga0114969, IMG submission 87316) | Freshwater microbial communities from Lake Montjoie, Canada to study carbon cycling - M_130807_MF_MetaG | ecosystem: Environmental > Aquatic > Freshwater > Lake | place: Lake Montjoie...
AGTCAGATCGCCGCACGCGGACCGGAAATGCTTGAAGAGCATCGGCGACGACTCACCGAACGTGTCTCTCGGATTGTGCAGGAGCATCGTGTGATTCTCACAGACGCGGATCTTGCTCGTGAAATCGCGCTGGTTGCCGATCGCACGGACGTCTCAGAGGAATTGGTTCGTCTGGGAAGCCACCTGCGACAGTTTGAGGAACGTCTGAGAGAGGATTCTCCCGGACGCGCGCTCGAATTTCTCTCGCAAGAACTTGCCCGTGAGGCCAACACCATCGGCTCAAAATCTTCCGATGTCGCGATTGCGACACTGGTAGTCGATCTCAAAACTCAGATTGAACGTGTTCGCGAACTGGTACAAAACGTGGAATAAAAAAGGGAGCGACAGTACGTTTGTGCACGATTCGTTCGGTTTTTTGGAGAACTCCTGTTCCTTCACCGGCTCCAAATGATACAACTCTAAAGATGAGTTCCCCTGTAGGCATGCTTGTTGTTCTTTCCGGACCCTCCGGCGTGGGAAAAAGTACGCTCCTGCGACTTCTCTTTTCGCGATGTCCGGACCTTGTTCCAAGCGTCTCTGCCACCACACGGTCACCTCGTCGAGGTGAGATCGATGGAGTCGATTACCACTTCTTGTCACAAGAATCATTCGACAAAAAGCGAAGTCAGGGAGAGTTTCTTGAAACCTGTCAGGTCTATGGCCGCCAGCACTGGTACGGCACACTTCTCGCAGAAGTAGCCCCAAGACTCGCGGAAGGGAAGTGGGTGGTGCTTGAGATCGACGTCGAGGGTACATTCAACGTTCTCAAGAAATACCCTGATGCGTTAACGATCTTTGTGGAGCCTGCAGACATTCGTCAGCTTGATCAACGACTGTTAGAACGAGGTACAGAAACGCCAGAAGCTATTCGAAGACGACTCGATGTGGCGAAAGGCGAGTTGGAAATGTCTCACCGTTATAAGCACAGGGTAGTCAACGATCACATCGAAGAAGCCGTAAAAACAATTCACGACATCCTGTCGGCAGCAGGGTACCAAAAATTCTGCCAAACAAGCACAAACCAGCTACGTTGAAAAGTAACTCCAGGAGGCATGTAATGATCGACGACTTGCGCGAAGAAGAAATTGTCAATAAGGTTGGAGGGCGATTTAAGCTTTCCACGCTGATTCAAAAACGAATGGTGGCGCTCAATGCCGGAGGACGTCCATTGGTTGATATTGATACCAATGACAGAATGCAGATTGTGATTGAGGAAATCAAACAAGACAAAATTTATCTCGATACGTCTGCCAATCTTCGTATTACTGGAGAGTCACCGGAAGCCGGTGGACCGCTCGACTTTCTCCCGACGAACCTCTAAGTGGAGACGATTTATTTACGGATCCATCCTCGAATGATTTAAGGGACTCCGTGAAGAATGAGCACATGGTCGAGGGACGCGAGATTTTACTCGGTGTGTCGGGCGGCATTGCCGCATACAAAGCTGCTGCGCTAGCGAGCCTGCTGGTGCAGCAGGGTGCGCGTGTGACGGTAGTGATGTCAGCACGATCGCAGCAATTTGTTGGAAGAGCGACATTTGCGGCTCTGACGAGTCGTCCCGTTGAGACAAAGATGTTTTCACCTCAGAGACATCCACTTGGAGCACATATTGAACTTGCAGAAAAGGCGGAACTTTTCTGTATCGCTCCTGCAAGCGCTGACTTTCTCGCAAAGGCTGCCTGCGGAATAGCCGACGACCTCATGTCAACGCTTTTGCTTTGCGTTGAGTGTCCGGTACTCATGGCACCAGCCATGAATGCCAGTATGTGGGCCAAGCCTTCCGTACAACGCAACATCAAGCAGGTGCAAGACGACGGTGTCGAGATTCTTGCGCCGTCATCTGGATGGCTCTCCTGCCGCACTCGGGGTCCGGGCAGAATGCAGGAACCTGAGGCCATTGCCGCAGCCATTCACCTTCAATTGCAGCTTCATTGTGGCGCGAAAAAAACATAATCCTTCAACTGCCCACATTCACTTTTTCGTGTTCGCGATGAGCCATGGCACGCATTCTTCTTACTGCAGGTCCAACACGTTCCTATGTGGATGACGTTCGATTCCTGAGCAATGGATCGAGCGGTCGCATGGCGCAAGCACTTGCAAAGAAGGCGATTGATCGTGGCCATTGCGTGACGATTGTCACCGGGCCTGTAGCGATTAAGTACCCTTCGAAAGCACGTGTCAGACAGGTGATGACCACGAAAGAAATGCTCGAAGCGTGTCTCGAAGAACTTCCCAATCATGATGGTGTAATTGCTGCGGCGGCACCGTGCGATTTTGAGCCCATCCGCAAGCACCATGGAAAAATACCTCGGCAACAAGCCTCCCTCGAACTGATGCTTCGACCAACCGTGGATGTAATCGCCACGCTTTCAAAAAAAGCATCGGATCAGCAGTGGATTGTGGCCTTTGCCCTCGAAGTGGATGCAATGCACGCACGGGCACTTGAGAAGATTACGACCAAGCAGTGCCACCTGATCGTGGTGAATGATCTTTCCGCAATCGATTCGACGACAACGGCAGTCACGGTTTACGATCAGACCCATGCATGCGTCGGCGGGACGCGTGGAAGTAAGCAGGTAGTCGCAGCGTGGCTCATTCGACTCTTTGAAAAACAATTTGTAAAAAGTGGCATCAAATCCAAGCCAAGGACTTGATCCAAATGAGGACTCCGTGACACGCCTGAGGGTATTGATATAGTTTTGATTGGAAATCCCCTTTCGAGCGTGCTTTTGTTATTTTCTTTGCCTTTCATGTGGAAACATTTTCATGATACGAGTTGCCATTCTCGGTGCCACGGGGTACACGGCTCTCGAGCTGATGAAACTGCTGCTTCGACATCCATCTGTCGAAATCACTGCGGCAACGAGTCGGCAGGAGGGCCGCCCTTTGGTGTCGAGCGTACATCCGAGTCTTGTGGGACGGATTGGACTTGTGCTTGAGGAACTCAGTCCAGAGGAGATCGTCGAGAGATCACAATGTGTTTTTAGTTGCCTTCCCCATGCTGCATCAGCAGAAATTGTTTCGAAAGTGCTCGCTGGAGGAGCAAAAGTAATCGACCTGAGCGCTGATTACCGACTCGACGACTCGGCCAGCTATCTCGAATGGTATGGCCACGAACATCCCGATCCAGATCGGTTGGGAAAAACGGCATACGGTCTTCCCGAGCTCTTTCGCGATGCCATTGGTTCTGCCGATCTTGTGGCGAATCCAGGATGCTATTCAACAAGCGCAATTCTTCCACTGGCTCCATTACTGAAAAGCGGCCTCTTTGAATCAGACGATATCATCATCGACTCAAAGAGTGGAATTAGCGGTGCTGGTCGATCACCAAAGCTCACAACGCATTATCCCGAATGCAACGAAAGCATGTCAGCGTACAATGTCGGTCGCCATCGCCACACGCCTGAAATTGAGCAGATTGTGAAACGATATTCTCTCGTGCGGCCAGAGGTTATTTTTACACCACAACTTGCGCCGATGGATCGTGGAATTCTCTCTACGATCTATATTAAACCGAAGAAACCAATGGTCGACGAAACTGTTTTAACACTGCTTCGCGAGGCTTATGCGGGCGAGCGATTCGTGCGGGTGGTCGACCATCTGCCGGCAACTAAAGACACTGTTGGAACAAATTTTTGCGACATCACCGCACGTGTAGTGAGGGGACGAGTTCTGCTGATTAGTTGCGTCGATAATCTTATCAAGGGCGCTAGCGGTGCGGCCGTTCAGAATTTTAACGTCATGTACGGTCTCCGCGAATCGACAGGCCTCATCGAATGAACAATCCCTGTCTGTTTAATTGCTTCGCAAAGTATTTGATCATGAGTTGTATCGACAACACACACAAGGAATCGACCTCGTGTTAATCCCACCTCTTCCTCAGGGTTTTCGTGTTGCTGCCGTTCACGCGGGTCTCAAAAAAGTGACTGCTCGCGAAGACGTGGCGATTGTGATGAGTGATACACCGGCTGTTGCTGCGGGGGTCTACACGACAAACCTTATCTGTGCTGCTCCGGTGGTGTTTGATCGCTCTCGCACTCCGGGCAATGATTTTCAGGCGATCGTGATTAATTCTGGAAATGCCAACGCATGCACTGGACAGCGAGGCATGAGTGATGCCCAGAGCATGGCGTCACTTGTCGCCAAACACTGTGGAGTCAGCGATCGAAGTGTTTTGGTGCTTTCCACCGGAATCATTGGCGAGTTTCTGCCAATGGAAAAAATCGCTCTCGGTATCGGCATGGCGGCGAACCAACTGGGCGCGGAGAGCGAAAGCGTGTTGTCGGTCTGCCGTGGGATGATGACCACTGACACTCGAGCAAAACTCTATGGAGAATATATTGAGATTGAATCTCGGAGGATTACGATCTTTGGGATGGCCAAAGGGGCGGCCATGATTGGCCCCCGCATGGCGACGATGCTCGGCGTGATTCTTACCGATGCCGTTCTCTCACCAGAGGATGCCCAGCAACTTCTTATCGAAGCGACTGACGTCTCGTTTAATTGTGTGAGCGTTGATGGTCACATGAGTACCAACGACACAGTCTTGTTGCTGGCCAACGGTCAGACGGGAGGTAAGCCGCTTGCAGGTGACGATCTCAAACGATTCTCAAAATCGCTCACCGCCACGTGTGAATCGTTGGCAAAGCAGATCGCCGAGGACGGGGAGGGAGCGACTCATTCGATTCGAATTGATGTTTCTGGATGCCAGACCAGAGAGGATGCCAGGAAGGTCGCGCGAACGATTGCCGATAGTCCGCTGGTAAAAACCGCCATCGCCGGAGCGGATCCAAACTGGGGTCGAATCGTCTCCGCAGCGGGCTATTCTGGGGTGGCATTTGCTCCAGAAAGAATCCAATTAAGACTCAATGGAACGCTCCTCTACTCTCATGCAGCCCCTGTGGGATTTGATGCCGAGGCCGTGAGCCAGTCGATTTCAGCCACGCGAGAAACGCATATTGAGGTCGATCTGGGGGATGGAACGGCCACAATTCGATTTTGGTCGAGTGATTTAACCGCAGAATATGTTCGATTAAACGCTGACTATCACACCTAGCTCAAAAAGATTGGCGGTGTGGCTTGACGGAAGCCTCCGCAAACGTTTTTCTTTGAACTCAAGAAGGACGACACAAATATGAATTTTCGTAATCCACAACCGACGCAATCCGTTTCCTGGAGATTTTCCAACCACATGCCACAGCCGTTCCCACTGTTTCCGCTCGTCCCCTTTTATCCGCGAGATCGCACCGCGTTTCCGCTCAGTTCACCGTTGGTTACACCTTTTGATGAACCGAAAGAACTTCCGTCTCCGGTGTGGCCATGGAGTTCATTTACTTCTCGAGATGGATACGGTACTGAACCTTGCATCGATGAACCGTGGAAAAATCTAACAGAAACTTTCATCGAGTGTTCTGATGATTCCGATGTCGACGAAGATGAATTAAAAGAAGAAGATGACCTTCCAATTGTCGAGCCCCAGCCTCCAGAAGAAACAAGCTTCGACGATTTTGATGATGAGTTTGACGATGACTTCGAGGAGGATGCAAACGATCCTGACTGGGATCACCCTGAGGATAAAGATTCCGGCACTCTTCCACCGTCCAAGGCTCCGAGCAAAAAGTCTCTGGCGCTTGCTGAAAAAGCTGCTGCACTGAAGGCAAAGGAAGTTGCACCAACTGAGGTTGGAAAACTCACAAAGGTCCAGAAGTCTCTTCCGGAAAAATTAAAAAAGCCTCTGGTTGTTGTGCCAATGAAGGTCATCCCAAAAGCTGCAGTCGTCAAGAAAGCAAAGAAGCTAAAAAAGCTGAAAGAAAAAGTTTCGAAAAAAATTCCAAAATCTGCAAAGAAGAAGCTGACTCAGAAAAAAGCAAAAAAGACTGTCCGAAAAGCAGCAGTCAAAAAACTTTCTAAAAAGAAGCTTCTTGCAAAAAAACGTATTTCTTCAAAAGCTTCGAAGAAAAAGAAGTCCAAAAAACACTAAATTGAATCTGTACATTGTGTCTCCAGAGTGATTCAAAAATGGATTGAAGTCTGCGGTATCTGACAACACGATTTCAAGGAACACGGAGCACTGTGCACGCCGAGGCGTCGCGTTCTCGGAGAAAAGAAAATCGATTATGCAAGGAATATTTGAGAAAATTGAAGAGTCTGTCGACTTTCTTCGTTCACGCTGGGGCCAAGTGCCTACCGCTGGAATCATTCTTGGAAGTGGACTCGGAGCTGCTGCAACGATCATCACAGAACGAGTCGTTGTGTCATACGAAGAGATTCCGCACTTTTCAAAATCGACAGCCCAAGGCCACGCTGGGCAACTTGTCTGTGGGCTGCTCGAAGGAGTTCCGGTCATCGTGATGGAAGGAAGGATGCACGCCTACGAAGGCTATCCTCTCTCGCAGATTACGTTTCCAGTGCGAGTGCTTCATCGTCTCGGTGCATCGCTGTTGATTGTCACTAACGCATGCGGTGGATTAAATCCGAATTTTAGGGCAGGTGATATCATGGTGATTGACGATCACATTAACTTACTCAACGACAATCCACTTGTTGGCATCAATGACGAACGTCTCGGGCCACGATTTCCAGATATGGGCTGCCCATACGACCCAGGATTTGTGAACAGAGCGTTAGCGGTGGCTCGCAAACAGGATTTTGTTGCACACAAGGGAGTCTATGTTGCGGTGACTGGACCGAATCTCGAAACTCGTGCTGAATACCGTTTTCTGAAAATGATCGGAGCAGATGTCGTTGGCATGTCAACGGTTCCAGAGGTGATTGTCGCGGTTCATGCAGGAGTTAAGGTGCTTGGTCTTTCGGTTATTACCGATATGTGTCTTCCGGATGCACTCGAAACAGCAACGGTAGAAAAGATTTTGGAGGTTGCCCGTTTGGCCGAACCAAAGCTGCGGGCAATTCTCAGCGACGCGGTTGCTTTCCACGCCGGAGCGCTCCAGGCGGCACCGTTCTAAACCTGAGTGCCCGATTGACTCTCAGAATGTTCATTTCTGTAGGCATAGTATTGGCACACGAGAAACATTCTTCCGATCGGTCCCTCTTTTTTTAAAATGTAAGAACCTATGTTTGAGCCGGTTCGCGGCAGGCCTGATTTTCCCTTGCTTGAATCACAGATTTCTACGTTTTGGAAATCAGAGCAGATTTACGCAAAGTCGCTTAAGCAAAGAGAAAATGGGCCAGCATTTATTTTTTATGAGGGTCCACCGACGGCCAATGGATTGCCCCATCCAGGACATTGCCTGACTCGCACGATTAAAGATCTCTATCCTCGCTATCGTACGATGCAAGGTTTTCTTTGCCGTCGAAAAGCAGGTTGGGACACCCATGGATTGCCGGTTGAAGTGGAAGTCTGCAAGGAACTGGGCATCCATTCAAAGGAAGAAATCGAGGCTTACGGCATTGAGCCGTTCATTCATCGTTGCCAGGAATCTGTCTGGCGTTACATGAAGGAATGGGAATCTCTTACCGAGCGAATCGGATTTTGGATCGACTTGAGCGACGCGTATGGAACGTATCAACAGAGCTACGTTGAAAGCGTCTGGTGGGCACTGGCCACACTCTACCGACAGGGCCAGCTCTATCGAGGGCACAAGATTGTCTGGTGGTGGGCTCAAGGTGGAACGGCTCTGTCGGCTGGCGAAGTTGGCCAAGGATATCGGGAGGTCGCCGATCCGAGTGTTTTTATCGCCCTGCCCTTGACGGACGATCAAGGACAGGCAACCGCAAGGCACCTTGTCGCGTGGACGACCACTCCGTGGACGCTCCCTTCCAATCAGTTTGCCGCGGTGCGCGCCGATCTGTTGTACTCGGTCGTTTTTGATCCGCTCACCAATATGCAACTTGTGGTTGCCACCGTGCTGGTGGATTCTCTTCAGGAAAAGCTCAAGCGAACTCTGGAACCGGTGGAAACGTTTCTCGGCGCGACACTTGTCGGCCGAACGTATCTCCCCCCTTTTGACACATTCAGGCCCAAGGGATTGCCAGCGATGGGACGCCGAATCGACGGTGTTCTCGAAGCGGTAGCATGGCGAGTTGTGGCAGGAGAATTTGTAACCACCGACACCGGCACTGGAATCGTTCACTGTGCTCCGGCTTTTGGTGAGGTCGACTATGGTGTTTTACTTTCCGAGCAGTCTCGCTTCGAACCCGATCAAGGACCGGCACTCATTCTCTGCGTAGCTCCTGACGGACGGTTTACCGAAGAGTTTTCTTTGTGTTCCGGACGATTCGTGAAGGAATGCGATCGTGACATCATTCGCAGCCTTAAGTCGCAGGGACTGCTTGTGCATCAGGAACAGATTGTTCACGACTATCCATTTTGCTGGCGTGCTGAGAATGACGCGCTGATTCAATATCCTCGCACGAGTTGGTTTATTCGCACGAGTTCACTTCGAAATGAAATGCTGGCGAACAACGCAAAGATCAATTGGATTCCAGAACACATCCGCGACGGCCGATTCGGAAACTTCCTCGAATCAAATGTCGACTGGGCGCTTTCTCGCGAGCGATTTTGGGGCACGCCGCTCCCTCTATGGATTTGTCAATCAACTGGAAATGTAGAAGCGGTTGCATCGTTTCATGAACTGCTTGCAAAGTCTGGCGTGCAGGGCACCGACGTCTGGGAGCAAGCAAAGAAAACAAATCCTCATCTGCCAGATGATCTCAAGGTCCACAAACCATACATCGATGCGATCACGTACGATTCACCGTTTGAAGCTGGTGCAAGAATGCATCGCGTGAGCGAGGTCATCGATTGTTGGTTTGACTCCGGTGCCATGCCATTTGCCCAATGGGGGTGGCCACATCGTGGCCACGCCGATTTTGAAAGTCAGTTTCCAGCTGATTTCATTTCAGAGGCGATTGATCAAACTCGCGGATGGTTTTATAGCCTCCTGGCGATCAGCACGCTTCTCTTTGGAGATCGCAGTCGAGAGACGCGTGGTGTAAAAGCAATTGATGAAAAAGAACCGCTTCCACACCCCTATCGAAATTGCATGGTGCTAGGACTCATGCTGGGTGAGGATGGAACAAAGATGTCCAAGAGCAAGCGAAATTATCGCGAACCCGCGGAGATTTTTGACAAGTATGGCGCCGATGCACTCCGCTGGTTTTTTCTTGCCAATCAACCTCCGTGGACGAGCATCCGCTATAGCGAGCGGGCAATTCGGGAAAGTATCCCGGAGTTTCTGCTTCGACTTTGGAATGTCTACAGTTTTTTCGTGATCTACGCACGCATTGATGATTTTGATCCAGCAACACTGCTGGAGATACCGGGACAACTTCTTCACGCAGATCTCTCCCGAGCGAGAGCGTGGAAACCTGTTGATCAGCGATGCGAACTCGATCGCTGGCTGATTGCAGAACTCCACGCCACAACAACTGAAGTGATTGAACATATGGATCGGTACGATCACTTCAGTGCTGCAGCAAGTCTGCATTTGATGGTCGATGCGATGAGCAACTGGTATGTGCGACGCAGTCGCGATCGATTTTGGGGACCAGGAAAAGCACTGGCAGACAGCGATAAACTCGACGCATACTGGACGCTCTACGAATGCTTGCTGACGGTCACAAAATTAGCGGCCCCTTTTGTGCCGTTTATGACAGAATCACTCTGGCACAATCTTGCAGTGACTCCATGGAAGTCATCATCCAATGGCCCTCCTGAGAGCGTTCACCTGTGCGACTATCCAACCAGTAACAAAATACTGATCGATTCAGACCTGGCCCGCCGCATGGCTCTTGTTCGAGACATCTCGTCGCTGGGAAGAGCTGCTCGGGCAGGAGAAAAACTGAAAGTCAGACAACCGCTTGCAAGGGTTGAGGTTATTCTTTCGGACTCAACGGACTCATTGTGGCTGGAGTCGCACGGAGGCCTTGTCTGCGAAGAATTAAATGTGAAATCTTTTACAATTTGTAATCAGCCCGATCGTTATATTGTGAGAACCATCCTTCCAGAGCTTAAGCGCCTTGGGCCAAAGATGGGAAAGTCACTGCCGGCAGTTCGTGCGGCGTTGGGAGTCGCTGACACAGGTGCTCTGTGCGAAGAACTTGAGCGGTTCGGACGTATTACGCTCTCGCTTGCGGATGGCTCCGTCGTGCAACTCGATCGCGACGACCTCATTCTTCGCACAACCGCAAAACAGGGATGGGCTGCAGCTGAAAGTCCTCAGGCAGTAGTTGTCATTGCGACAGAACTCACGCGAGAACTGCTCGACGAAGGGCTTGTTCGCGAAGTGGTGCATGCGGTGCAGACCATCCGCCGTGCGCTCGAGTTAGAATTTACGGATACAATTGAACTTGGTTTTCAATCGTCAAGCCAAGATTTCTTTCGGGCGATAGAAACGCATTCGAAAACTATTTCTTCGGAGACACTGGCTCTCACAGTGGTCATGAAGGGTTTGGAAGAAGCACATCATGAATTGATCGACGTCGATGGACAGATACTCGAAATCTGGGTAAAGCCGGTCAATCGATCCGTTCCCGAAACGAATGGAGTTTCCTTTCATGACGGCACATCGTAACTACGACGCACCACCGCTGAATCTTGCTGTACTTCTCTCAGGTTCTGGTCGCACGCTGGACAATCTCCTTGAACGAATTGCTGCTCAAAAGCTTTACGCCAAGGTGAATCTTGTGATTTCGAGTCGTGAGGATGTACGCGGGGTGGTGCTTGCACAAAAAGCTGGACTTCGAACGATCGTGTCATCTCCCAAGGGACGCGATCGAAGTGCCTGGAGTTGTGACATATTCAATCTCTGTCGAGATGCGGGAGCGAATATCGTTGTGCTGGCTGGATTTCTTCATTTGCTCGAAATACCGTCGGAGTTTGAATCTCGAGTTCTGAATATTCACCCCTCGCTCTTGCCCGCTTTTGGGGGAAAAGGTTCGTGGGGCATGCACGTGCATCGAGCGGTCATTGAAAGTGGGGCGAGAGTCTCAGGATGCACTGTTCATCTGGTCGATCATCAATATGACCATGGGCCGATTCTCTATCAGAAAGTAGTTGCTGTGCTCGATGATGATACGCCCGAATCGCTGGCTGCGAGAGTATTCGCTGTTGAATGCGAGGCACTTCCAAAAGTTCTTCAGGTCGCTGCTCTTTGCGGCATCGAATCGCTTCTCAGAACAAAGAGTATCATTGGATCAACGACGGATTCATCCCAAGAATTCTGAGCATGAATCGTCAATCGTCTCTTGGATGTTTGCCTGGTCAGAAAATCCAAGTGACATCCAGAATGCAACTCCAATCCTCCACGAAGAGAGTGTCTGAACTTCTATTTTCCGTATGCCCAGAATGCGAGCCTGTTCAATGGCTCGCGTCGCAAGTTGACGACCAATACCTTGTCGTCGCCATGATGGATCTACAAGCAACCATGCAATTGTTGCACGTTGATCTCGGAAGGTGACAAGCTTCACAAGTCCGATCAGTG
>Ga0114969_10004166_pt1 | contig 11481 bp, 9 predicted proteins | sample M_130807_MF_Meta_FD_87316 | JGI IMG/M metagenome (GOLD analysis project Ga0114969, IMG submission 87316) | Freshwater microbial communities from Lake Montjoie, Canada to study carbon cycling - M_130807_MF_MetaG | ecosystem: Environmental > Aquatic > Freshwater > Lake | place: Lake Montjoie...
AGAGAGCCACCGATTTGAGTCAGAGCGTTTCGAGAATCGACATACTCATGGAACGGGTTGCACTCTTGCATCCGCGATCGCAAGTTACTTAGCGCTTGGCAATTCGGTTCCAGAAGCAGTGGGATTAGCAAAGAAGTACATCACTGGCGCCATCAAGTCGGGGTTTCCGTTAGGGTCTGGGATTGGTCCGGTAGATCACGGTTGGCAGAGTCGAAAGAGTTGATGTGATGACGAACGATTTTTGGAAGTTCTATATGGAAACACATGTGCGAGTGACAGACGATCACAACCGCACGCATCTCTTGCAAGCTTCTGATGTTCCTAGCGGGCAATGGAACTTTCCAGCCGAAGAGTTCTTCGTGATGACAGCGGCAAACCCATGGAGTAGCGACCAATTCACGCCTCAGATGAATGCAGCACTCAATGAAGGACTTCACCGTGGACTCGAGAGAGCCGGCGCTTTTCTCTTTGAGGCAGCCGGACACGATCCTGCTTCAACCTGGATAGAGCCCGGGTTTGCAGTGATGGGCTTAGCTGAAGAAGTGGTCTTAGATTTTGCCAGGCAGTATGGCCAGAACGCGGTTTACCGAATGAGCCCAGGGGCATTTACCTGTGTGGGCGCGCTCTTAGAGAATCGCGAAACAAGGGCGCTACAGATTAGCTAGCAGATGAGTTCAGCAAAACGACTAGCGAGTTACTTTGCCGGCCTTCAGGCAAGAGACGCAGACGTTGACGCGCTTTGGGGTGCCCTTGATGATCGCGCGGACGCGTTGAATGTTGGGGTTCCAGCGGCGTGATGTACGAACGTGGGAATGGGAAATGCTGTTGCCCCACGATGGGCCCTTGCCACAGATCTCGCATACCGATGCCACGTCATACTCCTTGATAGGGGTTTTCATCAGGCGCAAAGGCGCCTTGCTTACGGGTGAAGAGTAGCCGAGAGCCTGCCTTGGGGAGAAATCGGCGCTAACCTGACGCTTATGGCTCACACCCCCAGCGCGCCTGAAGCTCGCCCCGATGGGCTGAGTGCAGGGGAGTTTCGCGCTTGGATTGAACGTAGCGCGACCCTCCTGGGAGAGGCGCGCGAGGGTCTCAACAGCGAAAACGTCTACCCGGTAGCTGATGGCGATACCGGTACCAATGTCTGGTCGACGGTGGAGGCCGGACGCATGGCCTTAGCCGGATCGACTGGCGGTGCCGGGCTCCCTGCCCTTTTTGCGCACGGCGCTTTGGTGGGCGCGCGTGGAAATTCTGGCGTCATCACTAGTCAAATCTTTGCTGGCATCGCTGCCGAATTCGATGCTGGCCTGGTAGCTGCGCTCTGTGCTGCCCGGAAGAAAGCGTGGGAAGCGGTCGTCAAACCTTTGCCGGGAACCATCCTCACTGCGATTTCCTCGGCAGCTGAATTTGCCGAACGATGTGAAGAGAAAAATAAGGTGGATGTGGCCCGCGCTGCTTGGAGCGGTGCACATCGCGCGGCGATCGACTCGGCATTAAACCCACCCGTCCCAGAAGCTGCTGGCGTCATTGATGCGGGTGCGCACGCGCTAGAACGCATTCTGGCCGCACTTGTGGAAGTACTCGACCCAGCATCGGCGCCACTCGAAGGAATCACGTTCACTCCTGCAAGTGTCACGGCTTGCGAAGGTGAGCTCGACGGTGAGTATGAAGTGATGTACCTACTCGCGTCGAGTGATGCCGACAAGGTAGCGAAGCTACGTACAGACCTTGATGCGCTTGGTTCAAGTGTCTTAGTTGTAGGTGATGCTCCTACGTGGAATGTGCACGTGCATACTGATGCAGCCGGTGGCGCAGTAGACGCTGGAATGAAAGCCGGCGTCGTCCACCGAGTGCGTATCACTACGCTCGCACCTTTTATTGCAAGCGGAACCAGGCGAGTAATCACGGTAGCAAACGGACCTGGGCTACAAGAGGTGCTTGAAGCTTCAGGTGTTACGGTCATCGCAGCTTTCGAATCGCGTCGAGTGGGTGTTGACGAATGGATTGATGCGGCCGAAGGCGCGCACGAGGTACTGCTACTGCCGCACGACAAGGCCGGTAAGTCCACCGCAGATGAAGCGCTCATTGTTATTCGCGAAGATGGCGCACGCGCGGCCGTGCTCCCTTCGCGCTCGCCGGTGCAATCACTTGCCGCGATTGCGCTGCATGATGAGAGCAAAGGTTTTGATGTGGTGCTTGGTGAGATGACTGAAGCGGTGGCACATGCGAAGTATGCAACTCTTGCTGTTGCGCGGCGTCCATTTCTTACATTTGCGGGCGAATGCGCTGCTGGTGATGTTTTGGGATTGATTAATGGTGATGTGTGCGTGGTAGGAAAAGATCTTGCGATGGCGGCGTGCGACACGGCCACTCTCATGCTCCGCGAAGGTGGAGACTTATTGACCATAGTTATTGGTGAAGGCGGTGGCCTGGCGCTGGCTGAAGCTGTCTCTGCTACCGCCCATTCGGTAAATCCGAAGATTGAGGTCTCCATTATTAACGGGGGCCAAGCGTGGTATCCACTCTTACTCGGGGTTGAGTAGGGGTTGAGTAATTGTGAGTGAAACAGGTGAACTCACCGCGCAATTTCAAGCGCCGTTGAAGAAGTACTTGGGTGATAAGACCGCGAAAGTGTTGGAGAGTGGATTAGCTTTACGCACTGTCGAGGATCTCATCCGCCACTACCCACGTAGATATGCGGAGCGCGGCGAACTTACCAGCCTTGACGGTCTGTTAGATGGCGAACTCGTCACACTCGTGGGAGAGATCTCTAAAGTCACTAATCGCCAATGGAAGACCCGTAAAGGTTCCATGCTGGAAGTGATTGTTTCTGATGGACAATCTAATGTCACGATGACTTTCTTTAATCAAGCCTGGCGTGAACGCGAAATACGGATCGGCCGACGTGCGCTCTTTGCTGGCAAAGTTTCCACCTACAAGGGGAAGCGACAGTTATCACATCCTGATTATCAATTCTTAGATGCTTCTGATTCCGATTCTGCAGAGAGCAAAGCAAGAGAGTATGCGAGCGCACTTGTGCCGGTGTATCCCGCGACTGCAAAGTTGCCTTCTTGGAAAATCGGGCAATGTATTGACACCGTGCTCGCTGTACTCGGTGAAGTTCCCGATGTCATTCCAGCCAAAGTCCGTAAAGAGCTCGGATTTACTTCGGCCAGTAATGCCATCAGAAGTGTCCATCAACCAGAAACTCGCGCTGAAGCTGCAAAAGCTCGTGAAGCGCTGGCTTTTGAAGAGGCGTTTACTCTCCAAGTGCTGCTGGGACGAAGGCGGGCGCTTTTGCGCACCTTGATTTCGCAACCGCGCGCGCTGCACAGTGGTGGTCTGTTAGAGGAATTTGATGCACGCCTTCCCTTCGATCTCACGAAAGGTCAGCGGGAAGTCAGCGCTGAGATTGAAACCGACATTTGCCAATCACATCCGATGCATCGCCTCTTGCAAGGCGAGGTCGGTTCGGGAAAGACCGTGGTGGCTCTTCGAGCGATGCTCGCGGTAATTGATGCTGGCGGGCAGAGCGCACTGCTCGCTCCTACCGAAGTACTGGCGCAACAACACTTCCGATCTATTTCTCTCATGCTCGGCGATTTGGCGATGAAGAACATGTTGGGCGGCGTGGCTCACTCAACGAAGGTCGTATTGCTTACTGGCTCGACGAATACTGCTACGCGGCGCGCTGCGATGCTCGATATCGCAAGTGGCGAGGCGGGAATCGTGATCGGCACTCATGCGCTGCTCTCCGAAAATGTGTCGTTTGCCGAACTTGGTCTTGTCGTCGTTGATGAGCAACATCGTTTTGGCGTAGAGCAACGTGATGCCCTGCGTGCCAAGGGGGAGCAACCACACCTGCTGGTGATGACGGCAACCCCGATCCCGCGCACGGTGGCTATGACGGTCTTTGGCGATCTCGATGTTTCCATCCTTGCCGAACTTCCGAAGGGCCGATCTCCGATCACTACTCACGTCGTTTCCCCACTTGAGAAGCCGGCATTTGTGGAGCGCGCGTGGCAGCGAGTGGTCGAAGAAGTCGGTAAGGGTTTCCAGGCATACGTTGTTGTCCCTCGCATTGGCGATGAAGTGAGCAATACCGATCTCTCAGATGAGGAATTAGGAGACAGTGGGGAATCGGAGGAGTCAGAGAGCAAACGGCGCCCGATTGCATTGTTGGAGATTGCACCGCAATTGATGCAAGGTCCACTTTCTTCCATCAAGGTAGGAATCCTTCACGGCCGGATGGCAAGTGATGAGAAAGATCGTGCGATGTCCGACTTCGCGCGTGGTGATCTTGATGTGCTCATTGCTACAACGGTGATCGAAGTGGGCGTTGATGTCCCTAATGCCACCACCATGATCGTGCTTGATGCCGAGCGCTTTGGAGTCTCACAACTTCATCAACTTCGTGGTCGCGTGGGTCGCGGTAGCGCACCAGGTCTCTGCATTCTTATTTCTGATGCCGAAGAGGGCACTCCATCTCGTGAACGTCTCGATGCGGTTGCGTCGACCCTCGATGGTTTTGAGCTCTCGAGAATTGATCTTGAACAACGTCGTGAAGGTGATGTTCTCGGAACCTCGCAGAGTGGCAATCGTTCGCATCTAAGATTGTTGAGGGTGCTGCGAGATGAACCCATTATCGAAAGTGCTCGGGCAGCGGCGATTGCGCTTCTTGAGGCCGATCCACTTCTGACGAAGGAGCCGGCCTTACTCGATGCGCTTTCAGCGCTAGAAACAGAAGAGCACGTGGCATTCATGGAGAAGGGGTAGTCATGCGAATCATTTCTGGCTCTGCTCGCGGTAGAAAACTTGAAGCGCCACAAGGCGCGACTAGGCCTACATCAGATCGTGCGCGCGAAGGTGTCTTCTCAACAATAAGTTCGCTCTTTGGTGAGTTGCATGATCTCCGGGTGCTTGATCTCTACGCCGGCACTGGCGCGTTAGGTTTGGAGGCTGCCTCGCGAGGGGCCACCTCCGTTGATCTCATTGAAAATGATCCCAAAGCGGTGGCGGTCTGTCGGGCTAATGTCGAAAAGATGGGGTTCTCCGGAGTGCAGGTGCACGCCATGGCGGTAGAGAAGTGGTTAACCCAAGAAGTGGCTCCGGCTCCTTACGACATCGTGCTCATCGACCCGCCTTACTCCCTCGCCAATGAGCGGGTGGAGCATGTGTTGGAGCTCCTCTTGAGCGCAGGGCTCTTGTCTGCGCGAGCGCTGGTCTCGGTGGAGCGGGAGTCTAAGAGCCCCTCTTTTACCTGGCCAGCGGGGTATTTGGTAGAACGCGAGCGCGCCTATGGGCTCGCGATAGTGCGCTACGCCTCGAAAGATTGCTAGCGTCTCACTTATGAAGAGAAGCGCGGTCTGCCCTGGGTCCTTCGACCCGATCACTAACGGCCACCTAGACATCATTGAGCGGGCAAGTTCCCTCTACGACGAAGTAGTGGTCGCAGTCATGATTAACCACTCGAAGAAGTCACTCTTTACGGTCGAAGAGCGCATTGCTCTGATTGAGGATGTCTGCCAGAAGTTTTCCAATGTGCGCGTGGACTCGTGGCACGGGTTGCTGGTGGATTTCTGTAAGAAGAATGAGATCCCAGCGATCGTTAAGGGCTTGCGTGCCGTCTCTGACTTTGAATACGAATTACAAATGTCGCAGATGAACCATCAATTAGCCGGAGTTGAAACGGTATTCATTTCTACTTCGCCGCAGTACTCATATCTGTCTTCATCGCTCGTGAAGGAGATTGCTACGTACGGTGGTGACGTCTCCGCCTACGTGCCGTCCTCGGTTCTCACTCAACTTATTAAGAAAGTGAAGGCCTAAAGATGTCGATCGAAGGTGGAGAAGTTCAAGCGACACCTCAAGTGGTAGATGTTCAGATAGCCATCGACGAAGCCATCGCTCTTGTTCAAGAAGGTAAGGGCGTTCCTTTCTCTGCATCGGCCATCGTGCACCGGGCCGATCTACTCAATCTTTTAGTGGCCGCCAGAGATCTACTGCCGCAAGATTTAGATCAAGCTAAGGCGGTGCTCACCCAACGAGAAGCCGTTATCGAAGAGGGACGTTACTCGGCTGAGCAATTCCTTATTCATGCTCGCGAAGAAGCTTCACGCATGGTGGAAGAAACAGCGGTCGTCAGCGCGGCGCGGGATCGGGCCGATGAAATTATTCAAATGGCGAACGAAGATGCCGAAGCTATTAAGCTCGAGACCGATACGTACGTGGACAATCGCTTAGCAACTCTTGAAGTTGTCTTAACCAAGACGATGGATGCCATTACTCGCGGGCGAGCGCGCCTTGCGGGCGAGAAAGAGAACGACGGTCTTGTCATCGATGAGTAAGGCAGCTCCATTTCTCATAGATACCCGTGAGCTCATTCGTAGGCCTGGTGAGATGCGTGAATCAACCATTGAAATTGTTACGCCGTATGCCATCGGTATTGAAGTCATCGGGATTCCCACTGGTTCACAACTATTGATTGACCTGCGTCTGGAGTCTGTGATCGAAGGCGTGCTCGCCACCGCGACTGTTGAAGCTAACGCGGTAGGGGAGTGTGCACGTTGTTTGGATCCAGTCTCTGAGGATCTCGATCTCTATATCCAAGAGCTCTACTTATATGACGATGATGACCGCGCTTCGGGCGGTAAGAAGGCGAAGAAGGCCGCCAAGCATCGCGAGGAAGATGAAGAGATGGAGGCCGACGAGGCGCTCTATCGCCTCGATGGGGAGATGCTCGATTTGGAGCCTCCCTTCCTCGACGCCGTGGTTTTGGCGCTGCCCTTTGCCCCGCTCTGTGACCCCGAGTGCCTCGGGCTCTGTGTGGAGTGTGGTCTTCCTTGGCGAGAATTGCCGGCAGATCACGCTCACGAGGTGATCGATCCCCGGTGGGCTGACCTGAAGAACCGCCTCGATTTGGGGGGAAGTGCCGAGATGGGGGATACTTCCTCTTCGGGTTAGTAGAACCCAGAACGTCCGCCTGAAGGAGTATGTCGTGCCGGTTCCCAAGCGAAAGATGTCGCGCTCTAATACGCGCTCACGCCGCAGCCAGTGGAAGACCACCGCAACTACTCTCGTGCTCTGCGAACGTTGCCGTGAAAAGAAGCGTCCGCACATTGCCTGTGGCACCTGCGGTACCTACAACGGTCGCCAAGTACTCGACGTCTAAGTCGCTTGGCACTCTCGCCCCGCGAGAAACTCCTCGCACACATCGGTTTACCACTCTCTCCAGCAATTCTTGAATTAGCTCTTACGCATCGTTCTTTTGCCTACGAAAACGGTGGCATACCTACGAACGAGCGCTTGGAATTTCTCGGTGACAGCGTGCTTGGCATCATCGTCACCGAAGAACTCTTTAATCGCTTCCCAGATTTTCCAGAAGGCCGCTTGGCTAAATTGCGCGCCGCTACCGTAAACATGCGGGCCCTTGCAGAGGTCGGTCGATTTCTCGAACTCGGCGAAGCGTTGATGATCGGTAAAGGTGAAGAAGTCACTGGTGGTCGTGAAAAGAATTCCATGCTCGCAGACTCATTCGAAGCTCTCATTGGTGCTATTTACGTAGATCAAGGATTCGATAAGACCGTTACCTTTGTGCGTCGAATCATGGCCCCCACCATCGAAGCTGCGGAGAATCTTGGTGCCGGTCTTGATTGGAAGACATCACTGCAAGAGTTGGCGGCCCAATTGGGGCGCGGGTTACCAGAGTATTCAGTGGAAGAATCAGGACCAGATCACCTCAAAGACTTTGTGGCTACGTGCACTGTAGGTAAGAACGCACTGGGTACGGGAGCAGGAAAGAGCAAGAAGGAAGCCGAACAACGCGCGGCCGCTGCAGCATTTGCGGCGCTCGAGGAGCAGAAGTAACTTCCTTCCATGCCGGAGTTACCAGAGGTAGAGACGGTTCGCCAAGGCCTTGTTGACTGGACTCTTGGTCGAGAGATTATTGATGTTGAAGTGCGTCACCCGCGTGCGGTAAGGCGTCATCTACCGGGGTCGCGAGATTTTGAAGATCACTTAAAGGGCCAAGTTATCGAAGGCGTGCATCGCCGAGGTAAGTACCTCTGGTTTTCTCTCACCGATTTTCCACTGATCGCACATCTAGGAATGAGTGGGCAATTTCGAGTTGAGAAGGAGGCGTTGCAACATCGGCACATGCGAGTCAACTTCACTCTCGATGAGGGGCAGTTGCTCTTTTTAGATCAACGAACCTTTGGTGGATTTCATATCGATGAGTGGGCGGGTGTAGAAAGTGACCGCGTCCCCGCATCTATCTCGCATATAGGCCTAGACCCCTTTGACCCCGCCTTTGATATGGAGCTGGCGATGGGGCAACTTCGATCGAAGCGTTCTGAAGTAAAACGAATTCTGCTCGATCAGCGAGTGGTGAGTGGGGTGGGCAATATCTACGCCGATGAGGCGCTCTTCCGCGCCGAGATCCACCCCAGGAGGCTGGCGAGTTCGCTCACCCGGGCCGAGGCGCGCCTGGTGCTGGAGCAAGCCCAAGCGGTGATGGCTGAGGCACTTGCCGCTGGTGGCACTTCGTTTGACGCTCTCTATGTAAATGTGAACGGGGAGAGCGGCTACTTTGACCGGGCCTTATCTGTCTATCAGCGCAATGGAGAACCCTGCCCACGGTGTGGAACAGTGCTGAAGCGGGAGGAATTTATGAACCGCGGGAGCCACTTCTGCCCCCAGTGCCAGCGCGCCCCGCGCTCACGATAGGGTTCTGAGGAGCCAAGGCAGGGCCGTTCCTGCCGCATGACCGCCGGGGGCAACTGTGTATCTGAAGAGTTTGACCCTCAAGGGGTTCAAATCCTTCGCTTCGACCACCTCGCTGCGCTTTGAACCGGGGATTACTGCGGTAGTGGGGCCGAACGGTTCAGGTAAATCAAATGTGGTCGATGCGCTTACTTGGGTCATGGGCGAACAAGGCGCGAAGAGTTTGCGCGGCGGCAAGATGGAAGACGTCATCTTCGCCGGTACCTCTGGTCGGGCACCCCTGGGTCGTGCCGAAGTTTCGCTGACAATTGACAATAGCGATGGCGCGCTTCCTATTGAATTTTCTGAAGTAACAATCACGCGCACACTTTTCCGTAACGGTGCCAGTGAATATGCAATCAACGGCGAGAGTTCACGTTTGCTCGACATTCAAGAGTTGCTGAGCGACTCGGGCATTGGTCGCGAGATGCACGTCGTCGTCGGTCAGGGACAACTCGATTCAGTTCTTTCAGCAACACCAGAAGATCGCCGTGGATTTATTGAAGAGGCGGCCGGTGTTCTCAAGCATCGCAAGCGCAAAGAGAAAGCTCTTCGCAAACTCGAAGCTATGCAGTTAAATCTCACGCGCATTCAAGACTTAGTCGGAGAACTTCGTCGCCAGCTCAAGCCATTGGGCAAGCAAGCTGAGGTGGCACGGAAAGCAGCCACCATTCAGGCCGACCTCCGCGACGCGAGATTGCGTCTCTTTGCAGATGACCTCATACAGATGCGATCCACGCTACAAGCGGAAGTGGCCGACGAAACGGCGCTTCGCCAACGCAGAGCAGACGTTGAAGGTGCGCTCGCGCAAACTCACGAACGTGAAACAGAACTTGATACCGCTGCCGCAGCCGATGCTCCGTTGCTCGCTCGCGTGCAAGAGACGTATTACAAACTCACGAGCCTGAAAGAACGCTTTCGTGGAACAGCTGATTTAGCTGCCGAACGTTCACGTTTTCTTTCGGAAGAAGCCGATGAAGCGCGTGCCGCTGGACGCGATCCAGAAGCCATGGAGTCTGAAGCCGTACAATTACGCGCAGAAGAGGCGGGCCTACTTTCTACTGCGCAGGCCCATAGAGATGAATTAGCCGAAGCTGAATCTGCTCGCCTCACCAGTGAAGATGCGCTACGTCGCGAGGAAACAACTGTTTCTGCCGCTGTTCGTGCTGCCGCTGATCGCCGTGAAGGACTTGCCAGGCTTCGTGGTGAAGTAGGTGCGCTCAAGACGCGTTCGGCAGCGAGCGAAGAAGAAGTTGCGCGACTTACTGCAACGAAAGACGAAGCGCTCGCCCGGGCCCGCAATTCACAGCAAGAATTCTCTGTTCTCGAATCTCAAGTCGCCGGTAATGATCAAGGCGAAGAGAGTCTTGATGCCGAGTACGATTCGGCACAATCTCGTTTAGTTGAAGCGCAAGCCAAGGTAGATAACCTGAAAGAGGAAGAACGTCGTGCAGATCGCGATCGTTCGACTCATGAGGCCAGGCTAGAAGCGCTGCGAATGAGCGCCACCCAGAAAGATGGCAGCGCAGTTCTGCTCGGCGCACAGCTTCGTGGAGTGCTCGGATCGATTGCAAATCTCGTCGTCGTGGAACCCGGGTGGCAAGCGGCCGTTTCGGCAGCGCTTGGAAATGCGGCTGATTCCATCGCCGTTATCGATAGCGATGCCGCTAGCAACGCCATTAGTCACCTCAAGGATGTCGACGCCGGGAATGCTTCATTCATTGTGGGCGGTGGCCGGGCATCCTCACCACGTTCCTCCTGGCCGTTGCTCCCTCAAGGTGCGGTGTATGCCGTCGACGTCATTCGCTCATCGGCAGATATTTCCGCAACTTTGGAAGCGTTGCTCGAGCGCACCGTATTAGTAGAGAGCCTCGATCTCATCTCGGCGGTACGTCGTACCGATGATCGCCTGATCGCGGTAACTCGCACAGGTGATGTGATCGGTCCGGTTACCGCACGTGGTGGTTCAAGTAAGCGTGCCAGCCTCATTGAAGTAAAAGCTGCCATTGATGAGACCACCGCACTCCTGGAGGAAGCGATTCATCGCGCCGATCGTGTTCGTTTCGAGTTGTCCGCGGCAAGCGAATCTCTCGTACGTGCGCAAGAAGTTTCAGATTCTGCCATGGCACGTCTCCATGAATCAGATGCTCGGATGGCAGCACTCGCAGAACAGATGAGTCTTGCTGGCCAAGCAGTGCGTAGTGCTAATGCGGAAGCTACTCGCATTGAACAGGCAATCAATGATGCACTCAGTGCGCGAGAACGTGATCTTGTAGGGCTTGCTGAGTTGGTAGATCGTCTCTCTCAGGCTGAATCAGAACCCACGGATAATGAGCCAGACGTAGCTGCTATTGAAACTTTCCGCTCTGCAGTTGCTGCTGCTCGTCAACGAGAGATGGATGCCCGCCTAGCACTTCGTACGGGTGAAGAGCGTGCGCATTCTGCTGGACAGCGTGCGGAGCAACTGGAACGCAACGCGGCAGCTGAACGTGAAGCGCGGGCAACTGCAGTAAAGCGTCGCGAAGCCCGGGCCATCGGAGCGGTCACTGCTCGCGCCGTGACCGTGCTTGCTCAAGAAGCCCTGTCGGCACTCGAGATTTCAATCGCGCAAGCAGCAAATGAACGTGGACAGGCTGAAGCGTCGCGTACCGAACGTGAAGGCGAATTGCTGGCGGTTCGTTTGCGGGCCCGTGAACTTGCTTCCGAGCTTGAGCAACTCAC
>Ga0114969_10004168_pt1 | contig 11479 bp, 5 predicted proteins | sample M_130807_MF_Meta_FD_87316 | JGI IMG/M metagenome (GOLD analysis project Ga0114969, IMG submission 87316) | Freshwater microbial communities from Lake Montjoie, Canada to study carbon cycling - M_130807_MF_MetaG | ecosystem: Environmental > Aquatic > Freshwater > Lake | place: Lake Montjoie...
GGATTCATGGGATTTGGCCACGGATCCAATGATGCGCAAAAGACGATGGGGATTGTCACTCTCGCGTTGTTCACCGGCACGACCTCCGGGGCCTTCAAAGATCTCCCCGAATGGGCTTCCTTTCTCCGCGTCACTGAGTTTAGGGGCATTCCTTTCTGGGTCGTGATCACGTGTGCAATCACCATGGCGGCAGGCACGGCTGCGGGTGGCTGGCGCATTATTCGCACGATGGGGCACAAGATGGTGAAACTCCAACCGGTCCACGGCTTCGCCGCCGAAACGACCGCCGCCCTGATCATCCACGGCGCCTCCACCATTGGCGTTCCCGTTTCTACGACCCACGTCATTTCCACCTCGATCATGGGAGTGGGCGCGACCAAGCGCCTCAGTGCTGTGAAGTGGGGCGTCGTTTCCCGCATTCTCTGGGCCTGGGTCCTCACGATTCCGGTCACGTGCCTGCTCGGCTACGGACTGGAGCGCCTGCTCAGTTCATTCGGGATGTAACCGCGCGAGGACGACCGTTTCCGCGGGTGTTTGCCACCACCCGCAACGAGGGTTTAACCATCATGCGTGCAACGCTCGAAAAAGAAGAGCTGACACCACCACAACCGTGGCCATGGTCCTCTCCCTCTCGGCCGCTGCTCACCCCACGCCCGAGCCTGCAACCGTTTCGCGTTCCTTCACCCCCTGACTACCATGCCGACCTCCCCTGCCCGCTCCCCGCTCTCGCCGCGCACCCGCGCCGCTGCCGCCATTCTGCTCATGGCCGGCCACCTCGCAGCCCAGACCGCTCCGACGCCCAAGCCCTTGGTTGACCCCGGCGTCGCTGCGCTGAAAGACGAGGCCATCGTACTCTCGCCCTTCCGCGTCATCTCCGACGACAGAGGCTATCAGGCCGCGAACACCATGTCCGGGACGCGCCTGAACACGAAGCTCGAGGACGTACCCGCCTCGATCACGGTCGTCACCATGCAGCAGATGATCGACACCGCCGTACTCGATATCAACGACGTGTTCAAATACGAGGCGAGCACCGAGGGCACCGCCAATTTCACCCTCATTTCCAAGGATCAAAACGGGAGCGTCTCGGACAAGACCGCCAGCGATCCGCAGCGTGCCAACCGCATCCGCGGGCTGTCGGGTGGGCTCGGGAGCTCCGTCGGCGCCAACAGCGGTGGTGTCAACACGGCGTGGGGCAACTTCTCGACCAATGCCACCATCCCGATGGACCTCTACAACGTGGAGGCGGTTGAAATCTCCCGCGGGCCGAATGCGAGCCTCTTCGGGATCGGCCAGCCCAGCGGCACAGTGAACATCATTCCCACGCAGGCGAACCTGCAGCGCTTCAGCTTCAACGCCACGGTGCGCGGGGACAGTTGGGGTGGCCATCGTGAGAGCCTCAGCGTCAACCAGCCCCTGATCCGCGGCAAAATTGCCCTGCGCGTCGCCGCCGTAAACGAGGAAAAGGGGTTTCTCCGCAAACCAGCCTACGAAAAAATCCGCCGCGAATTCGCGTCGATCAATGCGCAGCCCTTCGCCACCACAACGGTCAGGTTTTCCGCCGAGCAGTATAACAATTCGAACCGCCGCCCCAGTTCCATCACACCCATCGAGACCATCTCGACGTGGAAAGAAAACGGCAGCCCAAGCTGGGATCCGACCACGCGTATCGTCACCTACGGGGACGGCAGAAAGCTGGGCCCCATCGCCACCAGCGTGGAATCCGCCCTACCGACCGCGGGCGGGTTGCCGCTCGGCCTCTCCACCGTGAGCACGAGCCAGCCCGGGCTCTGGTTCGACAACACCGGACCGCAGTTTTTCACGGTCTTGCGCACCGGCCTTCCCACCACGGGCCTGCCCTCGCCCTACACGAGCAATTCCGAACTCCGCTATCAGGCGACAGGCGGCTACGTGCAACGCTATCAAGGAATCACCGGCGCGCTGGGCCTGCCGCTCTACGCCCCCAATCGCATCGGCGACAAGGCGGTTTACGATTGGTCCACGATCAACCCCATCTCCGCCAATCACGAAGTGGGCTCGGCCAAGACAATGAGCGCCGAATTGGAGCAGATCGCCTACAAGTCGCCGACCCAGCTGGTCGCGGCCCGCGTCGGCTGGTTCCGCCAAGACTTCCGCAACGAGCGGTCGAACTGGCTCGACAGCAACATCACGATCAACCTCGACGTGAACACCAAGCTCTTGGACGGCCGCCCCAATCCGTTCTACCTGCGCCCCTACGTCGAGACAACGTCCCCGAATCCCGGTTACCTGATCGCGATTCAGGATATTCAAAACGCCGATCTGACCTACCAATACACGCCGCAGTCGCGGTCGAAATGGCTGTCATGGATCGGCCAGCAGCGCCTCGCCGCCCACGGTGAGGTCGGACGAAATGATACGACCACGTGGAATACGGCCCCTTATTTCTCGGACTTATCGCGGGTCAATTGGCTGAGCCAAACCGCAGCCAACTATAATTCGCGGCACGAAATTGCGCACCGGTTTTATCTGGGGGCGCCCAACGCCAACGGTCTCGTGCAACACGGTCCCTTCCCCGAGGATGATGCCTCCGGCACTTTTCCGCTAACGTGGTTCAACAACGCTACGGGGCAGTGGGAAAACACTTCGATGGCGGTGAAGCGCCTCGAGCAGGCGGGCAACCACAGCCGGAACCGCACCGAATTGCGCTCCATGAGTTACAGTGAGCAGGGCTTCTTTTTCGGCGGCCGCCTCGTGACCACCATCGGTTACCGGAAGGACCGGCAGCGGCAGCGCACGTCCACCGGCACCGTGATCGATCCAGCGACCGGAATGGTCAATTACGCGCCCAACCTCCTTTTCGCCAATCCATGGTTCGACGCGAAGGGTGAAACCAAGACCTACGGAGCGGTGGCCAAAGTCACGAAGTGGCTCAACTTTTCCGGCGGCTATTCCGATAGCCTTCTCCCCCGCCCCCTCTTCTTTGAGCTCACGACGTTGGACCCCGTTAAGAATCCCCGCGGTTTCACGAAAGAATTCGGCGCGGCCCTCAACCTCCTCGAAGGAAAACTGTATGTTAAGGTCAATCGCTTTACAACGAAGACGCTCGGCGATCAGGGCACGGGCATCCGCACCCTGGGCAATCGCACCCTCGATTCCCTCATCGGGCGCAATCAGCCTAACAACCGCCCCGGTCAGTCCACCTTCCGCTACATGGCGGAAGAAACCGTCGCCGCTCGCTTCCAAGCCCAACGCATCACGCCCACGGCCCAGCAATCCTTCGACGCCGTGGCCAAGTTCATGAATATCTCGCCGGAGTATCTCACCGTGCTCTCGCGTGACTATGGCAACCGTATCAACACTGTGGATTCGGTCGACACGTCGTCACGAGGCTACGAATTGGAATTGACCTACAACCCCACGCGCAACTGGCGCATCAAGGTCACCGGCTCCCAATCCGAAGCGAAGGACGACCGCATCGGTACCAACATCTACGACTATTGGGTCAACAACGTGCCCTTCTGGTCCAACGTCCGCTACGACAGCGTCCCCGGCAACGGCGATGGCAAGGGACCGCTCTGGTGGTCGAGCCAAATCAACACGGTTTTCAATACCTACCTGCCAGCGGCTTCGCTGGGCCAAAATACCGATGGCACCATTTGGGCGAACCGGCTCTACACGACCGAGTATATGGCGACCTACCAGAATCTGGCCTCCAACGTCGGCAAACGCCGCTCGCAGGAGCGCGAGTATCGTCTCGCCGCCGTCACCAACTACGATTTCACCGAGGGCCGGCTGAAGCACTTCAATGTGGGTGGGGCCGTGCGTTGGGAAAGCCAAGCCGCTATCGGCTTTCTCGCGGGTCCGCTCGAAACCAGCGGCGCATTCCAGGGTGCCGTCCTCACGCTCGATAACACCAAGCCGGTCTTTGACGACGCGCGCGCCTACGTTGATTTGTCCGCCGGTTACCGCCTCAAGCTGTTCCGCGACAAAATCCAAACCAAGATTCAACTCAACGTTCAGGACGCCTTCGAAGGCGGACGGCTGCAGGCAATCGCCGTCAATCCCGACGGCCGGCCCTACGCCTACCGCATCGTCGATCCCCGCAAGTTCGTGTTGAGCGTGCGCTTCGACTTGTAAGGAGCCTTATCCCTGACCGGCCCGACAGCGGGCCGGTCCCCGCTCGGCCGACGCCGCGTCAATGCAGTTGAGAGCGAAGGGTTCAATCTTCAGAGCTTATCCCCACGTCCTTTGAGTTTTTGACTTCTGGTAGCCGCGAGCGCCAGCGAGTGGTGTTTCGACAATCGTCCAAATATCACGAGACGTTAGTATTATATGCCCGCGCCCAGGCACCCCAGCCACCACGCCGCCATTGACGCGCCGAGGAGCGCCGAGGAGCCCCAGAAAACGCCAGGTCTGCTGAGCAGTCCCGTGTGCGCTGAAGCTCGCCATGCACCGCTTGCGCGCTTGCCATACCTCCAGCCTGACGCACCGTAGACGCTCGATAACGTCACCTCGTTTTTACCTCCCCCCCCGTCTCACACTACGACGGCCACTGATTCTGACCTGATTTCTACCATGCAAACCAACCCTGCTCAATCCCCGCTCCCGCGCCACACGTGTGCCGCTGTCGCCATCCTGCTCCTCGTCGGACAGCTCGCCGCCCAAACCGCGCCCGCTCCCAAGCCAGTGACCGCTCCTGGCACGGGTCCCGCCCTGAGCGAGGAGACGGTCATGCTCTCGCCCTTCCAAGTCGCGTCTGACGCCGACAAGGGCTACCAGGCCCTGAACACGCTCTCGGGCACGCGCCTCAACTCGAAACTCGAAGACCTCGGCTCCTCGATCACGGTCGTCACCAAGCAGCAGATGACCGATCTAGGCCTGCTCGATATCAACGATGTGTTTCGCTACGAAGCCAGCACCGAGGGAACCGACAACTTTACGGGTTTCGTTCGCAACCGCACCGGCGGCGTCGGCGATCAGGTGCAGTCGAATCCGCAGCAGGCGAACCGCATCCGCGGTCTCGGCGCGGCGGGCACCAGTGGCCTCGGCGTCAACACCGCGTTCGGGAATTTCGCCACGAATAACGCCATTCCGTTCGATCCATACAATGTCGCAGCCATCGAGGTGTCACGCGGCCCGAACTCGAATCTCTTCGGTCTCGGCGCGGCGGCCGGCACCGTTAATGTGGTACCGACGCAGGCCAACCTTGAACGCAGAAGCTATAGCGCCGATGCGCGGTTCGACAGCTACGGCGGTCATCGAGAGAGTCTCAACATCAACATACCCCTTCTGCCCGGGAAACTTGCGCTGCGGGTCGCCAGCGTAAACGAGAGCAAGGGTTTTGAGCGCAAGCCCGCCTCCGAGCACATCCACCGCGAATTCGCCACCCTCCTTGCGCGCCCCTTCAAGAATACGACGATTCGCGCCACCGCCGAGCGTTACCGCAACGACTACCGTCGCCCGAACTCCATTACCCCGCGCGACACCACGACAGAGTGGAAAGCTGGCGGCAGCCCCACGTGGGATCCCACGACGCAGATCGTCACCTTCGCCAACGGCACGAAGGCCGGTCCCTTCGCTGCGGACAACGCTGCCGCGATCACCGTGCTGCCCGGCGTCACGACCGCGCTCTCGGCCTTCCCCGCCGGACTGATTGGCGGCTACAACGGTTTCTATGCCCACCCGACCATCTACGTGGATAACAACCGTATCCAAGCCTTCAACATCACGAAGACGAACAGCGCCGTCACCGGGACCGCGCTCCCCACCAACCCCTTCAACGGCGGCAATAGCACGTTGCGTTATCTTCAGACCGGCACCGATGTCATGCGGCGGTTCTCCATCCTCGGGCCGCAAGGCCTACCGCTCTATATCGTGAACGGCACGGCGGACCAATCCGTCTATGATTGGACCTCGCAAAACATCGTGGCCCCCAATCACGGCACCGATCTCGCCAAAACCTTCAGCGCCGAGATTGAGCAGATTATTTTCCACACCCCGACGCACCTGCTCGCTGCCCGCGCTGGCGGGTTTCAGCAAAAATACTCCAAGGACGACTATGGTTTCATCGATCTCCTCGAGACTGTGATTTACGTGGACGTGAACGAAAAGCAGCTCGACGGGACCGCCAACCCGTACTTCAAGCGCCCCTACGTTCAGGCCTCGTCACCATCGGTCAACTACCGCACCACCAATGCCGCCATCGTGTCCGCCGACCTCGCCTATCAGCTGACACCTTCAAACCTGCCGAGCTGGCTCAAGTGGATCGGTCAACAACGCTTGGGCGCCCACGCCGAGCAGAACTTCACTGATTCACGGGCGTTCACGCGGGCCCCGCGTGTCACCGACACCAACAAGGCATGGATTAACCCGACTGCCGCCCTCAATCTCGTCGGCGGCCAGACCATCGCGCAGCGCTGGTATCTCGGCGATAATCAGGGGCAGAACACGGATTACGGCGCTGCCGCCACTGAAAATATCAACGGCACATATCCGTTGACATGGTTCAACAACCGCACCGGCACTTGGATCAACGACCCGGTCACCGTGAGCGAAGAGCTCAACAACGGCCAGGGCGCGCGGCAACGCAACGAGGTCCGCACCTTCAATTTCACGTCGCAAAACTTCTTTCTGAAAGACCGGCTCGTGACGACCGTCGGTTGGCGGCGAGACCGCCAACGCCAGCGTACCGGCGCCGGAGCCTTTATCAACCCGACGACCGGCTTGGCTGACATGGCCAACACCAATGTGTTTGGTCCCGTGGTGAATTATTTTCCGACCGGCGGCGGCGGCCCGATCAATCTTCCCGGTTGGCAGGACCAAGCGGGCGACACCAAGACCTATGGCGCGGTCATCAAGGCGCTGAGCTGGCTCAATTTTCACATCAACAAGTCCGATAGCTTTGCGCCACAGGTCGTACGGCAGGCCGTGGACAGCATCGGCAACGTGCCGAATCCCCACGGCTATGCCACCGAGTGGGGAGTGAGTTTCACCGCCCTCCAAGGAAAGCTCAACGTACGGGTCAACCACTATCAGACGAAGGAACTCAATTCCCGCGGGAGCGAGGTGGGCACTCTGGGCAATCGCTACCTCGACATGGAAGGCCGGCCGGACGGCAATAACCTCATTCAAGTCTCGTCGTTCCGCTATTTTGCCACGCAGATTGCCCGGGGCCGTCTGGCCGCCCAAGGCATCGCGAACCCCACGGCCGCACAGCTCGATCCCGCCACGGCGAAGCTGATGGGCCTCTCGGAGGAAATGTACACCCGGCTCGTTTATTCTGGTCCGTCCCAGCCGCAGACCGTCGGCACCACCGACGTCAGCTCGAAGGGGTTTGAACTCGAGGCCACCTACAATCCCACCCGCAACTGGCGGATGAAATTCACCGGCGCGCAGACCCGCGCGCAGGACGATTCGGTGTCCCAAGAAATTTACAATTGGTGGCAGGCCCGCATCCCCGTTTGGACCGGCCTGCGGACCGATGTGGTGCCCGGTGACGGCAAGGGCCGCCTCTGGTGGGATACGCCCCCCGCGGACTACTTTGTCGGCGGAGAAACCCGCACTCCCCAGACTCGCTGGATCCAGGACCAGTTTGGTGCCTATTGGGCCGCATCCACCAATGCCGGCCGCCCGCGCACTCAGATCCGCGAATATCGTTTCACCGGTATTACCAACTACGATTTCACTCAGGGGCTGCTGAAAAACTTCAACGTCGGCGGCGCCGTGCGCTGGGAAAGCAAAGCCTCAATCGGATTTCTCGCGGGCCCAGCAGAAACGAGCGGCCCCTACCAAGGAGCTGTGCTCTTCCTCGACAACAACAAACCCGTCTGGGACAAGGCCCGCTTCTACACGGATCTATCCGCTGGTTACCGCTTCAAGCTACTCGGCGACAAGGTGCGCACCAAGGTCCAGCTCAACGTGAAGAACGCTTTTGAGAGCGGCCGCCTACAGCCGATCGCGATCAATCCGGACGGTAAGCCCTACGCCTATCGGATCATCGATCCTCGGCAGTTCATCCTGAGCGCCTCGTTCGAACTCTGATCTAGTCTATCCACCCAGTTCCTCACCCTGCCCCGCCCGTCGGAAGTCCGATCGGCGGGGCAGTTTTTTTGGGTGATGAATCCTCTCCGGCCAATCGTCCGCCCGTCTCGGACTTGCCGCGCCTCGCCGCTTACCTAGCGACGCACCCGACCATCGCTGCCACCGCCCAGCCCAACCACTTGGCCTTCGCGTCGCCGTCAGGTTCCCGACCTGCTTCCCCCAACACGACCGCAGTGACAGCGCCGACACCGACACCCGCGCCAACCGCTCCCGCCGCCCCCTGTGCGAAGAAAAAATCCGCCGACCACCCCCGGCATCACGACTCCAGAATACTTGAGTCCAGATGCTGGATAATCAGCTCCTGCACCGTCGCCAAAAACAGGTAGCACATAAACGCCTTCCGCACGGGCTCAGCAAATTTCATCATGTCCACTTCGCCCGTTTCCAGCGCTTCGTCGCCCATGGGCAGGAGAAAATGCTCCCGCACCCGCAGCCGCACCGCCGCACAGGCCCGCACGATCATCTCGGCGTTTTCTTCGTCAAACGCGACCACGCCTTCGGTGAAAAATTCTCCGTCAAACAACGCGAGCAGCAGCTCGACATCGCCGGACTGCGCCACGAGCAACTCCGCCACCCAAGCGTCCCGAAACTCTTCGTCGAGATCCGTCAGCGCCAGTGGTGCGGCCAGACGCTCGCGCAGCCCGTCGCCGAGCTCGCGGATCACGTCCAACAAGGGAGCGACCACTGGCAGACTTAACTTCACCTCAATGCGCTTCATCGGATTCGAGCACCGCCGTGAGATGCCACTGTTGCAAAGCGAAAACGTACGCCTCCGCCCGTTCGCGCAAGCCCACCCACACCACCGACCGTCCGCCCTCGTGCACCTCCAGCATGTGCTTGCGGGCCGTCGGCTCGTCGAAACCAATGACTTTCTTAAACACGAGCACGACGTAAGACATGAGATTGACCGGATCATTCAGCACCACGACACGCCACACGCCATCGAGCTGAAGCTCGTTCTGCACGCTGTGCTTGGGAAGACTACTGGAGTAAATTTCGCTCACGGAACGGTGAGTGAACACGCCGGATTCGCGTGCGCAAACGGAATTCTCTTTCCCAGCACAATCCCCAAGATTTTCTTGCCTCGACAGAATCCCGCGATCGGTAATTTGCCGCTGAATGACGCAAGCAGCTAAAAACAGGGGGCTCATGGCTCACTTACTCGCGGCTCTCGGCGCTGGGGGCCGGACTCGACCGCAGGCCTCGCCGGCGATTGTACTGCTCCTCATCGCCATGACGATCACCGCCTACTGGGGTGTCGGCCAGTGCGGTTTCGTGAATCTGGATGACGATGCCTACGTCGAACACCAACCAATGGTGAATCAAGGGCTTCGTCCTGCGGCCATCGTCTGGGCATGGACCGCCGTGCATAGCAGCAACTGGCACCCGCTCACCTCCCTCGCCCACATCGTTGACTGCGACTTGTTCGGATTAAACCCTCTACCGATGCACGGGGTGAGCGTGGTCTGGCACATCCTCAATACCGTACTGGTCTATTTCGTCTGGCGAGCGTTGACCGGCGCGACCTGGCGTTCCGCCATCGTCGCCGCCTTGTTCGCTTTGCACCCTTTGCACGTCGAATCCGTCGCCTGGATTTCGGAGCGCAAAGACGTGTTGAGCACTTTTTTTTGGTTAGTCGGCCTCGCCCTCTATGTTGGCTACGTCCGACGCCCCAGCGTCATTCGCTACGCCTTAATCGCTCTCGCTCTGATTTTGGCACTGCTCGCCAAACCGATGGCCGTTACCTTCCCCTGCACCCTGCTGCTACTCGATCTTTGGCCCCTCCGGCGTTGGCCGACCCTAGGATGGTGGGTGCTACTCCGAGAAAAAATCCCGCTCTTCGTCATCGTGTTCGCGCACAGCATCGCGACTTTCTTCGCCCAGCACTCGTCCGGAGCGGCTGATTTCGGTCAACGTTTCTCGCTCGCTGACCGACTCGGCAACGCCGTGGTGGCTTATGTGCGCTATCTTGGAAAAACGTTTTGGCCGGACTCGCTCGCTCCGTTTTATCCGCATCCCGGCCAATGGCCTGCTTGGACCGTGGTTGGATCGTTGGCGGTGTTAGCGACGATCAGCATCGTGGCGTGGAGACTACATCGAACCCACGGCTGGTTCGCTTTCGGTTGGTTATGGTATCTCGGCACACTGGTTCCCGTCATTGGAATCGTGCAGGTCGGCGCACAATCGATGGCTGACCGTTACACGTATGTTCCCCTGCTTGGCATCTTTACCCTGATCGTCTGGGGAGCCGCCGCACTCGCCACGCATAGGCCGACACTGCGACGCGCCTTCATCGGCATGGCGATCGTCGCCGTGAGCTGCAGCGGGTTCCTGACCCAACAACAAGTATCGGCCTGGGAAAACAGCATGAGCCTCTATGAACGCAGCATCGCAGCCGGCCAAGATAACGCGACCGTCCGCTACCTACTCGCAGTCGCCACTCAAGCGGCCGGTCGACCTGAAGCCGAGGCCGTCGCGCACTATCGACGCGCCTTGGCCTTCGAGCCCGACTACATCAACGCCTCCACCCAGCTCGCTATCCTCGCGATCAATCACCAACGAATCGACGAAGCCCGCCAGCTCCTGGAAGCAAACCGGCGCGCGCAACCTCTGAACCCCGGCGTTCACGTCAACCTGGGATCGTTTTTCTCCGGCCAGAATCAACGGGAAACGGCCATCATCCATTTCAACACCGCACTGCGGCTCAAACCCGATCATCCCGATGCGCACCGCGAACTCGCCAAGCTCGCTGTCACGGAGCAGCGCTACGAGGACGCGATTGTTCACCTTGAGTCATTGGTCAAAGCCCTCCCCTGGGACCCAATCGCGCTCTGCGAGTTGGGCACGCTCCACGCCAATCTCCAGCGTTTCGAGCGCGCTCGGGTGTGCTTGGAGCGGGCCGTTTGGATTAATCCAAACTACCCGCCCGCGCGCGAGAATCTCCGGATCCTCCAAAGCCTGATGGACGCCAAGCGCTAGCCGATCGCCTGCAACCGCGCCTCCGTCACCGCCGCCGCCAGCTTCGCCTCGATCTCCGTCAACGGAACCTTGGCCACATCTTTTTGCGCGCGCCATTTCATTTCAACGATTCCGTCCTTCAAGCCCTTGCTGCCAATCGTCAGCCGCAGCGGAATCCCGATCAGATCGGCATCCTTAAACTTCACCCCGGGACGCTCGGCGCGATCGTCAACGAGCACATCGGCACCCGCACCTTCTGCTGCGGTAGCGAGTTTCTTCGCGAGATCCATCATTTCGGGCAGTTGCGGGTCGAGCACACAGATCAGCACCTGAAACGGAGCGACATTCCACGGCCAGACGATGCCGTCGGCGTCGTGGCTTTGTTCGATCACCGCCTGCATCGTACGGCTGATGCCGATACCATAGCAGCCCATCACCA
>Ga0114969_10004169_pt1 | contig 11478 bp, 9 predicted proteins | sample M_130807_MF_Meta_FD_87316 | JGI IMG/M metagenome (GOLD analysis project Ga0114969, IMG submission 87316) | Freshwater microbial communities from Lake Montjoie, Canada to study carbon cycling - M_130807_MF_MetaG | ecosystem: Environmental > Aquatic > Freshwater > Lake | place: Lake Montjoie...
CATGAACATGGGCGCTGAGGACGAAGGAATGGGCTACGAGGACGAAGCAATGGACGATGAGATGGCCGACCTCTATGAGTCGCTCTCTGCCCTTCTTGAGAAAGAGGGTGATGACGAAGCGGAAGAGGAAGAAGACGAAGATGAAGACATGCCCGTCGAGCCTACGGGCGAAGACGAAGACGAAGACGAAGACGAAGAGACTGCTGACGACGCTGGCGGCGTGGATACGACCCCGGCAGACGGTGGCGATGTCGCTGCTGGAATCGCGCAGCTAGAGACAGAAATGGGCGAGCTCAAGGACATGCTGCAGCAGCTCATGTCAATGCAGGGTGGCGGTGCTTCCGCACCTGACGATATGCCTCCTGCACCTGCAGGCGGCGAGAAGCCTCCGGGAGCAGCAATGCCTCCCTCACCTTCTGAGCGTGTTTACAAGGTCGATGAGGCTGCACTGCTTCGTGAACTTCGCGCATTACGTGAAGGCGCGCAGGGTTTTAAGAAGCCTGCCAAGAAGATCAAGGGTGCTCTTCCTGAAGCGTCTGAAGAAGACGAGGGAATGGCAGACGACGAGATGTCTGACCTCTACGAGGAGATGGACGACCTCGACGGTGATCCCACTGACGAAGGTGTCAAGAGTGGCAAGATGCCATCTCACACCAAGGGTCATGGCGCAAAGATTTCTCCCCCGTTCGCTAATATGGCGGGATCAAAGGTCATGAAAGAAAATCGTGACCTCAAGGTTAGCTTAGTGAAGCACGCTGAGGCTGTTGACAGTCTCCGTGGGCAGCTCACTGAGATGAACCTGTTCAACGCGAAGCTTCTGTACGTGAATAGGCTCCTCCAGGATCGCGAACTTTCCGATGCACAACGTCGGAACATCATCGAGTCACTCGATCGCGCCCGGAGTCTACGTGAGGTGAAGCTGTTATACAAGGGTCTGTCTGAATCGATCGGTCGCAAGACCATGTCGAACAAGCGCCCTGAGTCGGTCAATGAATCGGTTGGCAGCAGGGCGGTCAGCCCGACCTCTCGTCCGCTTGCAACTTCAGGAGTTCGCCTGAATGAAGCAGTCGAAGTTCATCGCTGGGCAGTTCTTGCTGGTATCGGATCTAAGGCCTAAATCACCCACAATCAGTTAGGAGAATCAATCATGAGCAGGTCATTTTCACTTGAGCAGCTCTCAGAGGGCATCAAGCAACGTCATCTCGGAACCGTCAACAAGCGCCTCGTCGAGAAGTGGAACCGTACAGGTTTGCTTCGCGGCCTCGAAGGTCAACGCCGTGAAAACATGGCGTCGCTCCTCGAGAACCAGGCAGCCCAGCTCCTCCGGGAAGCTAACTCTATCGGCGCTGGTGGCGGTTCCGGTTCAGAGTCTGGTGACATCCGCGGTTTCACCAACATCGCCTTCCCCATCGTCCGTAGGGTTTTCGGCGGCCTCGTCGCCAACGAGCTCGTGTCGATCCAGCCGATGAGCCTCCCTGCCGGGTTGCTCTTCTACCTGGACTACACCTACGGTAACAGTGTCGGCGGTGACGGCGGCACTACTGCCTCCACCTACACGGCAGGCCAGTCAATCTACAACAGCCCCACTGGCAAGGGAATCCAGAGCGGATCTCTCGCCACCGGCGGTCAGTACGATCTGGTTGGTACTTCCTTCTCGAAGGTGCACACCACCTCGCAGGTTACCGTGCTCGCGCGCGGTGCTTTCGCTGGCACCTCGGTCATCACCGACAACAAGCTCGCCTTCGCGACGGGTTCTGACGGCAAGTTCTTGCAGTTCGATCCGCAGATCACCACCCTGATCGAAGACGACGCTGCGACGAACGGTGCTTTGGACGCGACAGGCCGCTTCCAGTTCCTGGTCCTCCAGGCATCGGATTTGGCCTCTCTTGACTCGACCAACGTCAAGTCGCTCTCCCTCTTCTCGACCCAGGCGGGCACGGCGAACTTCGGTCTCCGCGCTCTTCCGGACTCGATTCAGGGCGGAACCGGCATTCTTAACGTTCGTCGTCTCAGCCAGCTGGGAACCTTCAGCGGTGGCGTGTTCACCCCTGATCCCTTGGTCGACCCGAGCACAGCAACTGCAGCGATCCTCACCGTCGTCACAGGTGCCTACGGCATCGCTGCTAACACCTCTAAGGCTACCAACGCTATCACCGCGTCCTACCCCAAGGCGGACGTATTTAGCGCCAACAGCACTGACGGCTCAGCCCTGACTGTGCCGGTGTTCGAGTCTGACTTCGGTACGACTCCTTCACCGACCATTCCTGAAATCGACATCAAGATCGAGAGCATCGCGGTGACTGCCACCACGCGCAAGTTGCGCGCCAAGTGGTCGCCGGAACTCGCTCAGGACCTGAACGCTTACCACAGCCTCGACGCTGAGGTGGAGCTCACTCAGATCCTGTCCGAGCAGATCGCTCTCGAAATCGATCGCGAGATCCTGAATGACCTGCTCACTCAGGCGAAGGGTGCGAACTTCTTCTGGTCGCGCGCTCCTGGCAAGTTCGTTAACAAGACGTCTGGCCTCGAGTTCGTTCGCAACTCGTCCCTTACCCCGGGTCCTGCCTTCACCGGCACGGTTCGTGAATGGTACGAGACTCTCATCGAGACGATCATCGATGTGGCGAACGAGATCCATAGGAAGACACTGCGCGGCTCGGCGAACTTCATCGTCGTCGGACCCGACGTGGCAACGATCCTGGAAGCCTCGATCTTCTACAAGCCGTCATACAGCATTGATGGATCCGGCCAGGTCGGCTCTTCAATGTCCATCGGCGCTGACAAGGTCGGTACCCTGAGCAACCGCTTCACAGTCTACAAGGATCCGTACTTCCCCCGGAACAAGATCCTGGTCGGCTTCAAGGGCGGTAGCTACTTGGAAACCGGCTACGTCTACGCTCCGTACGTCCCCTTGATTGTCACGCCCACCATCTTCGCTCCCGAGGATTTCACCCCGCGCAAGGGTGTTATGACTCGCTACGGCAAGAAGATGGTTCGCGCCGACTTCTACGGTACGGTCACTTGCATGGACATGAACATCATCTAGTCGTGCGGTAGCCCAGCTCGCTGAGAGCTAAACGGCTGCAAATCAGAGTGGCGCCCCCTAAAAAGGGCGCCACTCTTATTTTTAGATCCTCACTTACACCACATCGCGACCTGACCAGTGTATAATCACCATACAAGCTGGTGATGACATGGTGTGCGGCATCTGCGGAGGTGAGTTCGAGACGGGAAAGCGTCTGTCAGACCACATCAAGAAGGCGCACAGCCTGCGCGGTGAGGAATACACGATCCAGTGCTGCTACAGCGGCGTTCGACCCACGTGCGTTTCGTGCGGTGCGATGACCAGATACACATCCTTCAGCTTTAAAGAGCACTGCATCGGCTGTAAGGATGTTGCAGCGGCGTCCGGGGGTAGGCGGGGAGGAAAGGCGCCTGCCTGGAATCGAGGAAAGACAAAGGAGACTGACGACAGGATCCAACAGCAAGCCGTTATGTTCAAGGGCGCAGGAAATCCCTTCTTTGGACTGCGGCACAGCCAGGCCTCAATTGAGAGGATCAGGGTGAGCAAGAGGATCACACCCCAACAGCTCTCAGAGAGGATCACTTCACGACCGGGCCTCACGACAGATATCGCCTATGGTGAGTACACCTCCCGTCAGCGCCAGTACCTGCCATTCAGGTGTGACGTCTGCGGCGTGACATCCCAGAAGACGTTGCAGGCATTCGAGAGAGGATCACTCTGCAGTAGGTGTCATCCTAACTCGTCCTCACAAGCTGAGCTGGAGATCGGCGACTTCATTCAGTCTCTCGGATTCGAGGTATCTAGGAACAACCGCAGGGTCATCTCTCCCAAGGAGATCGACGTCCTGGTGGAAGAAAGGAGCTTCGGACTTGAGTACGAGGGTCTGTTCTGGCACAGTGAGGCCGGAGGCAAGGCGCCCAGCGCGCACCTCCACAAGACAAGAGAATGCGAGAGGATGGGCATCGCTCTACTTCGTGTGTACGCCGACCAGTGGAGGACAAAGAGGCCTATCGTCGAGTCAATGGTGCGTCACAGGTTAGGACTCAGCAAGAACAGGATCCACGGGAGACAGTGCACCGTGGCTGAGGTGTCTGGGCAGACGGCAGCACACTTCATGGACAGGTCGCACATGTACGGCTCAACCGCTGCTGGAAAGGCATTTGGCCTCACATGCAATGGAGATCTAGTTGCAGTAATCACACTTCGAGTTCCACGACAGCGTCGGCACAGAGAACTAGGCCTCGTAGAGATAGCGAGGTTCGCCTCTGCGCCCAACACAGTCGTCCTGGGCGGCTTTCAGAAGCTGCTGCCGCATGCTGACGAGTGGGCGAGAGCACGTGAGTTCAGCGGAATGATCAGCTATGCTGACCTGGACACGGGAACAGGCGGTGTGTACCTCAAGGCGGGCTTTGATCTCATAGGAGAGACTGGTCCATCGTACTGGTACACCAACGGTGTCGACAGGCTTGATCGGTTCAAGTACCGAGCAAAGCAAGGAAGGTCAGAGCGAGAAGTTGCTGGTGAGTCGGGTGTCTATCGGATCTACGGTGCAGGAAGCAGGATCTTCACTCGTAATTTTTGAAGTTCATTGTGTATCAAATGTGCTCACCTACTCTAATAAAGATTGTACTATTAGGAAAATTGGCGGGTCACTCTTCACGGAGTGGCCCGCTTTTTCATGGAATGAAGTTGTACATCCCGTAATTAATATGGTATATTAATTACGGAGGTAAGAAATGGAAGCTGCAATCAAGTCTCAAATGTCGCCAGGTCGTCTTTATGTGTGTGAGCACGACATTAGGGTCAAAGGTCATCTCGCAGACGGAAGAGAGGCCTTCGCAACTCTCGTGCAGGGAACGCCTGTCATTGCACTCCACGGAAAATGTGGAGAGGAGGCCATCATGGCAGATGGCACGATAATTGCATTTACGTGGGGAACACCTGGTTGGCAGACTCTTTTTCTGGACGTGAGTGGCAGCCAAGAATCGAGTCTCTCTTAGCTGCAAGAGACACAAAGGCAGCGGAGTCTGGTAAAGGGCATAGATAGAGATTAAGCCCAGACTCTTATGCTGATATCCCCGGCAGTCTGGAAGCATGGGATCAAGTAAATCATGCCTAAGATCAAGTACACAGCAGAGAAGGGTCTCGTTCAGGAGACCGGTTCCGGCGTCGACTTCCAGACCGACAGCCTCTCATTCAATGCCATGCCTTTCTCACCGGTTCAGCCGATTGCGGCTGCTGCTACTGTGACCTCTCCTGGCGTCTATACGATCGCCGGTGGATCACCTACAGCCGTCGTCATGCCGCTCGCAGCGTCACACCCCGGTGCGACCTTCGTGTTTCGCAGCGCTTCAGCCCAGGCTCACTTCCTTACAGGATCAGCTGAGACTGTAGGCACTCCGGTGTTCGTTGGTCAGCAGGGCGCACTGCCCGCCGGCGTCGGAAGCAAGCTCACCTTCGCGGCCTCCTCTGGTACCTCCGTGGTGATCGTGTCGGACGGCAGCCGCTTCTGCATCACAGCAGGCTCAGGCTCAATCTCACTGTCCGAGTCACTCCCGGCGTAGTGCCGGTCTAGGAGAAGACCATGGGTTTTAGACCACTCAACGAGCAGGAACAGGCTCTCATCGCGGGCGCAGCCAAGAAGGCGGCTGAAGCCGCTGCGGCGAAGACTATGCCTAGTGTTGTTAGTCCTACTCCCGAGGTCACAAAAGATGAGGTCACTGATACAGTTGCAGCGGAAGAAACTTCTGTCGTAGCTCCCGTCAAGACCCCATTCAAGAAGAAGTCGACCTAGTCGATCTCTCTTCGAAGCCTGTAAGGCGGCCCTTCGTGGCCGCCTTACTTGTTTTTGAGATGTCAGGTCACAGAATATCTTGTCTCCCTCCTACCTAAGATGATATGCAACTTACTGAAAGCGAGCTGCGAGAGATCATAAGGCGCTGCCTCAAAGGCAGCATTGATCCTGATCGCCCTGCTGCAGACCAGCAGTTCTGCCTGTATTCGAAGAAGAAGAATCCGAAGACAGGACAGAGGCGTCTTCTCGGTAGACATAACAGTCTAGAAGACGCACTTGGGCAGGAGCGACTCATCCAAGCCATAAAGCACGGAAAATAATGTCCACTTTTACAACCACGCTTAATCCTACGCCTTTTGCCGCTTTTGATACTGATGCTGCGTTTCAGGCAGATGCTGACTCAATGGTCACGTTTGTCAAGCGTAAGCTCGGTGATGACATCCTCTCAGTAGAGCTAACAAAGAAGCAGATCTGGGCCTGCTTTGAGGAAGCTGCTCTAGAGTACAGCTCTATTATCAATCAATATCAGGCTAAGTCGCAAATTGGGACCTTCCTCGGAACTGCTACAGGCTCTATGTCTGGGTCAGAGGAGCGGTACCCGAGAGAGTCACTTGAGTTCCTCAACCGCTTTGCGGAACCCTATGCGACAGAGGCTGGCGTTGGAGGATCGTACAACTCGCTAAGTGGGTCAATTGCTCTCGAATCAGGAAGGCAGGACTACGACATCTACACTGAGCTGAAGGATAGCACAGATACGCTGATTATCAGCTCATCCATGAACCCAGATGGTCCTGGAAATGGAAAGATGAGGATCCTAGAGGTGCTTCATTTCAGCCCGCAGGCTGCTTATCGCTTCTTCGATACGTCATCTGCGGTCAACTATCTGAACAACGAATTCTCATTTGAGTCTTTCACGCCAGAGACGATCTTCTACGTTTTGCCTGTGTTTGAGGACATTCTGCGTGCTGGGATGCTCGACGTTTCCAATAGAGTTCGTAGGTCTAACTACTCCTATCAACTCATGGGCACCAAGCTCCGGATCTTTCCTACGCCCTCTGTTAACCTTCCTAAGAACCTCTTCCTCAGGGTGAGGTTTAGGATGGACCCGCTCAATCCGCCTCGTCCAGATCCAACCACGTATGGTGTGTCAAACCTCTCAAACATTCCGTTCGGTAATTTGACGTATAGCCGTGTCAACTCAATTGGTAGACAGTGGGTAAGACAGTACGGGCTGGCTCTTTCAACAGAACTTCTTGGAACGATCAGATCGAAGTTCTCGTCTGTGCCTATTCCTGATGCTGATCTAACCCTCAATGGTCCGGATCTTATTTCACGTGGCAGAGAAGACAAGAAAGAGCTCAGAGACAAGCTCAAAGAGATGCTTGAGACTTTGACCTATGACAAGATTGCAGAGACACAGGCATTGAAAGCAGAAAACATCATGAAACACCTTAAGACGATCCCCGTTCCCGGCGGGAAGATCATCACAATGGGCTAATAGATGTCACGTCTCTTCATTACAAATCGTGAGATCGACTTCGTGAGTGACATCACAAAGGAGATCATCAAGGATGTCATTGGCCAGAAGATCTTCTACTACAATATCTCTCTGATAAAGTCCAAGGTGCATGATCTGTATGCAGAGGCACCGGACAAGATTTTCGAGATGCCAATTGTCATTGACTGTCGAGTCAAGTGGATCTCACCTGAGATTCGAACAAACAACTTCGGCACTGAGGAGTACTACAAGCTCGAGGCATACGTCCAAGGTAGAGACATGATCCAAAGAGGAATCAAGCTTAGCATTGGTGACTTTTTCTCTTACGGCAGCGTGTTCTTTGAAGTTACCTCTCTTTTTAATATGAGAAACCTCTTCGGACAAGTTGAGCATATCGATGGCTGGAAGCTCATGGGGACTCAGTCACGCCAAAGCAATTTCGTGTCAAAGGTGTTTGGACCCACTTCAGAAGAACATACAGATGCTGATGCAATTCAGACTGACTTCAATCAGCAGCGTGGTTTTGCTCAGAATGATGAAGGTGGCACAGGAGACATGAGAGACCTTGTTAGAAGAGGGGTCCTTGATCCTCCTATCTCTGGTCCTGCGAAGGTCAAGAAAAACTCTGAGAGCTCTTCAGATGATACTTCCTTCTACGACGAGACTTAGCAATGTCAAAAAGCACAGGTCACAATGATGGATTTGTCAACGATCACAAGATCCCTACGGGACGTGAGGGCGACAATGTTCCTGATGACTTCTACATTCCTCCCGCAGGAATTGAGGATGCTGATCGTGCTGTCTACGACATGTTTGACTCTCAAATCCCGTTTCAGGTAGTCCAGCGAGGAAAGCAAGGGGCACTCACGCAACCCGCCAGAGGAGCAACTGAGGCTGTCGTTAAAGTTCCTGTGATCTTTGCCACGGGTGAGCGTTTTGCACATGTCAAAAAGCTTCTTCCGTTCAGAGATGACAACAACACGATTATCCTGCCTCTCATCTCTATCGGCAGAAAGAGTCTTGAGATCGGTACACCGCAGATCATGCCTGGCATAACGCATCGCGGCGTCAGCGATTTTGTGCTGACCAGAAAGCTCGCACGTGAGGATGCAGACTATCAGCGGTTGATCAACAAGCTCAGGTACAAGAATGCACCTGACATCGCATCACGCTCCAATTTCGCGTTGCAAGACGTAGCACCCGGTAGCCAATCATCTCCTGGCACAATTGCCTCAAGAAGAAATGGTGGCAACCTGTCATATGTTGATCCCGTAGATGATGACCCACTTCTCACACGAATTGGGGACAATATCTTTGAGATCATCACCATGCCCTACCCCGTGTTTTTCTCAACGTCGTACGAGGTCACATTCTGGTCGCAGTTCACACAGCATATGAATTCAATGATCGAGATTCTGGCGACTGCGAGAACAGGCATTGGTCAGGAGTACAAGATCAAGAGCAAGAAGGGCTACTTCTACATCGCAGAACTCGCGCCTGCAGTCTCTCTCAACAACAACACAGATAACTTTGCAGATGAGGAGAGAATCATCAAGTCCACATTCACGCTGAACGTGATGGGCTACATCATTGCAACCCAGCATCCAGGTCAGACCTCGCCATTCAGGCGGTTTCTATCAGCACCTACGATCGACTTTCAGACTATCCAAACCTCGGGCGAAGTTGAGGTTCCAGTCGACAATAGCGTCCCATCCGGTGATGAGTCTAAGTTTATGCTGAGTGATCTTAAAGAAATTGATGAGAGAGGAAGAGACATCATTGGACGAGGCGAAGAGACTGCTACTGTGCCAGACACGATAGCAGATCCATTTACAGGATCCCGTGTCAAAATCTTGCATCAAGTCCCACGAAGAGGTGAGACTGCCGCCTCAGGAAGGCTAGTTGTCGATCTAGAAAAGATCGGACGATGATACTTGCATTCCTTCTCAATACTTAGAAGGTCTACAAAACTGCGGGAGCGTTTTTAATGGCTGAGCAGACCTTTCTATCACCCGGATTCTTCGAAACCGAAATTGATCTCACACAGCGTGTCCAGCAAGTAACTGGAACTCCCGGTGGGATTGTCGGTACAGCTGAGAAGGGTCCTGCATTTGTTCCTGTGACTATCGGCTCTTTCACTGACTACCAGAATAAGTTCGGTGGTCTTGATGATGACAGGCCTTCCTCGTATGCTGCGTATGAGTTTCTGAAGAACAAGACTGCCCTCACGTTCGTCCGTGTCCTCGGCGCAGGAGGAAATGCCACACTCTCTGACATATCTGCGACCAACACGCAGGGCATCGTCAAGAATGCTGGGTTCAAGCTTACACCGACCCAGGTCACATATGCCAGTCTTGACCGGCGTCACATGGGTGCTATGCATTTTGTTGCGGCTAAGCATATTGTCTCCGCCAATGAGACGATCGGCTTCCCTGTATTCAGCGATAACTTGTCTTTCAATGTTGGAACCACGCCTGGATCCGACACGGCGACCATGATTCGCGCCATGATCTTCGTTCCCTCGGGAACAAGACTTCAAGTACTTGATCATGACCAGAACTACACGCCTGCGAATGCGCTGGATGATACAGCAGCAATTGGAACAGCTGACTTGACCAACGGTATGGCAGGCAAGTTCAAGCTTGTGATATCCTCCTCAGCACCAGGATTCGATACCGTGGCTGGCAAGACAGGCATTCGTATCTACAATGCCTCACTTGATCCAAGAAGCAGTGACTATATCTACAATATTCTGAACACAGATCCAAATGCCTTCCAGAAAGAGCAGCATCTATTGTATGCTCACTTTCCTGTTGAGAAGGAGCTCGCTGACGTCACTTCTACCGGGCAAGGTGTTGCCATCCTGTCTGGAAGCAGCAGGATCTCCTCTGATTCTGGAAATAATACGCAGACTTTCCTTAATGCTTTTGGAAGATTCGACTCAAGATATCGCGCTGCTCGCACTACAAGCTTTATCTCACAACCTTTCGGAAGTACCGAGCACGACCTCTTTCACTTCGAAGCACTTGACGACGGTAGCGTCGGAAATACTCAGGTTAAAGTCTCTATCGCGAACATTCGAAAGTCAGAGGATCCCAACAATCCTTATGGAACTTTCGATGTCTTAGTACGTCGTTTTAGCGACTCTGACTCAAATGTCCAAGTCCTTGAGCAATTCTCACAGTGTGATCTTGATCCTCAAAGCGACAAGTATGTGGGTCTCATCGTTGGCGACCGCAAAGTCTATTACAACTTTGATGCTGAGAATGAGAATGAACGCCGTTTCATAGTGTCTGGCAGATACGCCAACAAGTCAAACTTTGTTCGTGTCGTTCCGTCAAGCGGTGTGGTCAATAAGACAGTTCCTGCTGCCTCGCTTCCTTTTGGATTCCGCGGCATTCCTGTGATCAAGACGAATGACACACTAACTGACACAGCATCACCTATTGCTGGATTAGGCTCAGCTGGCGCTGCCGGTACTGAGAGACTTGGTGTCAATAAGAATGCTCCTTTGTCTGACCCCGATTTCCAGTATGCAATTCTGCCCCCGGTTCCTTTACGGTTTAAGGTCACGCGCGGATCAGTTTCAACTGCAGGAAATTACACAGGTGAGATTGGTGTCAATGAGACAGTTGATGCCAATCTCTTCTGGGGTGTGAAGTTTGAGATGACACCTGACTCGAATGTCGTGCCATCATCTGTCCTCGATTCCAATTCTAGCTCTGACAAGAATCTTCTTATCACTAGCTACTCTAGCTTTCTGGGAATCCAGAAACTTGACACACTTGTGACAGGATCGGGTGCTGACTCTTTCAGCAACAACAAGTTTACACTTGCGCGTGTCGCACTTATGAACGCGCCTGTAGGGACAAGCATTGCAAGTGCACTTACAGGCACTGCAGATGAGCATATGCTTGGTACTGCTTACATCAGAAATGGTGTTCCGGCAGCTGCTACCTACACAATTGAGGATCCACAAGCAGCAGGTTACAACAGAATCACCTTTGCTTCGATTCTTGCTCTAACAAGCTCTGTCTACTTCAACAGGTTCAGCAATTACGCTAAGTTCACCAACTTCCTCTACGGCGGATTTGATGGTGTTAACATCCTCGACAAGGACATGGCGTATTTGAATGATCGTTCGACATCTGCAGACGGGGG
>Ga0114969_10004173_pt1 | contig 11470 bp, 17 predicted proteins | sample M_130807_MF_Meta_FD_87316 | JGI IMG/M metagenome (GOLD analysis project Ga0114969, IMG submission 87316) | Freshwater microbial communities from Lake Montjoie, Canada to study carbon cycling - M_130807_MF_MetaG | ecosystem: Environmental > Aquatic > Freshwater > Lake | place: Lake Montjoie...
CTACCCTTTCAAGGTAGCTACTCTGGGTTCGAGTCCCAGTGGGGTCATTTCGGATTACTCTAACAAAGGAGATAAAATGTTATCTGAAGGAAAACTTTTGTGTGAATCTAAATACGGCGAACCTAGGTATTACGATGAACAAGCAGATGGAACTTATTTGGTATACGGACCCTCTCATTTTGTTCGTACAGTAAAGGGACAGTTTGATTTTGAAGGTGGACCATACCTGTCGGCAGGTGATCCATTTATTATTGAAAAGAAAAAAATAGGAATTATTCAAAATGTTGTGTATTTTGATGAAGGGCCAGAAGATTTGACTTGTTGTAAAATCACATTAAAATAAATATGAGTATGGTAATAAACACAATTTTCTGGTTTTCTTTGGCTTGCATTCTTGCCTCTGGTTCTGTATGGTTATATTACTTTGGGTATAATAGGGGCTATTCACATGGGCATCACAGTGGATTATCTCTAGGAATGTTTAAAGCATACGAATCTATTAATAAAAAAAAAATAAAAGAAGAAACTAAACGAGAAGAAATAAAATGGATGAATTAGAGGAAATTAAAAAAGAAGTGGCTAACCTTAAACATCAGGCTATAATTATTGTGAAACAGATTAAGGATATGGAACGATACATTAATCAGTTTGTTCGTGTTAATGTTCAACCACAAGAAAATCCACAACAAAACTCTTGACATTACTGCCAATTCGGTTACAATCTATTTGCGGGATAGTAGACCAATGGCAGAGTCAATTGACTTAAAATCAATACAGTGTGGGTTCGAATCCCACTTATCTCACTTTACTAAAGTTTTATTTAAGTTAGGCATGTTTAGGTAAAACTTACATATTCATCATGCTTTTGAAAGGTCATACAAATGACTACACTTTTTCAGAATGATACTACGAAGATGTCGCGCCTCTATAATTTCCTCCGTACAGGAAAGCCTGTCACTCCCGGTCTTGCCCGAAGTCGTTTCGGTGTTAAGAACTTGCGTGCTACGGTTAGCGATATTCGGGAAGTTCTCCATGAGAACAACCCAAAGTTCACTATTGTTCGTGGAGAAACCAATAACGGTACAAGCAACTATCGCTTGGCTCGTATTGCTCGTCCACACCGCTAATCCTCACAGGATTGCATGAGATTGGGGGGTTGAAAAACCCCTCAATCTATTATGAAAGTGCTTGTTTTTATAAATAGTAGTGATCGGGCAGAGACGGTGTCAGTGAGAACTTACGCTACTCATGCTGCAAGGAACTTCGCTACCTTTCGATCTTCATAGTGATCAAAGACCCGTAAGGGTCTTTGTTCTTATAAATACTCAGTCAAGAGTAAAAAGGATTAAAATGAACCCACAATATAAAGAAATTAGCTACCACCAATTAATGAAAAAAATTGAAGTTTTAAATGAACTTAATACCGATCAAAAATGGTTTTATAATAAATTATCAGAAGCTGGTGGTGCTTTTGGTAGTCCAGAAAAAGATAAAAAAATGATGGATGCTAAAAGAAAATATCAACTTGTAAAAGATAATAAACTTTCAACCGAAGAACAAATACAAAAAGCACAAGATATCTTACACAATGAAATAGATGCTATTAATAGTGCACCTGATGAAGAAAGTGAGACAGCTTCAAGTACAGATGCAACTCTAGATGGAGAGAAGACGGGCGATAGTAAGGATGGAAAATCTGGCATTTTGGGTAGCCTAGCAAGTATCTTACATCCCAAAAATTTGTGGGGTGCTTATAAGTCAGCTATAAAAAATAAAATGTCAAGATCGGAAGGTATTGGATCATATTTACTTCCTAAATCACAAAAGGATACTGACGGTTCTAGAAAAATGACACAAAATGATTGTGCTCAATTAAAACTAGATACTATTCCAGGAAAATGGCCTTCAGTAAAAGAACGTTATGGATGTAACAATTAATACCAAATCCTCTACATCATGTGTGTTTGCTTGCTCTGGACCATCATTAAATAAACTAGATCCATTTTCTTTAGGATTGCCTGTTGCTGTTATTAGTACAGCAATACGAAAAATACCAAATCCCGATTACTGGGTATATTCTGACTATATAAATGAAATGCATGGTGTTGAGGGAAAAACTGCCTTTGAAAATCCTAACATCTCAAAGATTACACAAAAGGGAAAAGAAAAAGGTTACGGGGCAATGGTTGGGAAAAATATAACATCATACGAATGTGAACTAACCAATAGACACTACGATAGATCAAATGTATTTCAATCAGGAAAAATCTTTTCAAAGGGTCCTCATAAATCTATATCATTTGGTATTCAATGGGCGCATTCAGTAGGATTTAAAAATATTATATTTTGTGGAAATGACCTACAGGCAAATTCTTTAGAAGAAAAATACTGTTATCCTGTTCAATCATTTGATATTAAAAAGAAACATAATTTTAAAAGAACACTAGATGAAGTTCAGGATTACATGAGAGAGTGGTATCCTATTGCTAAACAAAAGGGTTATCGCTGGTTCTCGTGGGAATGTGGAAATATTTTTGATGGTATGGTGGAAAAATTAACTCCTGAGATTATAGGGGAATTAACAGTTTTTCCCAAATCAAATACTGTTATAAATACAAATACTGGAGAACACATTTCAATTCAGGAACCAAATACTAATGTTCCAAATGAAATTATGGACTATCACGAATTAATGAAAATTGCTAAAAATCTTTAAAATGAGGAATTTATATTATGAAAGTATTCACACACAATAAGCCGGCTGCTCTTTTAGAGGGCTTTAAACAATCAGTACAGCAAAGACAAGTAATAGGTGGGCGTGTCTACGAAACACCTAGTGGCAAACTGTATCCGTCTGTTACAACAGTAACTGGATTTAAAAAGAAAGATTTTTTTGCTAGATGGCGAGCAGAAAATCCAGAAGAATCTCGTAGAGTCCTAAGTCGAGGTAACAGTCTTCATAAAATTACAGAAAAGTATCTTATGAACGAAGGTGAGCCTTCATCCGATGATCCAATTGCACTTTCTTTGTTTCGTAAAATTCAGAGTGAAATAGACAAGATTGATAATATTCACCTATTAGAATCTCCACTCTATTCAGACCTGTTGTGTATGGCAGGTCGTGTGGATTGTATTGGTGAGTATGACGGCACACTTTCTGTTATAGATTTTAAAACCTCGACACGTAAAAAATACGCATCAGATATTGCAGACTATTTCATGCAGGTTACTGCCTATGCAATCATGTATATGGAACACACAAAGATTCCAATCAAAAATGTTGTTATCATAATGTCCTGTGATGATGGCACATCTGAAACATACCAAGCAGATCCAAAAGACTATGTCGTATCTCTTCGTGAAACAATTAAAGATTATCAAGCACAACTAGTAGCATGAATAAAATAAAAGTTGTTTCGTTTTACACAAAAACCGGTGTCTATCCTGAATTATCAAAACGTTTAGAGAAATCTTGCCAGAAATATGGCGTAGCTATAAACTTGGTAAGTAAACCAGATCTTGGTTCTTGGGTTAAAAATTGTGGGTATAAGTCTAGTTTTATTCTAGAGGAACTAAACAACACACCTGACGGCGAGTGTATTGTCTGGGTTGATAGCGACGGAAGATTTGAAAGCATACCCTATCTCTTAATCGACACCGAAGCAGACTTTGGTGTTCGTGCTGAACCCGGTGGTCGTAAAAAAACTCCTGCAGGACGCGAAGAGATTAGTCTACCTAAACACTGGCCGTCTAGTTTAACTCCAGCATGGTTTAATTCTGGAACTATATTTCTTAGGAAATGTCCAAAAGTTATAGAGTTGTGTACAGAGTGGAGAAACTTAACTCAGTTAAAAGTCTGTGATTGGGATCAATGGACTCTGCAAGAGGCATGGAGTAATACCCAACCAAAAACTGAATGGTTGCCACGAGAATACTGCCAAATAGATAGACTGCACGGCAGAGACCGTGCAGTTATTCTACACGATCTTGCTTCCACTATTCAGGGGGTAAACCGAAAATGATTTCGGTAATTACATTCTATACTCCAGAATACGCAGAAGAAGTAAAGGAATGGTCTAACAGTTGTTCTCTATATCTTACAACTCCATTTAAAGCCTATTCTAGACCAAGTAGGGGTTCTTGGGTACATAACTGTACAATGAAGGCAGAAGTCATCCTAGAGGCTTTAAAAGAAGATGATGAGGTTGTCTGGACTGATGCAGACGCAAGATTCAAGGCCTTTCCTAAATTATTCCAAGAATTAAAAAATTATGATTTTGGCTGCTATTGGATTCCTAATGTATGGAATAAACCAAGAAATATTCAGTTACGTCCTTGGGGTTCTGACAGAGGAAACGAAGCACTTGCAGGCGGAACATTGTTCTTTAATAATACTCAAATAGCAAAAGATTTAATAAATGAGTGGAAAGGAGAAAGTGAAGCAAACCCTACTCGCTGGGAGCAACAAAGTCTACAAAAAGTCTGGGATAAATACGATAGAAAAGGATTAAAGACCTTTAACTTTCCTCAAGGGTATTGCCGAGTATTTGATGCCCCTTGGTTTGAAGCAGAGAATGAAGTTGTTATTGAGCACACACAGGCTAGTAGACGTTTAAGGAGAACTATAAAATGATTACAATGAGTAATTTTGGTTCCAACGGAAGATTGGGCAATCAATTATTTCAATACGCGTTTATGTTTTCTTTGTCAAAACAAAATAATTATGAAATGTGTTTACCTTCCACTAATAGTAATTTTTATAAAAATTATGATTTATATTCTGAATCTAATAGTTTTTTTGATTGTTTTTATTCTAATGTTTTTATTTGTGAAAAAAATATTACACACAATAGATTTAAAGAAAAATCTTTTCATTATGATATTAATTTTCCAAATTATATAGATAATTGTGATTATAGTGGTTATTATCAAAGTTATAAATATTTTAAAGAATATAAAAAAGAATTAATAGAATCATTAAAATTTAAACAAAAAAATACTATAAAGTCTGAATTAGATTATTCTAATATAGTTTCTATACATATTAGAAGAAGAGATTATGTAAATAATAAAATACACGAAACATTTTCTTTTGATTTTTTAAATACATCAAAAAAACATTTTAATAATAAAAAATATCTAGTATTTTCTGATGATATAGAATGGTGTAAAAAAATGAATATTGGTGATTATTATGCAGAAAATAATAATGATTGTATTGATTTGTATCAAATGACATTATGTAAATCATCAATAATAGCAAATAGTTCATTTAGTTGGTGGGGAGCGTATCTTTCTGAAAAAGAAAAAGTAATAGCTCCAAAATTATGGTTTAATAATAATAAAAATGTTAATGATTTGTATTGCGATAATTGGATAAAATTATGAATATAAATTTAAAAACAATTAAAAAAGTCTATATTAATTTAGACGAAAGAACAGATAGGCGCAATAAAATAGAAGAATCATTTAAAAAATTAAACTATGTTAATTATGAAAGATTTTCTGCTATAAAATTACCAAAACAAAGAAAAGCCTTTAATATTGGTTGTAGTCAGAGTCATCACGATTTAATGAAAAGATATAAAGATAATATACCTTTATTTGTATTAGAGGATGATGCAATACCAACATTATGGTATGATGAAATGGTAACTGATGGAATACTAGAAGTTCCTAATAATGCTGATGCTATTTATGCTGGCATATCTGCTGGTGGTGATTGGGAAAAAATTGGAGTAAATTTTTGTGCTGAAAATTATAACGATAGGTGGTTAAAATTAAAACATTGCCTGGGAACACATGCTATTATTTTTTTAAATGATAATATTAATAAATTTATTGAAAATTCTGCTAGCAGTATTCAACGAAAACTTCCTCTAGATGTTGCGTATGCTTTAGAAATTATTCCAAATTTAAATATATATGCTCCTAAAAAACCTTTATTTTATCAATGGGATATATGTTGGATAACTTCTAATATCAACGTTATACCAGAAAAAAATGAATGGATTTCTTTTAATCCTAATGGTGATATAAATACAATTAGAAAGTATTCGTGTGAAAGGAATGTATGATAAAATTACATTTAGGATGTGGTAATAAAAAAATAAATGGTTATACTAATATAGATTGTAGACATTTACCTTCTGTAGATGAAATACAAAATGTAGAATTATTACGATCATATAAAAATAATAGTATTGATTTGATTTATTCTGCTCATGTTTTGGAACATTTTAGTAGATGGAGGTATATTCACGTTCTTTCTAGGTGGTTTGAAATATTAAAACCTGGTGGTTGTCTTCGTATTTCTGTTCCTGATTTTTCAAAAATATGCGAACATTACAATACAAATAAAGATTTAAAAACAATAATGGGATTGTTGTATGGTGGTCAAGATTATTTAGAAAATTTTCATTATGTTACATTTGATTATACTTCACTAGAAATGGATTTTAAAAATATAGGATTTAAAACAGTTCAAAGGTGGGATTGGCGAACAACAGAACACAGTGATGTTGATGACTTTAGTCAATGCTATTTACCTCATATGGATAAAGATAACGGAATGATGATGAGTTTAAATGTAGAAGCAATAAAATGAATATAGATCTAAAAAAAATCTCAATATTATGGTATGGTGGTATAAAACCAGGAAGAACTGAAAAATTTAATAATGTGATTAACAGATTAAATTTAAAATGCAATTATATAGAACCTTTTATATCTAATGACCCAATAAATGCTGTTAGAATTGGTTGTGGGAAAAGTCACGTAAAGGCTTTAAAAAAATCGTTGGAATTAAATCAACCAACATTAATTTTAGAAGATGATGTAAACAGTACTGAATGGTATAGACAAATGTTTGATATTCCAGAAGATGCTGATGCTGTGTATGTTGGAACATGTTTAAATGGTTTACATTCCGATTGGAAAAATAGAGAGCCAAATAGTGCCTGTTGTGGAGATCCTAGTATTTTGCAAAAATTAGAAAATTATTATAAAATATCAGGCATGTTAACAACTCATGCTATTTTATATTGTAGTGAAAAGTACAAAAATGATTGTATAAAAATTATAGAACAAGATGGTGGGAATAATCATTGTGATGTTTTAATGGCACAGAACATGTATAAATACAACGTATACGCTTGTAAATATCCAATGTTTTTTCAAGATTGTTTACAAGACAATAAAGATGCTTATGAAAAAACTTTAACACCCCTGTGTAAAATATTTAAATGAGTGATAAAATACAATTATTTACAATAGAACACAAAAGAAATGATTTTATTGAGATGCAATTTTTATCTTTTAAAAAACATTTAAAAGATAATTTTGAGTATATCGTATTTGAAAATGCATCAATTGTTGGTGATCATAAATCTTTTGAAAAAATTAAAAAAACATGTAATCAATATAATATTAAGTGTATATCTATAGAAAAAGATTTAGATCTTATATCAGAATTTGACAATAGTTTGGATTCTATTACAAGAAAATTTAAAGTATTTGATATAAATAATAGATATACTACAGCATCTATAGCAAACGCATATGCATTACAGTGGGTACAAAAATATTTTATTAATGATAACCCACACCACGTGTGTGGATTACATTCTGATATGTTTATGATAAAAAGTGATAGTTTATTAGAATATTTAAAAGATAATGATTTTTTATATATAGCACAAGGATCTAGCAATGTGGAATATGCTTGGTCTGCGTTTTTTTTAATCAAAAAAACATGCCTACATAAAAATACATTAAAATGGTGGTGTGGATCAATAAACAATGAACTAGTTGATGTTGGTGGTCATTCATATTATTTTTTACAAAATAAAAATATAATAAAAAATCATATACACTTTAAACATTATTGGATAGATAAAAACTGTAATTTTGATCCAGCAGATTATGAGTTAATTTCTATAAAGGAAAATAGTTTGATTTGTTTTTTACATTATAGGAGTGGATCTAATTGGAACAACAGAAGCAATGAATATCATAATCAAAAAACACTATGGCTTAAACAACAGATAGGTATACAATAATGTTAAAAATAATTATTTGGGGACATAAATTACACAGCCACACACATTCATATATACATGCTGCTTTTTATAAAGCATTTAAATATATGGGATATGAAACATTTTGGTTTGATGATCAAGATGATGTATCCGCTTTTGATTTTTCAAATAGTTTATTTATTACTGAAGGACAAGTTGATAGAAAAATTCCAAAAAGAAACGATTGTCTATATGTTTTACATAATTGCAATAGTTATGAATATAAAAATGTAACTATTGGGTCTTCTACTATTGATTGTACTTCAATAGGTCTACAAACATATACTAATTACAGAAAAACCAATAAAAATAAAGTTATACACTTTGATGGAGATACACTAACTATGTGTTGGGCTACTGACTTGTTACCACACGAAATTAATACAGACATTCATTATAATAATAATAAAAGTAAAAATTTTACATGGGTTGGTTCAAAGGGTGGTAGTGTTTTTGGAAATGAAAATGAATTAGATCCGTTTATAGAAAGAGCTAAACAAAACGGAATATCTTTTACCCTTTCAAATCCTTGGGGAAATCCAATAAGTTTTGATGAAAATATTCGTTTAATAAGAGAATCATACTTGGCTCCAACTATTGTTGGGGCATGGCAAAAAGAACACAATTATATACCCTGTAGAATATTTAAAAATATAAGTTACGGTAAAATGGGTATAACTAATAGTAAAAGTGTAAAAGATATGTTTGGAGATTTTGTTGTCTATTCTGATAATACTGCGGAATTATTTGATATGGCAGCAGCACATGACAGTATTATTACTAATAAAGAAATGAAAAATGCTATGGAATTTGTTAAAAACAATCATACTTATATTAATAGGGTACAATCTATATTAGATTGTTTTGAATTATGAAAATAGGTTTATTAATAATAGCAACAAATAAATATACAGATTTTATTAATAATTTAATAGAATCAGCAGATGAATATTTTTGTAATAATCACGAAGTAACTTATTTTATATTTACTAATAAAGATGTTAGTATTAACAGTAAAAGAAATTATAAAATATTAAAAATAGAACACGAAGACTGGCCTTATATAACACTAAAAAGATATTATTATTTTTCTAATTACGAAAAAGAATTACAAGATATGGATTATTTATTTTATTCTGATGCTGATATGAAGTTTGTGGCTCCTATTGGTGATGAAATTTTATCAGATAGAGTTGTAACCACACATCCAGGATTTTATAACAAATTACACAATCATTATACATTTGAAACAAGAAGAGAATCTATGGCATTTATACAAAGTAATTCTTCTCATAAATATTATGCTGGTGGATTTAATGGAGGCTCTGTGAGTGAATTTTTAAAAATGTCAAAAACATTAAAAAACAATATTGAATCTGATTTATCAAGAGGAATTGTGGCTAGATGGCACGACGAAAGTCATTTAAATCATTACTATAATATAATAACAAAACCAACTTTAGAATTATCTCCTTCATATTGTTATGCAGAATCGTGGAATTTGCCATTTGAAAAAAAAATATTAGCATTAGATAAAAATCATAAGGAATACAGAATATGAATCAAAAAATAAATTGTAATTATAAAGGTTGTAAAAAATGTTAATAGATATTAGAGAATTGTGTGTTAAATATAATATTGATCCTATTGGTGTTATTCATGGAGGAGCACACGAAGCAGAAGAACTTCCTATCTATGAAGAAATAGGTGCAAAAAATAGAATATGGATTGAGGGAAATACTGAAATTTGTGAAAAATTAAAATTAAGATTGGAAATATCTCATAAAAACGATTTAATATTTGATGAATTATTATGGTCAAAATCTAATATTACATTTAAATTTAATATAACAAACAATGGCCATTCTTCATCTATATTAAAATTTGGAAATCACAAACAAAATCACCCTGATGTTTGGAATATAAAATCTATAGAAAAAAAATCAAAAACACTAGATGATGTGTTTGTAGAAAATAATTTAGATATTAATCTATATGATTTTATTAATTTAGATGTACAAGGTGTAGAAATTGAAGTATTAAAAGGATTTAAAAATAATTTAAATAAAATAAAATATGTTTATACAGAAGTTAATATTAGTGAAGTTTATAAAAATTGTTCTAAATTGCATGATATGGATTTATATTTACAAAAATTTGGATTTAAAAGATGTGAACTATTATTAACACAAGGTGAGTGGGGAGATGCATTTTATATGAAAGCAGATATATTAAAAGAAAAAATGAAAATTATTCAAGAAAATAAACTTAAAGAAATTGAAGAAAATAAACTTAAAGAAATTGAAGAAAATAAACTTAAAGAAATTGAAGAAAATACAAATCCTTTATGAACATATTAGTAACAGGTGGTTGTGGGTTTATTGGATCAAACCTTGTAGACGAATTAATTCTACAGGGTAATAATGTTACGGTTATTGATAATCTCTCATCAGATGCCCATGATCAGTTTTATTTTAATAAAGAGGCAACTTATTATCACTATAGTGTTACTGAAGATCATCTAGTATCCCAATGCTTTGAACACCATAAACCTGATTATGTGTTTCATCTAGCAGCAGAAGCAAGAATACAGAACTGTATTACTAATCCATCAAAGGCACTAGAGACTAATACGGCAGGAACTCAAGTCGTTTTAAGTAATGCAAAATTGCACGGTACTAAAAGGGTTATGTTCTCTAGCACCTCGGCAATCTATGGATTGAATGAAACCTTACCACAAGTAGAAACTCTACCCTCTAATTGTTTAAACATGTACTCTTATTCTAAATTGTTTTCTGAAGGGCTCTGTAAACTCTATTCCGATCTTTACGGTCTTGATACTGTTTGCTTCCGATACTTTAATGCCTATGGCCCAAGACAGCCTGTACGAGGTCCGTATGCTCCTGTTCTTGGTGTGTTCTCTAGACAAAAGAAAGATGGTCAGCGTTTAACTATTGTGGGAGATGGTCTACAGACAAGAGACTATGTTCACGTATCTGATATAGTGGCCGTTAATATTAGGGCTATGAATAGATCAGAATCATTAAATGCTCAGATAATAAACATTGGAACAGGTAGATCTATTTCAGTATTAGACATAGCAAAAGCGATGGATACACCCTATACACATCTAGAAGCCCGTATAGGGGAAGCTAGGCACACTCTAGCCGATTCTAGTAAGGCTTTAAGCCTGCTTAATTGGCAAGCCAAGAAAACTGTTAGAGATTATTTAACAAATAAAGAATACGAATAGTTTGCAATTTTGCAATTTTGGTGTATAATATCGCTATCAACTCCAACAAAAGGACACATATGATTTTAGAATCAGAAGAACTTATTATTAGAAAAGAAATTCAGGATATTATTGAAAATAAAAAGACCAACTACATTGA
>Ga0114969_10004175_pt1 | contig 11469 bp, 14 predicted proteins | sample M_130807_MF_Meta_FD_87316 | JGI IMG/M metagenome (GOLD analysis project Ga0114969, IMG submission 87316) | Freshwater microbial communities from Lake Montjoie, Canada to study carbon cycling - M_130807_MF_MetaG | ecosystem: Environmental > Aquatic > Freshwater > Lake | place: Lake Montjoie...
CATTCCCCTTTAGTGACCTTCATACCTCAAGCACCACCGGCAGTACAAGGGGCCGGCGGCCCGCTCGCTTGCGGAACATGCGCTGCATTTCGATCCGGATCCGTTCCTTCAGGAGCCCCGGATCCATGCGTTCTTCAGGTCCCGCGCCTTCCACCACACGAATCAACCATTCCGGTGCCTCTTTCAACATGGCGTCGTGCCGCGGATCCACCGCCAGCCCGCGAGCAATGATCTCCGGCGGCTTCTCGACGGCTCCCGTGCGGCTGTTGATCGCCACCACCGCGACAACCAGTCCGTCGCCGGCCAGGTGACGCCGATCTCTCAGCACCTCGTCGGCGATTTCGCCGGTTCGCGTCCCGTCCACCAGAACCCGGCCCGTGGGCACCTTGCCGACAATCCGACCCTCGTTGTGCTCGAAACGCACCACGTCCCCGTCCTCAATAATGAGGACGGAGGACGTCGGGGAGACGAGCGGCGCCATCCGGGCATGCCGTGCCAGCTGCCGATACTCACCATGTATCGGCACGAACACCTTTGGCCTAACCAGGCTGAGGACTAATTTCAGCTCTTCGGCGCTGGCGTGCCCCGAGACGTGGATATGGCGGCTGCCGTCAGCGACGATTTCGGCGCCCCGGCGGGCCACATGGTTCATCACCCGGCCGATCGCTTTTTCGTTGCCGGGGATGATGCGGGCGGAAAACGCCACGATATCCTCAGGGCCGATCTTGACGTGGCGATGGTCGTCAATCGCCATGCGGGGGAGGGCGGCCATCGGCTCACCTTGCGATCCGGTGCACACGCACAACACGTCCTGCGCCGGGTATTCACGTACTTCGCTGTCGCGGATCTGTAACCCCGCCGGCATCTTGAGCCGGCCCAGCTCCATCGCAATGGCCGTGTTCTGCTGCATGCTGCGGCCGAGGAACGCGATCTTTCGGTCGAATTGCTCGGCCAGATCCACGAGTAGCTGGATGCGGTACATGCTCGTGGAAAACGTCGAGACAATGATCTTGCCGCCGGCGCTGCTGAAGATCTCATCGAAGCCGTCGATGACGTCGCGCTCGGATCCGGTGAATCCCGGCCGGTCGGCGTTCGTGCTGTCGGAGAAGAGCGCGAGCACGCCCTGCCCACCGAGCTCAGCAAAGCGGTGGTAGTCGAACGTCTCGCCATCGAGCGGTGTCTGGTCGATCTTGAAATCGCCGGTGTGAATGATGACGCCCTGAGGCGTATGGATCGCAAGTCCGACGCAATCCGGGATGCTGTGGGGCACGCGCAGAAACTCCACGCGCATGTTCCCGATTTCGATGATGTCAGTCGGTTTGACGATCACGAGCCGATCGGCGTGATTGATGCCGTGCTCGTCGAGCTTGGGCTTCACCAGCGCGAGTGTGAACTCTGTGCCGTAGATCGGGCCGTCAAAAATCGGCCAGATGTGCGGCACGCCGCCAATGTGGTCTTCGTGTCCGTGCGTGAGGATGAGCGCGCGAATCTTGCCGCGCCAGGCTTCGAGCGAGGCGAGATCGGGCAGCACGAGATCGACGCCGAATAATTCCGGCTCAGGAAACATCACGCCCGCGTCAATCAACAGGGCGGTGTCCCCGCAGACGAGCAGGTGCATGTTCATACCGAATTCGCCAATGCCGCCGAGTGGAATGAACTCGACCGCGGGCGTGCCGGCGACGACGTCTGTCGTCATGTCGTGAAACCCCAGCGCAACGTCTTGCCTCGTGATCGGACACGCACGCTCACGCCGAGCTGAGACGCTCGAACATCATGAGGGCCGAATCCGACCTGGTCGGGTTGCTGGGAGCACCCGGAAACAGGGCGGGAAAAACGGGCTAACTATAACACAGCAGAGCGTTTCGCCGACGCAAGCGCATCGACGAGGCGCGCAAGTTCAACGAGCGACAGCGTTTCGGGACGGCGCATGCCGTCGATGTTGAGCGCGGGCAGCAACGCCGGGGCCTTCGGGTCGTACGCCTTGAGCACGTTGTTGAGCGTCTTGCGTCGCAGGCTGAACATTGTGCGCACGAGGCGGTCGAAGATGTCCTGATCGGAGATGCGAACCGTGCGCGGCTGAAAGGTGAGATGCGCAATCGCGGAGTGCACCTTCGGCGGCGGGTTGAACGCGCCAGGGGGCAGTCGCAGTGGCACATTGATATGTGTGTCCAATTGCAGGTAGAGGCTCAGTGCGCCCCAGGCTTTGGTGCCCGGCTTGGCGGCGAGCCGATCTGCCACTTCACGCTGAAGCATGATCGTCGCGTCGACGAACATCCCCGTCTGCGCCTGCCATTCGAGCAGTTTGAACAGAATGGGCGTCGACAAGTTGTAGGGCAGGTTGCCGACGATGCGAAAGCGGCGTGGCGCTGGCGGCCCAGAGGCGCCGGGCGGATTCTGTGGCTGCAGACCTGTGAGAAAGGGCAGCACGTCGGTGCGCAGAATATCGCCGCTGATCAGCGTGACGTTGGGTGGCACGCGCGGCGCCAGTTCTGCGAGGAGATCTCGGTCCACTTCCACGGCGAGAATCGGTGCCCCGGTGCGTGCGAGCGGAAACGTCAGCGCGCCTTGTCCCGGTCCGATTTCCAGAAACACGTCGCCAGGTTGCGCGTCAATGGTGCGCACGACCTTCTCGGCCCACTTCGACGACAGAAAGTGCTGACCGAAGCGCTTGCGCGCGCGAAATGACCGTTTGGGTGTGCTCACTCGTTGGCCCGCCAGTATTCCTCTTCGATGGCCTCGATCTCGTCTTCCGAGAGGCCGAAGTAGTGCCCAATCTCGTGGATCAGCGTCTCGCCGATCGCGACCACCACGTCTTCATCGTTGCCGCTCGCGTCTTCGATGGCGTATTGAAACAGCGTGATCTTGTCTGGCAGCCGATTGCCATCGTCCCACTGCCGTTCGGTGATCGGCGTGCCTTCGTAGAGCCCCAGCAGCGTGTCGGGCGGCGCGATGTCCACTTCGGCGAGCTGCTCCGGCGAGGCTTCGTCTTCCACGACGATGGCGATGTTCTTCATCGCATCACGAAAATGTTTGGGGATACCCCGAAGGGCCTCCTCGACGAGTTGGCGGAACTTTTCGGATGTCATTTCTTCCTGGGGCGAATGGCTTTGGCGCCGAGCGCCGCGAAATACGCGCAGCCCGTGCGAATCTGACAACGATCGCAGAGCGGCTTGGGCTTGCAAATGCGGCGGCCGTGCAGGATCAGTGTGTCAGACGCGCGCGTCCAACGCGCCGGCGGTAACAGCGCACACAATTCGCGCTCGGCCACCACGGCGTCGTCGCTGTGAATGAAGCCGATGCGTGCGGCCACACGCAGCACGTGGCGATCGACCGGCCAGCCCGGCACGCCGAGCGCATGGCCGAGAACGACGTTCGCGGTCTTGCGGCCCACACCCGGCAGCGCCACGAGCGCGGCCATGTCGGCGGGCACGTGACCGCCGTGATCCGCAACAATCGTTGCGGCCGCACGTTGAATGCTTCGTGCTTTGACGCGGTAGAAGCCGGTGGCCTTGATCTGCGGTTCGAGTTCTTCGGGCGTTGCCGCAGCGAGTGCGGCTGGTGTCGGATAGCGCTCGAACAGCGCCGGTGTCGTGAGATTCACTCGGGCGTCGGTGCTCTGCGCCGACAGAATCGTCGCAATCAACAACTCGAACGCGTTGCGATAGTGAAGTTCGGTGTCGGCGTTCGGGTGCTGGATGTCGAGCTTGTCGAAGATGGCGGTCGGTGTCATGCGAAGCGGCGCGGTCGAGGCGGGCTCACACGATCGTATCGCCATCCGAACAACGATGCTTGATTGTCTGCGCTCGTTAACTGGCCGAGCGACACACACAGATGGCCTGATCCGCTGGTGCCAGCAAGGACGCGTCGGCCGAGCGGCAGGGCCGCGTCGATGAGGGTGTCTTCACCGGACGTGGCATCGGGCAGCGTGGCGAAGGTGTCGCGGACCTCGTTCGCGTTGGCAAACTGCACGCGAACGCTGGCGGCGATCAGATTGAGTTCCGCCAGACCGTGCCTGGCCTCGCGGACCAGCGCCTCGACCATTGTGTCGTAGCCACATGACGCGTCGTTCGCGTCATGCGTTTGGAGGCCCGAATCAGCGGCTCGATCGATGTCGACGCCACGCACAATCGCGCGCGGCACGAGCGATGGACGGAACGGTGCTGCGTCGAGCGTGTCGCCGTGCGGATCACCAAATAGCGCCGTCGTCCGAGACGCCATTGAGAGGATCGACGATTCGTACCCAGGCAGCACCACGACGAGCCCGCTCGGCGCGGCCAACGCAGAGGCCGCGCGCGCCGCGAGTTTGCTGGCCGCGACACCGCACGCGACCTCGAGCGGGAGCAAGGCCACGGTTGCCGCGCGGAGTTGATCAGCGATCGCCCATGGGCTGGATTCGCCGCGGCCGGTTCCCAGATCGAGCCATGCTTCTGTGGCCGAACGCCATTCGATGGCACGACACGAGCGGTGCGCCAGTTCGTCCAGCCGCGCCGTCATCCGCAGCGTGGTGGCCATCGACTGTGCCTGACCCAGGGCGCGGCGCCACGGCTGCCCCTCGCCGACCGTATCGGTCTTCTGGCCGGCCACGGCGGCGAAGAAGCGACCGAGACGAAGGTGGAGGAACTGCGACATGTTCGGTGTCAGTGCGTCGGGCCCTTGGGCCAGGGCTGCGTGCCTTCGGGCGACTGTGCCGCCTGCATCGCGCGCAACTGTTCCTGCAGCGCGTTGATCAGGCCGGGCACCACGCCGAAGGGCAGGGCAATGCGCGCCACAATCGGCGCGCGCACCGTCTCGCTCTGCTCGGCCTGACGAATGTCATCCGCTGACAGCGGCCGCACATCGCAAAACGTGATCGTGAGGTCAAACGGCGAGTGCGCGACCGCGCAGAAATTGGCGTAGGTGCGGGTGGCCTCAGACTTCGATCCCGGCTCGTCGGGCACGATGGTGAAATTGATCTGCTTGTTCGGCGTCGTCGACATGACTAGTACTTTCTCATGACACCGACGACCACGCCCTGCAGCTGCACGTTGGCGGCATCGGCGATGATCGGCTGCATCGCGGGGTTGGCCGGCTGCAGACGGATGCGGCCGTTCTCGCGATAGAACTTCTTGAGCGTCACTTCGTGGCCGCCGAGCAGCGCAATGACCATCTCGCCGTTGTCGGCGGTCTTGCGATCTTCGACGATGACGAAGTCGCCGTCGCGAATCTGCTCATCGATCATCGAGTCGCCCTTGACGCGCAACACATACGTGTCGCGGCGCCCGACCAGGTCTTCCGGCACCGCAATCGTCTCGTTTGAGGCGATGGCTTCGATCGGCGAACCGGCGGCGACATAGCCCATCAGCGGCACTTCGATGGCCCGCTGGCCGACCCGAGCTGGCAGGAGTTCCACCGACCGGCTCCGGTTCCAGGACCGGCGAATGAAGCCTTTGTCCTGGAGATTGGTGAGATGCTTGTGCACGGTCGCGAGCGAAGAGAGGCCGAAACGCTGGCCCACTTCCTCGAGGCTCGGCGCGTAGCCGTGCTGCTGGATGAATTCCTGCAGATAGTCCAGAATCTCGCGTTGGCGCTTGGTGAGTGGCTGCACGGCGCCACGTTACCAAAGAAAAAGCGAAAGTTCAAACGAGGGCGTAACAACGGTGAGGCACGGGCGGTCTAACCCAACCAGACACGCCCATGGGGGGCGTTCGCAGGAGTTGGCCCATGGGCACAACGAGCACAGCCATCCGATACCTTTCGATGCCCGGTTTGTCCGCGACCTGGTCCATGCAAGTGAGTGACACTCCGGACGATGTCCGCTTGACCGCGGCACCGGTGGCGTCGGCCGAGGCGCTTGAGCGGTTGCGGCTGGCTGATGACGTGGCTCTCGTGCAGGCGTTTCTCGGTGGCGAGCGGGATGCGTTCGATGTGATCGTCGAGCGCCATCGCCGGCAGGTCTACCAGTTGTGTTACCGGTTCTTGGGCAATCACGAAGACGCGTCCGATCTCACACAAGACGTATTCGTGCGCGCCTTCAAAGGGCTGCGCAATTTCAAGGGTGACGCGGCCCTGGGCACGTGGCTGTACCGGGTGGGCGTCAATGCCTGCTTGAATCGGGTGGCGCTCAAGCGGCCGAGGATGGAAGCACTCGAACCCGAGCAGCACATCGACCAGCGCCTCCCCGACGCTCATGAGTTGGTCGCGCGAGGTGAGCGTGCGGTGGTGGTGCGGCGGGCCATTGCGAAACTGCCACCCAAGCAACGCGCGACATTGGTGTTGCGGATGTATCAGGAAATGAGTCACGAAGAGATCGCGACGGTGCTCGACAGTTCGGTCGGCGCCGTGAAGGCCAACTTCTTCCACGCGCTGGGAAACCTGAAGCGCTTGTTGCAGCAACCGTCATGACCAGACATCTCACCCCTGAAGAATTCGTTGACGCCCTTGAGCGCCCGTTGTCTGCCGAGCGCCAGTCGCACCTGGCCATCTGCCGCCTGTGTGCGGATGAACTCGGCGAGATGCGTCTGCTGATGGGGGACGTGACCATGGCCACAGCGGTGCCCGAGCCATCGCCCCTCTTCTGGGATCATCTCAGTGCGCGGGTCCGTGAAGCCGTCGATGCCGTCCCGGTCCCCGTGAGGGTGACGTGGTGGCAAGCATCGTGGCGTCCGGTGCTGGCCGTGGCTGGCGTGCTTGGTGTGATCGCCTTCGCGCTCGTCACCCGGGCGATGCCCACACGCTCGAGCGCTGTGCCGGCTGCGGCGCAGGCATCACTGAGCGACGTCGCCGAGCCCCAGGAGGGCGACGCGATGTGGGAGATGATCGGAACGATGGCCTCGTCGATGCGCGTGGATGATGCGCGTGAGGCGGGATTGGCCCCAGGGCAGGGCGCGACGGATGCGGCAATCGAATCGCTCACTCCCGCCCAGCGCCAGGCACTCATGAAATTACTGCGAGCCGAGATGGGCTCGACCGAGTAGAGATGGGCACCGAACGAGAGGCGACGATGAAACTCAGGATGATTCCGGCGATGTGTGCCGTGGCACTGGCGCTGCTCTGTGGCGCGGCGAGCCCGGTGATCGCGCAAGTCGCGCCTCCGCAAGGCCAACGGCAGGCGCAGCCTCCAAGACCGCCGAACGACCAGATCTCGCCGCAAGACATCCAGTCGATGTTCGATGCGATGGCGGTGATGGAGGCGGAGAAGTTCGTGATGCTCACGCCGGACCAGTTTCCAATCTTCGTGCAGCGTCTCAAGCGGCTGCAGGAGGCGCGCTCGATGCAGTTTCGGCGACACAATCGTGCGCTGAACGAACTGCGCGGGCTGGCCAATCCGCAGAGCGGACGCGGCGATGATGCGTCGCTCGACGCGAAGTTGAAAGAGCTGGACACGATCGAAGTGGAAACGAGTGCGGCGGTGGCGAAGGCCCTCGAGGCCGTCGATCAAATGCTGTCGGTCAGACAGCGCGCCCGGTTCCGGTTGCTCGAAGACAGCATCGAGAAGAAGAAGCTGGATTTCCTGACAAAGGTCCGCCGCGGGACACTGTGAGCACCCGGCAGGCAGCCGCGCTACCATGGTTGGTAACGTGATGCTGACGCGAACGGTCCGATTCATCGCCATCTCGGTGATGGTGCTTTCCACCGCCGTGTGGGCGCAGGCCCCCAAGCCCCCCAAGGCTTCGTCGGTGCCGGCCGCCACGCCTGCGCAACGCGACTCCGCAAAGATGCAGCGGAGTCTCACCGCTGTGCTGCTTCGCGCGGCCGCCGTCCCGACCAAGGGCAAACCGCCACAGACCCTCCGCACAACCTTTACGGATCGCGAACTCAATGCCTGGCTCGTGGAAGACGGCAAAGACAATGTGCCCGTAGGTTTGGTGTCGCCGAAGGTGACCTTCACCGGGGCCAGCACCATGACGATTAATGGCCTCGTCGATCTGGACGCCGTGCGCAAGTCGCGTGAGCGTGGACGTCTCGATCCGATGGGCTACCTGACGGGCCTGATGGCCATTTCGATGACCGGTTCGTTGACGGGCGCCGGCGGGCAGGCGACGTTCGATGTGCAGTCTGCGTCGCTCGGCAACGTGCCGGTGCCGAAGCTGATCTTGCAGGAACTGATCACCTACTACTCGAAGTCTCCGCAGTTCCCCGACGGCATCACGCTCGCCAAGCCGTTCGCGCTGCCGGCCGGCGTGCGGGACCTCGCGATTCAGCGAGGCACGGCCACGGTCGTCCAATAGCAATCGTTGTGACTCAGGATCTGCTCAGCACGTCGCTCCAATATGTGCGAGGGGTTGGGCCGAAGCGCGCGGCGGATCTCGCACGCGCAGGTCTCCTGACCGTCGAAGATCTGCTGCTGCGGTTTCCGCTCCGCTACGAAGATCGCGCGACTCCCTGCGAGATTCGTCACCTGCGGCCCGGTATGACCGCGACGGTCACCGCCGAGGTCGTGTCGAGCGGCGTGCGGCCGACGCGTCGCCCCGGCTTTCGTCTCTTTGAGGCCATCGTGCGCGACGCGACCGGAGGCATCACGAAAGCGGTGTTTCCCAATCAGGCGTTTCTCAAAGACGTCTTCGTGCCGCAACAGCGCGTGGTGCTGTATGGGCCGCTCGAGTATCGACCGTCGGGCGGGCTCCAGTTCACCAATCCCGAGTACGAACTGATCCGGCCTGAAGGCCCCGACAGCGAGTTGGACGACGGCACAATTCATACGGGACGGATCGTGCCGGTGTACGAGAAGGTGGGATCAATGACGCCGCGCATGCAGCGTGTGCTCGTGCACCGCCTCCTGCGCGAGTTGCCGGCGGTGGTCGCCGATCCCGTGCCTGAGCCGATCCGGGCATTGCGCGGCCTGCCAGATCGCGCCTCGGCGATCCGCGGCATCCACTTTCCGGAATCGGGCACGAACGTCGAGGCGTTGAATGCGCTGAAGACCCCCGCGCATCAGCGGTTGATCTTTGAAGAGTTCTTCCTGTTTCAGGCCGGCATGGTGTTGCGCAAGCGCAAGCACGCGGAGGATCGCAAACCGCGCCCGGTTGTTGTGGACGATCGCATTCGCGATGCGGCGCGCAAGATCCTGCCGTTCAAGTTGACGGAAGGGCAGCGCACGTCACTGCGCGAGATCGTGACGGATATGCAGCGCGATGTGCCGATGAATCGCTTGCTGCAGGGCGACGTTGGCGCCGGCAAGACGATCGTCGCACTACTCGCTGCACTCGTCGCGATGGAGAACGGCCTGCAGGTCGCGTTCATGGCGCCGACGGAAATTCTGGCCGACCAGCACTACCTGACCATCCGTCGGTTGCTCGAGCAGGCGCGCTTCCGGGTGGTCTCGCTGACGGGCAGTCTCTCGGCGGCCAAGCGCCGCGAAGTCCATGCCGAGATCGCCAGCGGCACAGCGCATCTGGTGGTCGGCACGCACGCACTCGCGGAAGGCGACCTCGCCTTCAAGTCGCTCGGGCTCGTGATCATCGACGAACAGCATCGCTTCGGCGTCATGCAGCGTGCGAGCCTGCGCGGCAAGGGCTCGCATCCCGATGTGCTCGTGATGACCGCGACGCCGATTCCGCGGACGTTGGCGCTGACGACGTACGGCGATCTGGACGTGTCGGTAATTCGCGAACTCCCGCCGGGGCGGCAACCGATTACGACGGTGTCGAAGAGCGAGTCGAAACGCGAAGAGATCTATCGCCTCATTCGGAAGGAACTGGCCGCCGGCCGGCAAGCGTATGTGATCTATCCGCTCGTGGAAGACTCCGAGAAAGTGGACCTGCGTGCGGCCACGGCGATGGCCGATCACTTACAGCAGGAGGTCTTTCAGGAGTACCACGTCGCGCTCTTGCACGGCCGCCTGAAGCAGGACGAGAAGGATCGCGTCATGGCCGCGTTCGCGCGCGGCGACGTGCATGTGCTCGTGTCGACGACGGTGGTGGAAGTCGGCGTGGATGTGCCGAATGCCACCGTGATGGTGATCGAGCATGCGGAGCGATTCGGTCTGTCACAGCTGCATCAGCTCCGCGGTCGTGTGGGTCGCGGCGTGCATGCCTCGACCTGCGTGCTGCTGTATCAGTTTCCGTTGAGCGCCGACGCGAAGGCGCGCATCGCGGCGCTCGTGGAAACGATCGATGGGTTTGTGATCGCCGAACGCGACCTCGAGATTCGTGGCCCCGGCGATTTCTTCGGCACGCGGCAGTCGGGCATGCCGACGCTGCGCGTGGGCGACCTGTTGCGTGATCACCACCTGATGGAGGAGGCGCGTCGCGAAGCCGTCGCGTGGCTCGATCAGCCAGAAGCGTCGCGTGCCCTCGTGACGTATGTGTCGGTCAACTGGGCCACGCGGTTCGGCCTGGTTGGTGTGGCCTGATGCGCATTGTCGCCGGCTCATTGAAGGGGCGGCGGCTTGACGGGCCAACGTGGGACGGCCTGCGGCCAACGTCGGACGCATTGCGCGAGACGCTCTTCAACGTGCTCGGTCCGACGCTCGTCGGCGCGCGTGTGCTGGACGCCTTTGCAGGCACGGGCGCGGTGGGCATTGAGGCCTTGAGTCGCGGCGCCGCGGCGGTGACGTTCATCGAGCAGGATCTGCGCGCGATTAGTCTGCTGAAACGTAATATTGCGCACGCCGGCGTCGAAAATGCGTGTGCTATTATTCGCGACGATTTCATGAAGCCCCGCGCGCAGCGGATCGACGCTCTGAGCCGCTTCGATCTCGTGTTTCTGGACCCTCCCTACGAGATCCCCGGCATTGCAGCCGCGCTCGCGTCTGCTGCGGCGCGGACCGTCCCCGGTGGGCGAGTCATCATCGAGCATAGCCGTCGCCGCGTGCTGCCAGAGGCCATCCGGGGTGCTACCCGGTACCGCCTGCTCGAGGCGGGCGACAGTGCGCTCTCGTTCTACACTGCTGGCGAGGAAGCGTGACCATGGCTCGCATCGCCGTCTACCCAGGTACATTCGATCCGCTCACCAACGGCCACGTCGACATCATCATGCGTGGCGCGTCGCTCTTTGACCGCATCATCGTCGCCGTGCTGACCAACGCCGAGAAGACGCCGCTTTTTTCGGTCGATGAGCGGCTCGCGATCATCCGCGAGACGTTTCAGGACGCGGCCAACGTGGAAGCGGATCAGTTCAGCGGGCTCCTTGTGGACTACGCACAGCAGAAGCAGGCGTGTGCGATCGTGCGCGGCTTGCGCGCCGTGTCGGACTTTGAATACGAAATGCAGATGGCACTCATGAACCGGCACCTGCAGCCCGCAGTGGAAACCGTGTTCATGATGCCCGCCGAGCAGTACACGTATGTGAGCTCTCGGCTGATCAAGGAAGTCGTTGCGCTGGGCGGCGATGTGACCGGGCTCGTACCGGTCGGCGTTCAAGCCCGGCTGGCAGACAAGAAAGGGACACGGACATCATGAGCGGCCAGACCCCGGCACTTGCCGAGCGCATGCAGCACATCGGCTTGTCGCCGACGATCAGGGGCACCATCATCGCGGACAAGATGCGCCG
>Ga0114969_10004176_pt1 | contig 11468 bp, 10 predicted proteins | sample M_130807_MF_Meta_FD_87316 | JGI IMG/M metagenome (GOLD analysis project Ga0114969, IMG submission 87316) | Freshwater microbial communities from Lake Montjoie, Canada to study carbon cycling - M_130807_MF_MetaG | ecosystem: Environmental > Aquatic > Freshwater > Lake | place: Lake Montjoie...
ATTAAAGAGAGAAGAAGTGTTTGGAACCGTAGAGGCGGTTAAAACTGTTAGCGATTTATTTCTGCCGGTTTCAGGAACAATACTTGAACTTAATGCCGATTTAAATACAAATCCCGAATTGGTTAATCAAGATCCATATGTAAAAGGCTGGATGGTAAAAGTTAAAATGAACAACCCTTCAGAGGCTAACGAACTGATGGACAAAGCAGCATATACTGCTTTAGTGGGTCATTAAAAATAAAAATAATATGCGCTGGCTATTGCCATTGGTTTGGGCTGGGGTAATTTGCTATTTGTCTTTAATGTCGGGTGGCGACCTGCCTGATTTTGATTTATTTCATTTATTGTTTATTGATAAGTGGGTACATGTTTTTTTATATTTTATGTTTTCGCTTTTTCTTTTGCAGGCCTGGGGCAGAGAAAATTCTTTTATTTTAAAGTCGACATCAGTATTAATATTTTGTATTGTTTTCGGATTTGTAATTGAAGAATTACAGGAAAACTATACTACCACCCGACATTTTGAATGGCTTGATTTATTTTTTGATTCTATTGGTGCCGGTATTTATATATTTATTTGGTTAAGACGAAGTTCAAAGGACTTTTTAAAGAAAAGTTAACCCGGAAAAATATTTTTTTCTTAATCAAAATGCGTTTTAAAAATAGTTGATTGCAAAATGCTCGTTCCAGACTTTAATCCATATCCAACACTTACTACTGAAAGATTGCTGCTTCGAAGAATTGAATTGAGCGATGCCAACCATTTGTTTATACTTCGTTCAGATGAACGAATGATGAAGTATTTAGACCGACCTCGGGCAAAAACGAAAGAAGATGCCGAAAAGCTTATTCAGATTTTTGAAGATTTATTGATTAAAAATGAAGGCATAAATTGGGGAATTACACTTAAAGATAATTCAAGATTACTTGGTACAATTTGTTTTTGGAAGCTGCAGCTGGAAAATGAAAGAAGTGAAATTGGCTATATGTTGCATTCTGATTTCCATCGTAAAGGAATTATGCAGGAAGCAATTACTGCTGTTTTGAATTATGGTTTTAATGAATTGAAACTGCATTCGGTTGAAGCAAATGTGAACCCCGAAAACACTGCATCAATAAAATTATTAGAGAAAAATAATTTCGTTCGTGAAGCTTATTTCAAAGAGAATTATTTCTACAATGGGAAATTTTTAGACTCAGCAATTTATTCATTAGTAAAAAGCAAATAGGTTTTTCACTAAATCAGTTATAAAATCAAAAAGTATTTTTGATTTATTATATTATCATTTTTACATTCATTCCATGACAGACAAATTTCAATCGGCGGCATTTGAAAAAGCATTGAACGAATTAAACAATGCACAACGCGAAGCGGTTGATCAGATTGATGGGCCCGTGTTAGTAGTTGCAGGGCCCGGCACAGGAAAAACACAAATCATTGCGGCCCGCATCGGAAATATTTTAACACAAACAGATACTGCTCCACAAAATATTTTATGCCTTACTTATACTGATGCCGGCACTATCGCCATGCGTCAGCGACTCATGAAATTTATAGGGCCTACGGCATATCGCGTGAACATCTACACCTTTCATGCTTTTTGCAATGAAGTCATTCAATCCAATCTTGATTACTTTGGAAAAAGAGTTCTGGAACCAATTTCTGAATTGGAAAACATTTCTCTTCTTCAATCCATCATTGATGAATTACCTCCAACCAATATCATCAGAAGACTGAAAGGCGATATTTATTTTGAAGTGAAACGAATGAATTCGCTTTTCAGAATGATGAAAGAAGAAGACTGGTTAACAGAAAAAATCCTGAAGAGCATTGATGATTACATAAATGATTTGTCAAATCGCGATGAATTTATTTACAAGCGCGACAATGGTCCGCGCGGAATAAAAAAAGGCGATGTAAAAAAAGATGCTATAGAAGAGGCGAAAAAGAAAATGGAAACACTTCGTGCAGCTGCAGAATTATTTCCGGTTTATCAGAAAAAAATGCTTGCCCTTAATCGATATGATTACAGTGATATGATTTTGTGGGTGGTGAAAGCATTTACCGAAAATGAAAATATGTTGCGCAATTACCAGGAGCGCTACCTGTATTTTCTGGTTGATGAATTTCAGGATACCAATGGGTCGCAAAACGAAATTTTAAACCAACTTACAAATTACTGGGATAAGCCAAACTGTTTTACTGTTGGAGATGATGACCAGAGCATTTATGAATTTCAGGGAGCACGCGTAAAAAATATAATGGATTTTTATGAAGCCAATCGCTCCGATATTAAATCAATTGTGCTGACGGAAAATTACAGAAGCAATCAAAAAATATTAGATGCATCAAAAGTCTTAATTGATAATAATCACGAGCGGCTCATTCATAAAATTCCGGATTTGGATAAAACGCTTTCTGCAAGCCACCCGATTATGACAGAATCAAAAGTGGCGCCCAGGTTTATTCAATATCCGAATCTCGCACAGGAAGAAGCGGGAATAATAAAACAAATAGAAGCGCTACAAGAACAAGGATTCCCCATGAATGATGTTGCAATAATTTATCATCGTCATGCACAGGCCGAAAATCTTATTCAACTATTCGAGAAAAAAAATATACCGTACCAGGTTCGCAAGAAGATTAATATTCTCGATTTACCCTTAATTCAAAATATTTTAACAACACTAAAATATTTAGATGAAGAAACACGCCGGCCACACAACGGAGAATATCTGTTGTTTCAAATAATGCATTTTCATTTTTTTCATATTCATCCACATGATATTTCAGCGCTTGCGGCATTTGCAGGAGGAAAGAGAATTAATAATAAGTGGAGGGAAATATTGGCTGATAAAAAATCTCTTGATCAGATTAAATTAAAAGATCCTGGTGCATTAATAAAGTTTGAAAAGAACATTACCAATTGGTTAAAAAATGCCGGCAACATCACGCTGCAAATGTTGTTCGAAGAAATTCTGAATGAAAGCGGATTGCTTCAATATATTTTAAAAAGTGATGAAAAAATATGGTTGATGCAGGTACTCACAACCTTCTTTGATTTTTTAAAAACAGAAAGCGCCAAGCATCCCCGGATAAAAATTACTCAATTTCTGGAAATGATTGAGCAAATGGAAAATAATGACTTGGGGTTGCCGGTTAATAAAACTGTGTTTCGAGAAGACGGGGTTAATTTCATTACCGCCCATTCAGCAAAAGGACTTGAGTTTCAATATGTTTTTTTGATTGGGTGTACGGCTGATAAATGGGAAAGCGCTGGCGGGGGTGGAAATAGTTATTCTTTACCCGATACGCTAACTTTCACAAAAGATGAAAATAAAATTGAATCTCTTCGCCGGTTATTTTATGTGGCTATGACACGGGCTAAAGAGCATTTGACAATTTCATTTGCGGAGTCAAACAACGAAGGAAAAAAACTTGCCGCTTCACAATTTGTTGCCGAAGTAACTTCCGGTACCGGATTAGAAGTATCCTCATCAAAAGTTGAAGCCGAGGAATTATTTGATATGGGCATGGCTTTGTTGTTGAAATCTGAAAAACCACATATCGAATTATTTGACCGAGATTTTATTCAATCTAAAGTCGAAAGTTTTTCGATGAGTGTTTCTGCATTGAATAAATATCTGGAGTGTCCGATTTCATATTACTTCGAGCGGATATTGAATGTGCCGTTTGCCAAGAACGATTCAATGGCTTTTGGTAATGCCGTTCACTGGGCGCTCAATCGTTTGTTTGTTAAGATGAGAGATTCAGCAGAGAAAAAATTTCCTTCTATTGATGATGTGCTGAATGATTTCAGCTTTGAAATGAGCCGGCAGAAAGATTCGTTCACCGAAAAACAATACACAAACAGAATGTTGCACGGCAAACAAATTCTGCCCGAGTATTACAATCAATACATCAACTCATGGAACAAAGTGGTGGTGACAGAATATGCTATCCGCAACATTGAAGTGGATGGTGTGCCTGTGAATGGAAAATTAGATAAGCTGGAATTTACAGGTGCTGATGTGAATGTGGTGGATTATAAAACGGGAAGTGTTCAATACGGAAAAGAAAAATTTCTTGCGCCCGATGAAAAAAATCCCGTTGGAGGCGATTACTGGCGGCAAATAGTTTTCTATAAAATTCTGCTCGATAATTTTAAAATTGAAAAGTGGAACATGCTGAGCGGTGAACTGGATTTTGTAGAGAAAGACGAAAAGAAAAATGTTTTCGTGAAAGAAAAAATTGTTGTCACCAAGGATGCAATTGAGTTTGTAAAAAATCAGGTGAAAGAAACTTACGCCCGAATAAAAAATCTGGAGTTTACTGAAGGATGCGGAAAAAAAGATTGTCATTGGTGCAGTTTTGTGAAGGAGAATAAAATTGCCCTTCCACAGGTTGTCGACTTGTAATTTTTCTCTGTTTCTTTTCTTAAACAAAACGAATTTCTTCGTTGGTTTTCAAATTGTTTTGATATAAAAGAATTTCGGAACATTGTCGTTAATGATTTTGCGATGAATAGAACTGTTTGCCTTTTTTTAATTTTTGTTTCAGCACTGAAGGTTTCTGCACAGGATACCTACCAGCAGCGGGTAGTAAATTATATTTCTACCTATAAAGATCTGGCTATTGAAGAAATGAAGCGCACCGGTGTTCCAGCCAGCATAACAATTGGCCAGGGTATAATAGAAACAGAAGCCGGCAGAAGTTCTTTGGCAACTTTAGCCAACAATCACTTTGGTATAAAATGCCATGAAGACTGGAAAGGCGACACATATCATTTTGATGATGATGCCCCGAATGAATGTTTCAGAAAATATGATTCGCCCGATCAATCTTTTAAAGACCACAGTAATTTTTTAAAAAATAAACCGCGGTATGCCTGTTTGTTTCAAATGGATATTACAGATTACAAAGGATGGTCGAAAGGGTTGAAGGCTTGCGGGTATGCAACAAATCCAAAATATGCTGAAATACTAATTACTGCTATAGAAAACAACAGCCTGATGCAATACGATTTAATGGGATTAGATCCGAATTATATTGCCGGTAAGAACCAGATTGACAGCACCGATGCTCAGTGTAAAATTCAAAATCAAGACCCGGAAACCGATGCAATTGTTTCTGATCTGGTAAGTGATCCGCAGCACGGTCGGGTTTATTTTTTTAACAACATAAAATGCATTGAACTAAAGCAAGGAGAAACTTTACAGAAGATTGCAGTGGAATATGAATTAGGAATGAAAAGAATATTGAAGTACAACGACATGACTTCAAAAACAAAAGTGCAACCTGGTGATCGTATTTATCTTCAACTGAAACACCGCAATGGCGATGTTGCTTATCATACAGTGAAAGAAGATGAAACCATGTTTGAAATTTCGCAAATGCATGGAATTCAGCTGGCGTATTTGTATGAAAAAAATAAAATGATATTCGGAACTCAACCCGAGTCCGGCGAGATTTTGAATTTGCGGAGCGACCGCATTTCTCCTCCTAAACTTCGGAGCAAACAAAAAACTATTCAAAAAGAGCTTACATCATATCATCCTGATTCGCTTGTTGAAAATATTTATGTTGTTAAAAAAGGAGACACCCTATACGCAATTTCAAAAATGTATGATTTAACTGTTGCTGAGTTAAAGCAGCTCAATAATCTGACAAGTGATGTTTTAAGTATTGGTGATAAATTAAAAGTGAAATAGCTTTTAGTTATTCTTAATAAATACTCATTGATTTACTGTGCTCATTTATATTTACTGAATGGAAGAAATAATACAGGTACTCGATAAGAAATTTAAAACTTATATCTCCGCCGAAACAATTCAGAATAGAATAAAGGAACTTGCTGAAAAAATGAATGTGCGATTTGCTGAAGAAAGGCCGATATTTCTTGCAATACTGAACGGCTCATTTATGTTCGCGGCCGATTTAATGAAACAGGTAAATATTCCAAGTGAAATTTCTTTTGTAAAACTTGCTTCATATCAGGGAACACAGTCAACAGGTCATGTAAAAACACTGGTGGGGCTTGATATAAATATTAAGGACCGCACTGTGATAATTGTTGAAGACATAGTTGATACAGGAAAAACGCTGAATGAATTTCTTCCCGTATTAAAGGGATTTCAACCAAAAGAGATTTTAATCTCCGCCTTGCTTTTTAAGCCCGAAGCTTTGAAACACGATATAAAAGTTGAATACAGTTGTTTCGAAGTGCCAAATGATTTTTTAGTTGGGTATGGATTGGATTATGATGGCTATGGCAGAAACCTTCCGGCAATATATCAGTTGTGTTAGTGCAACACTTCCAATTTCAACGCTTCTGTTTTTTCGTTTCGTTGAAGCATCAGAATATAAATTCCATTTTCCAATTCAGAAGTATTGATGAGGAAATCCATTGATTCCGATTTCAATGAATTTAATTTCTCATTATAAATTATTCGTCCGGTAACATCTGTCAATTGTAAATATATGTTTACTGCATCACCTGTATAAATTGAAAGAGTTGTGAAATCAGCAGCAGGGTTCGGATAAATTTTCGACTTTATAATTTCCACACTTAATTGTCCTGTTGAAGTGGTGTCGTTTGTGGTGTCAATAATTTCCGGAATAAATGGAATACAATTATCATAAACAGAATCTAACTGAAGGCGATAATCGCCACGAATACTTCTATCGGCCAGTTCACAAGCACCGGCAGCATATAATAATTTCTGATCTACGCTATCCGGAACCATAACTGAACGAATACTTAAATGATCATAAACAGTGAAGCAGGTATTATCAGGCAATCCGGGATAAACAGAATCAAGAACATATTCCAAATATGTTTTGTCGGGATTAAGCCGAACAATGTTTAAACTCGTGTTTAAAAATTTCGAGTATTGATTTAATACGCCGGGATGATCAGGCGAATTAATGTAATGATCATGATCTCTTGAAGTTACCATAAATAACATATCAGGTCGCTTAATAGAGATAGAGTCTATCCAGTTTTCACCGTTGCGCCATTTCCAAAAATCTTTTGATTCCTGAAGTGTTGGTATATAAAAGGGTTTTGGGTTTGGAATTAATCCCATTGAATAACCAAGTTCAATAATTTTCTGGCTGTAATTTGCCTTTGTGTTCACCCCTGTTCCATAAATTAATGGTTCCAGTTTGTAGTCAACCACATCATTCGGACTGTTGTTATTATCATTATCGTAATAAAATCCGGCAAGTGTATCAAAGTTCGCATTGTAATTAAAATACAATGTATCACAGTATTTCAGTTTTGAATAATCAAATGCTCCGGTTGTATCATTATATGCAAGATTGGTTGTTAATGGTCCTCCAAAATTGGTATTGCCCATGTCAGCTAAAATAATTCCGTCTCCAACAGGGGTTTCCCAATTACAAATCCATTTTAATCCGGGCAATTGGTTTCCATAAATTCCTGCTACAGCAAGAGAAATGTTTCCTCCGTTTGAACCACCAACCAACCCTACATTCTGATAGTTTGGTGTTATGGGTATTAACTCGCTTAAATATTTTCCATCGTTATCTGCAATTTCTCCACTGCAAAATTTTATTACATCTTTAAAGGCATTTATACAATTTGGACCTCGCAAATCATAAGTCCCGCCACTTACTATTGGGTTAATTCCGCCACCCGGAAAATTAAAGAAAACCTGAATGAAGCCAAAGTAAGAAATGACTGCAGGATAATTATAAATAATGCCGGTTGAACCGCCCCCACCCGCAACCAAAATAGCAATGGGTGCTCCACAAGTATCATATCTGGCTGAGTCTGGAAAATGAATTAATAATGCAATGCCTGTTGAATCGCCAACGCTTGAAGGAATATGAGTTAAAACAGGAGTGTTTTGTGAATAGCTATTAAAACTAAACCATAGAATAAATAAAATCACTCCCCAGATTTTCATTCAGTTTTTGTATACCTATTTAAAATTAACGCGACCAATATATTTAAGAATTCAGATTTTCTAACAATTAATTGCGCTGAACAGAAGAAAGTAATGACTGAATTGGTTATTCATTAGTATCCGATGAATCAACCCTTTAGTAATTTCATCCAGTTTAGTATTGCCATTATAGATTTATCAGGCTCCTCCAGCATTCCCATGTGGGCGCTTTTTTCAAGCATACAAATTACTGCTGTTGAAGGAAGATGGGCCATCATCACGCTTCTTTCAAATGGAATTGCCAAATCATTTTTCCCAATAATAATCAGAATAGGGAGTTTTGTGTTTTTCAAAAAATCCGTTTTATCAATTCTCTCCCTCATTGCAAGCGATGCATTTGCAATTGATTGTTCAGGAATAATTGCTGCTTTTTCTTCTATTGCCACAATTAATTCTTTATTTCGATCTGCAAATTCGGTAGTAAATAATGTTGGAAATAGTTGATCGGCAAAGGCGCGGCTCCCGTTTTTTACAACAAACTCAGCTACTTTTTTTCTGGTTTCCTTTTTCAGTTCATCATCAGCAAAACAAGAGCTGTGAAATAGCCCGAAACCTTTCAGTCTTCCCGAATATTTTTCAGCGAACGAAAGAGCTACATATCCACCCATTGAATGGCCAATCAAAAAACATTTTTCAATTTGTTCTTCATTCAAAACTGAAAGCACTGCGTCGGCAATCAGTTCCATACTGAGGTGATTATTTCCAGGAAGAGATTTTCCAAAGCCCGGCAGGTCAATACAAATGATATTTACATTTAAAAGAAGTGGTTTCTTGAATTCGTGCCACACACTTTTGTCTTCACAAAAACCATGAAGCAACACAAGCGTTTCGCCTGCGCCTTCAATTGAATAGCTGATGTTTGATTCTAGGTGTTGAATGATTTTGTCCATAAAAATTTCGAAGGCTAATGTAGAATCATTAAACATTCCATTTCAAATCTTACTTTTCCTCCTGCAAAAAAATCATTGAAGAAAATATTTTTCATATTATTTACATGTGCTCTTTTTGGTTGCGGAAAAAGCGAGAATAAAATAAAAGTATCACTGCTTCCGCTCGGAAATGTTTCATCCGGATATATTGATTCAATCAGCGTGGCAATAAAGAATGAATATAATTTTGATGTTGTGATTTTTCCGGAAATAAAAATTCCTGAAAAATTTTTCATCAATATAAAATCACCAAGATATCGGGCAGATTAAATTATAAAATATTTGTTGAGCATAAAACCCGATTCAGTTGATTATTTAATGGGAATAACGGAACAAGATATTTCTGTGGCCAAAAGAGATGAAACCGGAAATATTAAAAACCCGGAATACAAATATTCTGACTGGGGGGTTTTTGGATTTGGATATGTTGGAAACAGCAGTAGTGTGATTTCAACCTTCAGATTAAAGAATGAAAACGAGAAGGTTTTTTACTCAAGAATTCAAAAAGTTGCTTTACACGAACTGGGTCACAATCTTGGGTTACCTCATTGTAAAAACAAAACATGCGTGATGTGTGATGCTGCGGAAACAATTAAAACAATTGACCGGGTAAACAAAATACTTTGTGATGACTGCAGGGCAAAAATTCAATAGCATCATTTTTTCGGGCCATTAAAAGTTCCGCTAAGTATAAAAGCGGAACTTCTAAACACTTCCATTACTTTTCGCCCATAGAAAATTCTACATGAAGAAAATAATTCTTGCCGCTCTCTTCCTTCCAATCTTAATTCTTAATTCTAAAATCTCAAATGCTCAACAAACTTTTCCGGTAAACGGAGTTCATGATGAGCGCGAAGGATATTATGCTTTCATCAATGCAACTATTGCCGTTGATTACAAGACTTTATTGAGCAATGCAACTTTGCTCATTCACGATGGAAAAATTGTTGCGGTTGGAGATGAAGTTGCAGTAATTCCCGGGGTAACAGTGATTGATTGCAAGGGGAAGTTCATTTATCCGTCGTTCATTGACTTGTTCAGCAACTATGGAATTGTAAAAACAGAAACACAAAACAACAATCAGCAGGGACCACAATTTATTTCCAACAAAAGCGGAGCCTACAACTGGAATCAGGCCATCATGCCCGAAGTTAACGGCGCTGATTTTTTTCATGGTGATGAAAAGCAAGCAGAGAATTTACGCTCACTTGGGTTCGGCGCAGTTCTCACTCATCGAATGGATGGAATTATGCGCGGCACAGGCGCTGTAGTGTTGGCTGGAAATGAAAGCGACCATGAAATGATTGTTCGCGGAAATGTTGCTTCGTTTTATTCTTTCAATAAAGGAACAAGCGCGCAGGATTATCCTTCATCACTCATGGGTTCAATTGCTTTGCTGCGACAAACATTTTATGATGCGCAGTGGTACAAATCAGGTGGAAGCAATGAAGAAAAAAATATTTCGCTTGAAGCGCTGAACAGTCAATTATCGTTTCCGCAAATTTTTCAGGTAGATAATGACTTAAGTGTTTTGCGTGCAGATAAAATCGGTGATGAGTTCGGAATAAAATTTATTATCAAGGGGGTGGGCGATGAATACAAACGACTAGATGAAATCAAAGCAACTGGCGATGAACTCATTGTTCCTATCAATTTTCCAAAACCATACAATGTCAATGACCCGAATGATGCCGATTTAATTTCGCTCGAAGAAATGATGAATTGGGAACAGGCGCCTGCAAATCTTTTTCGTATTGATAAAGCCGGAATAAATTTTTGTATTACGAAACAAGGATGCAGTGATGATGCCTTCTGGAAAAATCTGCGCAAAGCAATTGTTTATGGATTGAATCCTGCCGATGCACTCAAAGCGCTTACCTACACACCCGCACAGCTTTCTGGCGAGTGGAACAATTTAGGTTCATTGGAAAAGGGTAAGCTCGCGAACTTCATCATCTGCTCTGATTCTATTTTCAATGATGAAAACATTATTTATCAGAATTGGGTGAAAGGAAAAATGTATCGCGTGAACGATGAACAACTTTCGTCGCTGAAAGGAACATATGATTTCACGCTGAACAGAATGGGCGCGATAAAACTTTCGATTGAAAATCCTTCCTCTAATTCGGCGCAATTAGAATTTAATGATTCAACAAAAGCCGATGTAAAATTTTCGCTAAACGATAATCTGATTTCACTTTCGTTTGCAATGCCGAAAGATTCTACCAAACAATTGTACCGCTTGAATGGATTTATTGAGGGAGATAATTTTTCAGGAAAAGGTTTAGACCCGAAGGGAAAAGATGTGGTTTGGACCGCAACCCGAACAAGTGATGAGAGCGAGAAAAACGATTCAACAAAAAAAGAAAACAAGAAACCTGAATTCGGGAAAGTGATTTATCCTTTCTGTGCTTACGGCTGGGATACCATTCCGAAACAGGAAACTGTTCTCTTCAAAAACGCAACTGTATGGACGAATGAAGCTGAAGGAAATTTAGAAAATACGGATGTATTAATCAGCAACGGAAAGATTCAACAGAACGGAAAAAATATTTAAGCTCCGGC
>Ga0114969_10004177_pt1 | contig 11466 bp, 11 predicted proteins | sample M_130807_MF_Meta_FD_87316 | JGI IMG/M metagenome (GOLD analysis project Ga0114969, IMG submission 87316) | Freshwater microbial communities from Lake Montjoie, Canada to study carbon cycling - M_130807_MF_MetaG | ecosystem: Environmental > Aquatic > Freshwater > Lake | place: Lake Montjoie...
CCCGGTTCAGTAATATTTTTTGTAACAACAGCTCCTGCACCAATAACAACGTTATCGCAAACAGTAACCGGTAGTAAAGTAACATTCGAACCAATTGAAACATGATTCCCGATCTCTGTGGAAGACCATTTGGTTTTATCGTTTCCGGAAGGTCCTCCGTCTTTGAATAAATCGTTCGTGAACATAACACCGTGCGCAACGAAACAATCCGATCCGATAGTGACCAATTCACAAATGAAAGTATGACTTTGAATGCGCGTTCGGTCTCCAATCTTTACTCCTTTTTGAATTTCAACAAACGGCCCCACAAACACATCGCTGCCAATTTCACACTCGTACAAGTTCACAGGTTCAACAACGGTCACATTTGTTCCAAATTGAACGTCACGAATTTGCGCGGTATATTTTTTCACTTCGTTCATTGCAATATGTTGGCGTAAATTTTTTCAATGGCGTCTATACTGCGAACGCCTTCTATTCCCTCAACATTTTGACCAATGCCTGTTTGAATTTCCTTCACAATGCCGGCAATAACTTTATCGTGATTGCTACTTGTGCCTTGGTATTTTCCGTAGGAATTTGGCTTGTCGTTGAAGTCAATGTTGCTATCCAATTCGTGTCCTTCAACATTCCAAAATTCAATTTTATTCAGATAAGCGCCGCCGATTTTTATACTTCCTTTTTCACCAATAATGGTGATACTTCCTTCGTAGTTTTTTTCATAGACGCAAGTGGTCCATACCAATGATCCTAGCGCGCCGTTTTCAAATTCCATAACTGCAACACCGCTATCTTCGGTTTCAATGCTGTGATTTTGCGTTGCCGCTTTCGCCTTCACACTTACCACATTTCCGCACCACCAGATAAGTAAATCTATGAAGTGACTGGCTTGTGTGAAAAGAGCTCCTCCTTCTTTTTCAATCTTTCCTCTCCACGGAGAATCGTCGTAATACCCTTGGTAACGATTCCACAATACATCACATTTCACCATGAATATTTTTCCTAGCCATCCTTCGCGAATGGCTTGTTCAGCAAGAATAACAGGAACATTGAATCTGTTCTGTTTCACTACCCACAATTTCTTTCCGCAAGCCGCTGCTGTATCGTTCATGCGATTCGCCTCTTCAACAGAAAGCGACATAGGTTTTTCAACCAGAACATTAAATCCTGCTTGTAACGCGGCAATGCTTTGTTCGGAATGAAGAGCGTGTGGCGTAACTACGTTAATGACATCGGCTTGAATATTCTTCAACATTTCATCGAAAGAAGAATAGACTGTAATATTTCCATACAGCTCGGAAAGTGCGCGCGCCGACTCAATGTGGCTATCGCACAACGCAACGATTTCGATTTCCGGATTAGCGTCTAAGACAGCAACATGTCGCTTCCCAATACTTCCACATCCGACTACGGCAAACTTGATTTTCATCGGTTGCAAAGTAATCAATCATTTTTGAATTTCCACGACCTTTTGGTGGAGGAATTCCTTCAAGGAATAATTTTTTAGCCCTAAGCGTTCGAAGAATTCTTTTTCTGTTTCCTCATGGGCAAATAAGATTGCCACTTCGAACGTCTCGTAATTAGAGAGACAAAGGTTTTTAAGTGGACTTCCTTCAATAGGAAATGAAGTTTGAAAGTTCGTGCCAATAAATGTTTTGTAGCCCAGGGCTAAACGCTCGAATAGCAAGGTAGAATATGCCATAACCCCAATGCTTACTTTGAAGAAGTTCTCGCTCGATTTCATTTCAATCGGAGCAATAACGGTGTTTGTTCCTTCAAAAAGAATTGAATAGAAGGTTTGAAATTCACTATCGGACCGTTCCTTTGGATGTGGAAAAATAATCAATTCGAAATCCGGATGACTTTTCAAAAATGTTCGGAGGGACTCTAAAATGAACGCTTCATTTTCTTGAATTCTAAACCCGAAATCAGCATGTCCAGCTTTTCTTCTTACCCACTCGCCATGAGAATAAAATCCAATGGTGTTTTTAGGTGGAATTGGTGCGTTCGTGTAGCAATGAGCGTAACGCAGGTATTGCTCAGGAGGCCAATGCAAAAGCTCCTTTACATACCAATGTTCAAAATGAGGAAGTTCTTCCATTTGATAAGCGCTGGAAAGCACAACCTCGTCTGCTAGCATAAACGTGTGATGTCCAGTCAGTGGCCCTGGGGAAGGAATTTTCGTCACTTTAATCCCCTCTTCCATTAAGAGGTAAGCAAGGGCGTTACTGTCTTTTTCGAATGGCGTGAAATCGAAAAATTCCGTTGTATTATTTGTTGAAATGATATCGGAAACGGCGGTCCATTCAACCACTTCGCGAATAAGTAAAGCCAGATTAGCACGGCGAGAATCGAACAGGCATTGCAAAGAAATTCGTAACGCGAATAAATGAAATTTCAATGGAAATTTGGAGAGTGTTAGTTCTTCTCGAACCAATACGTTTAGCGCTTTGTGGTTGGTATTCGCTGAAACATATTCTTCCGCAATTTCTTTTTGGTTGGAAGTAGAAACCAATACGCAAGGTGATATTGGAATGAAAGTCGATTCCATTATTTCCCTTGAAACAATGCGTTTCCATTCTTTGAAACCGATGAGCACATCTCTTTTCGCGCTGTTGGGAAGTCTATATGTTAGATCGTGAAGCAGTCTATGCTGAAGCATGCGCAAACGAATGTCCTCTGAAGGTTTCATGGGCCTCTTTAAAAGCTGCTTTGCAAAGCGAAGGGCGCTGTTTAAACTAGACATGTGATTCATGGAACAAGTGTAGGAAAGATTCGAGGTTTTGATTCCAACTGACTATCGGAAAGTTGAAATGTTTTGAAAGCTGCTCGGAAGCTGCCTTCGCTCGCATGCCGGTTTCACAGAGAAGAATGCAAGGACGATTTATTTTTTCGATTACCTCTTTCAGTTCTGAAGCTGTCACAGAAATGATTTCAGATGGAAGCGAATCGTTTTCACCCAAGAAATAAACGGGAGTATCTCGGTCGCGCAACAACACTTGAACGGTAGTTGCGGGCTTCGTGTTTTTTTGTTTCGGGTTGAAATGGAACCTCGACCAAAGCCCCGTGTTTCCATCGAAATAATCGATAGCACCCACGAAAGGACAAGGATTGAGTGTCAGAAATTGAAGCGCTTGATGGGCAACATGAATGCCTACCGAGGCCACTGCTGTTGGCCAAACGCCATCAACTTCGCAATCCCTTTCCACTTGGCTCGCGTCTTGAACATGTCCGAAAAGCATGGTGCTGGTTATGCTATTTAAATGAATGAAGGCACTAGACCCTGCATTCATCTGCGCTGCTGCATAGAAAAAAGGAATTCTTAGTTTTTCGAAGTGGCTAGCTAATTCCAGTTTCGTAGCAAGGCGATCGGTAAAATCAAAAACTAAATCAAAGGTTGACGCAAGTATTTCCGCTTGCGCTTTAAACATTCGTTCCTCCGAGATTATTGTAGCTTTTGGAAAGTGCAACGAGCAATAATTCTTTAAGACAGCAGCTTTATTCTTCCCAATGTCATCAGGAGTGAAAAGATGTTGTCTATTTAAATTCGAAGCGTCAACAACGTCGCCGTCGAAGATTGTGACATGTCCAATTCCCGATGAAAGCAAATAAGGGAGAGCAGCGTTCGCTAATCCTCCGCATCCTATGATAAGTAGGTTCTTGTCTTTCAGATAATCTTGGTCCCAGGTCATACTTTCAAAAAGGAGTGAATTTCGAATTGCAAGATAGTTTAGAGAGGGGCTTCAGGAATATTTTACGAACAATTTTGTTTGTTAAAGCATTGAAAGTCAAATGATAAGTAAAGAAAATGAGTATCGAAAGCAAAAAAAAGTGTGTTCGTCATGAAAAGTTGTACTTTTGCGGTCGTATTTAACCTTTAAAAAACATCAAGACAATGTCTGAAATTGCACAAAAAGTTACCGAAATCATCGTAGATAAACTCGGTGTAGAAGCATCAGTAGTAACCCCTGAAGCTAGTTTCACCAATGATTTGGGAGCAGATTCTTTGGATACTGTAGAGCTTATCATGGAATTTGAAAAGGAATTCAACATCGCTATTCCAGATGATCAAGCTGAGAAAATTGTGACTGTAGGTCAAGCAATTGATTACATCACTGCGAATAAATAATCACTCGGAAATTATTCAACTTTCCCGAAAACTATGGAGTTAAGAAGGGTCGTTGTTACCGGACTAGGAGCATTAACACCCATTGGTAATACTGTCCCAGAATACTGGACCGGTCTTATCAATGGTGTGAGTGGTTCTGATCTCATAACGCGCTTTGACGCGAGCAAGTTCAAAACGAAGTTTGCTTGTGAAGTCAAGGGGTTTAACATTGAAGATCACATTGAGCGAAAGGAAATGCGCAAAATGGATCCTTATACACACTACGCTCTAGTAGTTGTAAAGGAAGCCATAGTGGACTCCGGTCTCGATGTAGAGAAAGTGGACAAGGATCGTGTTGGCGTCATTTGGGGTTCAGGGATTGGTGGATTAACCACTTTCCAAGAAGAGTGTATTAATTTCGCTAAAGGAGACGGAACACCGCGTTTCAATCCTTTCTTTATTCCGAAAATGATCGCTGATATTGCCTCTGGTCACATCAGTATTCAATACGGATTCAGAGGTCCCAACTACACAACCGTTTCAGCTTGTGCTTCTTCAACAAACGCTTTAATTGATGCCTTTAACTACATTCGTTTAGGTAAGGCAGATATTATTGTGAGCGGTGGTTCTGAAGCTGCAATTTGTGAAGCAGGTGTAGGAGGATTCAATGCGTGCAGAGCGCTTTCTGAAAACAATGAGAATTTCAAAACGGCTTCTCGACCTTTCGACAGTACCCGCGATGGATTTGTTTTAGGAGAAGGAGGCGGTTGTCTTATTTTAGAAGATTTAGAACACGCCAAAGCGCGTGGTGCTAAAATATACGCCGAGCTTATAGGCGGGGGAATGTCTGCAGATGCTTATCACATTACTGCTCCACATCCAGAAGGAATTGGTGCAACGAATGTAATGAAGAATGCACTTTCCGATGCGGGAATTACTTCAAATGAAATTGACTACATCAACGTTCACGGAACTTCTACTCCTTTAGGAGATGTTCAAGAAGCGAAGGCCATTCAAAATATTTTTGGAGAGCATGCTTACAACTTGAACATTTCAAGTACCAAGTCAATGACGGGTCATTTGCTAGGTGCTGCTGGAGCCGTTGAAGCAATTGCGTCTATTTTGGCTATTAAAAATGGAATCATTCCACCTACAATTAACTTCGTAAATGCCGATGAGGCTTTAGATCCGAAATTGAATTTCACCTTCAATACGGCGCAACACAGGGAAGTTAATATTGCGATGACGAACACCTTCGGTTTCGGTGGTCATAACACTTCAGCCATTTTTAAGAAATACGAATGATTTGGAAATTCTTTTCCAAAGCACATCCCAATAGGGAACTTTTCACCTATATCAAAAACACCTTTCATGTAAAGCCGAATAACCTTGCGCTTTATGAGACTGCGCTGCGTCATGCTAGTGCAGCTGATGAAATTCAACCGGGAATAAAAAATAGCAATGAACGTCTCGAGTTTTTGGGAGACGCTATTTTGGATAGCATTGTAGCTCATTACTTGTTTTCGAAATATCCTGCCCTCACAGAAGGTGAACTAACCAAAATGAAATCGAAGATTGTTCGTCGAGACAATCTGAATGCAATCGGGTACGATTTGAAATTGTATGAGTTCTTAAATGTTAGTATTGGCAGACAAGAAATTCATGAGAGTCTAATCGGAAATGCGCTGGAAGCTTTATTTGGAGCGCTTTTCTTAGACAAGGGATATAAGATTACTAGAGAAATAGCATTGAAATTATTGAAGGAGCACGGGCTCGATGAGCGTGTTCACCTGGATGTGGATTACAAAAGTAAATTGCACGAATGGGGGCAGAAAACACGAAGACATTTGGTGTATATTGTGCGTGAACAACGTAGCACTGGGGCGCAAATGCTATATACTATAGCGTTAGAGTTGGATGGTAAAGAAGTGGGAAGAGGAACGGGTGGATCGAAAAAAGCAGCAGAACAATCGGCGGCGGAAGCAGCAGCTAAAGTTATATTGACTAATTAAAACTGAAATTTATGTACGGTAAAATGCAGGAACATTTGCAAAATGAATTGAACGGAATTCGCGAAGCGGGGTTGTTCAAAAGAGAACGTATCATTACTACGCCACAAGCTGCCGTTATTAAAACGACAGAAGGAAAAGAGGTGTTGAATTTTTGTTCGAACAACTACCTCGGTCTTTCGAGTCATCCTGCCGTTCTAGAAGCCGCAAAAGCCACAATTGATTCACACGGATTTGGAATGTCGAGCGTTCGCTTTATTTGCGGAACTCAGGACATTCACGAGACCTTAGAGCATAAACTTTCTGAATTTCTTCATACAGAAGATACTATTTTATACGCAGCGGCCTTTGATGCGAACGGTGGAGTTTTCGAGCCTTTGTTGAACGAGCAAGATGCAATCATTTCTGATGCATTGAATCACGCGTCAATTATCGACGGCGTTCGTTTGTGTAAGGCAGAGCGTTACAGATATAAAAACAATGATATGGCTGATCTTGAAGAACAGCTAATAGCCGCCTCTGGTGCACGTTTCAAACTTATTGTTACAGACGGTGTGTTTTCAATGGACGGATATGTTGCTCAACTCGACAAGATTTGCGACCTCGCAGATCAATACGGAGCAATGGTTATGGTAGATGAATGCCATGCAACAGGATTCATTGGAAAAACAGGCAGAGGAACAATAGAATTGAAAAATGTATTGGGTCGCGTAGACATTATTACCGGCACATTGGGCAAGGCGTTAGGTGGCGCAATGGGCGGATTCACCAGTGGAAGAAAAGAAATTGTTGAATTGCTTCGTCAACGCTCTAGACCTTATTTGTTTTCGAACTCTTTAGCACCTTCAATTGTTGGTGCATCCATTGCGGTAATGGATATGCTTAGTGCGTCTTCTGATTTGCGCGACAAGCTGGAAGCGAATGTCAAGCTTTTTAAAGTTGGAATTAAAGCTGCTGGATTCGAAATTAAAGACGGAGAAAGCGCAATTGTTCCAGTGATGTTATACGACGCGAAATTGGCACAAGACTTCGCAGATGCGCTGTTGCAAGAAGGTATTTATGTGATTGGATTTTTCTTTCCAGTTGTTCCGAAAGAACAAGCGCGTATTCGTGTTCAGCTAAGCGCTGGTCATGAGTTTGAGCACATTGATAAAGCCATAGAAGCTTTTACGAAAGTTGGAAAAGCATTAAATGTGATTCAATAAAAAATGTCGAAATATCTCATCGTAGGACAAGGGCTAGCAGGAACACTGCTAGCCTTTTCTCTGTTGGAAAAAGGAGAGGAAGTGTTGATTGCCGACGATTACAATCATGCTTCAGCATCTCAAGTAGCTGCTGGAATGTGGAATCCGGTTACGTTCAAGAGGCTTGCGGCTTCTTGGTTAGCGAAGGAAATGCTGGAAGAAATGAATCTCACTTTCCGAAAACTAGAAGAAAAACTTCAGACTAGTTTTTTTCATTCCCTTCCCGTTGCAAGAATTTTTAATTCCATTCAAGATGCTAATTTCTGGGATGAAAAATCAGATCATCCTGAAGTGGGAAGATATCTTTCAATACGTTCAAACAAAAGTGTTCAAGAAAATTTCGATGCTCCTTTCGGAAACAGTGAAGTGAACGAATGCGGTTGGCTGAATGTTCCACTTTTTCGCGAAGCTTCAAAAAAGTATTTCATTCAATATGGAAATTTTATTGAAGATTCTGTGAATGAAGATGAGATTCAATTCACACCTGATGGGGTTTTATGGAAAGGGAAACAATTCAACAAAATCATTCTTTGCAATGGAATCGAAGTGAATACATGGAAGGGTCTTGAACAACTCGACCTCATTCCCAATCATGGACAAGTGTTGGATTTGAACATTGAACATTTGGAAATAGACGCAATTGTGAATTTCGGACAGTTTTTACTTCCATTTGGAAATGGAAAATTTCGTTTAGGCGCAACGTATGATTGGAATGAAGTTCCTAATGTTGCGACAGAAGAGGCGAGAACATTTTTACTTTCCGAATTGAAGTCGAGATTGCATAAGGAAGTTGTGGTTGAAAGTCAGAAAACAGGTTATCGTCCCACCACCCGCGACAGACGCCCCATTTTGGGATTCGCAAAGGGCAATGAAACGTTAGGTGTCTTTGGCGGATTAGGTTCGAAGGGTGTCTTACTCGCACCGTATTTCGCTAAATTATTTACTTCGGTTTTAACCGAGGGTGTGTCTATTCCAAAGGAAGTTAACGCCGCTCGATTCTAACAATTCAAGGTGAAGAACCTTTGTATTTGAATACGGAACTAGCAGTTTGTTCAAATAGCTTTGTTATGCGCTTGAAATGCGCATTAGCATGAAACGAATCTACCTACTTCTCTTACTTTTGGCCGCGGGCCAATGGATATCTGCCCAGCAGATAGACGAAGGCGATTCACGCGCAATGATTCAAGCCAACTTCATTTATCAATTTGCTGTGAATAGCAACTGGCCGGTGGAAATGAAGAAGGGCAAATTTTTGATTGTCGTTTATGGAAATGAGGCTGTCTACAAACATGTAGTAGAAAAGTATGCCATGAAACCAGTAGGCGCGCAAACCATTGAAGTGCAATCTTGGTCGGATTACAAACCTGGATTGGTTAACCACATTGTTTTTGTGGACAAATCGAAAAAGGCCGACTTTGCAAGAATCATCAAAGAGATGAAGGGTAAGAATACCTTGGTCGTGACAAATTGGGAAGGTACCTTGGGAAGTGGGGCGGCAATAAATTTTAAAACAGTAGACAATTCCATTCGATATGAATTGAGCGAAGCGGCATTCTCTGAAAAGAAGATTACTCCTGGAAATAAAATTTTACAATGGAAAGTTCAATAGTATGAAGCACACATTCTTTCTTTTTCTAATTTTATTAGTGAGTGCTCAAATGGCTTACACACAGGTGAATCCACTTGTTACGAAAGCTGCTGAATTGTGCGATGAAAAGAAATATGACGAAGCGCTTGCTCAAATAGACGAAGGCTTTAAATCGGCCAGTTTGAACTCAGATCCGAATGCATGGTTTGTAAAAGGATTTATTTTAAAAGAACTGTACAAACAGAAAGAAGCCAATCAGCGTCAAAGTAATTTCAGATACCGAAGTGTAGCTGCGTTGAGGAAAGCACGCGAATTCGATTCGAATTTAGAATTCGCATCTAATATAGATGCAGCATTGCAATACATTGCCTTCACTTATTTCAACGATGCCTTATTGCGCAGCGCTGAAATGGATAATGAATCGGAGAATGAACCAATAGATCTTTTTAAAAAGTTTGAAGAACTATACAAAGGATCAGACGCCGAACTCAGAGATTTGAAATTGGAATTCAACAGTAAAATGGCTGAAGGACACTATCGGAACTGGATAAAAAACACTGAGGACAATCACCATTACGCATTGTGTTTGGAGTATTACACGAAAGTTCTTTCCTTGGATAACAGAAACTGCACAGCCAACTTGAACTTGGCCATTGTGAATTACAATCAAGGGGTATTCATGATTCGGAAAATTGGTGCGCAAACAGATATGATGGATTTAATTTCCATTCAAGATGAAAGCGTAAAAAAGTTTAAGGCTGCTATTCCATATGCACAGCAGGCCTTTGCTTCGTGCACTCCGGCCCCAACCAACTACAAGGTACTTATGTTTGTGAATCGCGCCTTAGGAAGAGAAGAGGAATATCTTCGATTGAAGAAAGAGTCCGAAAAAAAATTCAAATCAAATTAAATAGAATCCATGAATTGGTTCTTCAATAAGAAGTATCGTCTTGGATTAGGCTTCGGGATAATTATATTCATTGTTGCCGGAACGTTAGTCATGACTATGATTACGTTGCAAAGGAGTTATGATATCAATCGGAAAATTAACGATAAATATGTTCCTTCAATTGGGCGCTTGCAAAACCTAGAGAGTTATACCCTTCGCTCAAAGGACTTGATCAAAGAGTGGGCTTTTGTTCAGCGCGTTGAAGAGGATATTCATCGCAAAGAAATGAAGGCGATTAGTGACAGCTCACTCACTAATTCATGGATGCGACTGAAAGAAGTCAAAAGTAATTTTAACAACGAAGAACAGCAGAAGCTCGATTCATTAGAAGTCAGAATAGCCGACATGTTGTTGCAGTTTAAAGAGGTGCAAGACTTGTTACCGACCTTCGACAGTTACAGCGATCCAATTGCTTTAATGGAAGCTGAATCCTTTTTTATTGAAGGAAGTGGAATACCTCTGGTGGTCGAAGAAGCAGAGGCTATTCTGAATGAATTACGCACCAAGCAAACAGCACGAATGAACCGAGAAATTGAGGAGATGAATGTGCAATTCTCCCGCTTGACAGGCGTTCTCGTAGTTGTTTCTTTGTTCGTTTTATTTGCAGGTATTGCCATTGCGTATTTCACAACAAAACTGAGAAAGCAAAAGGAAGAGTCTGATGTGCAAAAGGAGCAATTGAATTTGTTGTATCGAGATTTAACAGATAGCATTAACTACGCGCAGCGACTTCAAAATACAATACTTCCGAACATAGGTGCGGTTCGACAGATTTTCAATAAGAGTTTTGTTTTCTATGTTCCCAAGGCAGTTGTAAGTGGCGATTTTTATTGGTTTAAAAATGTAGGAGGAAAGAAACTCTTTGCTGCCGCAGACTGCACGGGACATGGTGTTCCCGGAGCCTTCATGAGTTTGGTGGGTCACAATTTTTTGAATCATGTAACCAAAGTGTTTTTAGACCCTTCGCAAATTCTAAACAATGTAAATCGTTTAGGAACAGAAGTCCTTCGCAACAACAACAATGGGGTTCGCGATGGCATGGACATAGCGCTTTGCGCCATTGATGAAAAGGAATTGATGTTGGAATATTGCGGTGCGAACATTCCGCTTTATGTAGTTAGAAAAAATGAACTTATTGAATTGGCCCCAACCAAGCGGAGCATAGGAACCTTCGGTGAGCGCGGTGAGTCTTTTGAAACACAGAAGTTTCAACTGGAAAAGAACGACATGGTTTACGCGTGCAGTGATGGTTACGCGGATCAATTTGGTGAAGAGACGAACAAGAAATTCATGCGGAAGAAATTCAAAGAAGTACTTGCATCTATTTCAACGTTGGAAATTGATACCCAAGAAAAAACCCTTCACGAAACGTTTGCCGCTTGGAAGGGTTCAGTGGAACAAACCGATGATCTTCTGATCATAGGTATTCAAATTTAATCTATTAAGAAGCCAGGCTAGATCGGTCTGCGATATAGGTGTCAACCGGATTCACGCACAATACAGGTATTTGCGCATCGTTTGTGATCACGTGCTGTTCGTAGCTCGAGTTGAATACATTTAACAATGAA
>Ga0114969_10004179_pt1 | contig 11460 bp, 12 predicted proteins | sample M_130807_MF_Meta_FD_87316 | JGI IMG/M metagenome (GOLD analysis project Ga0114969, IMG submission 87316) | Freshwater microbial communities from Lake Montjoie, Canada to study carbon cycling - M_130807_MF_MetaG | ecosystem: Environmental > Aquatic > Freshwater > Lake | place: Lake Montjoie...
GCGATGTCGAAGATGCCGACTACGAAGCGCTGCGCGACGGTTACACCGCCCGCGCTGCAACAGTGCTGCGCAACATCGAACATGGTCTCGCCGCTGCAGCGCCGCGCGCCCCGCGCCGGCGCATGCGTGCGGTGTTGGTTGGTCTTGCCGTTGTTGTTGTGGCTGTCACAGCAGGGTGGTTGGTCGCCCGTTCATCTGGTCAGCGTCTGCCCGGCGACACAATCACTGGTGGCTCGTCGCCCGATCGCACGGCGGTGTTGCTCAGCGAGGCGCGGGCCTTGCTCGGCACAGACCCAGCTGGCGCTTCACAGCGCTATCTCAGCGTGCTCAGCATCGACCCCGATAACGCTGAGGCGCACACCTACACCGGTTGGTTGCTCGCGATTTCTACGCAGAACCAAACTGCAGGCGATTCTGCAGCAACGCTTGAGGTCGCCAAGAAAGATCTCGAACGGGCTATCGAGATCGACCCCACGTTCCCCGATCCGCACTGCTTTCTGGCGGTGATTGCGGCTCGATTCGAGAAAGACATGGCTGCTGGCAAGGTGCGCGCGGCCGAATGCCTTGCCAACAATCCGCCTACTGAAATGCGCGGCATGATCGAGTCGTTTGCGGGCAGCCTCGACTCGGCTCCCACCACTTCGTAGTGCTCGCCGCGCATTCGAGATCCGCTGAGGGCCTTGTCGTCGCCAGTACTGTTTGGCGATGAGCACCCCGCCGCCACCCCCACCGCCGCCGCCACCACCACCGCCACAGTTTCCTGAGTACGGCGCGGCCCCATCGCCGGGCTCACCGCAGTCGATGCCGTCGATGCAGTCGCAACGCAACAATGGCATGAGTATCGCCAGCTTGGTGCTGAGCTTGGTCAATGTCATCCCATGCTTTTGGCTTGCACCAATTCCGGCGCTGCTCGGCGTCATCTTCGGCTTTGTTGGACGCGGTCAGATGAAGCGGTCAGGCTCAGACAAGGGCAAGGGACTGGGCATCGCCGGCATCACGATAGGAATCGTGTTCTTGGTGCTTGCAGCCGTGCTGATCGCAGCGCTCGTCGTCAACCGCAACAACTGCGACCCCACGGTCGAACTCTGTTAGCTAACGCGGCGGTGCCCAGCACCGCGCGGTAGTGGCGTTGCCCCGTGCATCTCGCTCGATGACCCACACTGATGCCTTCTTCCAGTTGGGTTCGCCAATGAAGTCGCACCCGCGTCGTTGCAGCGCGGCCATCGTGTCGGGAATCATGTCGCCGTGGCTACACAGCACGGCGCCGTCGGGTTGGTCAGCGATCATCTCGAGCATTGCGCCCAACGGTTGGGCTTCGGCGAGGCGATCGTCGGCAATGACCGTGAGGTCTAGTGCTGCGGCCAATGGCTCAAGCGTCTGCATGCATCGCACGTAAGGGCTCGCCAGCAAGGTTCTGTCGGCGCCGGCTTCAACGAGAGGAGCCACGATCGCGTGCGCCTGAGCCCAGCCAGCCTTGCTGAGTGGTCGTTGCATGTCGTCGCCAGCCGAGTCGTTGCGCTGACCGGCTTTGGCGTGGCGTACCAAGAAGATCATCAAGCCACGCCGGTGAGCTGCTTGTGGCGTGCGGTGAGACGGCGCACAAGTTGGATGAACGCGATTGCTGCTGCCAGCTGGCACACCGATGCCAACGTGGAGATCGTGAACGAATCAACGAGTTTCCTTGCGGCGTCCTCAGTGGATTGCTGCGTCAAGCTGCTCGCGCCTGCAAATGTGACGCCGATAAAAAACGTGGGGATGAGGCCATACAGAATCCACCACGTGGCCACCACTGGGTCAACCGGGTTCTTCTTCCAGTCGGGACCCGACTGGGGATCGGACCCCTTCCAAAGATCGCGCATCATCAAGAACGGGATCACGTAGAGCACGCACGGCGGAAGGAACCATCCGCCAATTGCCCAACCAGGAACCCAGGTGCCGACACGTCCGAAGGTTTGATTGTTGCGGGCGATGCGGAACATCCAAATAATCGTGAGCACAAACACGGCAAGTGTTGCCGCTCCGGTGAGGATTGAGAGGAGTCGGTTAAGCCGAACGAGTTGGTGAAGTCCGTGGCGCTGAGATTGCCATCGAGAAAGTCGCGTGCTTGGCCTCGGAGGTTGAAGCTGATTGCGACAGTGAATGCGCTGAGCACCACGATGACCACCATCAACCGAGTGATCCACTTGCCGAGAGAGCCCACGCTCTGCAGCGGTGAGGAATTGCCATTGCCTGAAACGTTGTAGCCCCCGAAGTTCGGTGGGGCCGTGAGATATGCAGGAGGAGGCGGCGGTGGCTGATCGCCGAGAGGTACTCCCCAGTCAAAATCGCTCATCTGTTGAATCTAGTTGCATCGCTGGGGCGATTGAAACGGGGGTCCGATGCAAGAATGTCACGATGAGTTTTTTCGATCGAAACCGCAACGAACTCAAGAGCAAGGGCATTGACCCCGCTCGGTTGCCTCCGGGCCAATACCTCACCGACCGTTTCCCTGTGCTTCACGTGGGCGACGTGCCTCACTATTCGCCGGGCGAATGGAGCCTCACTGTGTTTGGCCTCGTCGATCACGAGGTCACCATCACACTCGACGATCTCAAGCAGATGTCATCGGTGACTCCCACATTCGACATTCACTGCGTGACGAAATGGTCGAAGTTCGACACCACGTGGACGGGTGTTCGGGTGCGCGATGTGTTGGCTCTTGCCGGTGTTCAGCCTGCAGCTACCCATGTGATGGAGCACGCCGAGTACGGCTACACCACCAACATTCCGCTTGCCGATATCACCACCGATGAGGCCATCGTTGCGTTCGCGTACGAAGGCGAAGACATCGAGCCAGTGCACGGAGGGCCCGTGCGCATCGTGGTGCCGCATCTGTACTTCTGGAAGAGCGCGAAGTGGGTTCGAGGTCTCGAGCTGCGTGACCGAGACGCTCCCGGATTCTGGGAGAAAAACGGCTACAACATGTACGGCGACCCATTTCGCGAGCAGCGCCACTAACCCCAGCGCCAATACCCCCAGCGCCAATACCCCCAGCGCCTCACCGTCCCCATCGCCAAAGCCCCAACCTTGTAAACAGAATTTGGGCGGATGGGGCGGATGGGATGGGCGAAGCGACGTCTGAGTTTGTTTAGAACGACGTCACGCAGTACTGGTCGCCTAGCGGTATCGAGGTCTCGATCGAAGGATCGGTGTCGCCGTACAAGGCCTTGAGCATTCCCTTGACCATGCCACGGTCTACCGCGCAGATCACTGGGTTGTCGATTGCGACATCGCCGAACGGGCAGTGGTTGTTGATGATGCGCAACTGGTTGTTGCGTTGATCGGCGTGTGCAGCGAAACCGTGTGCGGTGAGTGCGTCGGCAACCGTGTGTAACGCCGAACGGAATGAGCGCTGCACGACCTCGCCATCGGGAGACGCGCCCTGCAATGCGAGTGCCATGGTGCGCCCGTATTCGATGCCTACTTCTTCGGCCATGATCTCGGCCTGTTCGCGAGGCAACATCGCGAGCGAGCGTCCGAGCAGGGTGAGTACGAGATCGTCGCTGCGCACCGGAAACTCGAGTGGCTCTGCATCGGCCGCGGCACGGTAGTGCTTCGACGGCCGGCCTGCCCCGCCACCTTCGCTGCGCTCTACGGCCACTTCTACGTATCCGCCGGCAGCGAGTTTGTCGAGGTGATGGCGAGCAACATTGGGATGCAAACCGAAGTGCTCGGCCACCTGTGCGGCGGTGACGCCGTTGCCCGATTCGCGGGTATAGAGGTAGATGCTGCGCCGCGTTGGGTCGCCAAATGCTGAGGTGATTGCTGTGACTTGCGCACTGAACGCGCCCGGTGTCATCCCGGAGGTGGCTGCAGCCGAAGTCATGGCGGTATTCTACCTATCTACGTAGTGGTAATTACCGCACCCAAACCCTCACGCCTGGAGCGCCCATGCCCACCCCCGATCAGATCATCGAAGCGCTGCGCCCTGTTGAGGATCCAGAATTGCATCGTTCCATTGTCGATCTCGGCATGGTTCGCAATGTCGAAGTACGGGCCGATGGGTCGGTCGCTGTGCTGATTGCGCTCACCATTGCTGGTTGCCCGTTGCGCAACGAGATCCAAAACCGAGTCACCGGTGCGCTGGTGCCACTGGGCGTTACAACCGTGGCGCTCGACTTCACGGTGATGACCGACCAAGAGCGCGAAGACCTTCGCATCAAACTGCACGGCAGCCCCGGCGCCAGCGCTGGTCAGGGCCAGGCGCACGGCCACGCCGAAGGCCGCAAGGTTCCGTTCGCCGAAGTCGGATCAAAGACGCGCCCGTTGCTCATTGCCTCGGGTAAGGGTGGCGTCGGAAAGAGCACCGTCACCACCAACCTCGCAGTGGCTTTGGCCGCGCAGGGATACAGCGTTGGCGTTGTCGACGCCGACATCTATGGCTACAGCATCCCGCGCATGCTCGGCACCGATCGTGACCCAGTGGCTATCGACCAGATGCTCATCCCACCAGAGGCATGGGGTGTGCGTTGCATCTCTATTGGTTACTTCGTCCCCGAAGGCCAAGCCGTCATCTGGCGCGGCCCAATGTTGCATAAGGCGCTTGAGCAGTTCCTCACCGATGTGTTCTGGGACGAGCCCGACTTCTTGCTCATCGACATGCCACCAGGCACCGGCGATATTGCGCTGTCGCTCAGCCAGTACCTGCCCCGCGCCGAGGTCTTTGTGGTCACCACACCTCAGCCGGCTGCCCAGAAAGTGGCGCGCCTGTCGGCTGCCATGGCCGCCAAGGTCAACCTTCCGGTACGCGGCATCATCGAGAACATGAGCTGGTTCACCGGCGACGATGGCAAGCACTACGAAATCTTCGGTAACGGCGGCGGCCAAGAGCTCGCCGACGAACTCGGCGTTCCGTTGCTGGGCAAGCTGCCGTTGGTGCCTGCGGTCCGCGAAGGCGGCGACGATGGCCGTCCGGTCGCCGCAGTAGACCCAGGCAGCGAAGCCGGTTTGGTGTTCCACGAGATGGCGCGTCGCATCGCCACCGAGCTCAAGCCGAAGAAGGTCTTCAGCGCGAGCCTCAAGATCAACGGCTGACCAATCGCAACCGCTGACCAATCGCCCCCGCCGAATCGCCGCCGAATCTGCTTCAACAAAGCGTTTGTTGAAGACAACAGGTCGAACCTTGACCAACTGTCTTCAACAAACTTGGGATCGAGGCAGAGATCGAGCGTCGGGGATCCCTACTATGGTCAAGCATTGAGTTCGTTGAAAGGACCATCGTGGACGTACGCATTGGCGTGACCCAAGCACCCCGTGAGATCAGCGTCGAGTTGGCCGACGACGTCGACCGCTCCGAAGTGAAGACCAAAGTTGAAGCGGCGCTCTCTGGCGCCGTCGATGTGCTGTGGCTCACCGACAAAAAGGGTCGCGACGTCGGTGTCGCCGCATCGAAGATTGCGTACATCGAACTCGGTACAACCGACAGCGAGCGCCGCATCGGCTTTGGCGGCTGAAGCCAGCATGATCGTGGCGGCCTGAGGCTCGTGTTCGGCCAGTCATCATGCATCTGCTGAATCGTCAGCTGCTCTTCGTCACCGGTAAAGGTGGCGTTGGCAAGACCACTGTTGCGGCCGCTATCGCCCAACTGGCAGCACAACACGGTCGCCGCACGCTTGTCTGCGAGATGGACGCCAAGGGCGCACTCGCAGCTGCGTTCGATTGTTCGCCATTCCCGTACCAACCGAGGCAGATCGATTCGAACCTGTTCGGCATGGCCATGAACACCGAAGACTCGTTACGCGAGTACCTCAAGCTGTTCGTGCGCATCCCGTTCGTCGGGCGCATTGGTCCGTTGGCGCGCACGTTCGACTTCGTCGCCGACGCCGCTCCCGGGGTCAAAGAGATACTCGCCATCGGCAAGCTCTGTTACGAGGTTCGTGAACGCAACTACGACCTCGTGGTGGTTGATGCCGAAGCCAGCGGACACATCGTGAGTCAGATCGGCGCGCCGCGTGTGATCAGTGAGCTGGTGCAGGTGGGATTGGTGCGCGAGCAGACCAAGTGGATGCTCGACATCCTCGAGGATCCCGAGCGCACTGGGTTGATCACGGTGACGACCCCCGAAGAAATGCCTGTGAACGAAACCATTGAACTGCTCGATCGAGTGCGCGAACGCACCAAGGTAGATCTCGCTGGTGTGGTGGTGAACCGCGTGCTGCCAGCGTTGTTCGGCACTCGCGAGATGGCGGTGTTCGATCAGTTGTCCACTCCTGCGGCACAGACGCTGATGACCCGCGCGGCTGGCCGCAATGTCACCGCAGTTGTCGACGCAGCGCGAATGAACGAGGCCCGCCGTCGAGTTGGCGTCGGCCACCTCGAGCGGCTGCGTGGCGCAGTTCCGGCCGACACTCCGATGCTCTACATCCCCGAACTCTTCACGCGTGCTGTTGGTCGGCGCGTTGTGAGCCAGATCGTTGATGCACTATCCGATGAGTTGATCTGATGCCTGCTGCCTCAACCCACAGCGGAATTGCCGACCTTCTCGCCTCGAAGGAAATGATCATCGTGTGCGGCAGCGGGGGCGTCGGCAAGACCACCATTGCGGCGTCGCTTGCGGCCGAGGCGGCGGTTCGCATCGGCGGCCGCGTGCTTGTGCTCACGGTGGACCCCGCCCGTCGTCTCGCCAACGCTCTCGGACTGCAGGCGTTCGGAAACTCCGAAACCCAAATCCCGCTCGATGCGTTCGCCGGGGCCGGGGTTACACCTCGCGGCGAACTGTGGGCCGCCATGCTTGATACCAAGGCCGGATGGGATGAACTCATCGCCCGTCACGCGCCCGACGATGTGTTGCGCGACACGGTGCTGGCCAACCCGCTGTACCAAAACATCACGGGCCGGTTCGTTCAGAGCCATGACTACATTGCGATGGAGCGCCTGCACGAGATCCATGCCTCGGGCCGCTACGACCTTGTCATCATCGACACGCCGCCTTCGCGTAACGCGCTCGACATTCTCGATGCGCCTGGTCGGATGATGGAGTTCTTCGGTAGCCGCTTGTTGCGCTGGCTCACGGTTCCCTATCGATCGCGATTGTTCACCGCAGCGTCGAAGCCGTTTTACCAAGTTGCCGATCGGGTACTCGGGTCTCGCTTCCTGCAAGACATCGCTGAGTTCTTCGTGTTGTTTCAGACGATGGAGACGGGCTTTGTTGAGCGTGCTCGCGAAGTCGAACGGTTGCTCTCGGATCCGCGGACAGCCTTTCTTGTTGTGTCCACTCTCGAGGCGGCGCCCGCATATGAGGCGGCGTATCTCGCCGAAGCGTTGCGCGAGCGCCATCTGCCCCTCGGTGGCATCGTGTTGAACCGCACGATGCCTTCGGCGCTGCGCGAGCCAGCCGCCGAGAAGGCCGCTACGCAGCTACGTAAAGCGGCTCAGACGGGCTCGTTGGCCGCTGACCTTGGATCGGTGTTGGACGCAGATCCTCAGATGGTTCGTGGGGTGCTCACCGAGGTGGCCGATCGCTTTCACGACATCGCGATGGTCGCCGCAAGGGAGGCCGAACGCCGCAGTGAGCTTGAGCGACTTTCGCCGTTTACGGTGGCGGCTCCGTCGCTCGACCACGACATCAACGACTTGCGGAGCCTGCTTCAACTCGGAGATCATCTCTGGAGCTAGTCGGATGCGCCAAACTCAGATCTGAGGATCTGACGATCTGACGACACGCCCACAGGACAATCCCATCCGGAGAATCCGAACAGGAGAATCATGGCGACCCTTGCCGAACTCGCGAGACAGCACACCGCACTATCGCGAGACGAAACAGCACATCTGCAACACCTCGTCTCCGAGTGGGGTTTGCTCGCCGACCTGAGCTTCGCCGATCTCTTGCTTTACGTGCCGGCTGGTGAAGGCCGATGGCTCGTCACCGCGCACGTTCGGCCATCTACCGGCCAGACCATCTATCTCAGCGACTGGGTGGGCGCTTGGGCAAGCGCTAACGAACTGCCGTTGCTCGCGTCGTCGATGGCCAGCGGCGAGGTACAAGAGGGCGATATCGCTGTCGAGAGCCAGTCGGCTCCGGCGCAGATGCTTGCTATCCCAGTGCGGTTCGAGGATCGCGTCATTGCGGTCTTGACCCGCGAGCGCTCGAGTGTCACTGGTCGTCAGCCAGGTGAGCTTGAGCGCACCTATCTGTCGATCTTCGATCGATTCGCGAAGATGATTTCGCAGGGCCAGTTTCCATTCCCGGGTCGCATTGCCGACTCGGGCGCGGCGCCACGCGTGGGCGACGGTGCGATGGTGCTCGACGACGAAGCGCGCGTTCGTTATGCGTCGCCGAATGCCGTGTCTGCCTTGCACCGTGTGGGCATCAGCGCCAACGCCGTTGGCATGCGCCTCGCCGAACTCGGGTTCAACGACAGCTCAATTCGCCAGGCCTACGAACGCAGCGAACCGGTGATCGAAGAGTTCGACCAAAACGCCGATGTCACCTTGCTCACGCGGTGCATCCCGATCATCGAAGACGGCGTCGTCACCGGCGGCATGCTGATGCTGCGCGACGTCACCGAGTTGCGTCGACGCGATCGGTTGCTGCTCTCGAAAGACGCCACCATTCGCGAGATCCACCATCGGGTCAAGAACAACTTGCAGACCATCTCGTCGCTGCTGCGGTTGCAGGCCCGTCGGCTCACATCGCAAGAAGCCAAGGCCGCAATCGCCGAGTCGGTGCGCCGCATCCGAACAATCGCGCTCGTGCACGAAACGCTGTCACGCGAACCTGGCGACGATGTTGCGTTCATCGAGATCGTGCGTCCACTGTTGCGTCTCGCCGAAGAAGGATTGCAGTCCGAGGATCGTCCGGTTCAGTTTGTGGTGCAGGGCGATGGTGGTCGCTTGCCCTCAACAGTGGCAACGCCGCTGAGCGTTGTGCTCACCGAGTTGTTGCAGAACGCTGTCGATCATGGCTTTCCTGAGGGCAGCGAGGGCGGCACGGTCATTGTGCAGTTGGCCAACGATGGCGCTGAGCTTCGAGTGCGGGTGCTCGACGATGGGCGCGGCCTCGATCCGTCGTTCGATCTGAGCAAGGCCACCGGACTTGGGTTGTCGATTGTGCGCACCTTGGTCACCACCGAATTGGCCGGGTCACTCTCGATGCGGGCGAGCCTCGACGCAGACTTTGTGGCCGCTGGTGTTACCGAGCGCCGTCATGGGGCTGGCACGGTGGTTGATCTGCGCGTGCCACTCGAAAGCGTGTAGCCGACTTGCATTCATCACGCCACGACAGTGGCGGACGAAATAGCGGTGGGCGAAATCAGCTGGCGAGGCTGGTCTTGTTGCGGGCGACCTGAGCCCGGCGCATGACGCGGCGCTCTTCTTCGGAGGTTCCGCCCCAGATTCCTGAATCCTGGTTGGTCTCGAGTGCGAACTCTAGACAACGCTCGCTGACGGGGCATTCACCGCACACTTCTTTGGCCCGTGCGATCTGGGTGAGCGCATGGCCTGTGGTTCCGATGGGGAAGAACAGGTCGGGGTCGGTGTCACGACAGATTGAAGCTCCGCGCCATGAGTAATCGGCGTGAGCGAGGGTGAGGCTTGACGCGAGAATCGACACGTCGTCTCCTGACGGACTAAGGGCGGAGTGGGAAAAGTCACCGTCAAAACTTGGCAATCCCGACTTGCGGGATAGCAATTCATGCGGCGCTCGTACGGTACGTTGGTCGAGCCGACTTGACAAGACCTTGATTTCAAGAAGATGTCCATTTGGCAAACATTTGATGTACCCCATCACGAAAACAGATAGGTCGATCAGGCCGTTCATTGGCCCTCGCACGAGGAGAAAATAGTGGCTGTACAGGTGTTGGCTCACCGCGGAGCGTCTCGGGCCGAGCGCGAGAACACAATCGCGGCATTTCGCCGCGCTGGCCAGATGGGCGCGCATGGGGTCGAACTCGATGTCCGCCGGGCGGCCGACGACGTGTTGGTCGTGCACCACGATGCTCACCTGGCCGACGGCCGGGTCATTCGCGACGTGTCGAGTGTGGACATCGCGGCCAACGAACTCACGGCGCACATTCCCACGCTTGATCAGGCACTCGATGCGTGTGCGGGCATGTGGGTCAACGTCGAGATTAAGAACGACCTGCAGGAACCTGATTTCGATACCACCGAGTGGGTGGCCGATCAGACCATGGCGTTGCTCGAGCGCCGCGGCGAGTCGCATCGCTGGCTGATCTCATCGTTTCGAATCGAGACCGTCGATCGTTGTCGGGCTCTAGCCCCGCATGTGCGCACTGCTTGGCTCACCGGGCCGACGCCTGAAGATGTGGTCGAGCTTCTCACGACTCGCGGACACTCGGCGCTGCATCCGTGGGTGCGAATGCTTTCGCGGGATGTGATCGATCGGTGTCATCAAGCCGGCATTCAGGTGAACACCTGGACCTGCGACGACCCCGACCGGATGCGTGAGTTGATCGAATGGGGCATCGACGGCATCTGCACCAACGTGCCCGACATTGCGCTCGAGATTCTCGCGGCGGGCTAGAGCTTGTCGGGCGACACGCCCGCAATGCCCGGCCGAACGAGGCGCACAGCGTTGGGTACGTGCTCGAACTGCAAGTCGGTGGTCTCGCCGAGGTAGTCGCCATCGACCTGATACGGGAACGGCTGATGACTGGAGATCGAGAGGCTCTGGACATCTTCGTGAACGTCGAGCGAGGCAGTCGGTTTCACGCCGCCGCCGCGTAGTGCGCCGCCCAACGATTTCAGAATCGCGGTGGCCTGCATGGTCTTGAACGTGACCGCAACGAGTCCGCGATCGAGTGTGGCCGCTGGCGACAGATCGAGCGGCCGGTTGCCGAGATACGTGTATGGGTTGGTGTTGAGGACCACCGTGAAATATCCCTCGACCACGCGGTCGCCGTTGGCGAAGGCCAGTTCGAAGTGTGGATTCTTGCGGTCGTATTTCGAGGCCCAGGTGTGCACTGCGGCGTAGATGAACAACGGGTGCCCGGCCCAACGCTTGAGCGAGCCGTGGTTCTCGACTTCTTTCACGACGGCCGCGTCGTAGCCAACGCCGGTGTGGAAGCAGAAGTAGCGGCCGTTCACTTTGCCGAGGCCGATGGGTTCGATGTTGTTGCTGTTGATGCCGTCGGCCAACTGCTGCACAGCAAGCACCGGATCGTTGGGCATGCCCAGCGTTCGGGCAAACACGTTGGTGCTGCCGCCCGGTAGCGCACCGAGCGCAGTGTCGGTGCCGGCAACGCCGGTGGCCACTTCGTTGAGCGTGCCATCGCCGCCAAAGCCAATGACGACGTCGATGCCGCGCCGAGCCGCATCTTGCGAAAATCGGGTGGCGTGGCCACGGCGGTTCGTTTCGACGATCTCAACGTCGTTGCCGCGCGACAGAATCTGGTGCACTACGACGGTGTTTCGGGCCGTCACGGACGACGCGAACGCGTTGACAACGAGCAAGATCCGCAAGAC
>Ga0114969_10004180_pt1 | contig 11460 bp, 16 predicted proteins | sample M_130807_MF_Meta_FD_87316 | JGI IMG/M metagenome (GOLD analysis project Ga0114969, IMG submission 87316) | Freshwater microbial communities from Lake Montjoie, Canada to study carbon cycling - M_130807_MF_MetaG | ecosystem: Environmental > Aquatic > Freshwater > Lake | place: Lake Montjoie...
TCATCTTCATATACAAGGTTTGCGTCGTAAGTCATCTCAACTAAATTCTTTGCCATTTCAACATCGGTAATAATTGGTTTTGTCATTTTTAAATCGGTTTGGTGGGTTTGTGTAATGAATATTTTATAAAAAGTATTTCAATTTTTTATATAAAATCGGCGTTTTACTTGCTACGCTGATAAATGTGAAAAGGTGTAAAATAATATATTCATATAAATAAATATGTTATTTCCTTACATTATTGGACTTTTTTTAGGCACGCAAATTAATGAAAGAAGTAAAAACTCCTATTATCATAAAGAAAAAATAGTTAATCTAGAAATAAAAATAAAGGAGTATGAACGTTTGCTTGGTAAATTGAATTAATATAAAATGAATTAATATAAAATAAAATATATTAAGAAATGCGTTTCGTAGAAATCTTGGAACTAACCAAATACAAAGAATTTTCCGTCACAATAATGTATTCAGTTTCCACCTTATATATTTTTTCAATCGGAGACGTATATTCCTCTTCACTCTTCACCAACAATTTTTCACCATTATCTCTCACGCCGATAAGAACTTTATTCTCTTGCGAATCAGTCCAATAATCAAGCATAATAGGCTTATCGTCTACGACGGCGATTTTTACTACATGCTGAAGACATTGATTACTGGGGGAGGAATATTGTGCTTCGGTTGTCTGTTTTTCACTTGTTCCTTTTACGCTCATTTATATAATTAAATTATTAAAATCTTTAAATACTTATAAATAAAAATAAAAATAATTTAATTAATTTTAGTTATAAATAATATAAACACTTAATATTTATATATTCATTAATTATACATTAATTTATAGAATCATTATACAACGATATGTTTTTTTCTATTTTTCAATGGTTTTGGTTTAAGTAGCGCAACATCATTATTAATCCCTTTTATATTTACATATTCTTTATTAAGAATATCACATAAGAAGTCATAAATTTTATATATTATTTCTTGCGAACATTTTCCTACAATCAATACACTTCCGGTTCTGAATATCATAAATGATACTTTATTTGTGCCTGAGTTCACAATTGGCGTAGCATCATGTTTTCCTTCTAAAGATGATTCATAATAAAATTCACACTGTATGCCCGGGTAAGAACAAGGATCATATACACTGTTTATTTTGTATGTGTATTTTAATTTTTTATACAATTTCTCTCTATCGATATAATAGCCACAATTAAAATTCGAATTAATAAGAACAGTCTCATTTTTATCCTTCATATAAATTAGAGGGATCTCTGTTTTAACAATTGGCGTAAGTATCTCAACCAACAGAGTGAGCACTTTATTAAGAATAACATCGTTTTGAATACCAGGAATTTCTAATTTTCCAGTATTAAACACCTTTACGTGTATTTCTTTATATACGTCTTTGTATAACAACCGTAAAATAACTACAAAACAATTCATAAACGCGCCCTTTTTTTTACATCGGTAACTGATTATATCTTTTCTAGACAGCCCAATACTAATTTTTCGCACATCCTTAAATTTCGGTTTTCTATCCGAAGTAGGATTTTTGCTGATAATCAATTCATCTACGCATTCATATTTATTTTTTTTAGCAAGAATTATATCTAGGTCTTCCTGACTAGTACATACAAATTTCATCTGTTTTTTAACCACCCCTTCTTTTGGTGTAGAATACAGCATAATTGGTATATCCCAAAAAACCGAATGAATGTCTATAGGAATATTCAAATACGATATTGTTGTCGTTGTTGATATATATAAATCAGTAAATTTTGGACTAGACACAGTCTCATTATAATTATATTTTGTAATATCATTATATTCATTTGCGGGTGGTATAGCAGTTTCATCTGCATCATTATCTATATCATATTCATTCTCCATATCATTTTGCTGAAAATATTTTTCCCATTCATCGTTTATGGTTGGTCCGTTAGTCATTTTAATATATGTGAATTATTTTCTTTAAGTTATTATGTTTCAATTATATGAATAAATGACTTAAACAATATATGTTGAACTAATTATTTTTCATGAAATAATTTATGTTGAACTAATTATTTTTCATGAAATAATTTATGTAAATTTAATATAGTATATTTAATTGTATAATCTATATTGGCTTCTGGATTATGCATAATATATTCCACGAAATCAAAGAGCTTTGAAGATAAGACTGTTTTATTATAACGAATAATATAATTTAAGAAATCCTTTATTATATTCTTTATTTCTATATTATATTCAATGCTGATAGTTTCTATATGAGAATTTATATTTTTATAATTATCATCATTTTTTATTAGTTGTAGTAAATTATTCCAAATTTCATTGTTAATTATTTTATGATTATTCATTATATTTTGATTGGATTGTATATAATTTATCATACTTCGTATATCAGATTTGTATATTTTTTGTATATGTTCTATTTTTATTCTAGGTATATTTAAATTTTCCTTTACATTTACCGTATTAATAAATTCTATAATATCTAATTCAGGCAATTGATTAAAGCGTAACCGCATAAATTCATTTTGAAGAGACTCGTCGATGCGACTTATATAGTTACATATTAAACAAAAACGCACATTCGTGTTGAATGATTGTATCAGATATTTTAAAGCATACTGGGCATTTTTAGTCATATAATCAACCTCATCCAATATGATAAATTTCATTCCATTAGTTACAAATAAAGATTTTGAATTTACAAATTGACTTATCTGGTTCCTGACAATATCTATGCCTCTTTCATCTGACGCGTTTAAATTAATAATTAATCCTTTATTTTTTTGATTGTATTTTTCTTGATATGAATTTATTAAATTTATAATAGTAGTTGTTTTGCCTGTTCCCGGAGGCCCATAAAAAAGTAAATTTGGGAATTTATTTTGTTTAATTATATTTTCCATAATTGCTCTATTATTTTTATCTAATACTATATCATCAAATTTAGTTGGTCTATATTTTTCAACCCAAGGTATAGATGCGTTATTTTGTTTATTCATTATATACTTAATTCATATATACTTAATTCATTTTTAATACATTTAATCAAATAATTGATTTAGTTATAAATATAAACATAAACTATATACTTATATAAAATGAACATAATGGGTGATTTATCCGATGAATGTGGCTATTTAGAATTAATTTCTGGTCCTATGTATTCAGGTAAAACATCTAGATTATTGCGTTTATATAAACAATTTACCTTTTGCGGAATACCAACCTTAGTTGCGAATCACTCAGATGATAGTTTACGATATTCTAGTACTCAATTATCTACACACGATCAAGAGATGATAGATTGTATTATGGTAAATTCACTCAATGATATTATTGACTTAACAAAAACATCATCTATCGGAATTTCTGTTGACTGTTTTAAAAAAGCAAAGGTTATTCTCATTAATGAAATACAATTCTTTCAGGAAGACACGGTTGAATGGATTAAGCAAGCGGTTGATATACATCATAAACATGTTTATGTATGTGGATTAGACGGCGATTTTCAACGTAAAAAATTTGGAAATTGGTTAGAAGAACTTATTCCGTTTTGCGATAACTATGTAAAATTACATTCTTATTGTAGTGATTGTAAAAAGAAAAAAGCCATATTTACTCATAGGTTAACCCACGAAACCACGCAAAAAATTATAGGTTCTGATTGTTATGTCCCATTGTGTAGAATGTGTTATAATATAAAAAATTCTAATAAATTATAGGTTAGTATTTAAGTGTTAACAATTTATTAAAACCATTTAAATTTGTATATATATAATTATTAAAATATGAGTGTTAGTGTTAATAATGAAAATATGAGTATTGAAAATATAGTTATAAGTAATTCTGAAATTATAGGTAATTCTGAATTAAAAAATGAACAAGTCGTAAAAAAGGTTACGAAAAGAATACGGAAAAAAAAAATTGATGAAAATGTTGTTATAGGTGAAAATGGTGTTATATGTGAAAATATTGTTATGGTTGAAAATGTTGTTATATGTGAAAATAAAAATCTTCATGAGGAGCCGGAGCCAAGTAACACAGATCCAAGTAAAACAGACCCAAGTAAAACGCCTATTGTTAAGGAAGAAAAGGTTCACAAAAAAAGAGGCAGGAAACCCAAGGGTGGTAAAATTATAATTAATAATAACACACAAGTATCAGACATGGTTCATGAATATAATATTATTTTACATCTTAAATGCGGGGAAAATGATTTGTTAAATAATAATTTTTTATCTTCTATAAATTATGACCCTACGATTCATGCTGTTGAAACTTTTCAGTTTGAAAATTCAAAAGACCTCAATTATCTAGTTATTAACAATGAGAATGAGAAGGATAAAGATAATTTAAAAAATAATACATTTATAGGAGGCACTGATTTTAACGTTAATAGTATTAAAACAAATGAACCAGAAGAGTTTGATTATACAAAAAATTTATGGAAAAAAATAAAGGAACTTACGATAAATCTACATAAAAATAATATACAAGATAAAAAATCTGATTGTTTTTGGTGTACATGTCCATTTGATAATCCTCCGTTATATATTCCAAAGTATGAATTAAATAATATATATTATTGTTATGGTTGTTTCTGTAGCCCAGAATGTGCTACGGCGTTTTTGTTTAAAGAAACAATAGATACATCAACGAGGTTTGAGAGATATCATTTATTAAATCATATTTATTGTAAAATATATAACTATACTAAAAATATTAAACCTGCGCCTGACCCGTATTATACTCTTAATAAGTATTATGGTAACTTGACTATTCAAGAATATCGCTTACTTCTTAAAAATGAAAGAATATTGATTATAGTCGATAAGCCTTTATCTAGAATATTACCAGAATTACATGAAGATAATGATGATTTTATTAATAATATGAAAATAGGGTCGTCGTCTTCTACTAAATTTCATATTAAAAAAAAGACAAATAAACCCGATGTTGTATCACATTAATAAATTATTAATAATAATATAATTGTAAAATCTATATTATTATTGTTGTGCTGCTGCGCTTGCTACTTGTGCTACTTCTACTTCGTTTGCCGTTTCACATGCGTTTGCTTGTGCTACGCTTTGTGCTACTTCCACTTCACCTGCTGCGCTTGCCGTTTCTTCACATGCTGCTGCGCTTGCCGTTTATTCACATGCTGCTTCTTCTTCTACTACTGTTAATTTTTCCCGTAATTTCTTTGCAGCAATCTCTCTATTTCGAATTAAATTTTCTCTTATAATCTTATTTCTCTCTTCCATTTCCTTTTTTTGTTTATAAGTTTTAGACGCGTCATCCATTAAATGCCTTATTTCGCTATATATTGTTTGGTTTACAGATTTGTTTTCTTCTGGTTTTTTAAGTAAAGGTGTTCCGCCCATATATTCGCGTAATATAGCCATGGGATCATTATTATGTATTTGCATTTTTAAATTTATTTCTTCATCACTATAATCCGTCTGTCTTTTAATAATACCTTTTACATGTTCAGTATTTTTGTTCATATGTATAATAAATAAAGTATTTTCTAAATCATATTAAACGAATATTATGTATATTAATTAATATACCTAATAATGGCTGAACAATTTAATGGTCAACAAATTAATGATATATTTCAATCTATTGTGGATGAGTTTAAAATTATATTTGATAAAAAAATGGAGCCTATAGTTGAACAGATAAATTTACATTCTAATAATTATCAAATTATTTCATCTATTTTAAAGCAAATGCCTGAATTTAAATCACTTGTTAGTGAAAATGAACATCTGAAAAAAATCGAGGAAGAATATAAACAATTGAAAAATATTACAAATGGTATCGTTCTAGAAGTGAAAGAAGATAATACATATAGTGAAAATAATATCAGCAAACTATATTCAGAATTAGATTTAGGTACTGTAACAAATATAACACAATTTAATTATTCAAACTTAGTAGCAGAAGCAGAAGCACAAGCACAAGCAGAAATTGATGAAGAGGAAGACAGTGAGTGTGAAACGGAAGCAACGGAATATCAAACAGAGGAAGAGGAAGAGGAAGAGGAAAAGGAAGAGGAAGACGAAGAGGAAGAGGAAGCAGAAGAGGAGGAAGCATGTGAAACGGACCAGGAAGAGGAAGCGGAGGAAGCATGTGAAACGGACCAGGAAGAGGAAGCGGAGGAAGCATGTGAAACGGACCAGGAAGAAGAAGCAGCAAGCGAAGTAGCAGAGGAAGAGGAAGAGGAAGAAGCTCCAGAAGAGGCAAACGAAGTAGAAGAGGAAGAAGCTCCAGAAGAGGCAAACGAAGTAGAAGCATCATGTGAAACGGCAGAAGAAGAAGCTCCAGAAGAGGCAAACGAAGTAGAAGCATGTGAAACGGCAGAAGAAGCGGAAGAAGAAGAAGCAGAGGAAGAAGACAAGCCAATTCACGAAAGGAATGCCGGTATAGCAAACGAAGTAGCACAAAGCGCAAACGAAGTAGAATCAGAGGCACAAGCAAGCGCAGCAGAAGAAGAAGAATTTTTCATGATTGAAATTGAAGGCTATGGAAATTTTTATACGAATGATGAAAATAATGGAGAAATATATGAAATTACCGAAAACGATGAACTCGGAAATAAAGTAGGAGATTTTGAAAACGGAGATGTAATTATGCTTTAATAATACATAAAATTAAATAATACATAAAATTGAAATTCCTTATTTCTTATAAATGAAAAGCATCTTACAAATAAACAATGGATACTATAATAATACAAAACGCAGATTTAAAATGGGGTAAAAATCTTCATCCAGCAGACGGCGAAGGACGTGTTGGAAAACAAGGTATAGACGCAAAATACACATTAGATATGGTTAAGGCAATTGCCTATAGAATGCCTGAGAAACCGAATATTATAATCAAATCTGGTGAAAATGCGAAGTGGTATATAAAAAAATGTCCTAAGAATGAAATCATTATAGAGATTGAGAAGATGAGAAATTCGGTTTATGGTGAAAACGCGCAACGGTCTACCATGTATGTATTAACAAATGTTATATAATAAATTTCGACTTTTACTTGCTACGCTGATAATATAAAATAAATATATTATTTTTTTTATATTTATAAAAAATTGAAACACTTTGAAATAAGTGTATAATTCACATACACGATAAATAAAATGAGTTTCATTACGTTTATTTACTGCTCACTGTGCGACGAGGGAGTAATGATTGAAGGCCAGCACGATTATGTGCCTGATAGCTATCACATGGCACATTCAGAAAGATGTGAATATATTGATTGGTATAATGTAGGCGTCATCAAATGCGAAGAAGATCGCATAAAAGTAGTTGAGCGACTACGAATAAATTACGACATGTGTTGCGGAGGATTTAAATTCCACATGTACATGGATTCATTGACGGACGAAAAAGGTAATAATTTAGAGATGGACAAAGATTCAATTTTGTATAAATGGTTAGAAGAGACAGCAAACAATCAGGTAGACATATTTTTGGATGCCGAATAAAAAAATCATATTATTGAACTAAAATATAATATAATATTATTTATATATGATTGAAAATTTATGCACACCAGTAATATTATATATTATTTTTTCTGCTACACAGATAATTATAGATATATTTAAAACCATGTACAATACGGCTATTTTAAAATTTATATTAATGATAGGCTTTTCATTTGCATTAAATTTCTTATGTGAAAGAGGTTTAGGAATCATTTCTTGGATTCTTGTATTTATTCCATTTATAATGATGACTATTATATCATCTTTACTTTTATTTGCGCTTGGGATGTCGCCGAAATCAGGAAAGATAACTCATGGAGACAATTCACGTATTGTGGAAGAACGCGATTACAGTAAAACACATTATGGTAAACATAAGAAGAAGTATTAGGTATAAGCGATAGCAAGTATAAGCGATAGCAAGTATAAGCGATAAGCAATTTTTAAAACTATTTAAAAAAAAATACATAATATTAGTATTAATATGTATTTTTATATTGCCTTCTCGACAATTTCATCTATGATATTTAGTTTTTTCTTCACGCAATTGTGGGTTCGATATGTCTTTCCAACAGAATTTGAGACAATTACATATCTTATTGGCTGGTATAGTTTAAAAGCATATACAAAAATGAATATGTATGTTAAAAAAATTAAATATCATTTTTTTCCTATTACTGATACAGTAAATATACATTTTATCTCTAACGGGGAGGAAGTGCTTCAGTTATCTAATAAAGATTCAGATTTATCTCTAATAACGGCATATGATTTTATCTTTTATGAGATTGATAAAGAGAATGAACCAGCATATGTGGTTATCAAAGATAAAGTAACCAATGAATCTGAAATAAATGTAGAAGATATTGAGAAAAGTAATGCTCGGTTTTTGGCTCCACATCTACTTATAGATAACTCTCAAATGTTGATTGAATTTACTAAAAATTTTTATGTGGTAAATAATAAATTGTTTAGCCGACCTTTTATAACATGGTATATGAAGACGTTTAATGATTATTCTATAGATAATAAAGATTATTCTATTCAGTTTTTTGATAATAATATGGATTTTATTGAAATCTCTAGTGATCAATGTGTTATTTTAGGAAAGGATAAGTATGAAATTGGTAATTATGTTAAGGAAGAAGCAAGCGAAGCAGATGCAAGCGAAGCAGATGCAAGCGAAGTAGAAGCATGCGAAGTAGAAGCATGCGAAGTAGAAGCAGAAGCAGACGGATGGGTAACAGATGAAGAAATAGATGAAGAAATAGATGGAGAAGATGCGGATGATGAAGAAGTAGAAGAATTAGATTACGAAGAAGAGGAAGCACAAAGCGCAAGCGCAAGCGAAGCAGAAGCACAAAGCGCAGCGGGTCAAGAAGCAGCGGCAAGCGCATGTGAAACAGTAGCACAAGAAGCACAAAGCGCAAGCGCAAGCGAAGCAGCAGAAGCAGCAGCACAAGAAGAATCAGCAGAAAAGGCCAAGATTGAATAAGTGTCTATAAATTACACATTTAGACAACTCATTTTATATCATAATATAATTAAATTAAATGATATAAAAAAAATTGATTCTATATTATATATGGATAATTCCATAACCCAAATGGACGCAAAAACTTTATCTGTAGCACCCAGTTCTCAATTTCACAAATTAAACGATAAATGGACGCTATGGGCACACCTTCCACATGATATTGATTGGACTGTTAAAAGTTATAAAAAAATATCTACATTTGATAGTGTGGAATCTACAATAACTTTATGTGAAACTATACCAGAAAAAATGATTAATAATTGTATGTTATTCTTAATGCGAGATGGTATTTTACCAATGTGGGAAGACAATAAAAATAAAAATGGTGGTTGTTTTTCATATAAAGTCAATAATAAAAATGTAGCATCGGTGTGGAAGAATTTATCGTATACTTTAGTAGGAGAATCATTAACGACAGATAAAAGGTTGCGTCCCAATATTACAGGAATTACTATTTCTCCCAAGAAAAATTTCTGTATTATTAAAATTTGGTTATCAAATCGAGATTTTCAAAATCCAACAGCAATATGTGAAATGGAGGGAATTTCTCCGCAAGGATGCATATTTAAGAAGCATATTTAAAATAAAAAAAATAATAATTTTATTATTAGATTATTATTTAGCAATAGACTTTTTTTTATAAAAATATAAACAATAACTTTTAGAAATATAACTTTTAGAAATAATATTTATATATAGTATAATGGCGAAAGTTGATGAATACGTTTATTTGACCTTACCGAAGGGAACCAAACCTCCTGCTGGATACACTGTATCCAAAAGTCTTCGTGATAGTGTTTTATATAAAAAGAAGGTGACCGTTGATATGTTTTCTGCGTTAGATATGAAAAAGATGATCATGAGCAATATTTCTAAGGCCAGAGGAGGAAAGCGCACCAAGAAGAGCAAGGGATCGCGCAAGAACAGAACGCGCAAACATTAAACAATTATAAATACTTATATAAATATATAAAATGGATTTAAATATTATTATTATATAATATTTAAATTACGATGTCGGAAAATAAGACGAAATCAGTGACAGAAGAAGAATTAACTAAAATTAAAAATAAACTAGAAGTTGAAGGTTCCTCGAAAACAACAGATATTTTATTATCAGGAAATGTAACAGAAAAAAAAATTAAGGATGTATTAACCGATGGTATGAAAAAGTTTGAAGAAGACACTGGTCGGAAGATGACTTACGGTGAAATGCGCGAAATGTATGGTTAATTTATAAATAAATTATATACTTAATAAATTATATACTTAATAAATTATATACTTAATAAATTATATACTTAATAAATTATATACTTAATAAATTATAATATATATTATAATTTATTTATTTTTCAATTACTACCTCCTTTGCGATCTTTTTAATGACCTTATGTACATTTTCTATATCACCATCCATTACCTTGCTCATTATTTTCATATACTTATCACATTGATTAGATTTACTATCCACACATTTCGGATCCATCTCCTTCCAGCTAGTTAACATCTGATAATTTTTCTTATCAATTCCTCGCACAGCTTTTATCATTCGTTTCGTCTCACTATTGTCCCTTTCCCATTTATTTTCCTCCCTCACATACACGGTTTCTCTCTTCGCATCACTACTTGCTACGCCGATACAATGAACCGGTCTTTTATACATATCCGTATCATTTAATTGCTTGATTATAATATTAGACATCCCTTCTACATAACCCAGTTTGCCTATATTTTCCAAATCAGATACATTTATTTCAATAGAATTTATGAACTCTGACATATTCATCGCATCCTTACATTCCTCGTTGAGAAAGAGTTGTAAGTTAAAAGTTTTATTATGACTATTTGTATTATTTGAATTTATAGTTGTATTATTATTATTTTTACATATTTCTAATACTTGTTTTTGAAAATCATGATTTTGTTTTTGTAGTTCGCTTGTTTGTTTTTGTAGTTCTGTATTATTTTTAACTAATTCTATTACTATATTTGTTAATACTTTAAATTCATTGGATGATGCGTCTATTATAGTATTTTCAATAGTTGCCTCATGAGCTTTACAAAATTTTTTGTGTCTCCATAACCCAGAACTGTGCTTATAATTATTTCCACATTCACAGGGAAATATAGGATTTTCCTTTATCTTTTCATAACCATTCTGTTTTTTTAAGTGTTTTGTAGTCAATAAATGCTTGGAATAATCTTTTTTGTTACTGGTTTTGATGTTACAAATTGTACATTCATAAACTTTTAGTAAAGTTGGGAAATTTGGGAAGTTTTCATTATCCATTTATATCTTATATAGATATATTATTTTCCCCTAAATACTTTTTATTTTATATTATTAAATTTATAAAAAAAGTTACAATCACAAATATTTTATAAA
>Ga0114969_10004181_pt1 | contig 11458 bp, 25 predicted proteins | sample M_130807_MF_Meta_FD_87316 | JGI IMG/M metagenome (GOLD analysis project Ga0114969, IMG submission 87316) | Freshwater microbial communities from Lake Montjoie, Canada to study carbon cycling - M_130807_MF_MetaG | ecosystem: Environmental > Aquatic > Freshwater > Lake | place: Lake Montjoie...
AACTGTGACGTTACCCATCGAGTCCCACTCAAAGATATCTGTAATCTTGGTATTAGCCATTGTCAGTAAGCTATACGCAACAGCTTCCCTATTGGCCACAATGGTCTGGCTGCGCTCTATTCTCTGTACAACATTACGCACACCACCCCAGCCTCGAACACTGGGATACGTGCCATTGTTTTTCTTTTCTTGCTTTTCAGTCATAAAGGTGGGGCTACTCGCTGCACTTGGGTGTAGACCAAGAATCCGCTTTTGCCCCTTTAATCAAAACGGCACATCGTCATCCATCTGCTCTATTGCAGCTTGGGTTCTTGATGTCTTGGGTGGAGCAGCTCTTGGAGGAGATTGTCTAGCAGGAGCAGTCTGCTCTTGCACCTCATCCCCACACTTGGCACTAAACCACATATCTCCAGTATTAGTATCCACATTACGCCACACAGACAACCAGTAAACTCTTCCCTCTGCGTCTGTCCACTTACCCTTTAGATCAGGATCACTGTCCTTAACCTTCTTTAAATTCTTTCTAAAACTACCCTTTGCATCCATCTAGTATCTCCTTTTAATGCAAGCACAATGCTATCAAAAAAAACACTTGCACACAACTATTATTTATGGCATAGTATCAATCAATGGGGCTATCACTCAGCCCCCTGCAAGGCAGTGTAGCTTACCAAGCAGGATAAACGTGGTTAATCTTCCAGGCACTTAAGTAGAGCAATCGAACAGGTCCAACAGGAAGAGCAGAGTTCTAACAACACTCTGTTAACCTAGATAAACAAGGTGCTACATCTCTAACGAGATACTCTCTCTTTTTTTAGTGAGTGCCATAGTTCGTCTGCCAATAAGATAGTTTAAGGAAAACAAGTACCAACCTTGTTTTGTTTATTAGGATGCACCTGTTTACTGGCTGCCAGTCCACTTTCCAATAGCTTAAATTATCAGCAAAAATTTGTGTAAGGTCCCCCAACGCTAAGGTGCGGGGCGGGGGGAGGTGTATATCGAATTTACTGATATCGTACTACAAACTTGCATCGATACCACCTGCCATCTACTCGATCAACTACCGCCACCACCTGCTGTTATTGGTTTACATAACACCCGACGTAGAAACTCACGACAACATCCGCCTGAGTTCTGCTTGGATCTGCTCGATGCTGGCGCCAGTGCCTGCTCGACTGAGTGCGACCTCGAACACCTCGTCTCCTACTGATCTGCGAATTGCTATCATTTCATCAATTGTCATCCTATCACTAGTTTGTTGACAATCTATCTTCTCTAGATCAGTCAACACGGTGCTATTAACTTTGATCTGTTTGCGTTTGCTCATGCTATTCTCCTTAAGTTGTTGATTAGATTGAAGTTTCTGCTGTTGCTCAATCATGTAAGGTGCTGGATCGCTTGTGTTGGCCACAATATCCTCCAATGACACTTTACTATTGAATATTACCTGGCGAGTATCTGCTCTCTCGGCTCTAAATCCTTGGTACACAACCTTGATGTAACCTTTGTGTGTAAGTGCTTTGGTGAGGACACTAGCCCTTGCTTTGCTGACGCTTAAGCGCTTTCCTACTGTTTGTAGACCAACCCATGTAAGTCCTGATCTATTGGTGTAACTACAAAACACCATGAGGGTTCTAAGCTCCATTGGTGTCAGGTTTCTGTCTGCTATACATCTGATTGGTACTACTGAGAACTGGCGCTGATCGGGTTGTTGTTCTTTTAATCTAATCTTTGGTTTCTTTGGCAGGCTGATTGATTGGGGCTTGATTGATTGAATCTGCTTCATTCTGTAATACTCTCATCCATTGTCTGATACGCTCTGTCGATCCTGTTGAGAAGTCTTTCTCTGTGCGTCTGAGTGCCTCTATCAGCCACTCTGATCTACTTCTGTTGTCTACCCCAGCCTTACCCTTGAAGTGCCAGAGTTCCAGTAGATCCTTGGCCATTGCTCGCTCAAGCATCTCCCTGCTATGCTGCTGGGCAATGATGAATGCCTGGGTCTTTGGGCGTTTGGTGTACCTGTTTAATCGTTGAACCATAGCAAAGCTCCAACAAAGATTGCTACGACTGCCAATAAGATGACAGCTCCAAGCGCCAGCACAAACACCAATATCCAAAAGCTAGAGTCCATCACTTGTCTCCACACTCATGTTTAACAGCATTGTTAGTCCACATACGGCCACAGTATCCACATCTGTACACCCAGCTGTACGTAAACAACAAACGACCATATCTGGTCTTGCTTGGCGTTGCATACGTTGCCCTGATGCGCTCGATGTAATCATTGCTAGGTAGCATCTTTCAATCTTTTTGCTTCAATGCTCTTGGCCAGCTGTAGTCTCAGCCATATCGGACCACCCAGGCACTTCCATTCCTGCCACTGAGACTTGGTTAACCTCACACTTACAGTAATGTTGTTGTTGGTCAAGTCACTCGGTTGTCTAGCCATTACTGCATCCTCGGCTGATCAATATCAATTCCAGAATCATTGGACAATGCCTTGATCTGCCTGGCCATGATGTGCATTACCGTGGCATGGCTGGCCAAATGCTCTGCCAGTATCTCCACCCTGTTTGCTAGGCGCTCGATCTGCTGCTGCTGGTCATTGAGTAGCTGCTCCAACTGTGTCATGGCAACAGCTCCGCTACAGTTATCTCTAAATGTGGATGTGTGGCATAACACTTCATACTATGGAGTTCGCACACCAAGCTGTCATCCACCCACAATATGCCGTTGCCAGCATCCATCACACACTTGATGTGGTTGTCCAAGTCTGGTTTGCCAGGTCTGATATCACACTCTATAGCCTGCTCCTTCTTCTTCTTGGACCATGACTGTGGAATGGGCATATAAACACGCACTGAGAGGGCTACAGACGTTTCTAACGGCATTGTGCTACCCATTGCTACCCTCGATGCTTCCCTGATCACCTCTTCCCAGCTCATCGTTGCCTTGGGTGTGTAAGTTTGTACAAAAGCACCCCTGCGAGCAAACCTTGGCCGCCCCTTGCCAATTGGCTTGCCATCCACTGTGAAATTGATCATCATGCCCATCTATGTCTCCTGATAAATACAATGCTGCATTGATGATGTGCATAGGAATATTCTCCCCATCCTTCACCCTGTTTAAAAGTCCCATAGCCTCGTAGTAATTCATTTCCTGACCACTCTCAATGGCTTGAGTGCAGGCTCATGCTCTGGCCTCTCTGGTGGTGGAGCTGGTTTAAGTTCACTCGGTGGTATCCAGCCGTGCTTACGCCACAATGCCTGCACATCAGCACCCGTCTTGTAAACAAAGGTAGCATCGTTGACTCCAACTGTGGGAATCGTGCGCTTATTCATCGTTGAATCTTCTGGTCAACAAAGCTGACAGGCGCTGATCAGTAGTCGCATACTGCCTCGATAAGCCTTCCATGATCAACATATCCACAATGCTGGCCTGCGAGCGCCTCTGATCTGTGGCTGCCTGCACCAGCAACTGCTTTGCTACGGGTCTGATGCGTACCATCACGGGTACTACGTCAGTCTTTGGTTTGATAGAGTGTTTGATATTCATACCCCGATTATATTGCTTGCATTGTGAAATAGATACATTAGGGAAAACACCTACGATTGACTGGGTTACTATGTTAAGATGCTTGCACGTTGATAGCAATCAGCGTATTCACAACCTTCCAACTATGGAGAATGAAGATGGAAAACACAGAAATTAAAATTGGTGATCGTACAAAAATTGATTGCACACTTGTTTATTCGGGTGAAGCATGGAGAATTATTGGTGTTGGTGCTGAACGTGATGGCAATACATACTGTCATTTAGCAAATATCTATCGTGGCAAACAACAAAAGAATGGCTGGAATCCAATTCAAATTTGTGATTGGATTGATAGTGCAGTTGTTGCATCTGCTACAAAGTTGGAGGCAAAATGAAAATCACAATTCGCATTACTAAAGTCTACGGTAACCAAGTCATCTACCCAGTATGTGACCAGGCTAAGTTGTTTGCCACGATTGCAGGCACACGCACACTCACACCACAGACTCTCGATCTCATCGAGAAGCTTGGCTACACAATCGACATCCAGCAAATGGCTCAAGACTGGAGACAAGCAGCATGACTATCAAAGAATTTGCCTACGCCATTGCTTGTGGCTTGGTCTTCTCAATCCCCTTCATTATTGAAATACTTAAGGATCTGCTATGAAAGCAATACAAATCCTAACCAAAGAAGAGTTAGAAAAAAAGATAAAAGAACTAGAAGATAAAAATGCAAGTTGGAAATGCTGTAAAGATGGATCTTACGAAATGGCATTGGACAATTGTGGCTATTACAAATTATGGGATCAATTACAGGAGTTAAATAATGAAAAATAAAGCCATTGATTTTGTAAAGTTAATAACAAGAAAAGAAGCAATGCAACGAGGTTTAAAACGCTACTTTACTAGTAAACCTTGCGACAAAGCTGGACACATATCTGAACGACATACGCAAAAAGGAAACTGTATAGAGTGTATGGCTGTGAAGTTTCAAGAGAATAACAAAGATATTGAGTTTAGAAACAAAAGAAAACAATACGATGCTGAGTACAGGAATTCATTATCAAGAAAAAACTGGGAGCAGGCTAATGAAGAAACTTTGTATTTTTACAGCTTGTTTTATTATGAGTTTTACAAAGAAGAAATCTTAGAAAAACAAAAAGCATATCGTGAAAAAAATAGCAATGTAATTTTAGAAAAGAAAAAAACTTGGGCAAAAAATAACTTGTGGAGATTCAATCCTCACACCGCAAAAAGACGGGCTGAAAAATTAAAGCGCACACCTCAATGGTTAACCAATGAAGATAGAAAAGCAATTAAAAACATATATAAATTGGCATCAGACAAAACAAAACAAACAGGTATTGGTTGGCACGTTGACCACATAATTCCGCTACAAGGGGTGGGTGTTAGTGGGCTACACGTTCCATCAAACTTGCGTGTTATCACTGCAAAAGAAAATCGTTCTAAACATAACAAATGGGAGGTAGTATGAACTTCTTTGGCACACATTGGAAAAAACTAGTACGCATCAATGCGCCAGCAACCTCCGTGGAGGCTGCAGTTGTGGTCAACACCACCAAGCTAGAGCAGCTGGTGTATGAGACTATTGGCAAATTTCCTGATGGCTGTATTCAAGATGAAGTGCTGGCTCATCTGGTGAGCTATCCCTACCCTAGTATTACAGCTCGGTTTCGTGCCTTGCTCGACAAAGGTTTTGTAGAGGACACTGGGTTAACTCGCCCTGGTCGTTCTGGTCGTCAACAGCGAGTCTTAAAAATCAAAGGAAAACATCATGCCTAAACTCACCTCGGACACAATGCTGTCCTGCTCACAGCTGCCATCACTCTTTGGTGTCAGTCCATACTCAACTCCCAATGACACGCTTACATTCTGCTGTAAGAGTATCACTGGCGAAGATGCTCGCTTCAAAGCTGGTGAAGCAGCAGACTGGGGCAATGCTCTTGAGCCTGCAATCATTGCTGAGATATCCAAGCGCCTTGGCCTCAAGTCTTTTACCATGCCAGAGGAAGCCTTTAAACACGACAACCTGCCCCTTGGCGCCAGTCCTGATGCCATTGGTTACCCTGATGGCAAACAAGTCATCCAGCACAATCCTGCCAATGGCATTTATGTAGTAGATGGGGATTCAATCGAGCTAACAGGATATGGTGTGCTTGAATCTAAGCTGACCCGTGGCCATCCAGAAGATAGTCTGCCACTGTACCGTGGTCCAATCCAAGTCCAAGGTGTAATGATGTGTACTGGCCTGCAATGGGCAGCCATTGGTTGTTTGTACAGTGGCGTTGAACTCCGCATCTATTTGTTTAAAACCCATCAAACAACACAAGATCAGATCACTGTGATGGCCGAGGAGTTTGAGCAAAAGCTCGAACACTTTAGACAGACTGGTGAGGTGGACTACTACCCTGCGAGCAACAGCAAAGATGCAGATCTGATCTGGCCACACGCAAAGGACGCAGAGGTAGTGTTATCAGAACACGCTGAGTACCTTGCTCAAGAGATTGTCATGGCCAAGCAAAATATCAAGGAGCAAGAAAGCCACATTGATATCTGCGAGAAAGATCTCAAAGCTTTAATGCAAGATGCCACAGTTGGCAAAGCTGGTGGTTACACCATCAAGTGGCCAATGAGACACTTCAAAGAATCAGCAGAAAAAATTACACCAGCAAAAGCTGCTTACTCTATTCGTCAATCAACTCTCACAATTAAGGAATCAAAATGAAAGCAATTGCCACAGCCTTGGTCAAAGCCCAGCGTCAGTTCGGTCCAGCACTGAAGACATCTACCAACCCACATTTTCGCAGCAAGTATGCAGACCTGTCTGCCTGTATTGAAGCTGTCATTGATGCACTAAATGACAATGGCATCTTTTTGCTCCAAAAAAATTATGATTGTGCCGATGGTGTGATGCTAGAAACTGTATTTATCCATGAGAGTGGTGAAATGTTAGAGACTGGGATCATCCACTTTCCAGCCAGTAAACACGATGCTCAAGGTTTTGCCTCATGTTTAACCTATGCCCGTAGGTATTCTTTGATGAGCGCCTGCGGTATCAGTCCAGAATCAGAGGGTAAGCAGCCATCCTTTGCTGATGATGATGGCAATGCAGCATCTAGATCTAGAGTAGCGTCAGCTGTTAACCCACTCGATGCCATCAAGCCTGCAACTGTAGCGCCAGCCTTCGAGTTGTCAGTGCCAGGCAAAGAGCCACGTTTGTATTCAACTGGTACAGATTACTTGGCAGGAATGCTTGAGTTGCGTACAAAGGTAGAGAAGTCTAGCCTGGCAACACGCACCAAGATGACAAAGCTGCGTGAATTGAATGAGGCCAATGAGCAGATCATGCTCAAGATTGAGCCTGAGAACCGTAGCAAACTGGTTGCTGATTACACACTCAGACTCAAACGCCTTGGCGCCCAGCTTAATGAGGACGTTGAGGAATTAACCGAGGACTTGTAAAGCCTGGTTAGTGTGCTTGATTCGGTCATCGAGGCCGATTGTCCCCCCGTTGATTATCTTGGTTAACCTAGTGTGGTCCAAGGAATCAGCTGGGGGATTGCATTTGTGGGTTGACCAAAACCAGCCAGCAGTAAGCACGGCATACTTTGGAGTTGATACTAGATCAGGCTGGGTTACCAGGTCAACACCCAGTGCTTTACTGGCGTGGTGATAATTATCGGCCCCAGTCAATTGAACCAGCCCTCTTCCCCTCATCATCCACCCGTCATTGCTCGCCTCATCTCTGTTACCCATACGGCCAGAATAAACTTTGTTAGCTATCTTGCGTGGTTGACCAGCGTATTGGCTTGCTATCTCCATTGTAGGAAACCGCTTGGACCACAACTTCATTAGTGTGGCTGCCTTGTAATTGAGATTCTCTTCAAGCAATCTAAAGTTACCAGACTCATGGCCACACTGAGCAATGAAACAAGCTTGCTGATTCTTAGTGCTAATACCAAATCGCTCGAATGTTTCATTCAGTGGATCAACCCACTTGGCATCGATGTGGAGGCGAGTAAGTTGTTCAGCGTTTACCATTGATTGTCTCCCTCACTTGGTTGTAGGTGTCGATGCAGCTGTTGAGCTGGGTTGTGTTTCTGTCTCCTTCGATGGCGATTGAGACAAGAGCTTTAATAACCTCTCGGTCAGTGTCGGGCTTTGCTTCTGGCCGATCTCTGGTGGCAGGGCTGGCATCTCCACTGGCTTGTACGCAACTTGTGGAGGACGGGAGGCGCAGGCTGCCAGCATCAACAAGCTTACCAATATCAGACTGTTTTTTAGTGATCTCATCGTTTGCTTTCCTCAATGCGTAAGATTTCTCGGTAACAGATTTGTTTAACTCTTGCTCTTTAGCTCTGGATTCCTCATTAAGCTTGGCAATCTGTGCTTGCATCTCAATGTCTCGATCATCCCAGCCACGATGGTGGCCATAGAAGTAGCTTGATGTGCAGGCAACAATTGCAACCAAAATAAAATAAGGGTTAATCATTGCACACTTGCCCTTGCTTCAGCTTGGAGCTGGCGCTCGTAGTCATCCTCTAAGGATGGTGGTGTTGTAGGTGGTGGCGGTGGAGTCCAGCTCTCATCCAATGGTGGGTTGACCCATACTGGCAATGCACCAGTAGCCACAGGAGCCACAGAAACAGGGCTAGGAGGCGTTGATGTAGGTGCAGGAATACTAGGTGTAGTGCTTGATCCTGTCACAGCTCCTACGGCACGTTTGCCAACGATGCCACCAATGCCACCCACAATAAGCAACACGATGTCGTTTAACATTTTGGTATAAGCCTGGTCAATTGGCGCCATGCTCTTGATAGGCTGGACAACAAAAGTCACCGAGTACAGTAGGGCAAAGACAATGCCTGCCAATATGACTGTGATCATTACAACCACAAAGCCCCAGATCCTGACCTCGATTTCGTCAGGGTTTAGTTTGTACTGCTGGCTTGATTTGAATGGGTTCAGGTTCAATTTTCTTCTCCAATACAGGGGCTACTAAATACTCAGGACAGGTTTGTGTAAATTGACATCGAGGTTTCTGACACTCAGCCAGGTTAAAGTTATCAGGATTCTGACAGGCATACCGATAACGATCTTCACAGGCCACCAGCAATAGCAGGATTAACAGATACTTACTCATTCTCACCAGCCTTTCGGTCAACTTTACGTCTGAGCATTTCAACCTTCTTCATCTCCATCTGTACTTCTTTCTGAGTCTGCTTAATATCTAAGTAGACGCTAGTAATCAGTGGCAAGATGACCACAAAGATAACAGCACAAACCAAAATAATTACTAGGTTCATATCTACCAGCCATATCTCATCTTTCTATCCATAACAATTACCCACCAAGTGAATGCCAATGCCAGCAATACAAACGTCACAGCAACAAAGTAGATCAGGTTATCTTGAATCTTTGATGTCATCTCGTCTTTTTTGCGCTGTGCCTCTCGTTTCTTTTTCTCAATCTTACTTCTGGCATGGTCTTGCTCAGAGATAATCTGAACCCTCATGTGGTGACACTTGGTAAACAATGCACCCAACTCAGGTGGAGAGTTGTAGATCATTTCCCAGTGGACTTGTTCTGCCAGTTTGTCCATTTGCTCTTGAACCAAGACTCGTTGGAGGGCTGACTCCATGAGATTCTTGTCTGGGTCATATACAGACTTAGACTTTGCTTCTTCATCTCGAATGTACTTAGCAAGTTGTTCTTGTAAGCGAAATAACTTAGACAGGTTTTGCGCCAAATCAGCATATACACTGTTTTCATCTGGCTGTACGACAGACTTTTTATTGCCAGCAACAGGTCTAGATTCAACTGAAACTTCAACTTCCACTTTCTTAGTAAAGAAACCAAGGAAGCCACCCACCTCTTTGGTAATGGTCTTAACTTCGTTGAAAGTCTTTTGAGCATCGGCAACAGTTCCCTTAACTTGCCTGTATAACTCACAACCTTTACGAATGGCAGCGACACAACCGTTTGCCATTGCAAGAATCGTAAGCGGGTCCACACGTTATATCCCAAACAGTTTTTGTACTAGGGTTGCAGCCACACCAGGACCCAGTAATACGCAGGCAATCACCGCATACAGTAGATACTCGATCTTGGTCATGCGCTTACTGCCATCAGACAGACTCTCGTCAATGCGCTTGTAACGCTCATCGCATATAGCAACATGAACTGCTAGTTGTTTATCAGTATCGTCAAGCATCATGCCAACTGCTCATCTGTTGGTTTAGGTAGCGTGTGTTCCCATTTAGCAATGTAATCGCCTTTTCCATCGCTGTCGTTTTGCAAACGAATGGTGTCTAAGAAATCCTCAATTGTAAGGCTAGGATATAAAGCCATTATTTTTTCGTAGAGTGTCATGTTATGCGCTCCTTACCATTGAACCTTGAAACCATGTAGCAATCGCACTTAGACTCAATGCTTGACCCGTTCCTAAAAGACCATAAAACTCAACATAATCAGAAGTTCCATTGCAATAAATTAACGCAGAACCACTAGCACTATTTACAACAGATGAGCCTGACATATATGTTGGTCTTTTAAATTCACTTCCATTTTTATAAAAAGTAATCAATGCGGTACTTGCAGAAACACCCACTTGTAATGCCGCATTAAATTGATAGTATCCTGCAACAGTAGGAAGAAATGCGTATGCTGGTGTTGAGCCAACAGTTGCCCCTGTGTTGTTAAAATTTGAGTTGGTATCAAATTCTTCTGTTTGTAACGATATTTTAGTAAAAGTAGCCCCCGTAAGTGTTTGTGTAGAACTTTGCCAAGCACTAAACGCAGGGGCGGCAGTTGCACCAACAGTAAATCCACCCGTTAGTGTAGATACACCCGTAACCGCCAATGTTGTGGCAACGGTCTCCGCAGCCGTGTTAACAACGCCTGGGGTGTTAATTCCCGTTGTGCCATTTAGCGTGATAGTCATACGTTCTCCTCTGCGGGTAGTGGTGTGTTGCCTTCGGCAAGCCAAGCAAGGTATTCTTCTCCTGCCTGTCCTTGTGCTGGTAAAGGAATAAAAATATAGTCATCGTTGTTTGTTAATTTTTGCACACCACTAATATTACCAATTGGGTTTTTAACTTGTTTGTACATTTTATAACTCCGATGAAGCAGTTACATACTCACTGCTTGTGTTTGCCAAATAATATGTATCCGCAAGCGCCGTTGCAACTCCTTGAATATTAAAACCTTGAGTTGACCCAGTCTGCACTGTTGGTTGGGCGGAATTAGAAACAGCCCATGTACCTACTTTTGTTAATGGACTTGGAGCAATTCTTTTGGCAACTTGGAACGGAATGTATTGCGTTAGTGGTGCGCTTGCCGCACTATAAGCCCTTACATAAATACTTTGCCCACCTCCACCAATAATTTCATAATACCTCTGACACAACGCCAACTCAGTACCATACGGGCGATAGTCAAACGATGTGGCAGTTGAGCCTTTTTCCAACTGCACATTACCAATCGTCCAAGTCAATCCCGCTGTCAATGCGCCAACAGTAAACAAGATTTGTATGCCCGTAGTAGCCGCCGCAGGGATGCTAATGTTTGTGGTGAAGTTAGTAACTGTTGCGCTAACTGTAAATGTGCCTGTCGCAATTGATGTAACTGTTGGGCTTGCCAACGAGCCAAAAGTATCCGCCGTGGTGGTAGCGTAATAAGCCGTCCAAGTGACAGTTGTTAGCGTTGCAGATATAGCCAAATCTGCTGATAGAGTACAAGTAGACCCTGCCAAATCGTAAGAGTTTTTCTGCTCAATGCGTTGACCAAAGCCTACGGCGGTAACCGATGCCGCACCTGTAAACCTGTATCTGTTTTGAACTGCTCCTGAACCCGCAACTTGCTGACCCGTGACGTTAGCACCTGTACAGTACCCATACCAT
>Ga0114969_10004183_pt1 | contig 11453 bp, 11 predicted proteins | sample M_130807_MF_Meta_FD_87316 | JGI IMG/M metagenome (GOLD analysis project Ga0114969, IMG submission 87316) | Freshwater microbial communities from Lake Montjoie, Canada to study carbon cycling - M_130807_MF_MetaG | ecosystem: Environmental > Aquatic > Freshwater > Lake | place: Lake Montjoie...
CATCATGGCGGAAATGGCCCCGATCAGTGCTAATAACCCCGCCTTCGTGGGGTCGATCTCAAGCAATCGCATTAAGAATGAGTGTTCCATGGCAACAGCCTCACAGAGAGAACAACGTGTTAATGATCACCGGTACCACCACATCAATATCTTGCCCCGTAAAACCAAAGGCGATCTTGCCCGCTTTGATGCAGGCGGCGATCTCGTCATCGGACAGGATCTTGCCAGGCATACCCACGGTGGCGCATTTATCCATGCCGATAATGGCAATGGCCATGGCAAGCGCGCCGCCGCCGCCGGTATTGCAGGCGCCAAGATAGATATCCGCCTGGCCGCTTTTGATGCTCATCGCGGCTTCGATATCATTCATAATGCTGATAGACGTTGCTTTCTCACCGGCCAGGCGGCGCACGGCGTCAGCAATTTTTTCTTTTTCGATCTGGCCACCAATAACAAATTTCATCTTTTTTCCTTTTTATTCAGTTAACTAGCAGTGTCCTAAAAAACTTTCGTTACGGCTTGCATAACGCTGGGTAGGTATTAGTTGAAAAATCGAGCAGGGTTATCGCGTAGCATCAGATCCACATCGCGTTGAGACAGACCGGCCTCAAGCAACATCGGCACGAAGGTGTTCAGCAGATAGGCAAAACCGATCCCGCCGTTGGCTTTTAAATGGGAGCGCCGGGTAATGTCCATTGAGAGCATCACCTGCCCAAGCTGCTTGCGCTCAGCAATCGCTTTCAACATGGCAATCCGTTTACTGTCGGGGTAATAGTGGTTTTTGCCGATGGTATCGAACTGCACCCAAGCGCCCTGATCCAAGATCGGCAAAATGGTGTCGAGGTTGTCGGTAAGATCGCAATGCCCAATCACGATCTGCTCCGCAGGCACGCCAAAACTTTGCAAAAGTCGTAGCTGTTCATAGCCCATGGTGCTGAGGGTGGTATGGGTTGAGATCGGCCTGCCAGTGCGCTGATGGGCCTGAGCGGCAGCGGCAAATACCCGCCGCTCATCGTCAGTGATTTTCCCGCGGCTGGAGCCAATCTCGGCAATCACCCCCGCTTTCATCGTCGTGCCATCAATGCCTTGTTCAATTTCGCTGCACATCTCCGCCGCAATTTGGGCTTCGCTGAGCTGGGCAAGGTGGGCGGGATAGAATGCCTGCTGGTAATAACCGGTGGAGGCGATGATGTTCATCCCGCTATCGCGCATCAGCGCCTGCAAAAATTCGGCATTGCGCCCCATATAGCGGTTGGTCATCTCCACAATGTTGCGCACCCCAAGCGCAAACAGTTCACGCATTTCCTGGCAGATCAGATCATATTGATCCAACTTGCAGTTGATATCGTTTTTCCCCCCGGAGAGATCAACATGCAGATGCTCATGCACATAGGTGTAACCTGAGTCATCAATCCAGCAGGTAGGCGGTTTCGCGCTTGTCATAGCGTGCTCCAATGCGGGTTATGCGGCCTGATTAGGGGTAGAAATGAACGGCCATTCTGCGGTGCAGGGGCGTGAAAGAAATCGCATACGGTGGCACCGATATCCGACAGCGTGCTGCGTAAACCCAAGTCACCGGTTGGCGCGCCTGGGAGATAAACCAGCAGCGGTACCTTTTCCCGCGTGTGCTTGCTGTGGCCAATCGTCGGGTCATTGCCGTGATCGGCGGTGACGATCAGGCAATCCTCCGCAGCCAAACTGCGTAATATTTTCTCCAGGTTGCGATCCACCAGTTGCAGACGATCGAGATAACGCTCCGTACTCTGGGCGTGGCCGGCAAGATCGGTCTCCTGAATATTGGTGCAGATGAAACTGTCCCCCGGTTTTTGCAGTTCGGTTAACGTGATATCCAAAATAGTCTGGCTATCCACCAAATCCTGGTAGCTGGTGCCATGCGGGTTCTCCACAATATCGGCAACTTTGCCGATCAGGACCGTGCTAATCCCCACCTGATGCAACTGCTGTGGCACCTGCACGGCGGCATTCACGCCATACCCCATGTGCTGCACCTGAAAGCCGTTTTCATAGGCTCCAGACGCAGGAGCGTTAATGCCGATGTACTTATCCTGCCGGCTCTCTGCCGCTTGGTGAATACGCTGGCTATCGCTAATCAACCCACCAAAGGCGATCACTCGGGCCACCTTGACCTGCTCGCGCACGATGCGGCCAATTTTCTTGACCTCGTCGAAGGAGATCTGCGTCAGATTGGCAGTAACGTTAAATACCAGCCCCAGATCGGCCTCAATATTGTCCCCCACCGCTACCGCATCATTCACCCACAGGTATTGCAAACAGTCCCCCATGCGCACCACTGGGTAGCCCGCCCGTTTCAAGGCCGCCTCCACCTCATCGATCTCCGATGAAAAGGGAATACACACCGGCATTTGTGGCTGGGTACCCATGATTTCCTGGTGCCCCATAAAGGTATCGCCGCCTTCATGCTGGAGGTTGACGGTGCCAAACACCGCGCTGGCCGAAGGTTTCATGATATTGGCTTGAAACCCCAAGGCATTAATCAGCCCAAGCCGTTCCAGCGCCGGTAGACGTACTTCAGGGTAAGCCTGCAAAATATGGCCGCAGGTATTAGCCCCCAGGTCCTGAGGCCGCTTCTGCGCAACGTCATCCATAGCACCAACACCAAAACTGTCGATCACCAGTACCAGAAACTTAGCCATTGCAGCCCCCTTTTTTCACACGGCCCTGGCTGTCATAAATCCCTTCCAGCCTGGGTTCACTGGTGGCAATGCCGGATACCAGTGCGACATCGCTGCGGGTAACAAAAATCTGGGTGCGAAAGCACATGAACACCGGGCTACCCACGGGATATATCCCCTGCAAACCAATGTGATAATCGATACTGGATTCATTCTGCGGCTGAACGTTTGCACTCAACAGTGGACCGCCCTTCTCTGCGGCAACCAGCGCATTAAGGACATGGCCCCGGCGATAATAACCGCCACCATAGCAATAGCTGTTACCGGCGAAATGATGGGAAACCTCGGTGAGATAAAGCATGGCAATCTGCTCCGGCTGGTCACCCTCGATATTGGCTGGCATAGTGCCGGTCAGAGCATGACCAGGTTCAGTATGGGTAGCGCCATGCTGCGCCAGCAGCGGCAGCGTAGTACAACTGGCCGCCGAAGGAGCATTGATTTGCCGGATCTCCCAACCGCGTTGCCTTAGCTGTTGGCTGGCCTGCTGTAACGTCTGTAGATTGTGCGTCGGTAAGGTTTGCTGTCGTTGAGGATCCCACAGCAAGCAGGGGAAATGGGTCAATCCTTGTAACAACAGCCCCGGCATGGCAGCAATTTTCGCTGCAATCTCTGGCAGTTGATCCAGAATAAAACCGGCCTCTTGCCCGGGATAGAGCAGATCGCCTGGCGCAAACACTTTCAGCATGACCGGTTGCACGTAGCCTAACCGCTGCGCATGTTCAGCAATTTTCGCGGCTTTCTCCAGTGAGAAAACGGTAATGACCTCTGGCCGCTGCGCCACTATCTGCGGGATCAATTTATCCGGAATCTGAACAAGATGCCCGACGTGGCACAGCGGGATACCTGCCGCGGCAAGGCTCTGAGCCTCGCGAAAATCTACCGCCACCACGCCACGGTAACCCAGCGTAACCAAGCGCTCCGCCAGCCAAGGGTTACGGCCAATCTGCTTGGTCATCAGGTAGAGCTCAATACCGCATGCCTGGGCGACCTGCAACAGCAGGCGGGCGTTGGAAATAACCCTATCAACATCAATAATATAGGCGTCAGGCAGGATAAGCCCTTGGGCCCATAACTCCCTGGCGACACCAATCATCTTGGGGTTTTGCTTTTGCAATGCGTTAATAAACATATCTTCTCTTCTGCCGCCCTGAAGAAGATCTTTATATCTTCAGTAATATGAATATTTAAGCCATGAAATAACGCATCAGTGCTAGCTTTGTCTCTGTAACAAACTATAGAGATTAGCCAGCAGGTACCCTTCTTCATTGGGATGGGTTTGATGGCCAGATACCTGCAACAGATCCTGATGAATCTGCAAAAGTTGCGGATAAATGTCTGCCTCGCAGACCTCGCGTTGCAGCTCTTCATCCAAGGCCTGAATAACGATATTCTGCTTTGAGCGCATCAGGGCACTGGCCATGTGGGTCAACGCCATCACGCCTTGCTCATTACGCACCGGAATAGACCAGCGGTTATCCAACGCATCAAGCACTCTCAGCATGCCATCACGCACTTCGCTATCAATCACGCCGCCTTGGCAGAGCAGGTACAATCTTTGTTCCATATTCATCCCTCAATAAACCGGCCTTATCTCACCGGCAACAACGCGTTGCTGGTGGAGCAACAGGCCCTGACGATCCACCATGGTGTGTAACAACTGCTGTGCCTGTGCATCATGGTGACGAGTCAGGATCACCGCCTCCGACGCACTGATAAAACAATCATCGCCGCTGAGGGATTCTGTCATCAACCCCAGGCGGGCCAATTCTTCATCGTCGCTCACGTTCCAGATGGCTGCATCAATGTCACCGCAGATAATCTGTTTCAGGCATTCATGGTAAGAGATCTCAACCAAGGTGATGGCCTGCCCGGCAAAAAAGACAGAAGTCATGATTTTCTGATCCGCAGAGGCGCTGTCTATCCCCACCTTGCGTATGCGATCCCGTTCACCAAGCCGATAAATCAGCCGGTGCTGCTCGGTGTAGCTGTGCTCCCCAAGCGACAGTGCGATCTGCACCTGGTGCTGCTGCACGTAACTTTCAGCCGCCAGTCTTGATGTCACTGCCAGATCGTAGAGGCCGTTCAGCAAGCACTCAATCCGGATATCCGATCCCCGCATATGGGCAAAATAAAAGGGAATCTCCACAAACTGAGCTTTTAGTCCGCTGGCCAGCCCTTCATAAATCCGGGTATAAGGCAGCGGCATCGCGCAAACCACATTGCCGATATTGGCGTGTTTGAGTAGTGCCTTATGGTCGGCGGCGATGATAAAACTGCCATTACGCCCACGGCGCTCTACGTCAATAGCGCCCGTCTGCTCAAGGCTTTTTAACGCACCCTGCATCAGCCCCACGGATAAACCACTCTCTTTCGCCAGGGCATCAATGGTTTTCAGCCTGCTGCCTATCTGCTCGGTCAGCAGATAGCGGGCCAAAAACGACTGGGCAATCCCCTCTTTTTTTATAAATTTATGGTTCATTTTGCGCTTCGTCGCTTCATTGGTTTTATATTCATAAAAATGAATATAAAGATCAACGCAAGAAAAGTAAAAACTAGAGAGGTGTCACATCTACGTCGTTTGTCAGCTCAAACGCAATAAATAGGGGGGCAGTTCAGGTTCAGGCAGTACCGAAATGACTTTCAGCCGTTGCAGCGTGCGGGCTTGAGCACGGTTGAGATGATCCCGCAGGCCAAAGGCGGCAGAGTCATAAGCCCCTTGCAGCAGCATCTGCAGCACCAAGCGGTGCTCATTCAGCATCATTTCATCCACCTTAACCCCCAACATGTCGTAGAAAATCCGCGTGACGATCAGGGGCGACTGGCTTTGTCGCAGCACGGCCTGCATGGCTTTATTACCCGATGGCTCCAGGCAATGGATATGCAGATCCTCTTCCGCCTGCTCCAGGGCAGCCAGTGAAAAACCGCTATTTTCCAACTGCATCAGCCGTTCCAGGCTATCCAACAACAATTGGCGAGGCAGATAAGGTGCGGCTTTACGCAGAGCAACCGGTTCCAGGCTGGCGCGGATTTCATAATGATCGGCAATTTCACGCGCGGTCAACGGCCCCACCAGCCACTGGGCATAGGACTCTTTTTCCACCAGACCGCGATCGCGCAGGCGCATCAGTGATTCACGGATAATATTGCGGCTCACGTTGTGAAATTCTGCGGCTGCGCCTTCATTGACCTGATAGTGACCAAATACCATGCAGGTAGAGAGCGCCTCCTGCAAATAGCCGAGCACCTTTTCACCGGCACTGCGCGTATCCACCAGTTCTTCACGCTGGCACAAACCCAAAACGGAGCGATTGAGAGGTAAACGCTGCGGTTCTACGTCTTGCCCTTCGGTGGCAACGATGAAACCGCGCCCTTCAAAGCGTGCAATCACCCCTTTTTCATGCAGCAGCCCCAGTGCCCGACGAACCGGCACCCGGCTGGTACCAAAAACCTCCGCCAGTGGCCCCTCCAGCAACACTAACCCCGTAGGGACTGCACCAGATTGGATCGCGTCTTCCAGTACCTGCCTGATCATTTCATAACGTGCACCAACGCGCATTTCGCCGCTGTTCTTATCCGCGATCGTTTTTTCCATCTGCATGTAACTCTGCAACCGTTCTCAGCTGAATGAAGGCTATTATTACACATCGCGGCCGCTAAGTTGATGCAGCCACAACCCGTGCTCGCCACTTTGCCCTTCAGTGGTGCAAGTTGTCATTCCCCTGCCCACCAATGAATTATTTTAGATAAAATTCATTTTATCGGGTTATTCCTACGCCATTTTCTTTATACAAGTCACATAATTTTGATTTAACCCTTCCTTTATTTAACATTTAGCAAGCATATCGATCACATAACAGCATAAAAAATAACCCACAGGGTTGGAAAGTTGGCATCTCTGTTGCTAGTTTAAAATGTATATTTTAATAAAAAATACATTTCAGAGGCACTATGGACAACAAGCTGTTGAAAACTTCTGGTAATCACGATGGCAACATTCGCGATGCCCGCTATTTTGCCGAACGCTTCCACCAGGGAACCTTCACCCCAAGCGAACTGACTGAGCAAGCATTAACTCTGGCAGAGTCGATGCCTGAGGTTTTTATCAGCCTAACCCCCGAGCGAGCACGCCGTGAAGCGGCTGAAGCGACACGGCGCTGGCAATGCGGAGCCCCGTTAAGCCCGCTGGATGGCATACCTATCGCTTGGAAAGATCTGTTTGATCTGGCCGGTTCGCTCACCACTGCCGGTTCCGCTACTCGCCTTAACGCTCCATTGGCCACGCTGGATGCCGCACTCGTAGCCCGGCTACAGGCAGCCGGAATGGTCAGCCTGGGGAAAACCAACCTCAGCGAGTTCGCCTATTCCGGGCTGGGCCTTAACCCACATTTCGGTACTCCGGCAATTTACGATCGTCACGGCGTAGCGCATGCACCGGGCGGTTCCTCCAGCGGTTCGGCCTGCGCCGTCGCGCGCGGCGTCGTGCCTATCGCCTTGGGTACCGATACCGCTGGCTCCATCCGCATCCCGTCAGCATTCAACGGTTTGGTCGGTTATCGCAGCAGCAGCCAGCGTTACAGCCGCCACGGAGTGTTCCCCCTGGCACAGAGCTTGGACACGCTCGGCCCTATCTGCCACAGCGTGCGTGATGCTGCCACGCTGGATCAACTGCTGACCGGCGCTTCATCAACGCCAACCGCTGTAGCACTGCGCGGCCTGGTGCTGCGGGTTGATGAAGAGATCCTCAACGACGATCGCGTTGAACCTAGCGTGCGGCAAAATCTGCTGAATATGCTGAGCAAGCTCACTGCCGCGGGCGTGCTGATCGACCGGCGTCCTGTAGCCGCATTGCACCACAGCCTGCAATGGATAGCCCAACAGGGCTGGCCGGGTGCCGTTGAAGCCTTATCCTTGCACCGCACGTTGCTTGAAAGCCCACAGGCGGCACAAATGGACGCCCGCGTCCGTACCCGCCTGATGGCCGCCAAGGCGTTACCCGCCGATCTGCTGCCGCGCTTTTTACAACAACGCGCAGGCTGGCAGCAGCAAATGCGCACCGAGCTGAACGGCGCTGTGCTGGTTACTCCGACCGTCGCACACGTCGCCCCTGCGCTGGCACCGCTGGAAAACGATGCCGAACTGTTCGCTCAAACCAATCTGGCGACCTTACGCCTGACCATGCCGGGCAGCCTGCTGGATATGCCCGGCATCACGCTGCCAACAGGTCAGGATGCCAACGGATTAGCCACCAGCCTGCTGCTGTCGTTGCCAAATGGAGACGATCAACGCCTGCTGAGCCTGGCGCTCAACATAGAACAACACATGGCCCGACAAGAATAAGGTGGCACTCCTTGCCTGATCGCCACCTGACCACCCCGGCAGGCCATTTGGCCACCGGTTTACCTGCGATAACTCGCAAACCTAGGAGCAATTATCATGGCTAAAGAAATACTCTGTGCGTTTGGTGTCGATGTGGATGCCGTTGCTGGCTGGTTAGGATCCTATGGCGGTGAAGACTCACCGGACGATATTTCACGCGGTCTGTTCGCCGGTGAAGTCGGCGCGCCACGGCTGCTGAAGCTGTTTGCCGATCATAATCTGCGCACCACCTGGTTTATTCCGGGCCACTCGATCGAAACCTTCCCAGAGCAAATGCAGGCGGTGGCCGCCGCCGGGCACGAAATTGGCGTGCATGGCTACAGCCATGAGAACCCAATCGCCATGACGCCAGCGCAGGAAGAAGCCATTCTGGATCGCTGCATCGATTTGGTGACCGAGTTAGCGGGTAAGCGCCCAACCGGTTATGTCGCCCCCTGGTGGGAGTTCAGCAACGTCACTAACGAGCTGCTGCTGAAAAAAGGCATCAAGTATGACCACAGCCTGATGCACAACGATTTCCATCCTTACTATGTGCGCGTTGGCGACAGCTGGACCCGCATTGATTACAGCAAACACCCCGACAGTTGGATGAAACCCTTGCAGCGCGGCGAGGAAACCGATCTGGTGGAGATCCCGGCCAACTGGTACCTGGACGATCTGCCGCCGATGATGTTCATCAAAAAATCCCCTAACAGCCACGGCTTCGTCAACCCTCGCCATCTGGAGGAGATGTGGCGCGATCAGTTTGACTGGGTGTACCGCGAGAACGACTACGCGGTGTTTACCATGACCATCCATCCCGACGTGTCTGGCCGCCCGCAGGTGTTACTGATGCTGGAACGGTTGATCAAACACATCCAAAGCCATCAGAGCGTGCGCTTCGTGACCTTTGATGAAATTGCTGACGACTACCTGCGCCGCGTGCCGCGCAAAGTCTAATCCTGACGCTAATGCTTGTCAGTAAGCCCCCTCTCCCTCGGGGAGAGGGGGCTACAACGCCAGCAATTGCTGCATAACGATGCAGTTTTACGCTTACCTGACCGGCATTAAATCCTGGTTTTCCTATTGAATGAGTGACAGCAAACATGAGCATCTATAAAAAAACCACGGTCGATGGCTGGCAGCCACAGCAATTAACCCTGAAGGATGTCAAATTCGCCACCTGGATTGCGTTCTTCGCCTGGGTATTCGCCGTCTACGACTTTATTCTGTTCGGCACGCTGCTGCCGGAGATCGGTAATCATTTCAACTGGAATGAAGTTGAACAGGCCAAGCTGGCAACCTGGGTAGCGGTTGGCGGTGCCGTTGTCGCCCTGGCCGTCGGCCCGCTGGTGGACAGGCTGGGCCGCAGGCTCGGCATCATCGTCACCGTCACCGGTGCCGCTGTCTGTTCGCTGTTGACCGCCGTAGGGGGATCCTGGGGAAAAGGTGCCTTGATCGGCATCCGTTCGGTGGCCGGGTTAGGTTATGCCGAGCAGACCGTGAACGCGACCTATCTCACCGAGCTGTATGCCGCCATCAACGACCCAAAGCTGAACCGGCGCAAAGGCTTTATCTACAGCCTGGTGCAGGGTGGCTGGCCGGTCGGCGCGTTAGTCGCTTCGGCGCTGACCGCGCTGTTGATGCCGCTTATCGGCTGGCAGGGCAGTTTTATCTTTGCCGCCATCCCTTCATTTATCATCGCCTTGCTGGCGCTAAAGCTGAAAGAAACCCCGCAGTTTCAAATCCACCAGCATATTCACCGGCTGCGTAACGCCAATCAGGCGGATAAAGCCCGGCAGGTGGCGGAGGATTACCATATCGATTACGGCGATCATCAGAGTGCCGGTCTGGCGGCGACGTTTCGCGGTACTTCGCTACGCGCCACCTTGGTGCTGGGCTGTGCGGTGCTGATCAACTGGTTTGCCATTCAGATTTTCAGCGTGCTTGGCACCACGGTGATCACCAAAGTTCACAACGTCTCTTTTGCCAACTCGCTGTTGATTATGGTGCTGTCCAACCTGGTTGGCTACTGCGGCTATCTGGTGCACGGCTGGCTGGGGGATCGCTTCGGCAGGCGCAACACCATTGCTGTCGGCTGGATACTGGGTGGCCTGGCCTTTGCCGCTATGCTGTTTTGCCCGAGCAATTTCGCCATCATTGTCATCCTGTACAGCGTTGGCCTGTTCTTCCTGATTGGGCCCTATGCCGCCGCCCTGTTTTTTATCAGTGAAAGCTTCCCGACCGCTATCCGCGCCACCGCCGGTGCCTTGATCGGTGCCATGGGGCCGGTTGGCGCCATTATTGCCGGGATTGGCAGCACCACCATTCTCAGCAACGGCGGCAACTGGCAGAGCGCCGCGCTGTTCTTCGGTGCGCTCCCCTGCTTTGCCTCGGGCATCATTATGCTGTTTGCCCGCCATGTGGCCCCCCACAGCGTGAAATAGTTCACACGGGGGAGTTGGCTCCCCCTACTTTATGGATAAGGAGTTAATCATGATTGAACATGCAACCTCACGCCCGGTGGCACTGATCAGCGGTGCGGCCAGCGGTATCGGCCTGGCCTTAGCGCTGGAGTTTGCCCGCTGTGGCGTGCGCGTCGCCGCAGGCTATTTCCCTCAGGATCCGCATGATTATCGGCAAGCCGCCGCTCAGGTAGAAGCCATTGGGGGTGAGGCGCTGTGGTTAGAGCTGGATGTCACCTCAACCCCTTCGGTAAATGCTTTCACCCAACGCGCAGCCGAACACTTTGGTCGCATCGATTACGCCGTGGCCAACGCCGGTTTACTGCGCCGATCGCCGATCGGCGAGATGAGTGACGATCAGTGGAATGAAATGCTCAATGTGGATTTAAGCGGCGTGATGCGGCTGTTCCGTGCCGCGTCCAACCATATGCCAGGGGCTGGCAGCATGGTGGCGATCTCTTCGATCGCCGGGGGCGTCTATGGCTGGCAGGATCATGCCCACTATGCCGCCGCCAAAGCTGGGGTTCCCGGCATCTGCCGCTCCATGGCGGTTGAACTGGCACCACGCGGCATTCGCTGTAATGCGGTGATCCCCGGCCTGATCGAAACCCCGCAATCGCTGGACAAGCAGAACTCGCTGGGCCCGGAAGGGTTAGCCAAAGCCGCACGCAGCATTCCGTTAGGGCGAGTCGGGCGGCCTGAAGAAGTGGCCAAGCTGATCCGTTTTCTTTGCAGCGAGGATGCCTCTTACATTACCGGCCAGAGCCTGATTATCGACGGCGGCTTGACCGTACGCTGGCCTGATTAACCGTGATGAGGGAGCCAAAAATGTTATTGCAACATCGTCGAACGCTGATCACCGGCGCAGCCAGCGGCATTGGTGCCGCCATTGCCCGCCTGTTTGCTACCGAAGGCAGCG
>Ga0114969_10004184_pt1 | contig 11450 bp, 8 predicted proteins | sample M_130807_MF_Meta_FD_87316 | JGI IMG/M metagenome (GOLD analysis project Ga0114969, IMG submission 87316) | Freshwater microbial communities from Lake Montjoie, Canada to study carbon cycling - M_130807_MF_MetaG | ecosystem: Environmental > Aquatic > Freshwater > Lake | place: Lake Montjoie...
GACCGGCAGGTGAAGGATCTCGGCGACATGCTCTACGTCCCGCGTGTCGCCACGTCGTTCGAGCTCAATGACACGCAGACGCTGGTGCTCGGGGCCTCAGGCGCGTTTGGCCCGAATAACTCCGGCGTGAACACCAGCACGAAGATCTACGGCGGCGATCTCTACTGGAAATGGAAATCCACGCACGCTGACCAGGGCTTTCCGTTCGTATCCGTGCAGAGCGAATACATTTTCCGTCACTACGATGCGGCGAAGCGCCCTGCTGTCGAAGACCTCGAGGCGCCACGGCCCCCCGGCACCGCTGTTCCGCAGCTCGCGGCGCAAACCCTCAAGGACGACGGCGCATACGCGCAGATCCTGTGGGGCATCCAGCCACGCATCGTCGCCGGATTCCGCGGCGAATTTGCCCACGCCGACAAATCGACGTTCGTCTCCGCCGACCGCGCCGATCGTACGCGCTGGTCACCGAACCTCACGTGGTATCCCACCGAGTTTTCGAAGTTTCGCGTGCAGTACAACTTCGACCATCGCACGGGTATCGGCGAGGATCACTCGCTCTGGTTCCAGTTCGAGTTCCTGCTCGGCGCACACGCTGCTCACAAATTCTAGATATCCAACAGCCTTCATATGAAGATCCTTCCGTTGTTCCAAATCCTGGTTGCCGCAGCAATTGCGGCTCCAGTGCCGATCACCGCTCCTCCGGCGTCTCCAGCACCTCCGGCGCGCGCGAAACTCAGCGTCGTCGCCACCACGCCAGACCTGGCCTCGCTCGCCCGCGAGATCGGCGGGGATGCCGTGGATGTGAAGGCGCTCGCGAAGCCCACTGAAGATCCGCATTTCGTGGACGCGAAGCCGAGCCATATCGTGACGCTGAACCGCGCTGACGTTCTTATCGACGGCGGCGCTGAGCTCGAACTCGGGTGGTTGCCGGCCCTGCTCGAGAGCGCGCGCAACGACAAGATCGCCGCCGGTTCTCCCGGCCGAATCAGCGCATCAGCGGGCGTGCAGATGATGGAAGTTCCGTCCACGTTCGATCGTGCCAAAGGCGACGTCCACTCGCTCGGCAATCCACACTTCCTTGTCGATCCGGTGCGCGTCAAGCTCGTGATCGCGCAGATCACGGAGCACCTCTCGCTGGTGGATCCAAAATCGGCCCCGATGTTCGCCGCCAACCGCAAGAAGTTCGAGGCGGCGCTCGATCTGAAGCTGGCCGAGTGGCAGAAATTGCTCGCGCCGTACAAGGGCGCGAAGATTGCCACCTATCACAAGGATTTCGTGTACCTCGCCGAACGGTTCGGCCTGAACATCGTCGAGGAGCTGGAGCCGAAACCGGGCATCGCACCGTCGCCGGCGCACCTTGCCAAGGTCATCGGCACGATGAAGTCGAACAACGTGAAGGTGATCCTCGTGCAGCCTTTTCAGAACCGGAAAACCGCGGAGACCGTTGCCCGCCAGACGGACGCCACGGTACTCGACATGCCGGAGCAACCCGGCGCTACCAAGAACACCGACAGCTACATCGCGATGATGGACAACCTCGTTGGCACGCTCGCCAAGGCACTCGGAGGAGCGAAGTGAACCCGACTGATTGGGGTGTCGTCTGGGAGGTTATGAAGTGGCCGCTCGCGGCCTGCCTCCTGCTTCCGCCGCTGCTCGTCTATCTCGGGCTGCACGTCATTGAACGCGAAGTCATCTTCGTCGACTTGGCGCTCGCACAGATGGCGGCGCTCGGCACCTGCGTGTCGCTCATCATGGGCTACCACTTTGACGACCCGATCACTTTCTGGTTGTCGCTGGCGGTCACCTTCGTTGGCGCCGCGCTCTTCAGCTGGTCACGCGGCAGTCGTCAGCACTCGGTGCCACAGGAAGCCATCATCGGCATCACCTTTGTGGTGGCTGCCGCCGGCGTGATCCTGCTGCTCAGCCGTGTATCCGGCGGCAAGGAAGAGCTGGAACACCTCCTTACCGGCGATATCCTGAATGTGACCGGCGGCGATGTCGGCAAACGCGCCCTCCTGTTTGCCGTACTTGCCGGGTTCTACGGCGCATTTCACCGCCGGTTCGCCCTTATTTCCGAAGGTGGCGAAGCCCTCGAAAAACAGGGGATGCGCGTGCACCTCTGGGACTTTCTCTTCTACGCCGCGTTCGCGCTCGTCGTGGTGAGTTTTGTTCGCGTCGCCGGCGTCCTGCTCACCTTCGCCTATCTGATCGTTCCCGCTGTCTGTGCGGTGATGCTGGGCAAGTCGTGGACGTCGAGACTGGTGATCGGTTGGCTCGTGGCCACGCTGGCAAGTCTCGGCGGCCTCCTGGCTTCGTATCGCCTCGACCTGCCGACCGGCGCGGCCATCGTCGCGGCCTGCGGCGTGGCCCTGGCACTGGTGAACGTGTTTGTGGCGGTGAGAAAACGGGCATAGCCGACTGGACTCCTCTGCCAGCGCTTGGCCAGGGTCTCGGCTTTATGAATTATCGGATGAACGCGAATGGAGCGAATGAGGCGGATACGACAACAGCAAAATGATTGGAACTGCAACAGCATGATTGCGAGGGTCGGACCGGTACGATGTATCGTGCCGGATGGGCAACGACGAACTCCTTGAGCGGGAACTGACGCATTCCGTCATCGGCGCGTTCTACGACGCGTATAACAAGCTCGGCCTATCAGTAGTTCGGGCCCGAACCCCGATTCTACAGGCTGGTCCATACTGCCCGCACGACCCATTCGCCCGATTCGCCCCATTCGCGTTCATCCGATCACCCATGAAGCCGAGACCCCGGCCGAGCGCTCGCAACGGCAGCGAGTGGAAGCGGCACCATTGAGCGAACAGCCGGAAAGCGGTATCCGAAAGAAACCCGAATCTCGAGCGACCAAAACACCGTCAAGGCGCTAAATTTCCCCGCCTATGAAACGTGAAGACGCGCTGGACTATCATGCGCGCGGCCGCCCCGGCAAAATCGCCGTCGTCCCCACCAAACCGCTGGGAAACCAGCGTGATTTGGCGTTGGCGTACACCCCGGGCGTGGCAGAGCCGTGCCTGGAGATCAAGAACAACCCCGATGACGTCTACAAGTACACGGCCAAGGGGAATCTCGTCGCCGTTGTAAGCAACGGCACCGCCGTCCTCGGCCTTGGCAACATCGGCGCGGCCGCCGGCAAGCCGGTGATGGAAGGCAAGGCCAACCTCTTCAAGCAGTTCGCTGACATCGACGTCTTTGACCTCGAAGTCGGGTCCGAGTCGCCTGACGACGTGATCAAGTTCTGCCAGCTCCTCGAGCCCACGGTGGGCGGCATCAACCTCGAGGACATCAGGGCCCCAGACTGCTTCTACATCGAAGAAACGTTGCGCAAGACCATGAAGATTCCGGTCTTCCACGACGACCAGCACGGTACCGCCATTATTTCCGGCGCCGCGCTCTTGAACGCGCTCGAAGTCGTCGGCAAGGACATCGACCAGGTGAAGGTCGTGTTTTCGGGCGCTGGCGCCGCGGCGATTTCCACCGCGGAGCACTATGTGCGCCTCGGCGTGCGGCGCGAGCATCTCGCGATGTGCGATCGCTCGGGCGTGATCTACGAGGGTCGCACTGAGGGAATGGACCCGTACAAGGCCCGGTTCGCGCTCAAGACGAACGACCGGACGCTTGAGGAAGCGCTGAAGGACGCCGACGTCTTTGTCGGCCTCTCCGCCGCCGGCGCCATGTCGCAGGCCATGGTCAAGACGATGGGCCCCAAGCCGATCATCTTTGCCCTCGCCAATCCGGTCCCTGAAATCCTGCCGTCCGAAGTCCGCGCGGTGCGCAGCGATGCGATCGTCGCCACTGGGCGCAGTGATTTTCCGAACCAGGTGAACAACGTCCTCGGCTTCCCGTTCATCTTCCGCGGCGCACTCGACGTTCGCGCCAGCGAGATCAACGAGGAAATGAAGATGGCCGCCACGCGTGCACTCGCGGCGCTGGCCAAGGAGGACGTGCCGGAGAATGTCGCCCAACTCTACGGACTTTCGTCAGTCAAGTTCGGACCGGAATACCTGATCCCGTTTGCGTTCGATCCACGCGCGCTGCTCTGGGTGGCACCGGCCGTCGCCTGGGCTGCCGTCGCCAGCGGCGTCGCGCGCGAGATGATCGACCTCGAGCACTATCGCGACACTCTTGAACTCCGGCTCGGCCCCGCGCGCGGCCTCATGCGCGGCATCGTCAACCGTGCCCGGCAGGACCCCAAGCGCATCGTCTTCCCGGAAGGCGAAGAACTCAAGGTCCTGCGCGCAGCGCAGATCATCGTCGACGAGGGCATCGCGCATCCCATCCTGCTCGGCCGCACCAACAAGATTCGCAATACCGCTGAAGAGTGGGGCATCTCGCTCGAAGGCATTCGCATCGAGGATCCGGGCACGTCGCCCAACCGTGAGCGGTACGCGAAACACCTGTTCGACCTGCGCCAGCGAAAGGGACTTTCGCTCTCTGAGGCGGAGCAGCGCCTCTACAAGGGTATCTACTTCGGCTGCGTCATGGTGTCGGTCGGCGACGCGGACGGCATCGTGGGCGGACTCGGCAAGTACTACCCCGAAACGGTGCGGCCCGCGCTCGAAGTGATCGGCGCGCACCATGTCACCAAACTCGCCAGCGGCCTCTATATGCTGGTGTTCGACAAGCGCGTCGTCTTCTGCGGCGACACAACGGTCAACATCGATCCCACTGCCGAACAGATCGCGCAGATTGCGATTTCTGCCGCAGGACTGGTTGCGAACTTCGGCCACGTGCCAAAGATCGCGATGCTGTCCTTCTCGACCTTCGGCTCGGTCAAGCATCCGCACGCGGAAAAGATGGCCGAAGCGGTCCGCATTGTTCGCGAGCAACGCCCTGCCCTCGCCGTGGACGGCGAAATGCAGGCCGATCTCGCGTTTGACGAAGCGCAACTCGCAGCGCGTTATCCGTTCAGCAAGCTCACGGAAGCCGCGAACGTCCTGATCTTCCCAAACCTTTCGGCCGGCAACATTGCCTACAAGCTGCTGACCACACTTGGCGGCGCGACGGCGATCGGCCCGATTCTGGTCGGCATGGCACACCCCGTGCACGTGCTCGAGCAGAACGCCGACGTGCAGGATCTCGTCAACATGGCCGCCGTGTGCGTGATTGACGCGCAGTGGCGGGTGCGCACGACCAGCGGGTCGTACGTGCCTGTTGGCACCACCGGAGAGCTGAGCGTCATGAACGGCGCCGCAATTTCCGCTCCCATTCCCCCCGCAACGTCCCGCAAGGAACGCGCCCGGCCGGCGCCAACCTCGGATCGCTGACTCTTCTGAACCGATAGGATTTTTCCGATCATGCCAAGCGCATCTCCCGCCGTGTCTGGATCGCGTGAAAGCGAGCACGGCCTTTCCGCCCAGGGACTCGCACCCAACGGACAGCTGCAGTGGAACCTCGTCGCGCCTGAGCTCGTTCAGGCCGCCATCCGCAAGGGTGAAGGCGAACTCGCCGATATGGGACCGTTTGTCGCGGTGACCACGCCGCACACTGGGCGTTCGCCCAAGGACAAGTTCGTTGTCGTCGAGCCGTCGTCGGAGAAGGACGTTGACTGGGGCAACGTCAACCAGAAAATCACCGAGGCGCACTTTGAGGTACTCCTCGCCGATGTGCGCGCGTACCTGAACGGATTGGACGAGTTGTTCATCCAGGACCTGTATTGCGGCGCCGATCCGCAGTACCGCCTTTCGTGCCGCTACGTGACACCCAATGCGTGGCACGCCTCGTTCGTGCGCAACATGTTCATCCGCCCCGAGGTCGCTGCACTGGCGGCGTTCGCGCCGAACTTCAGCATTCTGCACGCGCCCGAGTTCCAGGCCGACACCGCGAAGCATGGCACGCGCACGACGACGGGCATCGTGCTCAACATCGCGAAGCGCATGATCATCATTGTGGGTACGCGCTACGCCGGCGAACTCAAGAAGTCGATGTTCACCGTGATGAACTACCTGCTTCCCAAGCAGGGCGTGCTCTCGATGCACTGCTCGGCAAACGTCGGACCCACGGGTGATTCTGCGCTCTTCTTCGGGCTCTCCGGCACCGGCAAGACGACGCTGTCAGCAGACCCTGAGCGCGGGCTCATCGGCGACGACGAACATGGCTGGTCGAGCGACGGGATATTCAACTTTGAAGGCGGCTGCTACGCGAAGGTGATCAACCTCTCCAAGGAGAGCGAGCCGGACATCTACGCCACCACACAGATGTTCGGGACGGTGCTTGAGAACTGTGAGCTCGATCCGCTTACCAAGAAGGTCAAGTTCGAGAGCCAGAAGATCACGGAGAACACGCGCGCGAGTTATCCGCTCCACTACATCCGCAATCACGTCGCCAGCGGACGCGCGGGTCATCCACAGAACGTCGTCTTCCTCACGGCCGACGCCTTCGGCGTGCTGCCGCCCATCGCGCATCTCACGCGCGACCAGGCGATGTACTACTTCCTCTCGGGGTACACGGCGAAGGTGGCCGGCACCGAGCGCGGCGTGACGGAACCGCAGGCCACGTTCAGCGCCTGCTTCGGCGCCGTGTTCCTCGTCTGGCACCCAACCAAGTACGCCGAAATGCTCGGCCAGCTGCTCGACACGCACAAGGACGCGAACGTGTGGCTGGTGAACACTGGCTGGAGCGGCGGCCCCTACGGCGTCGGCGCGCGCATGAAGATTGGGTACACGCGCGCCATGATCCGCGCGGCGCTCAGCGGCGCGCTCGCATCGGCGCCGACAAAAGTTGATCCCGTGTTCGGACTCCCGGTGCCACAGGGCATCGCGGGCGTTCCGGCCGAGGTACTCGACGCGCGCGGCACCTGGAAGGACCCCGCCGCATACGACGCGCAGGCCACGAAGCTCGCGGCCATGTTTCGTGAGAACATGAAGAAGTTCGGGGCCGCCGTGAGCGACAAGATTCTGGCGGCGGGCCCGAAGGGGTAACGACTGCTCCACATCCGTGATCCACTTTGGGGCTCGATCGCCGTTGATCCGGTAGCCGCACGGCTGCTCGATACACCGGCGCTCCAGCGCCTGCGCTACGTCCGCCAACTTGGGCTCGCCCATCTCGTCTACCCCGGCGCATCGCATTCGCGCTTTGAGCACGCGCTGGGCGCCTATCATCTCGCCAGGCGCGCGCTGGCCAACCTGCGCGAAGTAGGGGGGCTGAAGGCACTCCCCGCGGACGAGCCAGCGGTCGTCTCTGCCGCCGCGCTGCTGCACGACGTCGGGCACTATCCGTTCTCGCACGCGCTGGAGGAAATCGGCGCGCCACACCATGAGGCGCTCGCCGAGGCGCTGGTCACCATCGGACCGGTCGCGGAAATCCTGCGCAGCGAAGTGGGCACGGATGCGCCCGAGCGCGTCTTCGCCCTGATCAGCAGCAAGAGCGAATCGCCGCTTCAGGGGCTCATCTCGGGCTCGTTCGACCTCGACAAGACCGACTATCTGAAGCGCGACGCGCGGATGTGCGGCGTGCCCTACGGCGAAATCGACGAGGACCGACTGCTGCAGTCGATGCTCGTACTCACGGACCCGGCATCGGGCCGCGCGTATGTCGGCATTCGCGAGAAGGGGCTTTCGGCCGTCGAGACCCTGCTGTTCGCGAAGTACCAGATGTACCGGAACGTGTATTGGCACCACGCCTGCCGCAGCGCGACCGCGATGTACAAGCGGATTGTCGAGCGCGCCGTAGAACGCGGTGCGCTCGCCACCGGCGGACTCGGCAGCTTTACCGACGAAGGTCTGCTGCATGCCGTCGATGCGGGTGGTGGCAACGATCCCATGCTCGCCGCGCTTCGCGCGCGTCGACTCTTCAAACGGGCCTACGAAGTGCCAGCCGCTGCGCTCAACATGGAAGCGCTCGAGTGGATCGCTGACGACCGCGTACGCACGCGTGATGCCGAGGCACGGATTGCTCGCCGCCTGAAGCTCGATCCGCAGGATGTGCTGCTCGACTTTCCCGCCAAGACGCAGATGCTCGGGCTCGATGTGCTGGTGTCGCAGCGTGACGGCACGGTGCGCCGGCTCACGCAGGCCGGGCTCGCGGGAGCAATCGACCTGCCGCGCCTGGCGGGAGAGCTCTACGCGAGTGCGCGCTGCCTGCGGGTGTTCACGGCGTCGCGGGTAGATGCGACGGCGGCGGTGAACGCGGAGCTGCTGACTGCGTAGCGAGTAGCCGGTAGAGACACCGGCAATTGTCGGCTACAGCCGTTCCCGTCCGCGCGCCTCCGCCAGCACTCGCCCAATCCCGCGGTAGAACGCGGCGTCTTCACCCTTCCCTTCGCTCGCAAGCGAAATCGCGCACCGCTCGAGTGCGTACAGAATGTTGCCGAGGTACAGGGCCGAGAGCGACTCGACCGTCGCGTCCTGCCTGGTGTCGCTCGACGGGGTCTCGCTCATTCCGATGGAGGTGCCTCTGCTGCGGTCACCGCACCGATCTGCACGATGATCGCCGTGATGTTGTCGAGGCCACCGCGCCCATTCGCTTCCGCTATCAGCGCATCCACAATCCGGCCCGGGCTCGAGCGCGCCAGCAGGATCTGCTGCAGCCGACGGTCGTCCACCATCCCGGTCAGACCGTCGCTCGCCACAAGGAACACGTCCCCGGGCAGGACTTCGCCGCGATACAAATCCACATCCACCGATTCGTTCGCGCCTACGCACCGCGTGATCACATTGCTGTACGGGTGGTAGCGCGCCTGCTCGGGCGTCAGCAGGCCCGCGTCCACCTGCTCCTGCACATAGGAGTGGTCCTTCGTGATCTGCCGAAGCGCGCCGTCCCGCAGCAGGTAGATCCGCGAATCGCCAACCTGACCAATCAGATATTGGTTTTCCGAGAGCACCAGACACGACGCCGTCGTGCCCATGCCCTGTTTGTCCACTTCGGCGAGCATGCGCTCGTAGATCGCGCGATTGGCGTCGCGCAGCGCCTGTGCCATCCGCTCGCCGGACTCGTTGTCGCGAATATGCTCGAGCGGAAGCAGGTGGCGCGAGACGATCTGCACCGCCATCTCGCTCGCCACTTCACCGGCCGCGTGACCGCCCATACCGTCGGCCACGACGAAGACGCCGCGTTTATCGTCGGCTTCGGTGAAGAAGTTGTCCTCGTTTCCGGAGCGGACCATGCCCACATCCGAGCGGGCGCCAACGGCTAGCTGCAAGAGGTCAGCCCCCAACCTTGAGGAGAATCGCGAGCATCCCGGCGCCGGCGGCGCCCCGTGCAATGATGCCCGTGCCGTCGGCTGCGATCCGGACGACCGCCCGCGCCGTCGGCTCATCTCCGGGGAGGCGCAGGATCGCGCCATCGAACGCCCCAATCGCCGGATCTGCCGGCGTGAGCGTGACTCGTTGGTCCCGGAATTGGAGATACGGCATCCGGCAGGGAAACTACCCCCTGAACCACAGGGGTGGCAAGGCAATTTCTGACACGGATCTGGCCATGTTTTCCGCTCTCACGGCTAGCTTTCAGGGGTGAAGGATCGCATACGCATTCGGGGCGCCCGACAGCACAATCTGAAGGCCATAAACCTCGATGTGCCACGGCGTGCAATCACGGTCATCACGGGACCGTCTGGGTCCGGCAAGTCCTCGCTCGCGTTCGACACGATTTACGCCGAGGGCCAGCGCCGATACGTCGAGTCACTCTCGGCATATGCCCGCCAGTTTCTCGAGCGGATGCACAAGCCGGACGTCGATTTCATCGACGGGCTCTCGCCTGCCGTAGCGATCGAGCAGAAGAACGCGACCAGAACTTCGCGTTCGACGGTCGGCACGGCCACGGAAATTTACGACTACGTGCGCCTGCTCTGGGCTCGCGTTGGCCGGACCGTTTGTCCGGTGTGCGGCCGCGAACTGAAGCCCGATTCCGCCGAATCGGCAACGAACGAGGTGCTCGCCCAGGCGCCCGGCCTGCGGGCCCATATCACCTTCCCGCTCCGCCGCTCGGCGAAGCTGACCCACGCCGAACTGGTGAACGGGCTTCGCGCTCAAGCCTTCGTTCGCGTCGTGGCCGATGGCGTCGGTCTGCACTTCGACGAACTACCGCCGAAAACGAATCTCGCCAAGGCCAAAGAGCTCTTAGTGGTTACCGATCGCCTCGTGGTAGCTGAGTCCGATCGCGCGCGCCTGACGGATGCGTTCGAAACGGCGTTCCGCGAAGGGGATGGTGACGCCGTGGCATTGATTGCCGACGGGGATCGGCTCTCGTTTACGCAGTCCTTCCGCTGCCCCAACGACGGCCACGTTGCCCCCGCCCCGTCTCCCCAGCTCTTCTCCTTCAACAATCCGCGCGGTGCCTGCCCCACCTGCAACGGCTTTGGCGCCACGCTCGAGTACGACGAGTCGCTGATCATCCCGTACCCCGATCGCGTCCTCAACGACGGCGCGATTGAACCGTGGACCATGCCGCGCTACGACAACAAACGGCGGGCTTTGGCGGAGTTTTGCAAGCGTGCAGGCATCCCCATGGACCGCCCGTGGAGCAAGCTCACTGCCGCACAGCGCGATTCACTCTTTCGCGGCAAGGCCAAGGGCTTTCTCGGCGTTGTACGCCACCTCGAGTCACTCGAACCCAAGAAGTACAAGCAGTACATCAGGGTGTTTCTGCGACGCTACCAGATCGCGCAGGAATGCCGCACCTGTCATGGCACGAAACTCCGGCCCGACGCGCTGAATGTGAAAGTCGGCGGGAAGTCAGTCGCCGAGGTGTCCGCCATGCCGGTGGACCTGCTGCGCGCCTGGCTCGATACGCTGACGCTCACCGGAAACGAGCAGGAAATCGCCGCGCACATTCTCCGTGAAGCGCGCGACCGCCTCCGGTTTCTCTGCGATGTCGGCCTGACATACCTGACGCTCGATCGCGCCGCCCGCACGCTCTCCGGCGGCGAGGCGCAGCGCATTACGCTCGCCAACTCGCTCGGTTCGCATCTCGTCGACACGACCTATGTCCTCGACGAACCGAGCATCGGGTTGCATGCGCGCGACCTCGATCGGCTGCTCGCGATTCTCGCGCGGCTGCGCGATGCCGGCAACACCGTCATCGTCGTGGAGCACGACCTCGAAGCCATTCGCGCGGCCGACTGGATGGTGGAAATGGGCCCCGGCAGCGGCGAGCATGGCGGCACGATCGTCTTTGAAGGCACGATTGCCGACGCCGCGACAACGAGTCCGCTCACCGGGAAATACCTCTCCGGCGAGCGCACGCTTCCGATTCCCGAGAAGCGACGAGCACTCGGCCGTCGCTGGCTCACCCTCACCGGCGCGCGTGAACACAACCTGCGCGGCGTGGACGTCAAGATTCCGCTGGCGGCGTTCACCGCCGTGACCGGCGTCTCGGGGAGCGGCAAAAGCACGCTCATTCACGACATTCTCTTTCGCGCGCTTGAGCAAAAGCTGACTGGCGAGCACAGCGCCAAAATCCATCTCGGCGAACGTGTCGGGTCATTCGACAAGCTC
>Ga0114969_10004187_pt1 | contig 11445 bp, 3 predicted proteins | sample M_130807_MF_Meta_FD_87316 | JGI IMG/M metagenome (GOLD analysis project Ga0114969, IMG submission 87316) | Freshwater microbial communities from Lake Montjoie, Canada to study carbon cycling - M_130807_MF_MetaG | ecosystem: Environmental > Aquatic > Freshwater > Lake | place: Lake Montjoie...
CACGTCGACGGCGTGATTGGGGACGGAGGTCGCCGCCGTGAGCACGTAGCTGTCGATATTGAACGGATCGACGGGCTGGCCCGTGCGGGGTTCGGTGACGGTGATGATCTCGGGCCGGAGGTAGGAAATGTTATCGAAGGTCACGGTGACGTTATTCCGACGTGCCGTGGAGTTTTGGAACAGGCCCTTGCCGATATCGACGTAGTGGTTGCTCGCGTAGGAGTGCCCGGTGCCGGCTTCCATTTTCCAAACCGCACCATCGTGGCGCCACACGAACGTCGGCATGTAACTCGTGCCGGATTTTTTGCGCGTCTGACTGACGAGCTGGAGCGCACCACCGGTGGCGGTGCTGCGCGTGTCCTTGGTCGAGAACTGGCCCAAGGACGTGTTATTCACGATGAAGGTGAGCGTGCGATTGTTGAACGGTGCGTCGAGATAGGCGTATTGAAAAGAAAGGGACAGGCGATCGCGCTCGGTGAGCTTGTAGTCGAGCGTCGTGCCGATGGAGGAGCGGGTGGTGGTCTTCATACCGTCGAGCACCGCGTATTCAGTGAGGTAGGGCTGGCCGATCGGAGTGTCGGGGAAGGCGGCGCCGTTGGTGGCCGCGCTGGTACCGCGCCAGACGGTGGACATCATATCGTTGGGCGCGTATTGCGTGGAGGTGTTGCCGGAAAGCGTGAAACCGAAACGCCGGTTGACAGGGACGACCCACGAAAAATCGAACCCCGGCTGGGTTTTGCGGGTGGGTTCGCGGAAGAGGCCCGGAGTCTTGGCGAGCGTGCGCTCGTTGTCGCGGAACATGGCGAACGCGCTCACGTTGAGGACCGGTCGCACGCGTTCGAAAGCGCCGCGCGGCACCATGTTGACGGAGCCGGCGAGGGCGGAGCCGGGCGATTCGGGTGTGGGCGAATAAGAAACCTCGATACGCGAGATATTGTTGATCGAGACGAGCTCGAGTTCGATCGTGCGCACGGTGCCGCCGGAGGCGCCGCTCGCGAGATCGAAACCGCCGACGGTGATCGGCACGTTGTTTCCCGGCACGCCGTTCATGGAGATGCTGCGCGCATCACCGCCGGCGTAGTCGATGGTCATCCCGGGAAGATGTTTGAGAAACTGGCCCACGTTGCCCTCGGCGGTGGCGCCGAATTCGTCGGTGGAAACAACGTTGAGGATGTTGGAGGCAAAGCGCTGTTCGTTGATCGCGAGGGCGGCGCCTTCCATTTCCCGCGACGTGGCGACGACGAAATGGTCGAGTTTGACGGGGCCGCCGTCGGCACTGGCCCGCGAAGTGCCCGCGGTGAGGGCCACATCAAGCAACGAAGTCTGGCCCGTGGTAACGATGACCGTGGCGGTGTGCGCGGTGAGGCCGGTGAAGGAGGCGCGAATCCGGACCGCGCCCGCCGGGACCGAGGTGAAACGGAAGCGCCCGTCGGCATCGGTGAAGGTTTCGAAAGATGTGCCCTCAATTGTGAGGCGGGCTTTTTCGAGGGTGTCGCCGGTCGAGGGGTTGGAGACGCGGCCCTCGATCGTGCCGGTGGCGACGGCTTGGGCGCGGGCCGAAGAGACGACGCCATCGCCAGTCAGCGAGCAAGCGCAGGCGAAAACGAGGACGGCGGCGAGGGCGGGCGAGAGGCGAGGGAGGAAGGGGTGACAAAGCATAGTGGATCCGTTGACGTGGACGCGGGGGTGGGGCGCTGACGGTGAGGGTGTGGCGGTGCGGTTGTGGGGTTGGCAAGCTTTTGGCGAGCGACGCGGTGGTTCGGTCCCGGTGCGGGGGCGCAGCACCCATCATCCGGTTGCCGCGCGCAACGATCCGCGCAGCCGCACGGGAATGTGCAGTGCCCATGCGAAGGAGAATCCTGCATGTCTGCGACGGGATGGGCCGCGGGATGACGCTCACGTGTGCGGGGACGTCGAAAAACGGGCTGAAGCAGGAGCTCGCTGGAGGGCGCGGGGATGCCGGTGGAGATTTCGGTCGCGTTGAATCGCTCGCAAGCGAGCTCCTGCCTTTCCTACGATCGGCTCCACGTTTTAGGGCGCCCGGTTATGAAAACGCTGCTCGAACTCCGAAACGACGGCGGTGCGGAGGTGAATCGCGCGTGCGTGCGGGCCGGCAAGATGATCGCTACGCAAACGCGTCCGAGCCAAGAGGAGTTTATCGGGAGTTTATCGCGCCGTAGGGGAAAGCGGACTACGTGTTTTTGCGCGACCGCTGGTCGGCATAGCACGCGGTCGCTCGCCGCTGGCGCGAGGGTGAGTGCCGAGGGAAACATAGACCAACGGCGCGTGATATTTGGACGATAGTCGAAACACCCCTCGCTCACGCTCGCCGCTACCTGCATTCAAAAACTCAAGGGACGTGGATCTTAGAACGTCCCCTTGATCCCGAGCGTGAGCTGGACGCCGGTGGTGAGGACTTGCGAGACGCGGGCGTAGCCGGGGGTCTGGGAACCGAAACGCAGAAGCGTCTCGGGGATGTCGAAGACGTTTTGCGCGCTCGCGTAGAGAAAGAGATCTTTGCGCAGTTGGTAGTCGACGTTGATATCGAGGCGGGTGCGCGATTTGGAGTATTCGTAGGCGTCCGGACCGAGGGCGAGGACGCTGGCGCCGCGTTGCTGGCCGCGGTAGTTCCATTTTAACATTACGCTGAAAGGCTTGCGGGTGAAATCGAGGCCCCAGTTGGCGCTCTCGGGAATGAAGCCGCTGAAGTCGGCGTCGCGGCCGCCCTGCAACTTGAGCTTAGTGCCGTTGGCGAAGGCGCTGAAGTAGCGGCCCCACGAGCCGAGGGCGCGGAGCGAGTGGCGGGCGTTGAACTCGACGCCATCGACGCGCGCGGTACCGGGCACGTTGTAGGCGGTCGTGATTTGCCAGCCGACGTAGCGCGGGTCGAGTTCGAGGAGTTCGAGGTCGGCGGCGGTGGCGACTTTCACGGCGTCGCCGAAGAAGTCGCGGATCTCCTTGCGGAAAACGCCGGCGCTGAAAATGCCGCCCTGCGGCGTGTAGTATTCGAGGGAGAGATCGTAGTTATCGCCGGTCCACGGACGCAGGCCGGTGTTGCGCGTGGTGATGCGGCCGGGGATCTGCGACGGGTCGGGTGTGGCGTTGCCGAAGTCCGTTTCGTCGACGGTGGTGTTCGGGACAATGGCGGAGAAATCGGGGCGGCCGTAGGTCTTGGCGTAGGCGGCGCGGGCGAGGAAATTTTCTTTGATCTGATAGGTGAGATGTACGCTCGGGTAGCTGCCATCGTAGGTGCGCGAGGCTTTGATGCCGCGCTCTTGACGGGTGACGGCCAGCTCCTGCAACGAGCCGACGACGCCGGCTTCGGTGCGGCGGATGCGGGCGCCGGTGGAGGTGCGGGCGAACGTGCCGTCGGCATTGCGCACCCAGACGGCGTTGGGGTCGTTGCGGATACCCTGGCCGTCGGCGTCGGTTTTTTCGTAGCGGACGCCGGTGAGGACTTTGAGGCGATTGTGGAAGAGCCCGAACTCGCCTTGGACGTAGCCGGCGCTCACGGCCTCTTGCAGCCACTCGGAATTGTTCAGACGGAAAAGTTCCTCGGCCGTGACTTGGGCGGTGGTTTTGGCGAAGAGGGTCGGATTGGCTTGAAACGCGCGCAGGGCATTGGCCGTGGAGACGAAGGGCATGTTTCGGAAACCGAAGTTTTCGCTCTGATTAACGTAGATGGTGTTGCGGAAGAGCGCGGGGGAATCCGGGGTCGCGGGATTTCCGTCGGGGCCGTTGTAGTTCCAGTTGATGCTCTCGCGGCGGACATCGCGGATCTGCACACGGCGGAGTCCGCCGACTTGGATCGCAGCGGGAAACGAAAGCGACGGCAGGGTTTTGCGTACGTCCAGTTTTCCGTTCGTGAGACCATCGCGGATGACGCGCGGGGTGGAGGTGGCGGAGTTGAGCTGATAGTTGTCGAGGTTGGTGAGATCGAAAGGCCGTTCGGTGTTGTCGAAGACTTGGATGGCCTGTGGGCGGACGTCGTCGATCTTCGCGAAATTCACACGGATGGGGACGCGGTTGACGATGACGAGGGCACGGAAGCGGCCGTGGATCGTGTCTTGATATCCGCCGGAGGAACTCGATTGGCCGAGGGCGGCGACGATGCGCCAGTCGCCGTTGTCGAAGCGGTAGCGCAGGCCGACGGCTTCAGTGTCGAGTTGTTGGCGGACGCCGGCGCCGCCGTTGCCGATGGTGATGGCGCCGCGGCCGGTGGCACCGGACGTGAAGTCGTCGCCGAAGGTGAGTGGCACGCCGGTGGCGGGAGTGGGCACGCCGTTGGTGCCGGTCGTGAGCGAGATTGAGGCGTTGGAGCGGTCGGAGACGAAGCGGCTGCGCTCGACGTTGAGCGAGAGGACGCCGTTGGGCGTGGCGCGCCAATCGGCTTTGAGGCCGAGGGCGATGCGGGTATTGGCGCGCGGGACGCTGTTGAGCTGGAAGGATTGCAGGTAGGGCCGGCTGATCGAGGCGCCGGTGACACCGGTGGCGGTGGCGCTGAAACCGCGCGGGACCCACTCCATTTCGATGAAGCGATTCTGGCTCTGGCCAGTGACGACGAGGCCAAAGGTTTTCGAGACAGGCAGAGTGTAGTCGAAGGTGAAACTCGGGAGAACTTTGTAGACGCTTTCGTCGGTCGTGTGGGGGACTTTGCGGAAACTCGCGGTGCGGTGATTGCCGGAGAGACCGACGCTGTAGCGGAGCTGGGCGTTTTTGCGTTCGAAGGCGCTCTTGCTGACCATGTCGATGGAGCCGGCCATGGAGTCGGCGGGAGTCGAGGGTGTCGGGACCTTGGTCACTTCGAGGCGCGAAATGTTATTGATGGAAACCTGCGTGAACTGAAACACGCGCGACGAGCCCTGCGGATTGCCTGTATTGGCCATTTGGAGACCGTCGCCGGAGACGACCGCTTGGGCCGTCGGGAAACCGCGCACAGAGACTGAAGCGACGGATCCGCCGGACTCACGGTCATACTCGGCGGTGATGCCGGGCATGAATTTGAGGAACTCGCCCACGTTGCCATCCATGACGTCGCCGAGCGCATCGGCGGACACGATGTTTTTGATATTGGGGGCAAAGCGCTGCTCGTTGATGGCGATGGCGGCGCTGTCGGTCTCGCGCGCGGTGGCCACGACGAAAGAATCGAGTTTTACTGTACCTGAGGCGTCGGTGCCGTAGCGCGCGCTGTTGGTCAGGCTGATGTCTTGATCAACGATGTCGCCGGCACGGATCGTGACGGGAAGCTGGAGTGGGTCGAGGCCGGTGAAGAACGCTTCGAGGACGTTCGGTCCACTGGGCACCCCGGTGAGGCGATAGCTGCCGGTTTGGTCGGTGAAGGCGACGAGTTCGGTGCCCTTTACGGTGACGCGGGCGTTGTTGAGGTATTGACCGGTGGCGACGTTCTGGACGCGGCCGGAGATCGCGCCTGATGACTGCGTGGTCGAGCGCGCGGTGGGATCGGCGGCGATGGAGCAGAGGGGCGCAGCGAGGAACAGAGTCAGGCAGGCAGCAGCAGAGGAGAGTAGGCGGGGTGCGAGGTTCATGGGTGATTCGCAACGGACGACGGTAGAGGGGGGCCGCAGCGGACGATGATCCTCCGCCCTTTCCACGTCGCCGCGCAAACGTTTTTCGAACCAAAGCCGACGGTGTTGCCGAGGGCCGTTACAAGCCGGCGAGTCGCGTGCTGGCGTCGCCGAAGCGGTCGAGTTTCACGCCCATGCGATCCATCAGCGAGAGGTGCAGGCTGCAGACTTTGCGGTTGTCATCGCCGGCCGCGAGGTAATCCAGGATGCGACCGGTCTTCAGCGAGCCGCCGCCCTTGCCGGCGAGGACGATCGGCAGCTGGCTGGCGCTGTGGGCGTCACCGTCGAAGAGGCTCGAAGCAAACATGAGGATCGAATTGTCGAGGAGGGTAGTGTCGCCCTCCTTGATCGCTTTCATCCGTTGGACGAGGTAGGCGAACTGCGCGGCGTGAAATTGATTCGTCTTGAGATACATCGCCTCTTTGTCGACGGCCTTGCCGTTGTGGGTGAGGTCGAGGTGTAGCGCGCCCTGCACACCTGCGAGGAACTTGAAGTTCATCTGCGAAAGATCGTTATTGAGCATCAGTGTGGCGATGCGGCTCTTGTCCATTTGGAACGCGAGCACGGTCAGATCGAGCATGAGCTTCATGTGATCGGGGACGTGTTGCGGTAGCTCGTTTTTCGGGCGAGGCATGTCGGGCTGTGCGAGGGTGGGGCGCCAGCCCTCGAGACGCTCGTCGCGGGCGGCGCGCTCGATGCGTCGCTCGATATCGCGGATCGATTCGAGATATTCCTCCAGCTTGACGCTGTCGCCGTGGCTGATCTTGGGCTTGAGGCTCTGCGAGTCTTGGCGCACCTCGTCGAGGATGCTGCGATCGAGCCGACGGCCGGTGCCGTCGCCGACGAGCCGGTCAAACGCGCGCGACGGATAGATTTCCTTGGTCGCGGGTCGGGTCGGGGAAGCCCACGACAAACTAGAACCGTAAATCATCGAGAGGCCGTCCTCTAGACGCAGCTCATTGGGCTCGATCCCGAGCACGAGGCTCGGGACAGCCGTTCGGCTGCCGAGGTGGGCGGCGAGCACCTGATCCATCGTGGTGCCGACGCGGATCTCGCCGGGATCGAGGCTGACGGACGCGCCGGACAGCACGTTCATCCGGCCGAGGTGCGGGCTGGTGGAGGCGAGAGCGGCCTGACTGTAGAGTCCCTGCACGAATACTATGTCCTCGCGATGCGGCAGCAACGGAGCGGCGGCGGGCCCAAGTTCCATGGTGGCGCCGGCACCCTTGGCCCACCAGTGAATCGGCTCCACGCCGTTTGAGAAAAAGACGATACCCAGGCGCAGCGGCGGCGTGGTGGGCTTGGCGCTGGCGGTCACCGTCTGCCCGAAGGCCGTAAATGACTCCATCCAAGGCAACGCGAGCGCGACGCCCGCGCCGCGCAGGAAGTGGCGACGGGAAAGAGGGGGGCAGTTAGGGCGGGTGCTCATGAGATTATTCGCTGCGAAGAAGGTTTCTTGAGGGTAACTTATTCTAGGACATTTTTAAACCGCTGACCTTCAGGAATCGAGGGCGAGGTGATCGCTGGCGTGCGCCGTCTGATCGGCGAAGCGCGCGAGTGAGGTATTGGATTTGATGAGGGGAGCTGAGCGAAAATGAGCGGTGAAGAACTGTCTTTGCCTGCATCGTTGCGGTGGTGGTGCGCTAGACATTTTGTTTCTATTGCGACGAACGGTTCGCGTCCTCGTCGCTGCCCTGACGATGGCGAAACTGGCGGCTGGAAACAATTTTGATCGCAAGATCGGAGAACGTGGCGTCGCCGCCGGCGGCGGTGAGCTCCGCAATGAGCGCGCGGTCGGAGGCGAGGACGGTGCGGCCGAGGGCATAGCCGAGCATTTTTCTCGAGAGGGTCTTCATCACCTGAGCATCCTTGGACTTCAGATAGGTCAAGAGGCCGTCGGCGCCGACGATCAGGGACTGGTCGGCAAACTCGCCGGTCGTGTCCACGGCAAGACCGTCGTCATAGTTTGAGCGGGTGCGGCCGACGGCGTCGAAACCCTCGAGCGGAAAACCCAGCGGATCGATGCGCAGGTGACAACTAGCGCAGGCTGGGTCGCGTTTGTGCTCGGTGAGTTTTTCCCGCAGCGACTTGCCGCCGAAGGACTGGGGATCGCCGGGCAAGGTGCCTGCGTCGGCCGGCGGCGGTGGCGTAGGGGTTCCTAGGATACGCCGCAACAGCCAGTCGCCGCGCTTTACCGGGCTGGTGCGCAGCGGAGCGGACGTCGTCGTCAACACTGCGCCGAGACGCAGCGCGCCGCCGCGGTTGAAGGCGTTAGCGCCTTCGACGCGTTCGACGGCGTCCTTTAATTTCACGGCCCGGTCGATCCCGTAGAATGTGGCGAGCGGCTGGTTGAGAAACGTGTAGTCGGCGTGGAGCAGCTCGCGCAAGGGACGTTGCTGCCGCACGAGATACTCGAAGGTCGAGACGGCCTCCGCATACATCGCCGACTTTACTTCCTCCGTAAATTCCGGGAAGCGGGCGGTATCGACGCCGCGAAATTCGTCGAAGCGGTAAAACCCAAGCCACTGGCCGAAAAATTCCGTCGCGAGGCGGCGCGCTTTGGGATCGGCGGTCATGCGCCTCACTTGACCCGCCAGCTGCGCGGGCTGGCTCAGCTCGCCGGCGGCGGCGGCGCGGTTCAACGCGTCGTCGGGGATCGAGGACCAGAGGAAGAAACTCAACCGGCTGGCGATCTCCCAGTCGTTGAGCGGGCGTTCGACGCGGCTCGCGACGGGCTCGACGCGATAGAGGAAGGCGGGCGATACGAGGACGCGCGCGAGCACCGCGCGGATCGCGTCGTCGTGGGCCAACTTGGCGGCGCGGGAGCGCTCGTAGAAATCTTTCAGGCGCATTTTTTCCTCGGAGGTCAGCGGCCGGCGCCAGGCTCGGCTCGCGAAAGCGAGCACATCCTCGACGTGGCCTGGTTGGGCGTCCGCGAGCGCCTTCATCACCTCGCCGTGATGCGCGCTCAGCGCCGCCACGTGTGACTGGACCTCGGCCGGCAGCGCCGCGATTTGCTCCGCACCCAAGTCCTGCAGTTTGCGGCTCGTCTGCTTTAGGTCGTAATGATCGGCCAGCAGGTCGAGGTAGGCGTCGTGATAGGGCCACGATCCGAAGAGGTCGTGCCACGCATAGTTGAGCCGCACGCGGTCGTCGTCATCGATGAGGTTGGCGGTGAAGAACGCGTCGGTCCGCTGGTACTTTATCTTCATTACGAACGCGTCGTGTTCGGGGCTGTTGTAGGTGTTGTCGAACGGCGCGGGCACCGGGTCTTTGTCGGCGGGGTTCGCCTCGCCGTGGGAATTGGGTGGCAAGAGCGACACATATTCGGCGATGCCGGCGCGCCACGTGCGGTAGCCCGCGCTCGCGGTGTCGCCGAGAAAGACGCGGGCCCGTGCTCCCCGCGCCGGCACGGCCTCGGTGTCGGCGACCACCACGCGCACGACGGCATTGCGATCGGCGCCGAGCTGGGCATCGACCTGCAGTTCGGCCGTCGTGCCGCTCGCAGCGGCGGGCAGCTCGAGCGACACGGTGGCCGTCGCCGCGAAATCGTCCGGGCCAAGCTCCGTGCCGTCGGGGCTGGTGCCAAACGCGAGTGTCGCCACGACGTCGGCCGGCAGCACGGAGCGCAGCGACTGGGTGGAGAGAATGGGGCCCGAGGGCCCGCGCCCGCGAGGGGCACCCGCGATGACGACGGTCGCATTCGTCGCGGCGGGATCGGCGGCGGCCGCACCCGGCGCGCCCCGGCCCCGGCCGGCGGGCGCGCCGCGCGTGATCACGCGCGGGTTTCGCCAGATCACGACGGGATGTGCGCTGGCGAGCGGGTTGATGTTGGCGACATTCAGAACCACCTTGATCGACGCGGTCGCTGGCGGTGCGGTGGGGCCGCGTCCGCCGCGGCCGGAGCGCACTCCCAGTGGATAGGTGTAGGTGTGGGTGGCGTGGACGGCCAAGGCTTGGTCGTCAAACATCAGCGGGCTTTCGTCGCCCGCGCCGCCGGAAGCCGCATCGCCGCGGCCGAAGAACCAGCTCGGCCATGTCGTCAGATTTTTTTGAAGATCGTCGCATCCGGCGCGCGCCTGCGCGATTGAATCTGGGAGGCTGGCGGGGGAGGCGGGCGCTGGCAGCGCCTGCCAGCGCGCGACCGTTTCGCTGCTGGGATAGCCGAGGGCGGGTTGGTTGACGACCGCCCACACGTGCTCGGCGAATCGGCCCGTGATGCCGGCTTGGGCGGCCAAGTCGCGCAGCGTCGCCTGCGGGCTGCCCAAGGCCACGCGGTGTTGAAACGACCACGCGACGAAAAATGCCTTGCTGTAGTGCTCGAGCCCAAAAGGCAGCCCGCCCTCGCCGGCGACCACGCGAAAACCGTGGGCCGTGTAGAGGGCGTTGATGCGGTGGAGTGCGGAGAGTTCCAGGCCCGTGCGGCCGGGGTCGGAAAAAAACTGCAGGGGTCCGGCGCCGATGATGGCGTGATCGGCGACCTGTTTGGCAGCCTCCAGGTAGCGCTCGACGCTGGCGTCCTGCATGAACTGCACATCCCCAAAATTAGTAAAGCCCTCGCCGCCGACCGAATCGCTCGAGGCGTCGATGCCGGTTTTGAGGTCGAGGCCGGTGAGGTCGCGAATCGCGTAGGCATATTCGCCGCTCGTCAACCGCCGTACCGTCACCCGGCCGGGCTCGCCGGCATGCTCGCGCTCGTAGGTTTTTAGGGTCGTGCGGATCGCGGTGGCCGCCGCGGTGCGCTCAAGCTCGGTGGGGATTTTTTTGGCGTCGGAGGGCGGCATCTCGGCCGTATCCACCATGTCGAGCACCTTGTCCCAATCGTCCGCGTGCCGACCGACCGAGGTCTGCGCCATCATCCGGGTGAGGTTGAGGCCCGCCTTGGGCTTCGCATCACCGTGGCATTCGACGCAGTAGGTTTTTAAGAACTCCGAGGATTTCGGCGTGGTTTGAGCGAACGAGATCGCCGCGGCGCCGAAACTTACAAAGACGGCGAGGGTGGGATGGAGGGGGTTCATCTGAGTCCGCGAACGAAAGCCAACGACGAGCGGGATGAACGAAAGGTGCGCTGGCGGCGCGTGTTATTTCCAGTCGTCGGTGCGAAACGGTGAGGCGGGGAGGCCGGCGCCGTTGTAGAGATTACAGGTGGGGAAGTTTTCCCAAGCGTAGCGGGCGGCGACGGGAGCGGGCACGCCGGGCGCGGAAATGACGACGGTATTGCCGACGAGGCGTGCCTGGGCGGGGGCCCACGTGCGGTCGGCGCCGGCGACGACGAAGCCGGTGAGTGGCCCGCCTTGGGCGACGAGGCCGCCCTCGGTGTGTCGGAAGCGCAGGATCATTTCGCGGCCGCGGATTTCATGGCCGGCCGGGAGTGGACCGGACGTGGCGGCGACCTTTTGCGCGTAGACGCTGCCGAGGGCCCACTGAGCGAGACGGTGGCCGACGGTCTGTTTGTCTTTCGGGTGAATGTCGTTGGCTTCGCCCACGTCGATGGTGATGGCCATGCCGGTCTTCGGGAGGGCGAGGGTTTTGAGCATCGCTTCGCGCACGATGGGCCAATCGCGGCCGGCGCCCACGAAGTTGGGCAGTTGCACCCACGCGAAGGGAAGCTCGGTGCCCCAGCGCGTGCGCCAGTCGCGGACGAGCAGAGCCAATTGGTGTTCGTAGAGCGAGGCTTTGGCGGGGGTGGTGTTGGCCTCGCCCTGATACCAGAGTATGCCGCGGATCGCGTAAGGGATGAGGGGTGCGATCTTGCCGTTGAAGAGACCGCCGGTGGTGCTGCGAGATGCGGTGGCCTTGGTGGCCTTCGCTGTTTTTTGAGCGTTTTTTTGTTTTTCGGTGGCGGCGGTTTTGGGCGCAG
>Ga0114969_10004188_pt1 | contig 11444 bp, 8 predicted proteins | sample M_130807_MF_Meta_FD_87316 | JGI IMG/M metagenome (GOLD analysis project Ga0114969, IMG submission 87316) | Freshwater microbial communities from Lake Montjoie, Canada to study carbon cycling - M_130807_MF_MetaG | ecosystem: Environmental > Aquatic > Freshwater > Lake | place: Lake Montjoie...
CTGCTGGTGCCACCGGCAAACGTCTGCGTAGCCGTCCACGTGTTCGCCGCGGTGGTTGAAGCGCCTCCACCACCAGACGCGCTCACGGTGACGGCACCCGTGGCACCGGACACGCTGATGCCGGTCCCGGCCACGAGGCTAGTCACGCCGGTATTCGTGATTGACAGCGAGGTGGTCTGCGACCCAGACACGCTGATCCCTGTACCGCCAGCCACCACCGGAGCGGTGATCGTGATGGCCCCAGTGGATGCACTGACCGTCACGCCCGTGCCTGCCAGACTGGTCACGCCCGTGTTGCTCACACTGAGCGTCGTTGTCCCGCTGATCCCGATGCCGGTGCCAGCGGCGAGTGACGCAGAGACGGTCGGCGTCGTGGTTCCCGAGACGCTGATCCCATTGCCCGCGGTCAGCGATTGCACGCCGCCGGTGCCACCGCCCAGTGACCTGTCAATAAATGGAAAGACAGCACTGGATGTGCCCCCACCTCCTCCTCCAGACCCAGTACCAAGTGGGCCGGGCATCAGGATTTGCCTTTATTGCGTGTGCTAATATTCTTGGCCTTGCTCTTGGCGTCTTCCTTGCTTGATGCACCCCAAGCCTGTAGAGAGAGCAGCAACCGGGTCGGTTCGCCATTGGGCTTCTTCTCTGGCCCCGATGCATTTCCCATCCGGGCAAGGAAACTCGCACGCCGTGGGTTATCGCCACTCTTCACTGGTGGCTTCAGGTTTCCCCCGGCCTGCTTCCTGCCGAGGTCATTGAGGCCACCGCTAGGATTCTGTCCAGCCTTCGTGACGTTTCCCATTACCTGCTCCTCAGTGGCCGATTTACAAACGCGCCACGGGCCACAAGACCCAATTGCTCGAAGTGATCCATCATTCGTGCTTCAATGATCTTCATTCGGTCGGCTTGGCTCTGCTGCTTGGCTCCACCGTTCTCGGCTTCAATCTCGCGTGCCATGTCCCTGAGTTCGCAGGGCGGCATTCTCCAACGGGGATTGTCGGCATTCAAGATAAACAGCGGACGGTCATCAGTGCCAGCCGTGTAAATCTGCGGCCGATTTTCCTCCAATGGATCACTTGTTACGATATAAAAATTACTCACTCTTCTTTACCTTTAGGATTAGTTCTTCCGCTCGCAAAATGTCTTCCATTTCTTTTAGCGTGAAAAGAAGACCTGCACTTGCCGTCTTGCAACGGTTCATGGCATCGGGCCATGTCTTCATGATAGTCCACAATTCAACAGGCACTTCAACGACTTCGGAGGGCTTTTGCAAAATCTTCATCATCTATAGAAACGAACAAAAAAAGCCGGTGCCGATGGGAACTTACCCCACCGACACCGGCCCCCTTGGTCAGCCGCCCCTACCTTTAGTTGCGACCAACCCGAATGTGCCCGATCAGCGTGAGATTTGCAAAGGTCGAAGGACTCGTTGCAGTATTCACAACTCGCAACTCAAGCGTAGAACCTGCGGGGATTCTAATTCCCGAAAGTTGCTTGTACCCATACCCATCGCTGGTCAGGGCAGCGTACTCCGACTTCAAGGTCGAGATCACACCACTGGTAAATGCACCAGTCGTGATCCCGTCACTCACCTCGTATCGCGAACCAAGGCTGATCGTGCAAGCCACATCCGCAACGGTAGTGGTGCCCGTCAAGGATGCCTTGCCGGTCACGTACTTCTGGTTAGAGATGGTAGCAACACCACCCTTAATCAGATACGTGCTATCAGTCGCAAGCCCCGTGAGCGTGGTCGCCGTGCCCGACGTGAAGTCGAACAACTTGGTTGCCACACCCGCTGCCGTGGTGACATACGCCGAGACCGTGATGTAGTTGGTCGCACTGGCCGCAACAGCCACTGAATCCACAAACCCGATATCGGTCAGGATGCACTCGTCAATGCAGTTGTGATACGTCTTGGCCGTAGCCCCACCGGCAAGAGTGCCGACGCGGCTACTAATTACCCTGCGTTCGCCATCAAGAATACCCATATTTTTTCTCCTTTACTAGAATCAAGACCAATTACGAGGTCGGGTCTGCGGCCTCAAAGGACATCTTCACGCCCCACTTCTCATTGTAGACACCATAGCCAAAGGTATGGGAAGCCTGATAGAGCCAACTACGCGCCTTCATGCGTCGTTCCTTCTCCACCGTCATGGCATCAACCGGCACGTACCAGATGCTTTCAGGCGAGAAGATCGCACCAACCGCATAGGTGTTTGCATCACCCACAACCGGCGAGGTGCTCGTCGAGATACGGTCAAGATTAGGACTGATGAAACCACCCTCCAAACCAAACAACTTGAAGTCGTGCTTCAGGTACTGCTTGAGCACCTCTTCGCTGATGCCACCATAGATGGCGTTGGAGCCACTCACAGGGGCTACGGCGTTGAGCAACTTGCGCATTTGCTCGGCCCGCAATACCATGCGGATCGGCTTGGGCGTCGGCTCGCTGTTGCCTTCAAGTCGCGCAACCGCTGCGTTGACATGAGGCACGGTAATGGTAGTCGTGGCACTATTCGAGCCAACCGTACCAAGCGAATGGGTCGTACCAAAGGCATTGCCCTTCGCATCCCCATCCTTGAAAATTGCCAAGCCCTTCTTGTCAACTTTCTTCGCCATCGCCTCGCCAAGGATTCGGCCAGCGTTGCTGAGGTGGTTCTCGCCACCGACTCGGGCAGCCACGTCGGTCAGCAAAAACTGAGCCACAATCTCGGTCGGCTCAACCGTCCAATTGGTGCTGCTCAACTTCTGCGGGTTATCTACCTCGATACCTTCAGCCGCATCATAGGCTTCAAACTCGCCGTACTTTGGCTGATTGAGTACACGTCCCTGCTTGTCCGGCAATGCTTCCTTATGGAACAACTGCGTGGCAAGCGTCTTCGCCTGAAGCGTGAACTTCGCGGGAAGAATCAACTTCGGTTCCATCTGAACAAGTTCAGTGGAGGTAATAGGTGCAACCATTATCTATACTCCTTAATTACATTAACGCTACCAATGGCGTCCGGCTGATCGTTCTCTTGCTACCCATGCTCTATACAATTCTTTATTGTCTGGGTCTCGCATCAATGCTCTTTCCATTTCTGAAACGGTCATGGTCTTTCCACCGCCATTGATCCCTGCATCTGCCCTTGGAGCATCATCGCTTCCAAGTGCTCGTGCCATTCCTCTGGCGCTGGCAGCCTCACTCCCCCTAGTCATTTCCTCCTTGATCCACTTTCTCAAGATGGGGTTCTGCTTGGCGGCTTCAATGATATCGGCATCCTGAGTCTTCCGAATCAGCGCCGCATTGATCCCTCGCATTCCTCTTTCTGCTGGAATATCCATGAGTTCCTTGTCATCCGGTGCAACACCAAATGACTTGGAATATTCTTCCCAGAGAGAGCGTCGTACATCATCATGTATCCTTGCTCTCTCCGGCTCTATGATTCTCCTGCTTTCTACACTCTTTGCTCTTTGGCGCAATTCTTCGAGTTTAGCCTGATATATTTCTTCCTGTGCTTCAAGGTCTCCCTCGTCTGCACGCTTAATCAAATCTGCTTGAGTTTCAAATAACTCTTCTTCTTCCCTTGCCCTGAGCCTATTCTGCAATTCCATTTCAGCACGCAAGGCTTCACTGGCTTGTGCACGCTGCATCTCCACAGCCACGCGATCTCGCTCGGCTGCTAGGTCATCTTCGGTGTACTTTGCTTCTAGCCTTGGGCGCTCGTTCTCGACAATGATCGGATCGTCTTCCCGTGTGTCGGCAATTACCGCAGTGTTACTTTCTTCCACCGCAGCCTCGGCAACAGGTTCGATAATCACAATTTCTTCGTCCACAAAATGCTCCTCTATACAATTATAGTAACGCTACAGCCGTGAGTTATTTGACATGCTGCTTCCGGGCAACGCTGCCCGCTGCCTCTTCAGAAAGTCCGCTTCAGTTTGTCCCGTGTTTGCAAGGTTAAGCGCGGAGTATCGCTGCTGGGTGTCGGTGTCCATGTTCCTGTAACTCACAGGACTGATCTGGCCGAAGTTTCCGTAGCCCGCAGCACTTCCCACGCTTGCTACCTGCCCAATGCTTCCGCTCTTGTTTCCTGCGCCCGGTACGTATTGCCCCTTGAGCGCAGCCATCAGGTTTGGACTATAAACATATGGTGTATTGTTCCTTGCCTGTGCCAACTGTGCAGCCGAGTAGCCACCTACTCCATTTGCTGGATCAAGACTTGGCATTGCACCTCCTACAAAATTAGCAGGTGGTGTCGGCGGCACTACGGGTGGTGTTGCTGCCTGCATCGAGCGTACTGCCCCTGTCCTGTACTGCCCAGTCATCTCATCAAATGTTGGTGACCCTCCCGCGTACATTCTTTCGTCTCTTCCACCCTGATCGGTAAGGTTGTCTCCCATAGGCATGGGGTTTGCTGCCTTCCATGCGCCCAGTACTCCTTGATACTGTTGAGTCAACTGAGCCTGCTGTGCCTGTGCCTGCGAGATCAGGCTTGGATCACCGCTTGCCATGGCCGCTTGCATCTGTGCATTGATTGCATTTGCTTTCTGATTAATTGCAAGAATCTCTGGAGAGTTGTTAAACGCCGCAATCTTGTTTGCATAGTCTTGCTGAGCACCCGTAAATCCCGGTGCGATCATATGTGTCCGCACGTTGGCGGGAGGTACTACTGGTGGCATTGCATTGTTTTGTCCGCCTGCAAATCCCGCAGCGACGCCCGTGTCCGCAACGCTCCGGGCAGCAACTCCACCTGCTGCTGCGCCCGCTGGTGGATTGGCCGCTGCCATTGTGGCTGCATTAGCCGTGTTCAAATTTGCCTGATCTATCGCCCCCTTCTCCATGCCGGGGATCATGCCACCCTGATTGGTGCCATACAACTGCATGAGCATGGATGCTTCCACGCTTCTTCGTGGATCAGCAACCGCAGCAGCCAGTGCGTTTTGCCTGTCGAGTTCATAGCGCCTTTTGTATTCCGCAGCCTGCTCCTCGGCAAGTTTCTGCTGTGCGCCTACAAGCCCGGTCTCGGCAATGACCTTCTTGGTGTTTTCAATTTCCGTGAGAATCTTCTTATCGGTGAGTTCGGTTTCTTTCTTGAACTGTCCGGTCTGTGCTGCCTTGAGCAATGCATCAGGGGTGTCGATCCACTTCTTGCCAGTAGGATCAGTCGGGTCTTTGATCTTTCCACTGACTGCTGCATTCTCAACCAGCATCTTGGAGTTGTAATAATCAATCTGAGTCTTGTTCAATTGATACTGCTGATTAGTAAGCGGCTTCCCATCCTCACCCTTCATCGGCTCAAGGATTGGATATCCATCAGCACCGATTCCAGTAATCTTATATACTACATCACTATCTTTATTAAGGTTTGCAACATAAGATACCCAGTTCTGCATCAAATCCGCATAGGCTTTAGCGGCATCTGGTGTTGAGAACTTCATGCCATAGAAGTCCATTGCACCTGCCACGCCATTGTTTCCGGGACTGCCGGGTGCGCCGGGTGCGCCGGGTGGAACGGCTCCGGCATTGGGATTCACTGTCCCATTCACTACTGCTGCATCGTATCCATTGAATGAGTTATGTCCAACGAACCAATCACTCTCTGCTGTACTTGCCAACTTTCCGCCTCGGAACACAGAGCCTTTCCACATGCCGCTGAAATTGGGCGGCATTGTATCTCCGGTCGCCGTGGTGAGCGTTCCTGTCTGCACGGTGGGCGTTGCTGCCACTGTTGCTGTAGTTACTGGTGTCTGCACCTGAGCGGCTGACTGCGTAATATTATTCTGTGATGTATTAATTGACGGCAAGGATGGCACAGCCGCCGGTACATTTGCCGGTGCTTGAGCGGCTGACTGCGTAATATTATTCTGTGATGTATTAATTGACGGCAAGGATGCAGCAGGTGTGGTAGTCACCGGCAGCGTATTCGTGCTTCCCCCAGCGTCGTCGTCGCCTCTTCGCATTTCTTTTCTCCTATCCAGCGGGCAATGCTGCCACGGGCGCTGGGTATCTTCTTGCTATTTCTGCATTCAAGTCCACGTCTGGTGGTGGTGCAAAAGGTTCGCGCTTATATTCTCCGGGGTCTACATAGGAGGTCGGCAATGCCCCTTGGATTCCACTGACGCTTCTGTACATCCTTGTCGCCTGTGATTCTCCCACCGGCCCCGGCAAGTTATTCAGGAACTGTGCGTATTGCTGCCGGTACTGGGGATTGCCTCCGCCAAAATAATTCATGCTCAGGTCAATCCCGCCTTGATAGTCGCGAACTTCCTTTGCTCCCGCGGCTCGCTCCTCCATGCGCCTAGCCCTTGTATTCTCAAACGCTGTTTGCTTGGAGTTCTCTAGTGCGTCAAATTCTGCAAACTTTCCTAGCAGTGCGTATCCTTGTCCCATGCTGATCTTGCCTTCAGAAACAAGGTCTTTTACTGCTTGATCTCTCTTTGCTTGAGTGTTATTAAATCTGTTTGTATCAAGAGCAAGAGAAGCAGCATCGAGTTCCGCCTTCCTTTGTTGTGGCAAAGCCTCAAGATTTATTCTTCCCGCCTCAACTTCTTGTCTTTGCTTTGCAATTTTTAGAGCGGCTTCTTCTTTCTCATCTGCGGTCAGGTCTCTTATTTTTTCCAAGTCACCATTAAGGTACTGTGCATATACGCCATCTCCCTTTGGCCCACCAATGATAACTTCTGCTTTGAGAGGTTGCCCTCTGTCTCCCGTTTCAATATAAGTCAATGGCCCACCGCCGGGGTTGAACACCATGAATCTTCCCGGCGTGCCAGTCGGTTGAAGTTGCAACGGGAAGTTGGTCACTGATCCGCCAGTTGTTACTGTGGTCGTATCAGCGACCCAGCCCCCCGGCCCCCAATGCCCTGTCCCCGCATCCACTACCTTTGTGGTACCACCACTCACGCTTCTGGTGCCACCGCCGCCACCAGTAAATGCTGCTGGTGCTGCTGGTGCTGCTGATGCTGGTGCTGGTGCCCCGGCCGCTGGCGCTCCACTCGCTGTTGCCGATCCTGCCGACATGGATGAGTCTGATACTCCAGCCGCTGCAACCCTCGTCGCCCCAGCCGCTGGGGTTGCCACCACGGGGGCAGTCGCTGTGGCACCACCAGCAGGGAGTGATACTGATGGCTTCCCTGCTGCTTCACTTGCTGCTGATGCTGAATATGGAACTAGATTATAATACGTCTGTGGCGCTTCTCCCGGAACTGTTAGTGTAGTTACCTGAACAAGTATGTTTTTACCGCCCGGCCCGTCTACTGTTCTTATTTCAGATTTGAAAGCACCTGATCCATAATCACTTGTTATTTGTTTATGTGGAGCAGAAAGAACTTTATTTAACTCTCCTAATAGAATATTTCTTTCTTTTATGATTGATTGTGTTGGGTCTTTTATTTTATCGTCTAGAACTGTAGTTGACAACCTTGCCCTATCTTCAGGACTCAGCCCCGCTGGCAGCATTGAAAGGTCTAACTTCTGTCCTTTTGATTTTTCAAAATTAACAAGCAATTGATTATATTGTTTTATTTGTTCAGTAAGTCTTTGTCTCTCTCCTTCGTTAAATATAACATCTCCTTCATATAAATTAGGATTTAGTCTCATCATTGCTTGTCTTGCAGCATCATTATCAGCAAACTGTTTTGAGAATTGATCCCAGAATGCTTGAGAAGATGGATCGCTCGGGTCTTCTTTTCCAGTTGATTTAATCACAGGGGTGGCGGCGAATCCGCTTGGCGTTCCGGTCGGCCCCGGACTTCCCACTGCTGTTGGACTTCCCCCTGCTGTTGGTGTTGAAATCGGCCCAATTCCCGATGGTGTGCCGGTAGGAAAAGCGCCGGGAGTAGCAGTAGGATCGTCAGCGACCGATGCTGCAAACGTTGCAAGTGCCGACGGATCAATTCCCGGTGTACCAGTAGGAGTTACGCTGGGGGCACCGGGCGACGATGGCTCGGGTGCGGCGTTCCACCAGTTAAAAAACTGATCCACCAATCTATCCCCTAGTCCCTTCTCTACGGGAGGTTGTTCTTCTACATATGGTGTTTCTTCAAACGGAGCCATGGAGATAACAGCACTTCTTGAAAGTTCATCGGGAGACGGATTAAATTTTCCAGTATATACTTGTCCAGTGCCCGGTAAATTTTTCAATTGTCCATTGACTTGCATAAATGTTAAATTTGTATTTGAAACTTTTTTGTCTCTAAGATTCCCCTCCGCATCCATTAATTGTATATTATAAGCAGGAGGTTCAGGAACATGAAAAGCACGAACCGCATTCATTGAAGATTCAACCGCAAGACCATTGGAAATTTCTACAAACTTAGGCCTTGATGGATGCTTGCTTGGTGGTTCCCATTGATGATATAGAATAAGGCCCACTGCCTGTGCAAGGTCTACGTCTCTTGGGGAATTATCTTTATTTTCTGCCATCATGACATTCATTGCATTGGAAAGCAGAATGGCTGCATCCTGTTTTGTCATTTGATACGTTTTACTATAATGATCCAACTGAGCATCAAGTTTAAATCTGCCAAACTTTTCGTCATAGTTTGGAAATCTTTGCTTAAACTTTTCAAATTTAACTTTTAGAACTTCTTCATTGCTTGCCATTATAATTCTCCCCTACATTCCTACCGAGACTGGTTGACTCTTTCTGCCGTCGCAGCATCTCTCTTGGACTTAAGCGCCGTCATCACTGTTTTGAATTGTGGATTTGCCTTGTTTCCAGTGCTTATCATTTCGGAAACAATCCTATACTGTGCAGCGGTGGGTCGAATTGCCGACTTTCCAGTTGTGAACGCAACCACATCTTGGAGAGCCTTGTTGTTTACGTAATCTTCACGCGCATTCGTTGACTTGATTAGCCTGTACGGCGCGTTGGTTTTTTCTGAAGAGATGTTTACAGGCAGGAAGAAGTTCCTTTCTGCATCTGTCTTCTTGATATCTAATCCAACCTCCGTCGCCTTTACTGGAACCTTGGTGTTTGCCCCAGTAACCTTGCCAATAAACTCTCTCTCCATTAAAGGCAACTGGCTGTAGACATATTCGGCAACGGTGTTTGGGTTTCTCATATAAGGATCATCTGATCTGGCAATGTACCTTGCCAGTCCAGAGTATGGGTGGAAACTCAACATAGACCCAGAAGCAAATCTTTGCCCTACGTCTGATGCCTCCTTCCCCTGTATGGCGCTCAAGAACTCCCCAAGGTTTCTCATTGCCGTATTGTTGTAGAGATACGTGCCGGAAGTTTTCAGGAATGAAACAAGCATTTCGGCAATGTCTTGCTCCCTCTTTGCTGGACTTGCACTGCTTCCGGTCACTCGGTCGTGCATCATTGCGCCAAACATCAGCGGCCAAGCCAATGGCCCCAGTGCTCCCGTGATGCTTATCGAGGTGTTTCCGATCTTCAGGTTGTATGGCCTGTTGCCCTCGTCGAGCCAGCGCGACCTTTCTTCCGGGTCATCAGGGCCGGGGCCAGTGAGTGCACCTACTGCGGCCATTGCCACTCCAGACATGACTGCCGTGAGTCCAATGGTTTGCATTGCAATTCGTTGCGAAAGGAGTTGTCTGTCTGCTTCCTTGCCTGTGGTCACTCCACTTGCATCAGTGGTAAGGTCACCCCTTGCAGTGAACCCCTGCTTGAAGTTTGTTGCAATGTTCCCTATGCCGGTGTTCCCGCCATACTTCCCCTTCGCAAGGTCACGGGCCAGCAGTGTTTGCCCAAGGATTGGCACCATGTCCGCACCTGCATATGCTATTCTGGACATTGTCTGAAGGAACGGAATGACGAATTGCAGCACCGGCTGCGATGACCTCAGTTTCTTTGTTCCAAAATCCATCTCCGTCATCTTGCCTCTGTACACTGTGTTCAGTGATTGATTCAAGATTTCTTTTGCTTTGGTTTGATACTGAGGCTGAGACAATCTAGCAAAGTCTCCGGGATCAAAAGTTGATGGAAGATTTGCCGCATCAGTTACTTCTGGATTCATTGCAATCCATATTGCCTTTGTGTAATCATTGTATACTTGATTCTCTGCGGCAACGGACTCTGCGGCAGTCTTTGGATTCAGGTTTCTTACGTCTGCTTTTGCGTGCATGGCAATCAGCGCCTGTCGCACCATCCCAACTGCAAATGCATCAGAGGCAATCCTCAGTCGTGATCCCATTTCAAATGCGGTACCAAGCGTCGACAGCACCGGGTTCTTTGCATCACTTAGCAACGTGAAGTTTTCGCTCGACGCATCAAGATATTCTCTTGGTCGCACAAGCGCATTGAGCGAATCCCCCATTCCTCTGAGGATTGCAGAATTTGCCTGTGCACTATTTAGACTTCCAAGATTTCTCTTCGTGTAGAACAAAGCCTTGGTGTAATCATTTGCCATTTGCAGAGTCATTGTTCTATCTTGCTGATTCAATTTCATCAACTTGAATGCTACCGATTCTACTCCAGCAGCGACATAGTTTCTAGCAGTGTTGATCACTAGTCCGTTGAGTACTGCGTTTGTTGCGTCCATGACAATACCAATTGGATTTGAAAGAAGAGCAGCGTTTCTCCACGCTTTCATGTAATCCATGAATCCGGGGTCACCCTTTGATACCGTCTGCAATGCGGGGTTTCCCTTGCCTCTAGGAGGAGGAGGAGCGCCCCAGTTGGGAGGGCCAATGACACCACCAGCACCACCAGCACCAGCGGGGGAAGTGGCCCCACCAGCAGGCCCGGCACCACCACCAGCAGCACCAGCGGGGGGAGTGACCCCAGTCGTACCAGTGACTCCAGCCCCAGTGACAGCGCCATTGTAAGCGGGATTGAATTGATAATAAAAATTTCCATTACTATCTTTTACAGGTTTTCCATCAGCGCCTTTTTGTTGCGATACAATTTCAAAGTCTCTTAATGTTTGAATAAATCCAGCAACTGTTCTAGCAGAAAGATCAGTTTGATTAGCAAGCAACTGAGGAGTAGCAGGCTCATGATTAAGTATTGCTTCAATAATATTTCTTTGAGTTGGACTTACTACTTTACCATTCTTTTGTTTGCTATTAATGTGATTAACAACATCGTTGATATCTGCCTGCGGTGCAGCAAGCGGAACAGGCATAGGTAGTGCAGTAGCGGGCTTGGCTCTACCAGCACCACCAGCACCAGCACCACCACCACCAGCAGCACCAGCGGGGGGAGTGGCCCCACCAGCAGCACCAGCATCAGCAGGCTTGACTCCATCAGCAGGCCTGACTCCACCAGCAGCACCACCAGCATCAGTTCCAGCAGACCCACCAGCATCAGTCCCAGCATCAGGCTTGTCCTTCCTCGACGCGCTTACTCGCTTGGGCCTTGGTGGGGTACCAGTAGCAGCATCAGCCTTAGCCTTAGCAGCATCAGTCCCAGCAGACTCACCAGCAGGCTTGGCCTTAGCCCTAGCAGCAGCAGCAGCACCGGCCGACTCCATAACGCCGTCAATTGTCACAG